>Ga0265329_10001605_pt1 | contig 10839 bp, 8 predicted proteins | sample 41627metaG_FD_202091 | JGI IMG/M metagenome (GOLD analysis project Ga0265329, IMG submission 202091) | Rhizosphere microbial communities from Carex aquatilis grown in University of Washington, Seatle, WA, United States - 4-16-27 metaG | ecosystem: Host-associated > Plants > Roots > Rhizosphere >...
TCCGCTCGCCACCATCTGCGCCGGCGGCATGATGATGGACACCTTGGGCGAGCCGGCGATCGCGCAAGCCATCGACAAGGCCGTGCACGACGCCCTGGCCGCCAAGCAGATCAAGAGCCTGGCCGCCGGCAAGATGGGCATGGGCACGCGCGAAGTCGGCGACCTCATTGCCAAGATGGTCAGCTAGGTTTCTTCTAGAAAACCTGGCGAAACCCGAACGTCATGCGGCCGGGCCAGCCTGCGGGCATGCCGGGCACCGGCCGCAAGGGGAAAGCCCAGTCGGCGCGCAGCGAGTAGATATTGAGCTGCGGAATGAGCAGGCGCAGACCGAAGCCCACGTCGCTGTAGAGGGTCAGACTGCTGGCGTCGGCGGCAGCGTCGCCGGCATCGAGGAACAGCAGGCCGCCCAGGCGCAGAAACGCCAGCTTCAGTGCCATGGTGCGCGCCTCGATGTGGCCCACGACCTGCGCGCCGCAGCCCACGAATTCGCCCACGGGATAGCCGCGCAGGACACTGTCATAGGCCTGCAGCCTGCTGTTGGCGTCCTCGGGATAGCTGCCCAAACCGCTATCGCCACCCACCGAGAACAAGCGCTTGCGCGTGTTGCGGTAGAGCAGACCCAGGTTGCCCGTGGCCACCACGCGCAGCAGGTGCGCCAGCACCGGCGTGGCCAATGTGACCCGCGCCCTGACCAGCTGGTCCGTCACTTCGCCGCCGCTCAGCCGCGCCTCCCATGAAGCGCCCACGCTATTCAGCCCGCCCAGGGCCTCTTGCACAAGGCTGGCTGATGCCTGAAATATGCTGAGATCGTTTTGCGATCCTATCCAGGTGCCAGCCTGGCCGGCCTTGAGCGACAGGGCGGGCCCGAGCCGTATGTCCTCGCGAAAATCGAAGGTGTCGAGGTCGCGAAAGGTCCGGTAGCGGGGCGTGAACAGCTCGTAGCGCAGGAACAGGTCCGACACGCGTTCCGACAGGGGGAAAGCCCGGCTCGCGAATTGCTGCCGCTCCGGCGAGCCTTCGGGATAGGGAAAGTCCGACGTGAATGACGGCCGCACCAGCCCGATCTCGTGGCCAGCGGTCACGCGCTGGATGACCCACGGTGTGGGAAACGAACGCGTGACTGTCTCGCTGGTGTTCAGTTTGCGCAACCCGTAGACCCACGGCACCGTGGGCATGCCCGGGGCCACGGTTGTGGGCACCGGGTCGCATGTGCTGCGAGACACGCCGTCCAGCGGAAACGGGCGCAGCTGCGTGCCTTCAAACAAGCGGACCACACCGTCAACATGGCTGAAGTCGGCGGCGGCGCCCCAGCGGCTGGCCAGCGAATAGAGTGGATACTCCAGGTGAACGTGCGAAGAGGAGCCTTCGAGCGGCCCAGCGGCGATTTGTCCAATCTCGCGCTTCCAGATCCAGGCGAAAGCCGCTTCCAGTTGCAGGCGCGTGCCCAGGATGTTGGGATCGATATAGTGCGGCCCGAACGCCATCTCGCCCTGGTCCATCACGAACACGGCAGCCAGGTACTTGCGCCAGCCGAACAGGTTGTTCTCCGACAGCGACCCCGTGAAGTAGATGAGTTGGTTTTGCGCGGCTTCGAAATCCTCGTTGAAGCGCAGGCTCCACACATCGCGGGTGACAATCAACACGTCGACCATTCCTGGCGTCGATGACTTCACCGGCAACACGGCCACCACATTTGACAGCGACGGATCTCGCAGATTGCGTGTGGTTTCCTCAGCCAGATCCTGGTCGTAGCGGTCGCCCGCCTGAAGCAGCGACTCGCGCCGGACGTGGTGCTCGCGCGTGGTGCGGTGGAAGATGTTGGCCCAGACCAGCGGCACACGTTCGCGCGCCAGGAACACGTCGAGGTTCACCACATGGACCGTGCCGATGATCTTTCCCTGCGGCGCGGGCTCGATGCTCAGGCCACGCAAAGCCAGCGCATCGTCCACTGCTTCCCGTTCCAGCTTTCCCAGATCGGCATAGCCCGACGCTGCGGCGGAAGCCGGCAGCAGGAAAAGCAGAAGCAGCCAAGCGCCGCGCATGCCTTGCGCATTCTACGCGCGAAACTACCGCCGGCGCCTGTGCCTGGTTTGGCTCTGCGCGGCGTGGCTGCAGAGAAAAAGTGACAAGCCCGGCACTTCAGGCGAGCATTCCGCCGGAAGCCGGAGAGAAAGCCGGTGCATCCAAGGACTAGCCAATTGTTGGCAACAATCTGGAGGGAACATTCGATGAACAAGTTTCACGGGAAATTAGTTGCAGGTTTGGCCGCCGTCGCATTCTTCGGCGCCCTGGGATCGGCTCAGGCTCAGGAGCCAGGCGCGGGCGCGGCTCCGGCCTACGTCCCGGCCCCGGCCCTAGTCCCAGCCCCCGCGGCCTCTGACAACATGTCAGGACAGTTGGGGTTCGGTGTGGGTCTTAGCGCCGGGACGAGTCTTGCCGTGCCAGGTGCCGCGCTCATCACGAAGTACTGGCTCAGCGACTCGATGGCCATCCTGCCGCAGCTGCAGCTCAAGATGTACAAGACGAAAGGCCAAGACACCAACTGGGCGATCGCACCCAGTGCGATCATCCTCTACTGTCCGTGGAAGAATGCCTCGACCAGGCTCAGCGTCGGCGGAGGTCTCGGCCTAGCATTCGAAAAGTGGGGTCCGGCTGCTGCAACGCCCGCTTCGCCACCCGATTTGAGCGTCCAGCGGCCGCAAATGCCCACGCCCGCGCCCGACACGTACATCGGTATCACGCTGCCCATCTACGTAGGTCTCGAGCACTTCTTCGCTAAGTGGTTCTCGATGGGAATCGCCCTGCAAAACAACTTCTTGGAGTACGGAAAGCAGGGCACTCCATGGGTCATGGCCCTCGGCATCGACAACGCAAACAGCTTCCAGGCCCTCGGGTACCTTCTCTTCTACACGGACTAGACAACCACCGGTCGGGCAAGGCCTGACTGAATAGCTTATCAAGGCGGGATCCTTTGGGGTTCCGCCTTTTCTTTTGCCTGAGTGTCTACAGCGCTTCGAGCACAGCCTGGCCAGCCTGCACCGTGGTGGCCGCAGGAGCGCCGGCGGGCACCACGTCGGCAGTGAGCACGCCCCGATCGATGGCGGCCGAAACCGCGCTCTCGACGGCCGCGGCTTCTTTCTCCAGTCCCAGCGAGTAGCGCAGCAGCATGGCCACGCTCAAGATGGTAGCGTAGGGATTGGCGATCCCGCGGCCCGCGATATCCGGCGCGCTGCCATGAATCGGCTCGTACAGCCCGCGCGGTCCGTCGCCCAGCGAAGCCGAGGGCAGCAGGCCCATGGACCCAGCCAGCACCGAGGCTTCGTCGGTGAGGATGTCGCCGAACATGTTCTCGGTCACGATCACGTCGAAGCTGGCCGGCCGCCGTGCCAGGTACATCGAGCAGGCATCGACCAGCACATGTTCGAGCTGCAGGTCGGGATATTCCCTACGCACCAGTTCGTCGGTGACCCGGCGCCACAGGCGCGAGCTTTCGAGCACGTTGGCCTTGTCCACCGAGGTGAGTTTCTTGCGCCGGCCGCGCGCCAGCTCGCAAGCGCGGCGGACCACACGACGAACCTCGTCGCCGCTGTACGCGCACACATCGCTGGCCCAGTCTGCCTCGCGCTTTTTCTCGCCGAAATAGATGCCGCCGATCAGCTCGCGCACCACCAGCAGATCCACGCCTTTGAGGATCTCCGGCCGAATGGGCGACGCAGCCACCAATTTGGGGTGGACGGTGACCGGCCGCAGGTTGGCGTACAGGCCCAGTTCCTTTCGGATGGCGAAGAGCCCCTGCTCCGGTCGCACGTCGCCCGAGGGATTGTCCCACTTGGGACCGCCCACCGCCCCCAGCAGAACCGCGTCGCTCGCGTGGGCCAGGGCCAAGGTCTCGGCGGGAATGGGCGTGCCCGTGCGATCGATGGCAATGCCGCCCAGAAGACCGTCGGTCAGCGCAAAGGTGTGCCCGAACTTCGCGCCGACCGCGCGCAACACGCGAGTTCCCTCGGCCGTGACCTCGGGCCCGATACCGTCGCCAGCCAGAACCAGAATTGAAGCTTTCATGGGGCGGAGGTTTACCACAGGGCGGGCTTGAGGAGTTGATCACCGCGATAGCCGCCCTCCGTCGAGAACGCAGAGGTGACAGGGGAGGCCACAGAGTCGGAAGATTCACGGCGCGCCCCGAATACATAGTGGCGGCGTTTCCTGTCAGTCGTTGATGCCGTCGCTTGAATAGTGAGGATTCACCGCAAGCGACAGCTCGAAGGGCTCGCCGTAAAGCCAGCGATAGTGCGCGTAAACCGCCAGCACGCGCTTGATGTACTCGCGCGCCTGATCATAGGTGACCAGCTCCACAAATTCGTCGAGCGGTCGGTTGCCCCATTGGTCACACCAGCGCATCATGGCGTGTGAGCCAGCGTTGTACGCGCCCGCGGCCAGGGCGATCTGGCCGCCAAATCTCTTGAGCAGTTCGCCCAAATACGCCGCGCCCACGCGAACATTGACCTCGGGATCGAAAAGCTCGTCGGTGAAAAGCGGCACGCCCAGGTGCTTGGCGACTTCCTGACCGGTGGCCGGGATGAGCTGGAGCAACCCGCGCGCATCCGAGGGCGAGAGCGCGTGAGGCAGAAACGACGATTCCTTGCGCATGATCGCGTAGACGAACAGGTCCGGCGCGCCGGCCGTCGAGGCCAGCGGTTCCACCATGTCGCGGAAGGCGCGCGGATAGGCAGCCTGCCAGAAAATGTGCGCAGGTCCGGTTGCTGCCGCAGCCAGGGCCGAAGCGCCGTGGCTCTCGGCCAGTCGCAGCGCCTGATGGAAGGCGCGCATGCGCGGGTATTCTTCCAGGAGCACGGCCAACCCTTGCGACTTGCCCAGGTGTTGCATCACGCCGGCTTCGGCCCGACCCAGCTCCTCGCCCGCCTCAACGTCGAGTCCCGCGGCAAGCAACTCGCGCGCGCGTTCCAGCACCGGATCGCGCGCGGACTTGGCCTTGTCCGCCGGCGCGGCCGGAGACCACACCGGCCAGTCGATGGTCACCTTCTCGCCCGACTCGCGCAGCCGCGCGGCTGCCAGAAGTCCGTAATAACCGAGCGGCGAGCGGTGCACGCATTCGCGCAAGGAGCGCTGGGCTTCTTCGGCCTGCCCGGCTTGGGCGGCAAAGCGTGCCCGCCAGTAGCGCACGCGCATGCCCGCGTCGTTGTTGTTGTGGGACAGGCTCTCGTAGTGCTCGAGCGCGCGCAGGGCTTCGGCCGGCTCGCCCAGCAGATGGTGCGCCAGCGCGAGATACCAGGCGGCGTCGTCGGCAAATGGGCTGTGCGGATAGCGCGCCAGGGTGGCTTGCAGGCCGGGCAGGGCCTCGCGAAAACGACCGCGATTGACATCCAGCCAACCCGAACGGAACTGGGCTTCGGCCGCCCATTTCGACGTGGGGTAGCGCGCGACCACCTGGCGATAGCCGGCAATGGCCTCGTCATTGCGCTCGATGCGGGAAAGCGCGCGCGCACCGTGAAACGCCGCAAAGGCCGCTTTCTCGCCGGCTAGCTGGGACGCCACCTTCTGCAACAATGCCGCTGCGCCGGCGTAGTCGCGCCTCATGTTGTACTTGGCCATTCCGATGGCGAAATCGCGCTCGGCGGCCAGATCGGCAGGCAGGGCCGCGGGCAGCAGGGCCAGCTCGTCGAGTGCGGCCTGGTATTCGCGACCCTCGGCCAGTTTTTCCGCACGGTGTAGCCGCTCGCGCGGCGAGAACACCGCGATCTCAGGCGCGGCTGCGGTCGGTGCGCTCAAGCCCGTCGCGCGCTTCGCCGCCTCGGCAGCCAACGGGTGCGCAGGAAAATCCAAATGCACCTGCAGGAAGAGGTGGCGCGCCTCCTCGGCTGCGGCGCCTCCCTGCGACGCCGCTTTCTCGGCGGCGAACTCCGCCAGACGAAAACGCGCCACCGCCGGATCGGTGCCCGGCGTCTTTCCGGCCAGGAGCCGACGGTACGCTTCAGCGGCTTCTTTGCGCTGGCCCTGCATCCACTGGCAATCCGTCGCGCGCCAGGCCGCGATGCCAGCGAAGCGCGAAGGCCGCGACTTGGCCAGCTCGGAAAAGGCAGCCCGCGCCTTGGCGTAGGAGCCGTCGTAGAAAAGACTCTCGCCGAGCAGATAGAGGGCATAGTCCCGGTTGCGCGGCAGCTTCTGCGCCAGACCGTCAAGCGCGCGCGCCGATTCGTGGTAGTTGCCCGCGCGCAGGGCGAGAAAGCCGCGCGCCAGGTCGGCCAGCGGACCACGCGCCGCCGGCGCGGTCGTAGCAGCGGCCAGGGCAATGCAAACGCCCAGCGTTGAAATCGCCATAGAGGAAAGCACTATATCGCGGCTCAGGCACGAAACCCGAAGACCGGTTTGCCGATACTCTCGTGCACCAGGTGAGGCGGTGATTGACCCCCCGCTTGGAAAGTGAAAGAAGAAACTCAGGGCCGCCACAGGCAAGGAGGCAAGAACCACATGGGCAGCGTCAACAAAGTCATATTGGTTGGAAATCTCGGGGCCGACCCCGAGCTCAAGTACACGCCGAGCAATCGGGCGGTGTGCAATCTGAGCGTCGCGACCAACGAGGTGTGGAAAGACAAGAGCGGCCAGAAGCAGGAAAAGACCGAGTGGCACCGGGTCAACGTGTGGGGCGAGCAGGCCGAGAACTGCTCGAAATTCCTGTCCAAGGGCCGCATGGTTTACGTCGAGGGCCGGCTGCAAACTCGTTCCTGGGACGACAAGGACGGCAAGAAGCGCTACAGCACCGAGGTGGTCGCCGATCGCGTGGTCTTCCTGGGCGGTGGCGCGGGTGCTGAAAATGGCGGCGGCGGTGGTCGGCGCGCCGGTGGCGGTCGTCCGGGTTGGGGCGAAGAATCTCAGCAGCCGCCCAGCGAGCCGAGCGACGGAGGCGGGAGCGGGCCTCCGCCCGCCGGCGACGACGAAATTCCCTTCTAGGCTCTGCTGCAACTCCTCACCGACGCACGCTAAAGCAGCGGGAAAATCTGCCGTTTGATATGATCGTGGCGGATCGTGCTGCGAGTAAGCGTTTCGGTCTTTGCGATGATGATGCCGCTGTGCCTGTCGGCCAGCGGCGGGGGAGAGACGCCCGAAGCGCCACGCTACGCCAGGGCCGCTTCGGTCAGCGCCGCCCAGCGCGGGCTCGCAGCCGGCGCTGCTGATCGGCGCCAAGGTTCCGAGCGCGAGCCTGGCGCGCCGGCCCAGGCGTCACCGCCCTCCGCGACTTTTCCGCGCTACTTGGTTCCACTGCCAAGTGAAGCGCCAGCCCCTGCCACGCACGGACCCGCAGAGCGTTTGGTGCTGCTCACCTTCGACGACGGCCCGGACTTGCAGGGGACGCCGCTGATCATGGACGAACTGGATCGCCGAAGGTTGAAAGCGGTGTTCTTCGTCATGGGCCAGCACATCGTGCGCAACCGGCCCGAGGATCTGGCGCGTCGCGATCTGCTGCGCAAGCTGGCGGTGCACGGGCACCATGTGGGCAACCACACCATGAACCACAAGGATCTGTGCCAGAACCCGGGTTCCCTGGCCGAGGAAGTCGACCACGCCGCCGAGATCATCACCTACGCCACGGGCGTGCGGCCGTTGCTCTTTCGCTCGCCCTACGGCGCCCGCTGCCGGTCGTTGGATCGCGCGTTGGCAGAGCGCGACCTCACCCAAGTCGGCTGGAATGCCGATCCGCGGGAATGGCGTGGCAACAGCGAGAAGGCGATCTTCACCTATGTCACCAACTTGCTGGCCCACGCCAGCGCGCCCGTGATTCTGCTCCTGCACGACAAGAACATGGCCGCGGTGCAAGCCCTGCCGCGTATTCTCGACTGGATCGAACAGGAACAATCCCGTGTGGCGCGCGAAGGGGGCGTGCCCATCCGCATCGTGGATTACTCTGTACTGCTGCCCGAGCGGGCTGCGCACCCCCTGGTTGAATCGGTGAGCCCATGACCGCGACCATCCTGATTGTCGACGACGAAAAGAACATCCGCCGAACCGTGCGCATGGTGCTGGAGGGCGAGGGCTACGCCGTGGAAGAGGCGGCCAGCGGCGAAGAGGCGCTGGCGCGCCTGCCTGACGTCGCCCCAGACCTGATTCTGCTCGACGTGCAATTGCCAGGCATCTCAGGCCTGGAGCTGCTGGAGTCGCTGAAGCGGGCCAAGGGTGACGAAGCCAGCCGCGCCTCTTCCCTTCCCGACCCGGGTGTCATCATAATCTCGGGCCACGGAACTCTTGCCGATGCCGTGCGCGCCACCAAGGCAGGTGCGTACGATTTTCTGGAAAAGCCCATCGACCGCGAGCGCCTCATCGTGACCCTGCGCAACGCACTTGAACGCCACGCCATGGCGGGCGAGGTGGCGGGCCTGCGCGCCCTGACCGAGGGCCGCTGGGAAATGGTGGGCAGGAGCCCAGCCATGGCCGCGCTTTTCTCGCAGATCGCCAAGGTGGCTCCCACGCGCACGCGCGTGCTCATCACCGGCGAATCAGGCACGGGTAAGGAGCTGATTGCGCGCGCCATCCACCGCGAAAGCGCGCTGGCCGCCAGGCCTTTCGTCAAGGTGAACTGCGCGGCCATTCCGCCGGACTTGATTGAATCCGAGCTTTTCGGGCACGAGCGCGGGGCCTTCACCGGTGCGGCTGCGCGCAAGAAGGGGCTGTTCGAGATCGCCGACGGAGGCACCATCTTCCTCGACGAGATCGGCGACATGAGCCTGTCCGCGCAAGCCAAGGTGCTGCGCGTATTGCAGTCAGGGGAGCTGTCACGCGTGGGCGGCGAACAGACGCTCAAGGTCGATGTCCGTGTGCTGGCCGCCACCAACCAGGACCTGACTGCGGCGGTGGCAGCGGGTCGTTTTCGCGAGGATCTCTACTTCCGTCTGGCCGTGGTGCCGCTCAAGGCTCCCCCGTTGCGTGAACGCAGCGAGGATATTCCGTTGCTCTGCCAAGCATTCGTGCAGCAGTGTGCGCGGGAGAACGGCCTCAAGGAAAAACCCATCACCCCCGAGGCGCTGGCCGTGCTCTCGGGCTTCGAGTGGCCGGGCAACGTGCGCGAGCTGCGCAACGTGATCGAGCGTCTGGTCATCCTGTCCGAGGACAGCATCGGCGTGGGCGACTTGCCCGAGGAGATCGTGACCGAGGTGGCGCGCAAGAACCGACCTGAGCGCACGATGGCGGCCTTGGACCTGCCGCCCGAGACGCGCACCCTGCCTTTGCGTGAGCTGCGCGATCTGATCGAGCGGCGTAACCGTCCGACCGAGGACGTCTTGATGGGTTGCGCGCGCGCGAGGCAGAGTGGCGGGCATGGGCAAGAGAGAGGAAACGCGCCGATTCTGGACGGACGTGGTCAGTCGATACGAAAGAGCAGACCAGCCACGGAAGGTGTTCGCAGCCAATCACAAGGTGGGGCTGGCGGCGCTTCAGTACTGGATTTGCAAGCTGCGCCGGGAGGCCGCGGGGGCGAAGCGCCAGTCGGCCTCGTCTGAGCTGCGGCTCGTTTCGGTGCGGGTAGATGGGCAGGCGGCGGTTGCGTCTGAGCGGGCAGGCCGAGTCGAAATCCGCTTTGGCGGTCTTTCGATTCGTGTGCCGCTAGGCACCGACCCGCGCTACCTGGCCAGTGTCGTGGCCGCCACGAGAGCGGCCGCATGCTGACGCTGCCGCCGAGCGTGCGCATATACCTGGCCAGCGCGCTGGTGGACATGAGACGGGGCCACGACGGTCTGAGCGCCTTGGTCCGCAATCACTGGGACGTCGACATCTATGGCGGCCACCTGTTCGTGTTCGTTGGGCGACGGGCCGACCGCTGCAAGATTTTGTTTTGGGACCGCGGCGGCTTTGTCCTGTACTACAAACGCCTCGAGCGTGGGCGTTTCCGCCTGCCTCAGATCCCGGCGGGCGCGAGCTCCGTGGCAATGGATGCCACCGAATTGGCCATGCTTCTTGACGGCATCGACGTCGGAAAAGTGCGAAGACCCGCTCGTTGGACGCCTCCCACGCCAAACAAGGCTGTCGCCGCGTGAAGTTTTTCCTGGATCATTTCGATCACTTGCGCGATCTGCGTCGAAAGGGGATCGACAAATCCGTCAGGGTATGATCAAACATGGTCGATGGTACCTGGTCCCGAGGACCACGACTGCGGATGGAAGCAACGGGCTCTTGAGCTCGAGGACAAGTTGTCCGCCGTAGTCGGGCAGCTGGAGGCGCTCAATCGACAGGTCTTCGGCAAGAAGAGCGAGAAGATGCCGCCGATGGACCGCGAGGTCCGCAAGAAGCGGCCGCCCGATCCGGCGGTCACGCAAGAACGCCGGCGCAAGAACGCCGAGTTGCGCGCCACCCGCGTGGTGACCAACGACGTCCAGCACGCGGTTCCCGCTGACCAGCGGCGCTGCCCGTATTGTGAGAGCTCGAAACTCAAGCCGGTTGGCCAGGGCAAGGAGTCCTTCGTCTGGGACTATGTCCCAGGGTATTTCCGTCGGCAGCGCCATGTGCGTGAGACGCTCGCCTGCACGTGCGGCCAGTACATTGTGACCGCGCCAGGACCGGACCATTCGGTCGAGAGCACGCGCTACGGCGACGGCCTGCGCGCCTACATCGTGACGAGCAAATGCGCCGACTCACTGCCACTGTATCGGTTGGCCAAGCAGTTCGCCCGCCTGGGCATTCCCATTGCGCGCAGCACGCTCACTGACCTTTTCCATCAGGTGGCTCGGCAACTGGCGCCCCTGTCGGCGCGGCTGGTGCAACTGGTGGCGGCTTCGGAGATTGTCCTCGCCGACGAAACGCCCCTGAAAATGCAGCATCCCGATAAGAAGGGCTACG
>Ga0265329_10001606_pt1 | contig 10837 bp, 7 predicted proteins | sample 41627metaG_FD_202091 | JGI IMG/M metagenome (GOLD analysis project Ga0265329, IMG submission 202091) | Rhizosphere microbial communities from Carex aquatilis grown in University of Washington, Seatle, WA, United States - 4-16-27 metaG | ecosystem: Host-associated > Plants > Roots > Rhizosphere >...
TCGCCAGGTTCTTCTTCGCCAGCGCCTTGGTGATCGCGGCCGTCAGCGTGGTCTTGCCATGGTCTACGTGCCCGATCGTCCCTACGTTCAGGTGCGGCTTGTTTCGTATGAACTTTTCTTTGGCCATCGTCTGATCTCCGAAAGAACGCTTTTCTGTTTTAGTCCGTGTCCAGCATCAACCCTACAGAGCCCACGACCAGAGTTGAACTGGTGACCTCGTCCTTACCAAGGACGCGCTCTAACCAACTGAGCTACGTGGGCAGCATGGACTCGGTTGTCTACCCTAGTTCTGTTGTCTGATCCTCTTTCTTCTTGGTGATTCGCCACGACCATCAGCGGGTCACCCCTGGAGCGGGAGACGGGGTTCGAACCCGCGACGTCCAGCTTGGAAGGCTGGAGCTCTACCAACTGAGCTACTCCCGCGTTTCACAAAGCTTGCACAATTTCCGTCGCTGATTCGATCCATTCTCGCTTTCTGTGGAGGGGGAAGGATTCGAACCTTCGAAGCCAGTGGCGACAGATTTACAGTCTGTTCCCTTTGACCGCTCGGGAACCCCTCCGTGATGGAGATGCCACACGTGTCGATCGAGCAACGCGCGCGCATCGAACCTGCTTTTCTCGTGCCTCGTGTCGCTGGAATGGCGGAGCTGGCGATGGGAATCGAACCCGCAACCTGCTGATTACAAATCAGCTGCTCTGCCATTGAGCTACGCCAGCGCCGGGTTTTCATCGGATATCCTGCGATTTCGCCTAGTTAAGTGGTCTCGGTCGCGGGGTACAACTATCTCCCCCGCAGTCAGAGGCGCGAACGTATATTTCGGGATCGCAGGCGTGTCAAGCAGAATCCGGGCCGTTCTTGAGAGCGCTGCGGCATTGAGATGCCAGACCGGCCGGTTCCTAGTATTGACTCTCGGAAGTTCGTAGCCGGTTGCACTCTCCGGTTCCGGGGCCGGAACCGGCAGCCGGGTCCGGTTCCGCATCCGGTTCCGGCCGTCGGAGCCGGCCACCGGCCATCCGGCCCCGGCCTCCGGCTTCTTCCAGGCGGCCCTACAGCACCTGTCGCCCCGCAACGTCAGAATCCGAAGGCCGCGTGGCATCCGGGACATCTCCACGATGCGGCGGGGCTGGCGGCGTAGGTGGCGGAACCGCCGCCGGTGGCGCTTCGGGCGCCGCAGTATCAGCGGGAGCACCCGGGATCCTGGGTTCCAGCAGCTTGAGCAACTTGGCGTAGGCCAGCTTGCTCTTCTCGGCCCAGTCCGTGTTGACTCCCAGACGCTCGATCATGAGTAGGTTCTCGCGCTGCCAGCGCATGGATTTCTCGATCAGCACGCGGATCTTCTTGTGCAATTCCTCTTGGTACACCTCCCGCGCTTCTCCCCGAAGCTCGGGCGGCACCGGAGCCCGCATGAAGGCATCGTAGAGTTCTTCGTAGAGCGAACCGACTTGAAAGCCAGCCGCGGATGCCCAGGCCGGGTTGCCGTACTTGATGGTTTCAATGTACGCGCGCTGAGCCTGCAGGAGCAGGCTGGCTTTCTGGTCGAGATCCTTGTCCATCTGGGCCTCGGGCAGGCGCAACTCAACCGCCTGGAAGCGCCGGTGTGAAATCTGCGCGAGATGGTACTGCGAGAACGCCAGGTAGAAATCCGTCGCCAGACGCTCCTCATTCTCTATTTTCTGGCGATAGGATAGGACGGCACGGAAGGTCTTCTCAGCGGTGTCGAGGTCTCCCAGGTTGAACTGTGCGAAACCCCGCCGGCCAAGCGCCTCGATGCGATCATCGGCCGATAGATCTGAGCGATCCAGAATGCGCGCGAACACCTCGGCCGATGCCGGCCAGTTCGCCTGCTCGGCGTAGCACGCGCCCAATTGAAAGGATGCGTCCTTGGCATCGGCATGCGTCGGATACTTGTCAATCAGCCCCTTGAAGGCGTCGATGGCCTCTGCCCAATTCTTGCTGCCGATCTGGGCCAGGCCCAGGTTGTATAGCGACGGCCGGGCGTAGGCCGAATCCGGAAAACCCTTGAGCAGCTTGGCGTAGAGTTTGGCCGCGGCATCGAATCGCTTGTCCGACAGCGCCACCCCTGCCCGCTCGAAGAGCTCCGGCGCGTCGTACGCCTCGATCTGCGTTCCGGCAGGCCCGTGGGTGGCGTCGATTCGGATGGGGTCCATGTCGTACTTGACCACCGGACCCGATTCGACACCGGCCGGAGGATGAGCACCAGATGTCGCGCAAGCGCCCAGGCTTGCCGCAAGAATGGCTGCGCAGCCGAGATTCCCAAGGAGACGCGAAAGCGTTGAAGGGTTCATGACTTTCCTGCCTGATCGACAACTCATCCCTCGCCGCGGTTCCCACTACCCGTCGATAGGCATAATAATAGCCTCCGCAAGCCAGCCATGCAGCCACGCCCGTTGATCTCAGCCCAAGACATTGCCGTCCGCGTGGCGGCCTTGGGCGACGAAATCGCCGCCCGTCTTCCGGACGGTGCCCTGACCGTGGTCGGCGTCCTGCGCGGTGCGTTCGTGTTCATGGCGGACCTCGTACGAGCCATCCCGCGAGATGTCCGTTGTGACTTTCTGGGTGTGCGCAGCTATGGCGCTGCCACTGAGACGTCGGGCGTGGTCCAGATCACCAGCGATCTGAGCCTGCCCGTGGCTGGCCAGCACGTCCTTCTGGTGGAAGACATCGTGGACACGGGACTCACCTTGCGCTACTTGCTCGACCTCTTGCAGGCGCAGGGGCCCGCCAGCCTTCACGTCTGCACGCTCCTCAGCAAGCCGTCCCGGCGTCGAGTCGACGTACCGCTCGACTTCGTGGGCTTCGAAATTCCCGATCGCTTCGTGGTGGGGTACGGGCTGGACGCGGACCAGAAGTACCGAAGCTTGCCCTACGTCGCAGTCGTCGACGATTAGCGGACAATCGACGAGGCCGTCCGTCTTCTCTACTTCTTCTCGTTCATCAGGGCTTCGAGCTGCTTCTGCAGACGATGGCAGCGCTGCAGGATCTCCAGGTACTGGGTCTGGAAAATCTTCACATGCCGCCGCTCACGCACCTTCCTCTGCAAGGCGTCGCGCACCTCGGAAAGCTGAGCCACCAGATCGGACGCGCTCTTGAACCGCGGGATCAAGGTGTGCAGCCGACTCTGTTCGACCATCTTGACCTCGCCTTCCCTCCCGCCGGTGGCAGGGACGACCAACATGGCGACCAAATTGGGCACGCTCGCTTTGATGGTCTTGACCACCATGCTTCCCGTGAGATCGGGTAGCGACTCCTTGGCCACAACAACTTGCGGAGGAATCTGGGTCGCAATATCGAGCGCCTCGCCCCCGCTCTGCGCATGCTGCACCCGCCAGCCCTTGTCCGCGGGCAGGGCCTTCTCCAGCTCTGCGACCAAGTCGGGTTGGTCATCAACCACCAAGAGTTGAAGCGCGCCCAGCAGGTTGGCCGACGACGACGATTCTCGATCGCTGGCCAGGAGCTTGTCCTCCAGCTCAGTGGCCCGCCCCGACAGCTCCATCAGTTTGCGTACCAGCTCGTCGTTGACATCGGCGAACTCGGACAGAAGATGATCACGCCCCAGCGCCGTCTGGACGTCCCGAGCAGCCCGCACCACCCGGTCGCGTAGAGAGAGAACGGAATCGCGGTTCTCCGGCATCACGTCTGTCGCCCCCGCGCGAAACGCCGGGGCCACCACGTCGAAACCGGTCCGCCGGGTCATGGCGATGACGGCGGTCAAGGGTGACTTGTCGCGGACAAACCGTATGAAGCCGATGGCCCCGTCGAGCGATGGCGTGTCGAGATCGCAAAGCACGACGGAAAAGAAGCGATTGAGTACTTGGTCGTAGGCGCGCTCGGCTAAGGTCAGAGCTGTGACCGTAAGGCCAGCCTCAAGCAACACTCGCTCGACAGCTCTCAGCACGTTGAGCTCGGCGTCGAGAACGAGCACCTCCTGGGCCGAGGATATCTTGGCCTCCTGAACAGTCACCCCTATGACCCTAGGTTAGACCCGGGCAAAGGTCAAAAACTGCCACTCGCGTGGGGAGCCCGCCGGCTTTGCCCCCTGTGGGGACTTCGGGACGGCCCGCTACCCTGCCCGCCCCGCGCGCGTCGCGCGCCCTCGCCGGCGGCGCACCATCGCGCGAGGCCGAGCGCGAGGGCGCGAGCGCAGCGAGCGGGTGTGGTGGGGAAGGTGCAGGTCCCGAAGTCCCCGAAGGGGGAAGCGAGCGGCGACGAGGTGGGGGGGGCCGAAGGGCATGGGAACCCTTTGAGGGTTCCCATGGCAACGGAGCGCGAAGACCGGGACGGCGTGGTACTCTGGATGCCCGGCCAAGAAGTCGGCCAGGTCGAATCCCGCAACACGTCCATCGATCGGCAGCAACAATGGTCAGCGTACTCGACAGAGTGCTACAGGCGGCCCGCCAACTGGGCGCCTCCGACGTCCATCTGAAGGTGGGCCTACCGCCCATCTTTCGCGTCAAGGGTGACCTGCGCACGGTGGCCAACGTGCCGCCTCTGACCAAAGAAGCGGTCGAGGAATTTGGGCAGACCATGATGAATGCGAGGCAGCGGGACCTCTTCGAGAAGAACTGGGACGTCGACCTCGCCTATGCCACGACCGATGGCTTCCGCTACCGGGTCAATATTCTGCAGCAGCGGGGATTCATGGGTGTCGTCATGCGCCTTATCCCGCCCAACGTGCCGCCCTTCGAGCGCCTGAATCTGCCGCACAAGGTGCTGGAACTGGCCGATGAGGAACGCGGCCTCATTCTGGTGACCGGAATTACTGGCTCGGGTAAGTCCACCACCCTGGCGGCGATGGTCGACTACATCAACGCCAGCCGAGCAGTCCACATCGTGACCATCGAAGATCCCATCGAGTACGCATTCAAGGATCGGCGCAGTGTCATCAACCAGCGAGAAGTGGGCTTCGACACGACGTCGTTCGCGCGCGCCCTACGCGCGTCGTTGCGCCAAGACCCGGACGTCATCCTGGTGGGCGAAATGCGCGATCTGGAAACCACCGAGATCGCGCTGACCGCCGCCGAGACCGGGCACCTGGTGCTCTCGACTCTGCACACCGTCGACGCCGTCGAGACCATCAACCGCATCGTGTCCATCTACCCGCCTCATCAGCAAACCCAGGCCCGTCTGCAGCTTTGCTCGGTCATCAAGGGCGTGATTTCACAGCGCCTGGTCACCCGGGCTGATGGCATGGGCATGGTGCCGGCGGTGGAGATTCTCGTCAGCACGGCCCGTGTGCGCGAGCTAATCGCCGACGTCAATCGCACGCGCGAGATCCACGAAGCCATCGCCACGGGCCGCGACCCCTACGGCATGATCAGCTTTGACCAGTCGCTCACCGAATTGGTCAAGAACCGTTTCGTGACCTACGAAGATGCCGTGGCCGCGTCGACCAACCCCGACGACTTCGCACTTTTCTTCCGCGGAGTCAGCAAAGGCGGCCAGGTAGGCCAGGACTTCAACGCCATGACGAACCAGCCCGGTCCTGGCGGGGGCACCATGGCGCCCGGGCAGTACAACGCGGATCGCTTCAACAAGGAGTAGCGAGCTCTCCCCCGGGCCCTGCGACGCCTTCGGCCCGGACACAAGTCGGCAGTCGACGGACGCCGTCACACACGCTAGTCTCCTCGGCCCATGTCTGATTGGATTTCGCACAAGGTCCGCCGCAAGTTCATCGACACCTTCGTGGCCCACGACCATGAAGAAGTGTCGAGTTCATCCCTGGTTCCGGCCAACGACCCGACGCTGCTTTTCGCCAACGCTGGGATGAACCAGTTCAAAGACATCTTCACCGGCAAAACGCAGCGGGCGCATTCGCGGGCCTGCAGCTCGCAGAAATGCGTACGCGCCGGCGGCAAGCACAACGACCTGGAAAACGTCGGCCGCACCGCCCGGCACCACACCTTCTTCGAGATGCTGGGCAACTTTTCTTTCGGCGACTACTTCAAGGCCGATGCCATCAGGTTCGCCTATGAGCTTCTCGTCACGGACTACGCCATCGACCCCAAGCGTCTGGTGTACACCGTCCATCACAGCGACGACGAAGCGCGCCTGCTGTGGAAGAAGGTGGCCGGCGTGGGTGACGACCGCGTCGTAGGCCTGGGAGACAAGGACAACTTCTGGGCCATGGGCGAGGTGGGTCCCTGCGGCCCGTGCAGCGAAATCCACTACCATCAGGGCGACGACGTCCCCTGCCCCGAAGTGGCGGCCGGCCGCGCCTGCCTAGGGCCCGCCTGCGACTGCGACCGCTGGATCGAGATCTGGAACCTGGTCTTCATGCAGTTCGAGCAACTGCCCGATCGCACACGACGGCCGCTGCCCAAGCCTTCCGTCGACACAGGCATGGGGCTGGAGCGTCTGTGCGCGGTGCTGGGCGGCTTCCGATCCAACTACGAAACTGATCTGCTTCGGCCTCTGATTGCCGAAGTCGAGAGACTGACCGGAAAAGCCTTCGTGCCCGAGGACTATAGCGAAGGCTCGGTCGCGGTTTCCATGCGCGCTATCGCGGACCACGCGCGTGCGGCCGCGTTCTTGATCGCGGACGGCGTGTTCCCCGAAAAGACCGGTCGCGAATACGTCCTGCGCCGGATCATGAGGCGCGCCATCTACCACAGTTGGCTGCTCGGCCTACGTAGCGGCAGCCAATTCCCGAGGCTGGCATGTATGGTGGTCGACATGATGGGAGACGTGTACCCCGAACTGCGCGATCGGCGCAGTGTCATCGAGGCCATCACGCGCGAGGAAGAGAACGGCTTTCGCGACGTGCTAACCCGAGGCATGCGCATGCTCGACGACGAAATGGCCAAACGCACAGACCGCATGATCCCCGGAACGGTGGCATTTCGGCTATACGACACCTATGGCTTTCCCTTCGATTTGACCCGCGTCATTGCCGGGGGCAATCGCTTCACTGTCGACGAAGCCGGATTTGAGGCCAGCATGGACGAACAACGCCGCCGTGCCGAGTTCGTGGGCTCGGGCGAGCTGGCGGTAGAGGGCGTGTTCCAGAGCATCCTCGATCGGGTCGGCCCGACGAAGTTTCTCGGCTACGACGAAATGAGCGCCAAGAGCGAGATTGTGGCCATTGTGGCCGGGGGCAAGGAAGTGTCCAGCGTCGCGGCTCCGAGCCAGGGTCCGGTGGCTGTCATCTGCCGCGAAACCCCGTTCTATGGGGAGCAGGGCGGTCAGGTCGGCGACACAGGGACCGCGACTGGACCGCAGGGCGCGCTCAAGGTGGTCGACAGCAAGCGGCCGCTCTCGTCGCTCGCCGTTCACCTATGCGAGATCGAAAAGGGATCCATCCGGGTCGGCGATACTCTTGAGCTGGCCGTGGACATCGAGCGCCGCAACGCCATCCGGCGCAACCACTCGGCCACCCATCTTCTTCATTGGGCCCTGCGCACGGTACTCGGCGAACACGTGGCGCAGAAAGGCTCGCTGGTGGCGCCCGATCGCCTGCGCTTCGACTTCTCTCACCTGGCGCCGCTTTCGCCCGAGGAGAAGCAGAAGGTCGAGGATCTGGCCAATGCCCGCGTGCTGCGCAATCTGGCGGTCACCACTGATGTGCTGCCCATCGCCCAAGCCAAGCAAGCCGGCGCCATCGCGTTCTTCGGCGAAAAATATGGCGACACGGTTCGGGTCATGACCATGGGCGAGTCCAAGGAGTTCTGCGGTGGCACGCACGTGCACCAGACCGGCGACATTGGCCTCATCAAGATCGTCGAGGAGAGTGGCGTGGCCCAAGGCGTGCGACGCTTGGAAGCTGTGACCGGCCTCGGTGCGCTGGCGCTCGCACGACGCATGGAGAACGAGCTCGGCGAGGCCGCCGCCATCCTGCGCGCCGGTCCCTTTGAGGTCGCGGCGCGACTGGAGAAACTGCAGACTGAGCTGCGCGAGCGCGACAAGGATATCGGCAAGCTCAAGGCGCAGATTGCCTCGGGCGGCTCGCGCGATCCCCTGGCCAACCGGCAGCAGGCAGGCAAGTACGGGCTGCTGGTACACGACGCGGGCGTGGGCGATGCGAAGATCCTGCGCGAGACCGCGGACAAGCTGAAAGCGCGCATGGATCCTGGCGTGCTGGTGCTGGTGGGTACGGTCGAGGGAAAGATCGCGATGGTGTGCGCGGTCACGCCGGGCGCGCAAGACAAGCTGAATGCTGGGAAAGTCGTGGGCTTGCTCTTGCAGGATCTGGGCGGCAAGGGCGGCGGCCGGCCAGACATGGCCCAAGGCGGGGCTGCCCTGCCTGCGGATGCAGCCCTAGGCGACATCCTGCAACGCTGGACCGACAAGCTGCGGACTCTCATCGAATCGTGAGAGCTCGGTCGGGCGCTCGACGATGATGGACCCGGCGATCAAGAACGCACTCAAAGCCATCGTGGAGGCCTTGCGCCAGAGCATGCCTGATCCGGCCACCCTGCCCGACTACGGCTTCGACCCTGGTTTTCTCGAACGCACGGCCCCTGCCCTCGAATTCCTATGGTCGCGCTACTTCCGCGTGCGCCTGCGCGGTCTGGAAAACGTGCCTGCCAGCGGGGCGGCGCTTCTGGTTGCCAACCACTCGGGCGGCCTGCCCTACGATGGGGCCATGCTCATCCACGCCTGCCACGCGCTTCATCCGGCGCGCAGACCGCTGCGTCCGCTGGTCGCGACCTTCGCCGTCCGATCTCCGTGGATGCGGCCGGTGGTGGCGCGCATCGGGGGCGTACGCGCGTCGATGCGCAACGCCCTCGACCTCTGCCAGCGCGGCCAGCTAGTAGGCGTTTTTCCCGAGGGCCTGCGTGGCGTGGGCAAGCCGTACCGAGAGCGCTACCGCTTGACCAACTTCGGGCGCGGAGGCTTCGTTCGGCTGGCGCGCACGGCCAACGTTCCAATCATCCCGGTGGCCATCGTGGGCGCCGAAGAGACCCATCCTGTGGTAGCCAAGCTAACGCGTCTAGCCAAGCCCTTTGGGCTACCCTACATTCCGATCACACCCACGTTTCCCCTTCTCGGACCACTCGGCTTGCTGCCAGTGCCCGCCAAGTGGAGCATTCAGATCGGAGAAGCAATTTCGCCCATGTCGCAGCCTGACCGCGACACGCTCGAAGTTGCAGAACAGGTGCGCAGCGTTGTCGACCGCATGATCGCGGACTTGCTGCTTGAGCGGCGGTCAGTTCTTTTTGGCTGAATGCCCTTGTCCCTGCCCCCTTCCACATGTGGTCGGAAGCACGATCACACCTGGCGGTCTCCTGCCTCGCACCCCCTTGAAGGAAATCTGGAAATCGCCGAAGGTTAGAGATACGCTGCTGTGGGATTTCTAGCGTGGCTTCGCTTGCATCATCACCTCTGATTGCGGTCGGTCAGACGATCGGCAACTACACGATCACAGCCAAGCTCGGCGAGGGTGGGATGGGCGTGGTCTATCTGGCCGAGCACCCGGTCATCGGGCGCAAGGTCGCCATGAAGGCGATCCACCCTGAATTGTCGCGCAATCCTGAGGTGGTGTCTCGCTTCGTGACCGAGGCGAAGGCGGTCAACCAGATCGGCAACGAGCATATCGTCGACATCCACGATTTTGGAACCACCGCTGACGGCGACTTCTACTTCATAATGGAGTTCCTGCAGGGCGAGGCCCTGGCGGACCGCATGAGGCGCGAGGCGCCCATGGATCCCGCCCGCGCGCTCGACATCGCTGCTCAGGTCGCGGACGCTCTAGCTGCCTCACACGCGCACGGCATTATCCACCGCGATCTCAAGCCCGAGAACATCTTCCTCATCCACAAGGGCGGCACCAACGACTTCGTGAAGGTACTCGACTTCGGCCTCGCGAAGCTGACCTTGGGTGCCGACAAGGTTTCGCACAAGACGCGGACTGGCTCGGTGATGGGCACTCCCTACTACATGTCGCCCGAGCAGTGCGAAGGCCGGCCCAACATCGACCAGCGGGCCGACGTCTATTCCTTGGGCGTCATCCTGTTCGAGATGATGACCGGCAAGGTGCCTTTCGGTGGCGAAGGCTATGGCGAGATCATCGTCAAGCACATTACCGCGCCGGTGCCTTCACCGCGCGCCATCAATCCCCTCATCTCCCCTGCCCACGAAGCGATCCTTCTCCGCGCCCTGGCCAAGAACCGCGATGAGCGATTCCGCGGCATGGAGGACTTTCGTGTCGCGATGATGAATCCAGAGCGCTATGCGGCCGCACCTTCAATCGTGCCCACGCCTGGCCCCTTGGCCGGGTACGGCGCGGAGCCCTCGCGACTGAGTGACGGCCAGGCCAGCAGCGGGGTCGTGATCGGTGACTTGGGCGGTCGCGCGACGGAGGTGCCGTCGACCTTCCGCGAATCGCCGGGCGCGGTGGAAGGCGAAGACGCAATTCCCCAGTCCCACGGGGCATTGCTGGTGGGTATCCTGGCGGCCGCGTTGGTGGCCGGCGGCGTGGCGGCGTTCCTGGTCGTGCGTTCGGGATCGAGCAGCCAGCCCGCAACTGTGCAGCAAGCCGTGAGCAAACCAACGCCAGCGCCGACGCCTCCGACCCCGCCTCAAGCCGCCCCGGCGCCGTCAGCCAAAGTATCCATCAAGTTCCGTTCCGAACCAGTCGGCGCCGCGGTCGCCCGCCAGGACACGGGAGAGCAGCTGGGAGTGACGCCCTTTGAGATCGAAGTCCCTCGGGGCCAGTCTCCCTTGGCAGTGGTTTTCAAGAAAGCGAATTTCAAGGACGTGTCGCGTTCCATCGTTCCACAAGAGTCAGGTTCGCTGGATGCGACGCTGGAAGCTGCGCCATCCCCTGCCCCAATGCCTCCCAAGGCTGGCGCGAAGGTATCAAAGGGCAAGTCCAGC
>Ga0265329_10001619_pt1 | contig 10796 bp, 1 predicted proteins | sample 41627metaG_FD_202091 | JGI IMG/M metagenome (GOLD analysis project Ga0265329, IMG submission 202091) | Rhizosphere microbial communities from Carex aquatilis grown in University of Washington, Seatle, WA, United States - 4-16-27 metaG | ecosystem: Host-associated > Plants > Roots > Rhizosphere >...
GCGGGAGAACCGTACCACGCGTTCCTGCTCGGACTGCTGCGCCTCGAACAGGGCACCTTCAATGGACTGCTGGAGGTCTTCGATCGTCTCGCCACCTGGGTCCCGGACCTCCCGGTTGAAGCGCCACTGCCGTTGATCCTTGCCGGTGTCGGCGAGCTCGAGCGGGCGTCTCGTGCATATCAGCAGCTCGTGGCCCGCCGACCATGGGAGACCTCGGATCACATGGGCACGATCGCTTCGCTGACCATGCTGGCCGCGTGTGCGGCGCGCTTCGAAGATGCGGACACAGCGGGCGGCATCTATCCAATCCTCGCCCCGCATGCCGGCGAGTATGCGGTGGTTGCCAGTGTGGCCGGTCTGCTCGCTCCGGTGACCCACACGCTCGGCGAGCTCTGCGGGACCATCGGTCGCTACGATGAGGCGGTCACGTACTTCGAGCGCGGCATCGAGGAGTGCCGCCGGGCCGAGCTGCGGAGCGACGCGGTACGCACGCAGCTCGCCTGGGCACGCGTCCTGGCGCGGCGCAATGCCCGGGGCGACCGCCGCCGGGCCGCCGCGCTCGGCCGCGAGGCGCAGCGGCGAGCCGAGGAACTCAACGCCCCGCTCTTGGTGGCGGACGCAGGAGGCTTCAATTCCACCCTCATCGCCACCCGGTGACCGCGGCGCTGGCAGATTCCAGATGGCCGGACAAAACCCCGGCGCGCACGGAAGGTACGCGCCACATCATCCGAGGACGACGCGCACGCGATGAGTGGCGCCGTCGTCCGCAAGGTCGACGTGTGCTTCGGGTCGAAGCGCCGTGCCATCGAGTTCCACGCGCGTAACCCCGCGGCTGACGCGGCGCGGGTTCTCCACCACGATCTCGTAGCGGGCCGAGTGGTAGCGGAAAACCATCTCGAAGCCGCCCCATGTCTTCGGCACACACGGATCGATCAGCAGCGTCGCCCCTCGAACACGGAACCCGAGGATCCATTCAAGGCCGGCCCGGTACAGCCAGGCGGCCGAACCGGTGTACCATGTCCACCCGCCGCGCCCAACGTGCGGAGGTTGGGAGTAGACATCCGCCGCGACCGCGTACGGCTCCACTTTGTAGCGATGGCTGCCGGTGCGCGTGTTGGCGTGATTGATGGGATTCAACAACGCAAACAGCTCCCCCGCCCTGTCGCCATCGCCGAGCATCGCGAACGCGATGACGGCCCAGGCGGCCGCATGGGTGTATTGGCCGCCGTTCTCGCGGATTCCGGGCGGGTATCCTTTGATGTAGCCCGGATCGAGAGCTACGGCCCCCGGCGGGTTGTTCGGTGGCGTATTCGACGGGGCCTCGCTGCCGCGCGGCGGCGCAGTCGACTCCGACGAAGAACGAGTCCCGGCGCTGCCTGACAACAACTGATCGAAGGGCGGCGTGAACAGCAGGACCAGCCCGTCACGACGGCGCACCAGCTGCTCGTTCACGGCCGCCATCGCTTGAGTCGCACGCGCCGGATCCGCCGCCCGGGACATCACGCCCCACGACTGGGCAATCGAATCGATGCGGCATTCGTCGTTCGACGCCGAACCGAGCGGTGTCCCGTCGTCGAAATAGCCGCGCCGATACCATCCGCCGTCCCACGCTTCGCGTTCGAGCGACTCCCGGAGCGCCGCCGCGTGCCGCTGCCACGTGGCGGCACGCGCGGATTCGCCGCGTGCCGTCGCCACCGGAGCGAAGGCCGAGAGGGTCGCGTACAGAAACCAGGCAAGCCAGACGCTCTCGCCCTTTCCACCCGCGCCAACGCGGTTCATGCCGTCGTTCCAATCTCCCGCGCCCATCAGCGGCAGCCCGTGGGCACCGACGGCGAGACTGTCGTCGAGGGCGCGAGCGCAGTGCTCGAACACCGTGGCGTGCTCCTCGGCCACCAGTGGCTGGAAGTACGAATCGTGATCGCCCGGACGCAAGGCCGGCCCTTCGAGGAAGTGCACCATCTCATCGAGCACCGCCAGGTCGCCGGTGACCTGAACGTAATGGGCCGTGGCATACGCGAGCCACACCCGGTCGTCGGAGATGCGCGTGCGCACGCCCTGGCCCGAGAGGGGCAGCCACCAGTGCTGCACGTCGCCTTCGAGGAACTGCCGCGCCGCCGCACGCAGGAGATGCTGGCGGGTCAACTCCGGCCGTGACACCGCGAGCGCCATCACATCCTGCAATTGATCGCGGAAGCCATAAGCGCCACTCGCCTGGTAGAACGCCGACCGCGCGAGGACCCGACAGGCGAGGGTCTGGTAGAGCAGCCAGCGGTTGAGCAGGATATCCATGGAGCGATCGGGGGTTTTCACTTGCACCGTACCGAGGATGTGCTCCCAGTGCTCCGTCACCGTGCGGAAAATCGCGTCGAGGTCGGCGGTGCGGTAGCGCGCCGCCAGGGCAAGCGCCTCGGCGCGCGTCGCCGCCTCACCAAGAGAGAAGACGATTTCGACCGTGCCATTGGGCTCGAGCGTGAGCGGAGCTTGCAGAACGCCACAGGGATCGACCCCGGCGCCCGCACGGTTCGAGAGGGTGACGCGCCCGGCCAGCGCCGCCGGACGTGCCAACGTTCCGTTGCGGCCGAGAAACTCCGTTCGGTCGCCGGTCCAGGCACGTTGCCTTCCCGCAAGGTCGGCAAACGCGACGCGGCCGCCGAACTCGTTACTCCACGGGTTGCGCGCCAGCATCACTCCGGTGTCCGGGTCGATGTCCGTCACCACGAACTGCGCCGAGGCGCCGCGCGAGGTGCCGAGCACCCATTCCACGTATGCGGTCACCGAGAGGCGACGGGCGCGCGAAGAGTAATTGTGGATGGTCAGCCGAGAGATCTTGATGGGATCGTCAAGCGGTACGAACTGCAGCAATTCCAGGCCGATGCCGTGCGCGCGGTACGCGAAACGGCTGTATCCCTGTCCGTGTCGGGCGAGATACGAGCCGCCTTCCTCACGAATCGGGAGCGCGGTCGGGCACCAGAACACGCCGCTGTCTTCGTCGCGAACGTAGATCGCTTCGCCTGGATGGTCGCTGACGGGATCGTTCGACCATGGGGTCAGCTGGTGCTCGCGACTGTTGGCCGACCAGGTGTAGCCGCCGCCCTCGGCCGACACCTGAAACCCGAACGCGGAATTGGCGATGACGTTGACCCACGGCGCCGGCGTCCACTGCCCTTCGCCGAGGGTGATCACGTACTCTCGCCCGTGATCGGCGAAGCCGCCGAGGCCATTGAAGAACTCGAGCGCCGGTCGCGGCGGCGCGGGTGTCGGTTCAGCGCTCGACCTCCCCTTCGCCGCCTCCTTGCTCGGGAGAGGGGACGACGGCCACCGCAGCGGTCGCGCCACGGCGGGGGGTGCAATCAGCATGGCGGGTTCCTCTAGACGTTTGACCTGCTCCGCCAGACTCCCACGGCGGCTGAGAAGCACCGCGCGGGCGGCGCTCGGAAGCAGGTTGCGCACCTCGAGCGACAGCAGCTCCGCGCGCAGCACGAACACGCTGCCACGCGCCCCCTCGCCTTCGGGGCGCGGCCGCGACTGGCTTGCCCGCACCAATGCCTCCAAAGACACCTGCAGATCCTGGGCGTAGGAGGTGGACCGCTCATTCAGGATCACCAGATCGACGGCCAGCTGCTTCATCCGCCAGTATTCGTGGGCGCGCAGGAGCTGGCGGACGATCTCCAGCTCCTCGGCTTCATCTATGCGCACCAGGATGATGGGCAGATCGCCGGAGATCCCGTGGGGCCACAGCGTCGACGCGGCACGCGCGTTGCGTTTGAGCACTTCGGACGAGGGACGCATCGTCGGGTCGCAGTACAGAACGTGGTTGGCGAGCCGCTGAAACAGGTGCGCCTCATCGGGACCGACGTTGAGGTGGTGGAGTTGCACCTGGGCTTGCGTCCACGCGAGCGTCACGGCGCGCTCGAAGGCAGCCGAGTCGCGATGCTTGTCCGCCAAGTCGAGCGCGTCGGCGCGCGACGCGGCGATCAGCGTCCAGAATGCCACGCGCACCGTGGCCCGCGGCGGAATGTGCACGCGGCAGCGCATGCTGAAGATCGGATCGAGCACGGCACCGACCGTCTGCGACAGCGGCCGGCTGTCCATCACCGAGATCGGTGTCCGGATGTCGCGCCCCCGTCCGAGAAAGCGCGCGCGATCGGTCTCGAATTGCATGTCGGCAACGGTCTCACCTTCCACGACGGCGAGGTGGCCGGCCCAGACCTCGGGCTCCCCCGGGGACCGCCGTCGCCGCGTGGCCAGCAGGACACCGACATCGGCGACGAACTCCGTCTGCACGAACAGCTTGGAGAAGGCGGGGTGTGCCGCGTCGGCGGCGGCGGGTGCCAAGACCACCTCCGCATACGAGGTCAGATCGATCTCGCGGGCGCGGCTGCCGAGGTTCGACACCGATACGCGGCGCACCTCGGCATCGCTCTCGGGAGAGACCGCGACCTCGAGCGTCGTCGAGATCGTCGCGTCGCGACGCACGATTTCGGCGCGATCCTCTGAGAACTCCACCGTGTAACTGTCGGGCTCGACGCCGCTCGGCTGGTACCCCGCCGACCACACGCTGCCGCTGTGAACGTCGCGCAGGAAGACGTACGTGCCCCAGGAATCGCAGGTCAGGTCCTCATGCCACCGCGTCACCGCGAGGTCCCGCCAGCGACTGTATCCCGAGCCGGCCGCAGTGATCATGACCGCGTAGCGGCCGTTCGACAGCAGGTGCGTGCGCGGCGCGGGACCATGCGGGGAATGGAACCGGCGCAGCATCGGCGGCACGATCTCGCGGACGTCCGCGGCGGCCTTCACCTCCTCGGCGCGCGGGCGGGCAACCGCGACGTCGCGCGGCGTGCGTTCCTGCAGCAAGAGATCCGTCGCCTGGACGATCGGCTCGGCATGAAAGCGGGCCCGCATGGTGCCGTCCTGCAGCGTGTTGGCGAGCGCGACCAGGGTCATCCCCTGATGATGCGCCATGTAGGCGCGCACGATCGCCACCGACTCGCCATCGGGGACACGCGTCGGAGTGTAGTCCAACGCCTCGTAGTAGCCGTACCGGCCACAGCCGCCGGCGGCGGCGAGGCGCGCGAAGTTTCGCGCCGCAGCCGGCGCATCCACCATGGCCGCCAGCGCCGTCGCGTACGGAGCGACCACCGCATCCGCGCTGAGGCCGCGCTTGAGCCCGAGGCCGGGTACGCCGAAGCTCAGGTATTGGTAGGTAAACTCCAGATCTCGCGCGTTGTAGGCGGATTCCGAGATCCCCCACGGCACGCCAAGATCGGCACCGTACGTGATCTGTCGGCGGACGACGAAGCGGCTCGTCTGCTCCAACAGGCTCCCGGCAGGCGCGCGCATGACCAGCGACGGCATCAGGTACTCGAACATCGATCCCGACCACGAGATGAGCGCCGACCCGCGGTCGACCGGGGTCAGGGCACGGCCCAGCCGAAACCAGTGCCGCGCCGGCACGTCGCCCTTGGCAATCGCCACGAAGCTCGCCAAGCGCGCCTCGGAAGCGAGCAAGTCGTAACAGCTGGGATCGAGGCGACCTTCGGCGACGAGATACCCGATCGACAGGAGCTGCCGCGACGGATCGAGGAGAAAGCCAAATTCCATGGCGGCGAACAGGTGCCCCGCCAGCTCCGCAAGCACGGACAGGCGCCGCTCGAGCGCGCCGGCGGCGCGCCCGGAGCGCTCGAATGCGTCGATCAGCACATCGGCGCGCGCCAGGCGGTCGTCCAAGCCGCCGGTCTGCGCCGCGATCTCCGCCCGGTGACGGACCAGGATCTCGATCGCCGCCGCGCAGCGATCCGGGAGATCCGTCAACGTCGGGACCGAGTCGAAGCAGGACCGCAGCGCCACGTCGGGAGCGCTGTGCTCATCCGCTCCCGGGGTCGCAATGAGTGCGACATCGCGAAACACGAGCCGCGCCCACGGCATCAGCTGCTCGACGTCGTGCGCGTGGCTCTGAATGGACGCCCGCACAGCCTCCGCCCAGGTCAACACGTCGGCACTGGCAGCGTCGCCGCGTTCCGCGCTCAGGGTCTGTGCGATATCAACGATCGTATCGCCTTGGAGCACCAGTTCCGCCAGCTGTCCCGCGACGCCCGCCGGCGTCGCGGGAGCCGACCGGAGTGTGGCCGCCAGCGCGTCGAGGGTCTCGTGCAGCTGCTTCCGCGTTACGGTCTGCGTCCGCCGCTCGTCGCCGAGGGCATCCAACCCCAGGCGCGTCAACGCCACCGCATCCTCGATCCCGGCCAGCCATTGCGGGTGCACCACCGGACCGGCGATCATTTCCCGGCAAGCGTTGCCCAGCACAATGAGGTGTCCCGCCAGGTTTCCGCTATCCACCGACGAGACGTACTTCGGGTCGAGCGGACGAAGGTCCTGCGTGTCGTACCAGTTGTAGAAGTGGCCGCGGAAGCGCTCGAGCCCGTTCATGGTATCCAGCGTGGCGTCCAGCCGCTCCACCGTTTCGAGCGTTCCCAGCCAGCCGAAATCGCGCGCCGCGACGACCGACAGCAGGTACAAGCCGAGGTTGGTGGGCGAGGTCCGATGCGCCACGACGGGCTTCGGCTCCTCCTGAAAGTTGTCCGGCGGGAGCATGTGATCCGCCGCCACGACGAAAGTTTCGAAGAAGCCCCAGGTGCGGCGGGCGATGAGCCGCAGGGCGCCGGCATCCGCGGCGGACACCGGCGCGGGACCCGCGAGGGGCGGCGGACGACTGGCCCACTGCGCCACCACCGGGGACAGCATCCACAGCGTCACGAACGGCGCCGCGGCCAGCCACGCACCGTGGCCCGCGCATCCGACGATGATCGCGGCCGCCGCCGCAAGGCCGACGCCACCAGCCATGCGCTGATAGAACCCGCGAACGTCTAGGGGAAGACTAAACTTCGCCTGCGCGGCGGTGACCCACTCCAGCAGGTGTCGGTGGCTGACGAACAGGCGGAAGAGCGTGCGCGCGATGGCGTCCGCCATCAGCCACGCCTGATGCGCGAGGAACGTCACCGTGAAGCCGATCTGCGACAGCGCCAGCACAAGGTCCGCGGCGGCCGCCCGCAAATGGCTGCGCTTCGAAATCCCCAGCCGGCGCGGCAGGATTCCGACGACAAAGGGCAGGAGCGCGGGCAGCGCAAGCATCCCCAGGACGCACACGCTCCAGGCCGCGGCGGCCGCCGGCGGCAGGGTCCAGCCTGCCAGCAAGGCGAGAAACGCGGCCGGCGCCGCCAGCGTGCGGCGCAGGTTGTCCATCATCTTCCAGCGGCCGATCAACGGAATGGTCGCGCGGACGCGGTCAGCGGTCGCGCCCCGCCCACGGCCGACAATCCACGGCAGCAATTGCCAATCGCCGCGCGCCCAGCGATGCTGCCGTGCCGCAGCGACATCGTAGCGTGACGGAAACTCCTCGACGACCTCGATGTCGGAGACCAGCCCGGAGCGGGCGAACGTCCCTTCCAGCAAGTCGTGGCTCAGCAGCGTACTTTCCGGCACCCGGCCGGTCAGCGCAGCCTCGAAGACATCGACGTCGTAGATGCCCTTCCCGGTGTACGACCCTTCTCCAAGCAGGTCCTGGTAGACGTCGGACACGGCGAAGGCATACGGGTCGATGCCGCTCGGACCGGAGAAGACGCGTTGGAACACCGAGCCTTCGCGGCCGGTCGGCAGCGCCGGCGTGACGCGCGGCTGCAGCACCGCATACCCCTCGACCACGCGACCAGTGCGCGGATCCAAGCGCGGACGGTTGAGCGGGTGCGCCATCTTGCCGACCAATCGCCGCGCCGCGCCCCGCGGGAGGCGCGTATCGGCGTCGAGGGTGATCACGTAGCGAACCCCCGCAGGCACGGCCGGTGCGTGACCGCCGACGCTCAGGAAGCTGGTGTCGGTCGCGCCGCGCAGTAGTCGGTTCAGTTCGTGCAGCTTGCCGCGCTTGCGTTCCCACCCGATCCACTTGCCTTCGCCTTCGTTCCAGACCCGTCGACGATGCAGGAGCAGGAAGCGCTCGCCGTCCGGCGCCGGGCCGTGGCGTCGATTCAGGCGGGCGACGCCCTCGGTGGCCACAGCAAGCAGCTCATCGTCTCCGGTCACCGTCTCGGCGATCGCGTCCGTCCAATCGGAGAGGAGCGCGAAGCGGAGGTCGCCCTCGGCGCTCGCCAGATGGTGCACCTCGAGGCGTTCGATCTGCTCGTCGATCGCCGCCGCAGAAGTCAGCAGCGTGGGAACGACCACCATGGTGCGCAGGCTCGTCGGCACCCCGTCGCGGAGCTCCAGGCCGGGCAGCCCGGTTGCACCGAACCGATGGGTGACGCTGTGGTTCACCAGCGCCACGGCGGCCTCCGATGCCGGAACCAGCGCGAGCAGCGCCAGCAGCAGCAACACCGATCCACCGGCCCCGAACTGTGCCACGACCAGTAGCGGCGGCACCAGGATGAAGGTGGCAATGAAGGCAATGGCGGCGGCGTACCCAAGGATGCCGGCGGCGGCGCCGGCGCGCGCCACCCAGTCGGTCATCGGCACGCGAAATCCGAGTGCCGTCTCGAAGGCCCGACGTCCTTTGGAGACGAGGTAATAGCCGGGATCCTGTGTGCGGCCGCGTTCGCCAGCGTCGCCGGGGTGAAGCTGCTCCGTTCCCAAAAGGGGGACCGGCTCGGCGGCGGCGCGCAAGGCACGCTGCGCGACTTCGACCTCCGTGAGCCCTGAGCCGCGCGCCAGCGTTTCGATCGCGTGGCGGTAGCGATCGCGCGTTGCGAAATCCATAGCGGCGAAGTCGCTCTCGGCGCGCAGCGCCGCATCCACGAGGCTGACGCTTTCGAAGAGCTCCGCCCAGTCCACGGCGGACATGAGGCGCATGCTTGTGATCACGTTGCGAACCGTGACGTTCATCGCGCCCTGCCGCTGATGTTCTTCGCGGACGATGTCGTCGGCGGTCGCTCCCTGGGCGGCCAGGCGCTCGTCGAGCCAGCGCAGCGCCGGCGTCACGGCGGGATCCTGATCGCGCAACCGTTGGACGAGCTGGACCGCGAAGGCCCGCGGCAGCGTTGTCTGCTCGAAGGGTCGAAGGGCCGGCGCCGCGGCCTCGGCCGCAGCGCCGCTCACGCCCAGGAGCCGGTCGGCCAGGGCGTCGGCTTCCTGGCGCGCAGCGCGACTGCTCACGATGCGCTCGGCGGCGCGCCGCAGATTTTCGACCAACACGATGCGCAGCGTGATGGCCACGGCCCAGAGCTCGCCGATCGTCAGCGGCTGGACGCGCTGATACGCCCGCACGAAGCGGCACAACGTCTGCGGATCGAACAGGCTGTCGGTGTGCGCCACGAAGGCCCACGCCACGCCGAACACGCGCGGATACCCTTCGAGGGGCCCGTCCGCCAGCTTCGGCAGTTGGCGATAGTAGCCGCGTGGGAGATCGTCGCGGATCTCGCGGATCTGCTCCTCGGCGATGTGAAAATTGTCGACCAGCCACTCGGCCGCCGGTGTGATCGCACGTTCCTCACGGATGGCGGCGCCGATGGCGCGATAGGCAGCCAGCAGCACCCGGCCATTGTCGTGCAGCCGCGTCGCCAGCGGTCGGCCGCGCCCGGGCGTCGGCGTCACGCGCTGCGCCGCCGCGAGGCTCTCGGCATGTTGCTCCAGGCGCTCAATGCCGAACAGTTCGCTGCGAATCAGCTCCTCAGGGTCGCGCGGGGCCGGCGCCGACAGACCCATGAGACTGTGCATGATTGAACGCTTCAATATTGCCTGATTGCCTTTCCGCTCGGTGACCGTGTCGCACCGAGCCGCAGGAAGGTCTGTCGAACCACGAGCCTGGCACCGCCCCACGCCGTGGCGAGCGCTGCCGGTGTCACGTCGCACGAGCGCGGCGACGCTCGAGGTGTGTTAGGTATAGCATGCCCGATGAGCCACGGTCAGCCCATCGGGCATGCCGGTCAGCGTCTGTCCTGGCGTGGCCGGCGGTCGAGGTTGCGGCGGTGCGCCGGTGTTGCCTGCAGTGCCACCCGCCTTACTCGCGGTGGCTCAGACGGTCGGAGCGTCGGCCGGGCGCGGCGGGTACGTCCCTTCGTGCGCGCCGCCTGACGGGGAACGGCCTGGATCTCCACGCGTTCGGGCGCGGCGACGAGCTCGCGAAACGAGGCCTCGATGTCGCCGACGAAGTCGTGCAAGTCCGGCAGGACCTCCCACTCGCCGGTAAATCCCCAGCACAGCTTTCCGGCGTAACTGAAGAGCACGACACCGAGGCACAGCGAGTCGATCAGCGGCAGGAACCCGAAGTTGTCGACCATCCGTGCCCCGAGCATGTAGAGGGACAGCTGCGGCCCGGGCACGTTGGTCACCACGAGATTGAACGGGAGCACGCGGGTCGCCAAGCGCGCGCCGAGCGACAACAGGGTCGATGGCGTCCACTCGGCGACTTGGGTGAGCACCGCGGCGCCAAGGGCTTGTTTCGAGTCCTTGAGCTGCTCGGTGGTCGTGCGGATCGCCGCGAGGCGGCGCAGCGGGTCGGGCTCGCCGAGAGGCATGGGCACCATCCACGCCGAGATCCGGTTGCCGAGGGTGCCGTGCTCCTCCTCGGTGCGCACACTCACAGGAGCCATCACCCGAAAGTCGAGCGCCGCCACATCCACGCCGCGCCGCTGCAGGAAGCGCCGCAGCGCACCGGCAACCGTGGCGAGCACGACATCGTTCAGCGTCCCGCCCAGGCGGCGTTTGACTCCCTTGACGGTGTCGAGTTCCATCGTCAGCCAGTCGAGGCGCCGATGCGGCCCGATCCGTTGATTCAGCGGTGTCGCCGAGACCCCACGCATCCCGGTGCTCAG
>Ga0265329_10001621_pt1 | contig 10792 bp, 12 predicted proteins | sample 41627metaG_FD_202091 | JGI IMG/M metagenome (GOLD analysis project Ga0265329, IMG submission 202091) | Rhizosphere microbial communities from Carex aquatilis grown in University of Washington, Seatle, WA, United States - 4-16-27 metaG | ecosystem: Host-associated > Plants > Roots > Rhizosphere...
ACATTGAAGGGGGGCGCACATGAAAGCTATTGCCATTGTCGGCCAGAAAGGCGGTTGCGGGAAGACGACCACCGCCCAGAACCTTGCCGTCGCCGCGGCCGCAGCGGGGCAAACCGTTGCCCTGATCGACCTCGATTCACAACCGACGTCCGCCAACTGGGGCGATCGCCGTAAAGCGGAGTCTCCTGCCGTCGTGTCGGCACAGGTCGCGCGCCTACGCCCCGTCCTGGATGCGGCCGAGAAGCAGGGCACGACCCTCGTCATTCTGGATACCCCTCCCCGCACCTCGGAAGCCACTTTGGAGGCCGTGAGGGCCTCCGACCTCGTGCTCGTGCCCGTCCGCCCCATCATCAACGACATGGAAACCCTCCCTGCGCTGCGTGAGCTCGTGACGCTGGCCGGCAGCCCGCCGACGTTCGTTCTGATCAACGCCGCCCCGCCGCAGGGCACGCTCTACCTCGAGGCGCAGCGCGCCGCCGAGAGCATGGGCTTTCAGGTCTGCCCGATCGTGCTGCATCAGCGCGCCGCCTACGGCTACGCGCCGGGCGGCGGCCAAGGCGTCACCGAGTACGAGCCCGCGGGCAAGGCCGCCGACGAAATCCGAGCGCTTTACAAGTTTACTCAGAAACTCTTGAACTCCAAAACTATCAAACAGGTGAACTACGCGGAGATCTGATTTATGCCGAAGAAAACGCCCTTGGGGGACGCGCTTGCCATCGCCGCGCACGGGTCGGGAAGCGCGAAGCTCCCGGCGTCTGACGCTGCAGCGTTGCCGGGGGCACACGCGCCCGGCACGAAGCCGCACCGGGTAGGGCGGGTGAACGTAACCGGCTACTTCGATCCCGCCGTGAAGCAATCACTCCGGCTCATTCAGGCGAAGCATCCTGACCGCACGGTGCAGGACCTTCTCTCAGAGGCGCTTAACGACCTCTTTTCCAAATACAACGTGCCGCAGACGGCTGAGGTTCAAAACTAGTTCAAGAGTTCACCCAAAAACTAGTGAACCCGCCTCGGCTCGTCGCGCGAAAGTCGTGCAAAAACACTACTTTTGAACTCTTGAACCCCTAAACTCCCGAACCTTCGAACCCCACTTCGTGTCATGCGCCGCACTGCGCGGGCGGATTCGACTCCCGCGCCCCGGGAATTGGCCTCCTTCGCTCGGCGTTTCTTAGGGTATGAATCTTAGCCAGCTTAGCAGCCAGACGACGACGGACTCAGGACTATCCCGGCTCGTTCCCAATTCGACCTGTTTCCTTGTAGAACGGTGGGGACAGGGGACGACCTATTACCCCGAGCGAGACGCGGGCGGCTTCGGCGATCTTCTGAGTTTTACGACACTCGAGGGCATCCTCGGCGCGGCGCTGCTGACGCCCGACGTGGTGCGGATGTTCCGCGACGGAGGAGCGCTTGCGCCCACGCTCTACGCGCGGCCGGAACGCGTCGCGTCGCATCGGGAGATATTCTGCGTAGACCGCGCCCTCGTGGCGGAGCAGTACGCGCGAGGGGCGACCGTGCTCCTTTCACTCCTGCATCGGTGCAGCCCCGCCGTGGGACGTCTATGCGCCAGCCTCGCGCGGGAGCTTGGGTTCCCGGTGCACGGCTACGCCTTCGCCACGCCGCCGGGAGGGCGCGCCCTGGCGGCGCATGTCGACAGCGAAGCGACGTTCGTGCTCCAGGTGGCGGGCAGGAAGGCATGGAAGGTCTACCCCCCATCGCCCGCCTTTGAGCCGGACAGCCCGATGGCCTTCCTGCGCCGCACTCGGACGGCCAGGCCGTTCGAGTTCTCTAGCCCGGCGACGGAGCTGGAACTGGTCCCCGGCGACGTGCTCTACATGCCGCCCGGCGTGCCCCACGAGGCGCAGGCGCTTGCCGCCGAGCCGAGCCTGCACATCAACCTTTCGGTAACGCTCGAGGAGGTTTGAGTAGCAAGGAAACAGAAGTGCTGGGCAAGTGCTATTCCGTACTCAACCAGCACCTGCAAGCACTGGCCGTATCGCCGCATCCTGGACGGCGCGAAATTCCACGAAGAGTGGCTTGCAGTGAGAAGGCTGTAACACCGATGCGAACGCCTCGTCGCTTGGGAATGCCGTGGCCTCGGCTGCCGTTTTCACCGCATGGACGACCTTACTTCCTTTAGCGACGACCAGCTCTCGACCCTCATTCTCAACGCGCAACGCGAGCAGCAAGCTCGCCACGAGCGCAGGAAAGCGGAACTACTTGAAAACTTCCGCGCGCAGGCTGCGGCGCTTGGTCTCGACCCTTCAAAGCTCGCGGCGGCTTTCTCGAAGCGGAACGGCCGTGTCCATTCCTCAACGGGCGGTGATCGCCGCAGCAAGGTGGAGCCCAAGTGGAGAAACCCTGCCGACCCGACGCAAACCCAAACCTGGGCGGGGCGTGGCCGGCGACCGCCCTGGATCGAACTCGGCCCGGACGGCCAGCCGCTTCCGAAATTCGCTATTGCGGGCGGCGGCCACCGCGCGCCTTGAGCGCCCTTCCTGTGTCTCCCGGGAAGCCTTCCTCGCCTTCCGCAGACCCCTGGAAGGTCGGCCCCGAACTGAACACTTGCATAGATAGCCGTTTTTCCACTAGAAAGTGAGGGTTGCCACCTGAGACTGGCGCGCCCTCGCGCGCAGGGATTGGGGGGCGACACCGCAGCCGGCGCCATGTTCCCCTGAAAATGGGCAGCATGAGCGCGCTGGCGGTACCGTCGGTGGGGAGAGCGAGCAGATGGCCAAGAGCGATCAGAAGGCGCCCAGGAAGAGCGGGGAAGCGCCGGCGAGTGGCCGGGGCAATGGCAACGGCGCGACCCTCGGCTTCGAGGCGACGCTCTGGCAGACCGCCGACAAGCTCCGCAACAACATGGACGCGGCGGAGTACAAGCACGTCGTCCTCGGCCTCATCTTCCTCAAATACATCTCCGACGCCTTCGAGGAGAAGCACGCCGCGCTCGAAGCCGATCGCAAATCCGGCGCCGACCCCGAAGACCCCGACGAGTACCGGGCCGACAACATCTTCTGGGTGCCGAAGGAAGCGCGCTGGTCGTTCCTCCTGGCCAAAGCCAAGCTGCCCACGATCGGAAAACTCATCGACGATGGAATGCTCGCGATCGAGAGCGCCAACCCGCCCCTCAAAGGCGTATTGTCCAAGGACTTCGCCCGCCCCGCCCTCGATAAGCAGCGTCTAGGCGAGCTTATCGACACGATCGGAACCATCGCGCTCGGTGACCGCGAGCATCGCTCCCGCGACGTCCTCGGGCGCGTCTACGAATATTTCCTCGGCCAGTTCGCCGCCGCCGAGGGCAAAAAGGGCGGTCAGTTCTACACGCCCCAGTGCGTGGTGCGCGTGCTCGTAGAGATGCTGGCGCCCTACAAGGGGCGCGTGCTCGATCCGTGCTGCGGGTCGGGCGGCATGTTCGTGCAGAGCGAGAAGTTCGTCGAGGCGCACGGCGGGCGCATCGGCGACGTGAGCATCTACGGCCAGGAGTCGAACCACACCACCTGGCGCCTCGCGAAACTCAACCTCGCCATCCGCGGCATAGACGCGAACATCGCGTGGAACGAGGCGGGTTCCTTCCGGCAGGACGCGCACAAAGACCTCAAAGCCGATTACGTCCTCGCCAATCCGCCCTTCAACGACAGCGACTGGAGCGGCCAAAGCCTTCGCGAAGACGTCCGCTGGAAGTACGGCGTGCCGCCCGCCGGCAACGCCAACTTCGCCTGGGTGCAGCACTTCATCCACCACCTCGCGCCGACCGGCATCGCAGGCTTTGTCCTCGCGAACGGCAGCATGTCGTCGCAGCAGTCGGGGGAGGGGGAGATCAGGAAGGCCATCATCGAGGCCGACCTCGTGGACTGCATGGTCGCCATGCCCGGCCAGCTCTTCTACTCGACGCAGATTCCCGTATGCCTCTGGTTTCTGTCGCGCGACAAGAAGAATGGCCTCGGCGGGCGCGGCAAGAAAATGCGCAACCGCAGTGGCCACACGCTCTTCATCAACGCGCGCAAGCTCGGCACGCTGATCGACCGCGTGCATCGGGAGCTCTCCGCCGAAGACATCACGAAAATCGCCGACACCTACCACCGCTGGCGCGGCGACGGCGCGGGCAAGTACGAAGACGTTGCCGGCTTCTGCAAGAGCGCGACGACGGATGAAATCCGCGCCCACCAGCACGTCCTCACCCCCGGCCGTTACGTCGGCGCCGAGGAGATCGAAGACGACGGCGAGCCGTTCGAGGAGAAAATGGAGCGCCTAGTCGCAACGCTCGACGAGCAGTTTACCGATAGCGCCAAACTCGAGAAAACGATCCGCAAGAACCTTCGTGAGCTTGGCTATGGGGGCTGATTTCGCGTCTGCGTGGGTCGAACGGCCTCTTGAGGACTGCATGGAGGCCATCATTGACTACCGGGGCAAGACACCTGAAAAGAAAGCATTCGGGATACCTCTCGTCACTGCTAAACTCGTCAAAAACGGTCGCATCGAGCGGCCGCAGGAGTTCATTGCGCCGGAAGACTACGACGCGTGGATGCGACGTGGCTTGCCTCGCGCGCGCGATGTCGTGATGACGACGGAGGCGCCGTTAGGCGAGATCGGCCAACTTGATGGCGCGAAGGTGGCTCTAGCGCAGCGGATTATCACACTTCGAGGTAAGCCCGATTTGTTGGATAACGATTACTTGAAATATGCAATGCAGAGCGCGTACGTTCAGGACCAGCTCCGCGCCCGGGCGTCGGGAACTACCGTCCTTGGTATCAAGCAATCCGAGCTCCGGCGAGTTATGCTGCGATTCCCCCGTCTGCCGCAGCAACGAGCCATCGCCCACATCCTCGGCACGCTCGACGACAAGATCGAACTGAATCGCCGAATGAATGAAACGCTCGAGGCCGTCGCGCGCGCGCTCTTCAAATCATGGTTCGTAGACTTTGACCCCGTCCGTGCCAAGGCCGAAGGCCGTGCGCCGCTCGGCATGGACGCCGAAACCGCCAAACTCTTTCCGAGCGAGTACGACACATCGGAAATTCCGAAAGGGTGGCGCAGCGCCCGCCTTTCGGACGTGGCTGCGCTCAACCCGGAGAGCTGGATAAGGTCCACTTTCCCGAACTCAATCGTTTACGTTGACTTGTCAGGGACCAAGAGGGGACGCATCGAGAGCACTTCCACGTTTTCGTGGACGGATGCTCCGAGTCGAGCGCAACGTGTCCTTCGGCCGAATGATACCATTGTTGGCACTGTCCGCCCTGGAAACGAGTCGTATGCCCTTATCAGCGAGGATGGACTAACCGGCAGCACCGGTTTTGCCGTACTAAGGCCGACGCGGCCAGAGTACGTTGCCTTCACTTATCTTGCGGCCACTGCCCGAGAAAACATTGAAGCGCTCGCCCACTTTGGCCGGAGGACTTCTCCAGCTTCCTTTCCGAGGCTGCGTGACGCACCGCGAACTCGTGGCTTGCACAGCTTTTCGGTTCGTTAGCCATGGTTTTTCGACCATCCTCGTCGGTGACGAGAGATTGTATCCGGTCGAGGACATTTCCCATACGCTCCACGGATTCGCGAGAGGAGGAGACTTCGTGGAGGGCAGCTTTCAATTCCTCGAACGTTTGCGTCGGGAACGCTACCGGAGGCTCTAGCTCCGCGTGCTGTTCGATGAACTCGATCGCCGCCAGAACATCTTTGGCATTGTGGTAGTGCCGGAGCCGTTCGGATGGGTTGGTGTCGGCCGGGAATGGCCCCCTGAATCCACGCGGACCACTCCGCAGACGCTCGAGTTTCAAGAATTTCTTGACGTCGCCGAGGCTCGTATGTTCCTGTTTTGGCATATCCTTCCCGGCGGTGTTGCGTACCGCCAATGACCGATGAAATAAGAAACGCTAGGCTAGTGGCTAGTATACAGGCGTATAAATATTTCGTAAATAGACCTGTCTGACAACCTCACTGGACGGGATGCTGGCGCCGCGCGACGGAGGCATTTTTTTGGACTCGGGGCGCATCCGCCTTGTGACCATGCCGGGCGCGGCGATTCCTTCGGATACCCACTGCGCGCTACGCAACGTGGTGCAGCGCTTTTGTGTCGGCTAGACGAGCCTCCGAATGAGGGGGGGTTCCCCCGTCACGCTGCTGGCAAGCTGGCGGATAAACGAACCTTTGCGTAAGCGGCCTACGCGAAGGCCCTCGGCGGCTGCGTACAGCTATGCGTCTTGTCCTTGGCATGCCGAAGCAACCGAAAGCCTCGCAGCGTGTGGCGAAGTGCCTCTCGCCCCGGCGAGCAGAAGAATCTCGCCTGTCTCGGGGTTTGGGCTATGCCGAGAGAACTTCTCAGCATTTTCTGGAGCAGGCGCACTGCGTCCGTTCGCTTTCGACGTTCTCTCTCGAGGGGTGAGCGCGATTTAACTGACGTCACGTCAGATCGCTCGGTCGGACCGGACTGCCATCCTGCGAGCGCCGCCGCACATTCATGCAGCGGCAACCGCTTGTTATTGTTGATGTAGTGTTATACCGAAGCGAATACTCGCGCATCTTGGCATGGTTCTCGCACGCCCCTTGAGCCGAGGCAGTAAACGGAATTGCTGCCAGAAGTCAGTGTAAGAGCAGCTGATATCGCGCCCGGAGCGTGGTGGGCACGGCGTCCTCAGAGAAGTGGCGTGCGGCGTCTGCCTCTTCGGGAACGCTACCGTGAAGCTCGCGTTGGGCGTGGACGTTCGTTTCTTCAACCCGCCGAGGCTTCGGCGGAGACGGGAGCAGTGCGTCGTTTGCTCGGATATAGCTTTTTCGATTGTTCAGAAACTTATCCGCCTCGCGTTTGGCGCTTCGGCGGGACAGCAAGGAAGGCACTCAGCCATGCTTTCACGCACCGTGATGATTCGAAGGGTCGTGTTTCTATCGGTTTTTGGACTACTCAGTTTCGCCGGCGGAACGGTTTGCAGCGTTCCACCAAACGGCGAGCAGGCGCAGGCGGGTATCAGCCCCGCCGGAGGGATTGAGAACGCCGCCCCAGCAGACGCGGGGGTTCCTCCCGCAGCCTGCGATCTTCCCGCCTTAGCCGTTCGGGCGACGGCGGGTACGCCCGGCGAGGCGTGTGGGGAGCAGTACCGGGCGATTACCTTCGTTCAGGAACATGGTGGCGGCGTCGTGCTTGATTACGAGCACCTCGAAGCCATTGCGTTCAACGAGCAGCACACGGTCATTGTGGCCGAATATAAGACATACCTCGCGGTCATCGAGGGCCAGCGGCTGGAGCGCCTTCACTGGCTTCTGCAAGCGCGTTGCACCGGGCTTGTGGAAGCCTCGCCTCTGGACGACGCGGGGCATCGTGTCGAGCCTGGCGACGTTGGCCGGCCGGTCATCACGCGTGTCCGCGTGGTCACGAGCGGCACCTATCACTTCAGCCCCGAGACCGGCGAATACGTCGCGGACGAGCAATAGCCATGAGCTTCCTTACCATGCTTCCTTCGCTTGTTCAGCTTCTCCCCCGCCGCGTTCCTCGAGTGAGGCGCGGCGGGGGAGCGCCCACCGATCCGCTCGATTGCGCGCTGATGCCCCTGGGGCGCCACGACGCGTTCACGGTGCGCGACGCCTGCGAAGGGGTCGCCATCTTCGGTGCCGTCGGCTCCGGCAAGACGTCCGGCTCGGGCGCCGCCTTCGCGCGAGCATTTCTCTCGTCGGGCTTCGGCGGCCTGGTGACGACGGCCAAGCCGGACGAGCGGGCACTATGGGAGCACTACGCGCGCGAACCCGGGCGAAGCGATGACCTCATCATCGTCTCGCCCCGGAGCCCGCACCGCTTCAACTTCCTCGACTACGAATGGACGCGCGCCGGTGCGGGCGCGGGGCTTGTCGAGAACGTCGTCCAACTCTTCATGCTGGCGATAGAACTCGCCGGAGAACGCCAGGACTCCGGCAATGACCCCTACTGGTCGCGCTCTACCAAGCAGCTCCTGCGGAACGCGGTGCACTTGGCCGGCGTTGCGACTGGCGCGCTGAGGATTGCCGACCTTCTCGCCATTATCCGCAGCGCTCCCGAAAGCATCGAGGAGGTGCGCGCCGAGCAGTCTGACTGGCGTCGGGAAAGCACCTGTTTCCAGATGCTCCTCGCGGCGGGCGGGAAGCTCACCTCGGAGGCGGAGCGTTTGGACTACGACGCGATGGAAGCCTACTGGCTTTCCGAGTTTCCCAAGTTGGCGTCAAAGACGCGCAGCATCATCGTCCAGAGTTTTACCTCGCTCGCCGACCCATTCATGCGCGCGCCGCTGCGCGAGCTGTTCTGCGGCAATACGACTTTCACGCCGGAGGACGCGCAGAAGGGCAAAATCATTCTCCTCGATCTTCCCGTGAAGGAATGGGGCGATGTCGGGCGCATCGCGCAGGCCCTGATGAAGACCTGCTTCCAGAAAGCGACCGAGCGCCGCGATACCGGGAATAGCCCCATTCCGGTGTTTCTTTTCTGCGACGAAGCGCAGCTGTTCCTCACCAGCTACGACGAGCTGTTCCTACAGACGGCGCGGTCGTCGCGCGTCTGCACCGTGTACCTTTCGCAGAACCTGCCCAATTACTATTCCGCACTGGGCGGGCACCAGAAAGCGCAGCACCAGGCGGATAGCGTTTTAGGTAATCTTTCGACGCATATCTACCACGCCAACGGCGACGCCAACACGAACGAATACGCCTCCCGGCGCATCGCGCAGACTTGGCAGATGCGCGCGGGAAGCAATCACGGCTACACGTCGGGCGCCAGCGAGGGCGGTGGTGGTTCGGGTCAAGCCACCACCAGCATGAGCTACAGCGACAATCGTGGGCGAAGCCTCTCCGAACAGCTATCGGCACAGGTCCTTCCTCAGGAGCTGACTACATTCCGGCAGGGCGGCCCGCAAAACGCCTTTGCTGTGGACGCGCTGCTCTTCAAGCCCGGCCGCGTCTGGCGCGCGACCGGCACAAACTATATCCGCATTACCTTCCGGCAATCTTAGTTAACCTAAAACGGAGTATTCCCAATGATAGGATCAAGTACCATAAGCTACCGCCGAGCGATCGCCCTCGGCACCGACCCCGGAGCCGCGGTGCTGCAGCTCATCTTCGCGCTGGTGGACGCGTTTGCGCTCACCATGCTGGTGTGGTTCCGCCGTAGATTCGGTGAAAGGTTCTATACGTCTATACATTACGTCCTCGGGCTTCTCATCCTCGGCGGCGCGCTGGCGGCCGCCAACATCAACGACGCGGCCACGCACCGCGCCGCGGGAACGGTGCTCGGGCAGTTCTTGAACCCGCATCAACGCCCAGACGCCGTGGCGACGGCGCAGACGGCCGATGGCGTGGTGAAGTTCCTGCTGTACGGCTTCGCCATCCTCGGCGGCGTCCACTTGGCCTACGGAATTTGGAATGGGACCTTCCGTAGGAACCCCACTCCCATCCTGAGCACCAGCACCGGCGATCCGTGGCTGATGCTGCTTCCGCCCCTGCGGAACCGCTACTGGCTGACGGTCTGCGTGGCGGAGCCGCTTCTGCTCAACATCATCGGCTCCATAGTGGCGGGGTTCACGACGCCGCACGTCGTTCTCTACTTCTGGGCGGCCACGCTCCTGATGCTTGTGTCGGCCACCCATCAATACAAATTGCATCGCGATGAAATGTTAGACGAGCAGGACAACCGCATTCTCGCGGGGTTCTACACGGCGCAGGCCGAGCATGTTGCCGCCGGAGGCGTGCCAACACCGAGCCTGGCGGGCATCTTCCGCCCACTCGTCCTTCCGCGGCCGCGCGCCCTGCAGGTGGACATGCTCCGCCAGTGGGCGAAACAGCACCAGGAGCGCGCGGCCGATGCGGCCCCTGCCCCGGTCGTTGCCGAGGCTCCGGGCGCGCCGCCCGCATCTTCGACCTAGCCCGCTACCGTCGTCTCCGCTTTGCGCGGCCGCGACTTATTCGCTGCGCGGCAGGCAGCGACATCCCTCTGCACTTCCTTAGCTTCCACTTCCTTAGCTTCGTCCTTTCTTTTCGTTCCTTCAGATTCAGCAGTGATACCGCCGCCCTCGGCGCGTCCGTTCCACGCGCCGGGGGCTTTTTTGAGGGCTTCGCTTATGACGCACCCACTTCATGCCCGCCCTGCTCTGAACGAGGGTGTCGCAGAGGAGCCGACGCCGCGCGCTGTGCCCCGTGCGCCTGCCGCACCTGATGCGAGCGCTGACGGGGAAACCCGACACCAGGAGCTTCCGCAGGTTCTGACGGCGGACGAGCTGGCGGCCTTGCTGCGCGTCAACCGCAAGACGATCTACGCAGGCTTCAGGACCGGCGAGATTCCCGGCGGCCGGCGCATCGGCGGCACGATCCGCTTCTCGCGTGACGCGGTGCTGCGCTGGCTCGCGGAAGGTCAGGTCTTGCCACGAGGTTCGCGGTGATCGCGCGCCAGATCGGCGCCCCGATCCGCATCCTGCGCGATGGAATGCTACGGTCCTTCGTCGGTCAAGCAGGCGTCTCGCTCGCCAAGAAAGGCGGCGCGAGATGACCGCGAGGAGAATGGAAAATGGATCGAGAAGGATTCGCTGGTTCGTGGACTTCGTGTTCAGGCATCCGAACGGCAGAAGGGAACGTGTGCGCGAGGTCTCCCCCATCCAGACCAAGCTCGGAGCCGAGGAGTACGAGCGCAAGCGGCGCAGCGAGCTGCTGAACCCGTCACCCGTCGAAAGAAGGTACCCGAGCGTGGAACGCTTCGTTCGAGAGCAATGGTGGGACACCTACCCGGTGGCGGCGAAGAACCGCCCCGCGACCTTGCGGGAAAAGCGCAAGCACCTCGACCTTCACATCCTGCCCG
>Ga0265329_10001625_pt1 | contig 10775 bp, 8 predicted proteins | sample 41627metaG_FD_202091 | JGI IMG/M metagenome (GOLD analysis project Ga0265329, IMG submission 202091) | Rhizosphere microbial communities from Carex aquatilis grown in University of Washington, Seatle, WA, United States - 4-16-27 metaG | ecosystem: Host-associated > Plants > Roots > Rhizosphere >...
CGACGGTGTGCGCCGACGCCAGCACCACAAAGACCGTGATGCCTTGCAATCGTCGTACGTCGAGGTTCTGGACGAAGATCGTTCCGCCGGCGAGCAGGACGCCGAGAACGAGGAGCAAGTATGCGTTGTAGCTCGCGCGTGGCGCGAGCAGCATCAGCAGCACGCCGACCAGCGTAAGACACGCGGTCACCGGATCAAGCATCGGCGCGCCGGGATAGTTGAATGTGGGTGAGACATCGCCAACGTGCATCAGGATTCGGCCCGCCGCGCGCACACGGGCCAGCCGCTGGGCGATGAACGCGGACGGGTCGCCGGTGTAGTACTCGTGGTTGGCAAGCGCGCGGGCGGCGGATTCGAAGTAGTAGTTGCGCGGTGCCCCGGCAAGCCTCGGCCACAGGGGCGCGGCGGTCGCCGCCAAGGTGATGCCGAACACCACGATGGCACGGGCGACGCGCTCAGGCCCACCGCCCGCAACCGAGCGGTCCGGCCAGCGGCGTCGCCACAGCGCGGCCACCAACGACCCGGCCAGAAAGATGGCGGCAAACAGGCTGGTACCGCGAAAGCCGGCGTACGCGTAGAGCGTGTAGCCGCAGAGAAGGCCGACCCATGGCAGACCGGCTAGCCGCCGTGTGCGTCCGAATTGCACCAGCAGCGCCAGCACGCCGATAACCAAACAATTCGTCGGAAAGATCGGATGCGCGCAGCGACTGTAGAGCAGATTCCAGCTCAGCACGCTGTACAGATATGTGCCCGCCAGCGCCGCGGGTGTGGAGAGCAGCTGCCGTAACAACAGATGCACGGGTACGATCGTCAGCGTGCTGATCACGACGAAGGGAATGCGAATCGTGGTGAAGGTCGGGGTGGACTGGAGCCAGAGGGCCAACGCCGTCATATGGTAGTCGAGCGCGAACTCCCACGGATGCGCGCTGGTGGTCAGAAGGCGGTACGCACCTAGACCGGTTTGCTCCTCTTCGATCGCGTGCGTGGTATACCCGTCGGGAAACTCGCCCAGACGATGAAAGCGCAGCCATGCACCGAGCAGCAGGATCGCGACGCACGCCAGCACTTCAACGCGACGCCATGGGAGACGGTGCGTTGGCGGGCCGTCACGCAACCACAGGCCGGCCGACGACAGTGCCGTCCCGCTGATCAGGAGTCCCCAGCCGAGGTAGAAGGCACCATCCCACGCGGTGAACAGACGATACGAACCGCACCCCAGGGCGGCCGCGCCCGTCGCCACACACATCGTTGCACTACGCGAGTGCAACGGGGACAGGAGCATGCCGGGCCGCGTCGCGCATGCAACCGAGCTCGCCCCCGGCGCGCCGCGGTGCACCGCATCGCGACGCAGACTGACCGCCAACGCGGCCGCCGCCGCAACAAACACGACGGTGGCCACCGCGGAGTTCGCGTCGTATCGAATCCACGCCTGGCCCGCGACCAGGGTGGCCGCGGCGATCCAGGTTGGAAGGCGGAGCACGCTCACACTCGTCCGGGCGCCGCCTTTCGTACCGCGCCGACCGCCTTCACCGCACGGCACGAAGAGCGCATCGTCACCAACTCCGGCTTTTCAGTGATCTCATCCAACCACCTCGCCGGCCGCAGGCTTAGAAGAAGCCCTTGGGCAGCAGATTGAATTGGCGGGCGTCGCGCTCCAGCGACTCACGGAAATCCGGGTGCGCAATCCCGATCAGCGCCCGTGTGCGTTCGGCCACCGACTTGCCCTTCAGGTTCACCATGCCGTACTCCGTGACCACGTACATGACGTCGGTGCGCGGCGTGGTGACGATGTTCCCCGGCGTGAGCGTCGAGACGATGCGACTCTGGCGTGCATTCTGCTTGTCATAGACAGATGACCGACTTGCCGCCGTGTGAGGCGCAGGCGCCGCGGACGAACTGCAATTGCCCGCCGGCGCCGCTGATGTGCCGATGTCCCGACGTGCCGGCGCGAACCGGCGGCGAAGGTGAACACCATCTGGTAACGGTTGATGGTCTTGCGCGCGCCGGTGATCTTGCCCGCATTCCACAGGTCGATCATTCCGTCCACCAGCATTTCGGTATGAATGCCCAGATCGCGCACGCTGCTCTCGCACAGGAGCGTGCAGACGGCATTGGGCATGCCGCCGATACCGATCCGCAGACAGGCGCCGTCCTCGATTTCCGCCGCGATGAGTCCGGCGACGGTGTGATCGATCTCGGTGGCGTGCGGGTTCCCCAACTCCGGGATGGGAGCCGCGCCGCCCTCGATGATGTGATCCACTTCGCTGATGTGCACCGCCTCCTGCGATCCGTAGACATAAGGCATCGACTCGCAGGTCTCGACGATCAGCGTCTTGGCACGTTCGGTGACCGCCTTGTGGTAGGACACCGCGCCACCGAAGTTGAAATAGCCGTGCTCGTCCATCGGACAGGTCTTGAGGCAGGCGACGTCGACACGGTCGACGAAGCGGCGGTAGTAGTCGGGGCCTTCGCCGAAGTTCATCGGCACGTAGTTGCAACAACCGGCATCGTGCAACGAACGGTCGAGGCCGGAGACGTGCCAGCTGAACCACAGGAAGTGCTCGCCGCCGGGGTCGCACTCGCTGACCGCGCACGGCCGCAGGCTGAGCGCCGAGCGGATGCGCACGCCGCGCAGCGCGTCGCGACGCGCCGCCAGCGCGCGGTCGAAGAGATCGGGCTGGCCGAGCCCGAACCCGTAGTCCACCCAATCGCCGGATTGTACCGTCGCCGCCGCGGCCTCGGCGCTGCCCAGCTTCCGCGTATACTCTTGATCGTAGGCCATCTCTCTTCGCTCGCGACGAGCACATTTTGCACGTCACTCGACCTTTTGCGAGGGCACGCCCTAGCGGCCAACGGGAGCGGCCCAGAGAACAGACGCGGGGCGCAGCCCCGCAGCCCTCAGTGGATGGTGGGCAGCGCCTGGGCAGGGCGCTCGGTTATCTCGGCCACCAGCCGCTGCGCGATGGCGCGGAACGCCTGGCTTTGCGGATGCTCGGGTTGCGCGACGACGATCGGCACGCCGGTGTCGGCCGCCTCACGGATCGCGCGCACCAGCGGGAGCTCGCCGAGGAACGGCACCTTGAACTGACGCGCCATGGCCGCCCCGCCGCCGTGACCGAACGGCTCGGCGCGGTGTCCGCAACCGCCGCAGATGTGGAAGCTCATGTTCTCGATCACACCGAGGACGGGCGCATGCACCTGCTGGAACATGGTCACCCCGCGCTTCACGTCTTCGAGGGCGACGTCTTGCGGCGTGGTGACGATGACCCCGCCGGTCAACGGCACCTGCTGCGTGATCGTCAGCTGCGCATCCCCCGTCCCGGGCGGCAGATCCAGGATGAGATAGTCCAACTCGCCCCAATCGACCTCGCGCAGGAACTGCGTCAGCAGCTTGTTGATCATCGGTCCGCGCCAGATGACCGGGGTACGGTCCTCGATGAACAGGCCGAGGGAAATCACCTTCAAGCCGAATTGCTCGAGCGGAATGATCCGCTTGTCTTCCGTCGACTGCGGTCGCTCGTGCAGCCCGAGCATCAGCGGCACGCTGGGCCCGTACACGTCGGCGTCCATGAGCCCGACGCGGTGGCCCAGGTCCGCCAACGCCAGTGCCAGGTTGACGGCGACGGTCGACTTGCCGACGCCGCCCTTGCCGCTGGCGACGGCGATCACGTGCGCCACACCGGGGATGCCGGCGGGTCCTTGTTGGACACGTCGTGCCGGCACCTCGGGTGCGGTGACCGTGATCTCGACGGCAGACACACCCGGCATCTGTGCCACCGTCGCGGCGACTGCCTCGCGTATCTGTTGCACGATCTCATCGCGCGCCGTCGTCGGCGCCAGGATCACGTTGACACCGGTCGAGCCGACCTCGATGTCCTTGATGACGCCGAAGGAAACGATATCGCGGGCGAACCCCGGGTACTTCACCTTCTTGAGCTCTTCCAGGACTTGCTGTGGTGTGACCATACAACCTTCCAACCGGCCCGATCAATTTGTGTTGATCGCGAAACCTAGCCGGAAACCACTCGCGAAGCGAGCCGGCAGAGATTGACGATGGAGTGAACGATTGGCAGGGCGGGAATGTCCCCTTCATCGATCGTCGATGACTCACTCGTCAATAGCTCAATCGCAACGGCATGGAGTCGCCCATCTACCGCGTCGCCAGCTCCGCCACCGTGGCCCCGGCGCCGCCTTCGCGCGCCTCGGCAGCACGGAAGCCGGCGCAATACGACGAGGTCGACAGGTATTCGGTGACCGCCCGCTTCAACGCCCCGCTGCCGATGCCGTGGATGATGCGCACCGACGGGTAGCCGGCGCGCACCGCGTGATCGAGGAATCCCTCCAGCTGCGCAACGGCGTCTTTCACCCGCAAACCAAGCAGACTGATCTCGTGCGGCGTGTCGTCGGCGACGGCCGCCACGCGGACTTCGACCGACGCCGCCACCGCCGGGCCGCGGCTGCGCAGACCCGCCGCCGGGACCTCGAAGCGCAGGCTGCCGCGCTGGATCCAGGCGCGCGCGCCGTCAATCGACAAGAGCTGGCCGCGGATGCCGCTGTCGCTGACTTCGACCTGATCGCCCACCTGCGGCGGGCGCTCCGGCGCGCGCGGCTCGGCAGCGGCACCTTCCTGCTCGGCGATCGCCGCTTCCTGCTGGCGCACCAGGCGCGTGAAGCTACGGCGATCGGCGGTGCCGCGCTCGATGGCCGCGAGCAGGTCGCGCCCCTGCTCGCGCAGGCCGCGCACGAAGTCGCGCGCCGCCTGCAGCTCGTCCGCCCAGCGGCGGCGGCGCCTCTCGCGCAGCTCCTCCAGCAGGCCCTCGGCCTCGGCGCGCGCCGCCGTCGTCGCGCGCACCTGCGCCTCGGCGTCGTCGAGACGCGCCTCGTAGCGCCGGCGGCTGTCTTCCAGCCGCTGCATGGCGGTCGCCAGCGACTTGGCATGCTCGGTGCGCGCCTCCTGCGCCGCGGCCAGCACGCCCTCGGGCAAACCGAGACGACGCGCGATCGGCAGCGCCAGACTTTCGCCGATCGAGTGGTAGACGAGACGGTACCGCGGCAGAAGCCGTTCGACGTCGAAGTCGACGGCCGCCGTGACGCAGCGCTCGTGGCTCAGGGCAAACAGCTTGATCGTCGAGTAATGCGTGCTGACGATGATTCGCGTGCCCGCGCCCTCCAGCACCTGGATCATGCCGATGCCGAGAGCGGCACCGTCGTCCGGGTCCGTCCCCACCCCCGGTTCGTCGAGCAGCACCAGGGCCGGGCTGGCGGTGTGCTCGATGATCTCGGTGAGGTTGGCGACGTGCGCCGAGAAGGTCGACAAATTGCGCTCGATGCTCTGCTCGTCACCGACGTCGGTATAGATCGCACGGAAGCACGGCAGCCGGCTGCCCTCCCCCGCCGGGATGAGCATGCCACTCTGCGCCATGAGCGCCAGCAGACCGGCGGTCTTCAAGGCCACGGTCTTGCCGCCGGTGTTCGGCCCGGTGATCACCAGAACACGTTTCCCGCGCGGCATGAGGATGTCGGTTGGCGTCACCGCACGCGTGCCGAAGAGCAGCAGCGGATGCCGCGCTTGATGCAAGGCGATCTCCTCGTCGTCGAGCGCCGGCTGCGTGCAGCGGTAGCGTTGCGCGAACGTGGCGCGGGCGAACAGGGCATCGACCTCGACCAGCGCCGCAAAGCTGAGGGAGAGGGCATCATGCTCGGCGCGCACCAACTCGGTGAGGTCGGCGAGGATGCGGCGCACCAACCGCTCCTCTTCCTTGGCGGCCATGAGCAGGCGGTTGTTCAGCTCAACCGCGAACAGCGGCTCGATGAACATCGTCTCCCCGGAGATCGAGCGGTCCTGCACCACGCCATCGAAGTGCCCGGCCGCCGCGGTCTTGATGGGCACGACGAAGCGATTATTGCGCAGCGTGACGTAGCGGTCGGCGACGACGTCGACCAGGCCCGGCCGCGCCACCAACTCGTCGAGGCGTCGGGTCAGCTTCTCACGCAACTGCCGCAGGGTGCGGCGCAGCTCCGCCAGTTCCTCGCTGGCCTCGTCGGTCACCTCGCCGTGCGCGTCGATGGCGCGCAGCAGCGTGGCGTGCAGCGCCGGCAGCGGCGTGAGCCGGTCCGGCAGTTGCGCAAGACTCGGGAACGCGTCCACGTACTTCTTGAGAAACGCACGCGCCGCCTGGGCCGCGTCGAGCACGGCGCGGATAGCCAGCAGCGATGCACCGTCGAGCACGAAGCCCTCGTGCACGGCGGTGCGCAGCGCCGCCCGGATGTCGGGGAAGTCGCGCAGCGGCGGCTGGCCATGTTGTTCGAGCAGGCGGAAGGCCTGCCACGTCGCGTCGAGGGCGCGCGTCACCACCGAGCGCTCGGCGCTCGGTTCGAGGCCGTGGCACGCCGCCTTGCCCGCCGGCGAGTGCGCGCAATCGGCCACGCGCTCGCGGACCTGGTCGAATTGCAGCGCCAGAAGATCGCGGGGACGCACGGAGGTTCAGTCCTGAGTGCTGAGTCCTGGGTGCTGAGTCCTGGGTGCTGAGTCCCGCGATGCGGATCCGACAGCCGCTCAGCACTCAGGACTTAGCACCCGAAACTGTCACTTCCTTCTCGCCTTGATGCGCGCGGCGGCAGCGGCGAATGAGGTGACGTTGCCGACCAGCTCGGCCCCGTCGAGGACATCCGCGACCTGCTCGTGTGGAGCCGCCGTGCGCGCGCTGACCGGGCGCCCGCGGTGCTGCATGATCACCCGCGCCTCGGCGATGGTGATGGGGCGGCCGAAGAGATAGGTGGTGCGTTCGCCGTCGTGGTAGGTGTTGGCCCAGGCGGTGAATTCCTCGGCCGACGGATCGTGGCCGATGGCCGTCGCGCAGCGGCGCACGACGAAGCCGAGCATCATCTTGGGAAGCTGTTGCGACGGCGACGACATGTGCATGCCTTTTCGCGCAACCACCGCGGCTTCGTCAAGAGGCCGATGCCGGCTGCGCGCGCAGCGCGATCAACTGGTCGAGCTCGGTCCGTAAGCGCGGCAGCACCTGGGCGTAGCTGAAGCTGCCGACCTTCACGGCCTTGCGCTTCAGGGTCACCGTCGACGGGCCGCACCACAAGCCGAGGTCGGCATCGTCGGTCTCGCCCGGGCCGTTCACGCGGCAGCCCATGACGGCGATCGTGATGTGATGCGCCTGCGCGTCGCGCGTCAACTCGCGGACCTGCGCCGCCAGCTCGACGAAGCTCTCGTTCTCGACCCGCGAGCAGCTCGGGCAGGAAATGATGTTCAGCCCCGTGCCGAAATCGGGCACGGAGATGAAGCGGCCCTGTGCCACGTCATCGATGATACGGTGTCCGACCTCGACCTCTTCGTGCTTGCGCGGATTCGGCAGGGTCAACGAAACGCGGATGGTGTCGCCGACGCCTTGCGCCAGCAGCGGCTCGAAGGCCAGGCGGCTCTTGATGATGCCCTCCGGCGGCATGCCGGCTTCCGTGACCCCGAGGTGCAGCGGCACATCCGGCCGCAACGCGGCGAAGCGCGTATTGGCCGCGACCACCTTCTTGGGGTCGGAATCCTTCAGCGACACCACGAAGCGCTCGAACCCCAGTTCGTCCATGAGGGTGCAGTGGTACAAGGCGGACTGCACGATCGCTTCGAGCTGGTCGTCCGGGTAGCGTTCGAGAAACTCGGGGGCCACCGAACCGCAGTTGACGCCGATCCGGATGGCGCAGTCGGTGTCGCGGGCAACGCTCACCAGCCACCCGACCTTGTCGCGGATCGATTTGCCGCGTTCGACGTGATGCAGGTGACCCGGGTTGTAGCGGATCTTGTCGACGTAGGGCCCGACGCTGGCGGCGAGGCGGTAATTCTCCTGCAAGTCGACGGCCAGCACCGCATCCGTCTGCCCGCGGATCTCCTTGAGCGCCTCCATTTCCTTGTCGTTGTCGATGGCGATGCGCACCACCGCGGCGCCGGCCTCTTGCAGCTGCCGCGTCTGGGCGACGGTCGCATCGATGTCGCGGGTCTTGGTCGCGCACATGCTCTGCACGGCGATCGGCGCGCCGGCACCGATAACGACGCGACCAACCCGCACCGCACGGGTGCGACGCTGAGGAAGCTCCGGATTCATTTCGATGCTGCGAAGCTAGCCGATGGATTGTGGGGACTCAAGGCAATACACCGCCGCGCCCCTACCCCAACCGCGACGGCGAAAAATACTGCAACTCCTCGGTCTTCTCACCGACCACGGCCGCCGCGCCGACGCGCCCGACGGCGGGGCTCGTGGTCATGCCGTGCCCGCCGAGCGCCGCCACCCACACCAACCCGCTCACCGCGGGATCGCGGCCGATGACGAAGCGCTCGTCGCGGGCGAACGTGCGCAGGCAGGCCCACGCCGAGGTGATGCGTGCCGACGCCAGCGCCGGGAACGCGCGCCCGATTTTGCGCGCCAGCAGGCGTTCGGCGGCCGCATCCACCACCGGCGGCTGCGGCGGATGCGTCGTGGCGTCGCACGGGCTCATCAGCAGCCCGTCGCCCTCGGGGCGGAAATAGGCGTCGAAGTCGTTGTGCCACACGAATGGCCAATCGCGCCCGACCGGCAGGTCGACGAGCGTCTGGAACAAATGCCGCCGCCGCGGCTGCAGCATGCCCGGCCGCAGGCCTGCCAGCGCCGCGACCTCGCCGGCCCACGCGCCGGCGGCGTTGACCACACAACCGGTCACGATCGAGCCGCGGTCGGTATCGACGCCGGCGATGCGGCCGGCGGCGACGCGGATGCCGGTAATGGTACGCGCGTACTCGATGCGCGCGCCGCCGGCGCGCGCGCCGGCAAGGTAGCCTTGCAACAGCGCGTGAATGTCGACGACGCCGTCGTGCGGATTCCAGAAGGCCCCGGCAAACGGCGCACCGGCGAGCGCCGGCACACGCCGCACGGCGTCCTCGACGCTCAGCATCTCGCACGCGAGGCCGAGCCGTTGGGCGCACGCATTCGCGCCGTGAAGATCGGGCAGTCCGTACGATTCGGCGATCAGGAGGGAGCCCGTCCGCCGCAACAGGGGCACGCTCACAAAGTCCGGCGGCGGCGCGGCGATGAAGCGCGCGCCCTCGGCCGCGAGGCGCGATTCCATTGGGTCGGAGAGCACCTGGAACGCCAGCGCCGCATTGCGTCCCGACGCGTGCACTCCGGGCACCGGCTCGTGTTCCAGGAGCACGACGTCACGCACCCCACGGCCGATGAGATGATAGGCCGTCGATGCGCCGGCAAACCCCGCTCCGATGATGACGACCTCGGCGGTATCCACGTTCGGCAGCGTAGCACTCCAGCAGGAGACGGCAATCGGCCTGCGGCCGGCACTTGTTCTATGCGACCGCTCCCCGTTGGGTCGCTATGTGCGACGATTCGCAGGCCTTCGATTGGAAGCCCACCGGTGTCCATTCGCGCGCACTCACTGCGCCGTTTATCTTGGAAGCCCGCAGCGACCCATCGGGGAGCGGACCAGAGAAGAGACGCCGGGCGCAGCCCTCAGGGGCGGGCGTGGATTTCACGCAGCGGGAAGTTCGGGGTGCGCGGCACGCGAATCTCGTGCGCCTGCACGTGCTCGATCGTGAAGCCCGCGGCGCGGATCGCCGCGACCGTGTCGCGGTTGAGATTGCAGCCGTCCATCATCCAGCGCCACACGGGGTTGCAGGCGTGTTGCAGCAGCGCGCCCAGCGGGCGGTCGCTGCGCACGTGCTCGAAGAAGCGCACCTGGGCGTGCGGGCGCAGCACGCGGCGCAACTCCAGCAGCGCCCGCTCCGCGGCGGGAATGGAGCAGAAGACCAGCGTCGCCAGAGCGGCGTCGAACGTATGGTCGGCAAACGGCAGCTGTTGCGCATCGCCGTCGTGCACATGGATGCGCACCGCGGCCGTTGCCGCCCGTCGCGCCGCGAAGCGGCGAAACTCGTCGAGCGGCTCGATGGCGGTAACCTCGGCCGCGTCCTGGTAGTGCGCGAAGTTCAGGCCGGTCCCACACCCCAACTCGATCACGTTGCCCGTCAGGTCTCCCGCAAGTCGTGCGCGGACCGCACCCACGCCGGCACGTTCCAGGCCCGACGCCAGTTCCTCGTAGAACTCCGCCATGCCGCCGCAGCGGCGCGCCATGCAGCGACTGAACAGACTCACGGTGGTCCCTCAGAAGAGCAGCGCATTGGTCAAATCACCGGCGTCGCGGCGGACACCGGGCAGGGGCTGCAATCCGAAGCGCTCGGTAATCAGCTTGAGGATCGAGGTGGTGTCGTACGGCGTGTGGTCGACGTAGCCGCGTTTGGCGAACGGCGACACGATGATCGTCGGGATGCGCGTCCCCGGCCCCCAGGCATCGCCCGGTGGCGGCGGCACATGATCCCAAAACCCGCCGTTCTCGTCGTACGTCACGATGATGACCATGCCGCTCCACTGCGGCGACGCCTGCAACTGCCCGATGACCTCCGCGATGTGCCGATCCCCCGAAAGGACGTCCGTATACCCCGGATGCTCGTTGAGCGTGCCCTGCGGCTTGTAGAACGTCACCGGCGGCAGCGTGCCGTTGCGCATCGCGCTGAAGAAGTCGTCGGCATCCTTCAGATGCGCCGCCCGTTCGGCCGCTCCACCTTTCGGGTCGAAGCGCGCGAAGTAGTTGAACGGCATATGGTGGGCTTGGAAGTTCGGCGCGCCATTGGCGCGCGCATAGATGACCGTGCGGTCGAGCGCCGGTTCGCGCCGGCCGTCGGCCTGCGCGGCATTCCACGCGCCGGCGTACCACGCCCAGTCGACGCCCCCCTC
>Ga0265329_10001627_pt1 | contig 10774 bp, 8 predicted proteins | sample 41627metaG_FD_202091 | JGI IMG/M metagenome (GOLD analysis project Ga0265329, IMG submission 202091) | Rhizosphere microbial communities from Carex aquatilis grown in University of Washington, Seatle, WA, United States - 4-16-27 metaG | ecosystem: Host-associated > Plants > Roots > Rhizosphere >...
GCGCCGCCAGCACCCGGAGCGCCACCACGACCGGCAGCTTCCGTCGCCCCGGTTCCCCCGTCCCCACCCGCGCCGTGTCCGACGGCCGCGCACGCCGGACCGCCCCCGGAGCTGGTCATCAAGAAGATCCGATCGGCCGCGGCATCGACCGAACCGGACCTCTCCGCCCCGGGGTGCGGGCTCGACGGATCGCACGCGCCTGACAGAGCAAGAACGAGCGGGACCGCCACCTTTACGCACGCTCGGGCTGCCCTCTCCCTGAATCTGGCGATAGGCCTCACGTCGGAGAGACCGGGTCGCGGAACGGATCGATCGCGCATTCCCGGTCATCGGCGCCGGCGCGCGGGAGTTTCGCGCCGCCGCGCAGATGGCGGCGCGCGCCGGCCGCTGTTAGCGTGGGGTGGCGGCACGAGCCCCGACATGGAATCGCCTGCGGCCCCAGCGCGAACGTCGTCCCAGCCCCTCGCGGAGCCGCGGCGCGGTCGAGCAATCGCGTGGCTCGCGCGGCATTGGTTCTGGTTGCTGTTCGCGGGCGGCATCGCGGCGAACCTCGTGCCGCTCGTGCTCGCGCCGATCTTGCCGATGTCCGACGTCAACGGCCTCGAGGGGATGGTCGGGGTCCTCATGCACCGCCACGATCCCGCGGTCCACACCGAGCGCTACTTCGATGTGCACATGCACGTCTCCCCAAACGCGTTCTCGTTCGCGTTCGTCTTCGCGCTGGCCCACCTGATGCCCATCACCGCCGCAGCCAACGTCTTCCTCGCGTTGTTCGCGGTCATTGGTCTACCCTGCGCGCTGCTCTACACGTTGCGCGCGTGTGGCGGCGACCCGCGCCTGGCCCTGTTCGGGGTGGCGGCGACCTACCACCGCTGCGTCTGGTTCGGCTTTCTGGGCAGCGTCGCGGGCGTGACGTTCCTGGTCCTGCAGGTCGGTCTGATGACGGCCGCGTTCAGCCGCGCGCGGGCGTCGTGGCGCGACGTCGCCCTCGCCGTCACGCTCTTGCTGCTGGCGGCGTCGCACGCGTTCTTGTACGCGGTGGGTGCGGCGCTGTTCGCGTCGTGGGCCGTGTTGGCGACAGGACAGCCGAGCCGTGTCTCCAGGCGCTGGGCGCCCGTGCTCCCGTCGCTCGCGTACCTGGGGCCGTGGCTGCGCCACACGTTCATGGCCGAGGGCGGGAGCGGGGGCGGGCTCGGGCGCTTCGCGAAGCACCTGTGGCAAATGCGCCCGGGCTCCGGCGTCTACCTGGCGAACCTGCACGAATGGTTTCTGGACGCCTACGCAGGCCCGAGCGACGAGATCGTCGCGGCTGTCTTCGTCGCGGTGCTCGCGGTCCTACTCGTGCGGGGGATTCGGCCGACCGACGACCGCGAGCCCGTCGTCACCGCCCCGAGCTCGACCCCGCTGTCCCCCGACGCACCCCCGACGGCCTACGAACGAAGCTGGGCGCGGGCCTGGGCGTCGCGGCTGCCGCTGACGGCCGCCGGACTGATCGTCGGCTATTTCCTGCTGCCGATGTCGATCCGGCAGCCGTTCGACTGGTGGGCGGTGAACGTGCGGCTGATCGTGCCCGCGCTGATGACGCTCGTCTTGCTGGTTCCCCGGCGGGCGCGCGGGCTGCCGGGCGCCGTCATGGCGCCGGTCGGCGTGGCGGCGCTCGGCTACGCTCTCGTCATCGCGGCCGACTTTCACGGCTGGTGGATGCCGGTGGAGATTGCCGGTCTGCGCGCGTCGCTCGCCCACATCCCGCCCGGGCACAGCGTGCACTTCGTCGGCCCGCGCGTCGTCGACGAGCGCCACTACCGCCACTTTCCAATGGGACACATCGTCGATCAGTACCTGGTGGAGAGAGGCGGAAACGCGACCCCGGTGATGTCCAGCCTCCCCGGCGATATGTGGGCCGCGTGGAAACCGGTCGCCGGGGCGCCGTGGGGCGACAACACAGTCTTTTCGTGGGCGCGCCACGCGACGGGCTGGGACTACTTCCTGGTGAAGCAACCGGCGCCGGGCAACGGCGCGCGCTTTCAACCCTTCCCTGACGCGCCGCCGGGCGTCGTCGCGCCGACCTTCGCGCAGGGGCTGTGGTCCGTCTGGCGGAAGCAGCCGGCGCCGTGACACTTCGAAAAAAGCACCCTGAGAGGGTCCTTTGGATCCCCCGCGGCGGCGCGAGAGAGCAAAGCTCACTCGCGCCAACGCGATTACTTGCGGAGACGCTTCTCGAGCAGCTTGTACGCGTCGGTCAGACCCTGGGCCACGTCGTTGGCGGCCCGCTGCTTCTCCGCCGACTGCGTGTGATGGTCCGGGTGGTACTTGCGCATGAGCGCGCGGTACGAGCGCCGCACGGTCTCGAAGTCGGACCCTTGCGGCACCTCGAGGGCGGCGTAGGCCTTGTGCACGCGCAGAGCTTCCCCCGACAGCGTGCCGCGTGGGCGCGGCGCACCCCCTGCGCGCGGGGGCGGCTCGGGCGTCCTGCGCCCGTGGATCGCGTCCTCGACCTCCTGCCGCGCGCGCCGCATCCACTCCGCCTCGTCCCGCCAGCGCCCCCCGACTCGCGAGGCAGCGGGGGCTTCCTCGGCGGCGCCGGCCCCACCGCGAGCGTCGTCGTCATCGTCGCCGGCGTGCTTGGCCGCCACGTCCAGCAGCGAATTCAGCTCGGAGCGGGCCATGTCGATGAGGCGGCGGCCGATGCTCACGGCAGGCGGGCTCCGTCCCCGGCGATCGACATCCGGCAAATCTAACACGCCCCAGGCGGGCTCGAATTCTGGCGCGACGGCGCTTGGCCTGACCGGCGCGACGCGATAGGTTACGCGCCATGCACAAGCTCGTTCTTTTGCGGCACGGCCAGAGCACCTGGAACCTCGAGAACCGTTTCACCGGATGGACGGACGTCGACCTGACCCCCGAGGGGCGCGAGGAGGCCCGTCGCGGCGGCATCCTGCTGAGAGAGGCGGGCTTCGCGTTCGACGTGTTCCACACCTCCCGGTTGCGGCGGGCGATCCAGACGATGCAGGTCGTGCAGGACGAGCTCGGGCAGCAGTGGGTGGACGTGCACCGCCACTGGCGCCTCAACGAACGACACTACGGCGGCCTGCAAGGGCTGAACAAGAAGGAGACGGCGGACAAGCACGGGGAGGCGAAGGTGCTCGAGTGGCGCCGCAGCTACGACATTCCGCCTCCCCCCCTCGACCCGTCCGACGCGCGCCATCCCCGGCATGATCCGCGCTATCGCGACCTGGCCCCCGACGTGCTGCCGGCGACCGAGTCGCTGAAGGAGGTCGTCGCGCGCATGCTGCCGTACTGGTACGACGCGATCGTCCCCGACCTGCGCCTCGGCCGGCAGGTGGGCGTGGTGGCGCACGGCAACAGCCTGCGCGCGCTGGTGAAGCACCTCGACCACGTGTCGGAGGCGGAGATCGTCGAGCTGAACATCCCCACCGCCATCCCGCTCGTCTACGAGCTGGACGACGACCTGAAGGCGATCCGGCACTACTACCTCGGCGATCCCGAGGCCGCCAAGCGCGCCGCCGAGGCCGTCGCGAAGCAAGCGTCGTCCGGCGCGAAGCGCTGACAATATGACGTCGACATCGCGGGCGAACCTCGCTCGACGATACGTGGGGTGGCTCGAGCGACGGGCACTGCTGATCGCCGCGGCGGGCGTGCTGGTGCTGGCGGGCTCGCTCTTGCTCATCGAGACGCGGCTGCGCCTGTTCGCCGACTTCTCCTACCTGCTGCCGCAGGACGCCCCCGCCGTGCGCGACCTGCGGCGCCTCGAGGAGCGCCTGGCGGCGAAGGACACCGTGCTGGTGCTGGTGGCGGCGCCCGACGCCGCCACGCGCGGCGCGGTCGTGGACGAGGTCACGGCGGGTGTGCGGCAGATCCCGCGCGAGCTGGTCGAGCGGGTCGAGACCGACGACAAGATCACGCGCGACTTCCTGCGCCCGCGGCGGCACCTGCTGGTCCCGCTGCCGGATCTGCAGGAGGCGCGCGATGCCCTGCGCGATCGCATCAAGCGGGCCAAGGCGAAGGCGAACCCGCTGTTCATCGACCTCGATGACGACGCCGCCGCGGCGGACACCGACGCGCGCAAGCGAACCGACGAGCTGCGCGCGCACTGGCGCGACGCGGAGGCGAGGCTCGACCGATCGAGCTTCGTCAGCGCCAACGGGAAGGTGGGCCTGGTCGTCCTGCACACCGCCTTCGAGATCACGGACGTGGTGCGCGGCAAGCAGCTGCTCGGCACCCTCGACACCGTGCGCGCCGGGGCCCGCGCGCGCCACCCAGGCGTCGACATCGGCTTCACGGGCGGCGTCAGCACGTCGGTCGCGGAGCACGACGCTGTCATCAAGGGCATGATCCGCTCGGGCGTCATCACGCTGGTGCTGGTGGCGCTGATCTTGTTGGTCTACCTGCGCAGCGTGATCCACCTGGTGCTGCTGACCGTGAACATCGCCATCGCCACGACGGCGGCGTTCGGGGTGGCCGCGCTGACGGTGGGGCACCTCAACGCCACGACGGCGTTCCTCGGCGCCATCATCGCGGGGAACGGCATCAACTACGGGATCTTCCTGATCACACGGTTCCTGAACGCGCGTCACCAGCACTCGCCGGAGCAGGCGATGGTGATCGCGATCGTCGGCACCGTGCGCCCGACGGCGGTGGCGTCGCTGGGGGTGGCCATCGCGTACGGCTCGCTCGCGGTGACCAGCTTCAAGGGCTTCGCCGACTTCGCCGTCATCGGCGCGGTGGGCATGTTGCTGTGCTGGCTCGCGTCGTTCTCGCTGTTCCCGGCGCTGGTGCTGCTGTTCGGGCGGAACACGCGCGGCCAGGACAGCAACCTGATGGTGGGCAACGCGCTGGCGCGCGTGTTCGGCGTGGCGCGGCCGGGGGCGGTCTGCGTGATGGCAGGGGTGGTCACCGTGCTGGCTGGCGCCATCGCGTGGCGCTACGCCGCGTCCGATCCGTTCGAATACAACATCAAGAACCTGCGCTCCGAGAGCGTGGCGGCGATTGACTCGCGACGGTGGATGCAGGCGTCCGACGACAACTTCGGCCGCGGCATCAGCGGCAAGACGTTCATCGCGGCGGACGACATCGCCCAGGTGCCGAAGATCGTGGACGCGCTGCGGGCCATCGACAAGGGGACGCCCGAGGCCAGCAAGACCATCGGCACGATCAATTCGGTGCTGGACGTCGTCCCCGCGGATCAGACGGAACGGCTGGCGGTGCTGGCGGAGATCCGAAAGCTGCTGGACGACGACGCGCTGGAGGTGCTGGACGAGCCCGATCGGAAGCAGCTGCGCGAGCTGCGGCCGCCCGACGAGCTGAAGCCGGTTGCGATCGCCGACCTGCCGCAGGAGATCAAGGACAAGCTCGTCGAGAAGGACGGGCGCGTCGGCTACATGATCGCGATCCGGCCCGCCGACAAGCTGGACGAGTGGAACGGCCACGACCTGCTGCGCTTCGCGAAGGCGGTCCGCAAGCTGAGCCTGTCCGACGGCGCCACCATCACGACGTCGGGCTCGAGCGTCATCTTCGCGGACATCTTCGCCTCGATCCAGCACGACGGCCCCATCGTGACCCTGGTGGCCATGGCGGGCCTGCTGCTGATGGTGGTGGTCGTCGTGGGCCGCGATCGGCGCGCGGTGGCGGTGCTGGCCGCCACGGGCCTCGGCAGCCTGGGGCTGATCGCGGTGTGCGCGCTCGCCGGCATCAAGGTCAACTTCCTCGACTTCATCGCGCTCCCCATCACCCTCGGCCTCGGCGTCGACTACGCGATCAACATCGCCCACCCCGCCTACTACGAGGCCAAGAGCCCGTTCGAGAGCGTCCGCAACAGCGGCAGCTCCGTCTTCATCTGCTCGCTGACCACCATCGTCGGCTACGGCTCGCTGATGGTCAGCGACAACCTGGCCATCTACGGCTTCGGCCTCGCGTCGCTCATCGGCGAGGTCACCTGCGTGGTGACCGCGCTGGCGCTGGTCCCCGCGATCATCTTCCTGGGGCGGACGAAGCCGCGGCGGGGCGTCTGACGCGCGATCACCGGGTCCGGATGACGGGCCGACGCGATCGCGACAAATATGTCGGGGCGAACGCGGTCGTGCCCTGGACGGCAACGACCGATTCCGCGCTGCCCGAAGCCGGTGGCGCAAGCACCATGACAAGGCCACGGCCGCGTTCGCGTTCGTCAACTTCGCGGACGCCGCCGCCGAGTACGAGGGGGCCTTTTCGCTGCGGCTCGATCCCGGCGCCGCTTCCGGCGAGGCGGCGTGCGTAACCTGCGCGCCGAGCGCGGACTGGCGGACATCGTTCAGACCCTCAAGGAGGTCCGCGGTCTGCCGGCCATCAGCCATGATGGTGCTGGCGGGGCGGCGTCCTTGTTCGTGGGCAACGGAGTCCTAATGTCGGGGGACTGGTGGATCACGGCGCCGTGAAGCCCGCCATCGTCGCGGAAGCTGGAATGCCGCAAACGTCGCCCGGGTCGGCATAGAAGCTCACGTCCTCGATCGACAGGGACAAAGTACCAATGCTCGCGGTCTGTCCCGGCGTGACGATCTTGCGTTCGCCGCCGACCACGACGTTCAAGGCAGACTGCGTGTGCTCACACATTCCCCCGTCACTGCAGATTTGACCGGCAAAGCCGAACTTGATGTCGTAATCGTCGAGGCTCGGCAAGAGCAGTCCCCCGATGAGCGACGAGCGGTACGACGTGAAGACGACGAGCTTGCCCGCTCGCGCCAGAACCACCTGCTGGCTCAGACCACTGAAAATGTCCATCATCCAACGGGCCCCCTGCGCCGAAAGATCAAACGTGTCACCGACCTTGACGCGGCCAGGATCCAGGAAGGGGATCGCAAAGAACAGCGACCACACCTGAGCATCGCTGGCTCCGCTCAATACCACACGAGTCGAGTTGGCGTCCGGCCCCCAGGATCCACGGCAACTGTTCCCGCACGCGCGGGCAATGGAGGCCGAGGCCGCCTCGCACGCACTGGCAATGGAGGCGCATGAGTCGACGCTCGTGACTGTGACCGGCGCCGTCACGTCGCCCATGACCGGCATTTCGTCCGGACCGATGATGACGCCACCGGCGCGAATCGTGGAACGCGAACAAGCGGGCACCGATGCCCCACCGCCGCCGCCTGCTCCGGCCCCTCCAGCCCCGATTCCCCCACGACCTCCCGACCCCTGCCCGCCCCCTTCGCCCTGGCCAGCGGGGCCACCGGTGCAGGACAGAGCCGTCAACACGAGCCCACACCAGAGGACGGGATTCTTCATGATGCTCACCAAGGCAAGTAGCATGCCCGCCCTGATCTGCCGGATTGTCGCCTAGGCGACGACTACAGCACGACAAGCCGCTGGACGACGACGCGCTGGAGGTGCTGGACGAGCCCGATCGGGGCGAACTGCGAAACCGGACGATGTCGAACCCGCCACGAATAAGCGCCGGCGCCCGGGTCGATTTCCGTGGGCGTCGCTGATCTGGCGCGTCTTCTTGAAGGATGTCCTGGCGTGCGCCCGTTGCGCCGGCCGAATGGAAATAGTCGCCGCCGTCACCTCGCCAGCCAGCGTCGTCCGGATCCTGGCGCACATGGACCTGCCCAGCATCGCGCCCGCCGTCCACCCTCCTTGGCCGCCGCCGCAAGGAGAGCTGTGGTTCGATGCCTGCGGGTTCGCGCCAGACCCACCGGCATCGGACGATCTCGACGCTTGATCTCTATGCCGAGCCCACGCCAAGCTGCCGACACGATGCCCTCGCGCCGGGAAGGGGATTCGTCCAAGCCGCGACCCGGATCCGTCCTTGTTTTCCCCCGCGCAGCGCGGGGGGCGGGCAGCGCGGGCCCGGCGGAGTTGACGTAAGACTTCTTCTCGGCGTCGGCGAAAAATGTCGGGGTGGAAAGGGCGCTTGAACGCACTGTCCCCGATCCTTCGACCCGTGTTGACGGAACGTATGTCACCACCGACTATCGGTCCGTGAAAGTCGTGCTGCTCGTGTTCGTCGCCCTGGCGGCCTGTGCCACGCCTCGGGCTGAGTCGCCGGGAGGCTGTGTCGTCACGAGCGCGCGGCCGGCGCAGCCATCCATGCCCGCCGAGGAGGCGCTGAAGGAGTTCCGGAGGCGGCTGGCGAGCAGGTTCTCTGACCTTGTCATGGGCAACATCGCGCCTGATGCTGGGATGCACCTCACCGACGTCACCGACGTCGACGTCGATCGCGACGAGCAGGTCGTAGTCAGCGGCTCCGACGACAAGACGGCGCGTATTTGGCGGCTCAGCGATGGCCGCCCGCTCCACGTCCTTCGGATTCCGGGGCTTCGGGAGAAGGGCCAGATCATTGCGGTAGCTATGTCGCCCGATGGTGGCACGGTCGCCCTTGGCGGATGGGAGGGAGTCGTCTATCTCTTCCGGACGAGTGATTGGCATCTCGTAGGCGCCATCTCCGCGATGCCGACCATCCTCTCGATGCGCTTTTCGCCGGATGGGAGGCGTCTGGCGGTCGGGCTGTGGGGGCGGTCTGGTGTGCGGGTCTTCGACACCGATCGGTATCGTCTCGTTTTCACCGATCGGGATTACGGAAGCGACTGCTACGGCCTCGCGTTCAGCAAGAGCGGCCTCCTGGCCGTCGGCTCCTGGGATGGAGCCGTGCGTATCTATGCGTCCGATCACAGGCTGCTCGCGAAGCGGCATTTCGATCAACGGCCATTCCGAGTCGCCTTTGACCCCAAAGAAGAAATGGTCCTGGTCGGATTCCTTGATGGACCCGCGGCCCGTTTGCTGGCGGTTCCCAGCCTTGCGGTCGTTCGGGAACTGGCGATCACTCCTCGCGATCCCTCCGATACTTTGGGAACCGTCGCCTGGGCGGCGAATGGAAGCGAGTTCTACGCCAGCGGACGGTACGACGGCGAGGACGGCCGGAATCCAGTTTTGCGCTGGCAGCGCGATGGCACGAGGTTGCCCGATTGGTACTTGCACAACAACACGCCCGATCAAATCGTGGCGCTGGGGTCGGGGGGGCTGCTCGTTGCTTCCCAGGATCCGCTGGTGGGAGTGCTCGATAGTCAGGGCGCGGCGCGGTGGGTGCTCCGGCCCCACACGATCGACTTCAGCGGACAGAGTTCGACGCTCCGATTCTCGGCCGATACGTCCCGCATCCAATTCGCTTGGCGCGAAGGAGATCACGAGCGGCTGACTTTCGACGTTCGCGCCCTCCGTATCATCGAGCCCAATACCACCGCGTTGCGAGCTGCGATCACGGAGGCGCCTGGCTTCGAGGTGGCCAGTTGGCACAACAGCACCAAGCCGACGTTGAATGGCCGCCAGCTCCCCGTCGAAGCTCGCGAGACCTGCCGCGCATTGGCAATCGATGCACGACACGACAGCCTCCTGCTGGGCTGCGAATGGAACCTTTACGCCTTCGCCAAGTCCGGTCAACTGTTATGGAAGCAGGGACTTGGCGCATCGGTACGAGGACTTTCCTTGTCTGAGGACGGGCGGGTCGCCGTGGTTGCGCTGGACGACGGTACGTTCCGGTGGCTCGCCAGAGAAGACGGCCGGCCGCTTCTGTGCCTGTTCTTTTACCAACCTCAGCAGTGGGTTGCTTGGACCCCAGATGGTTTCTTCTCGGGGAGCGAGTTCGGCGAGAGCTTGCTCGGCATCCATGGGCTCCGACGTGACGGGTCGGCGGACCTGTTGCCTATGCTCGACTTCGCAGATGTAATGCGTCGCCCCGACCTGGTCGCACATGCGCTTGATCGAGTTATTGCGACTCCCAGCACTGCTGCAGCCAAACACTGACGCGCCCGAGCGAGCGCTCGATGCCGCGCCATGGGGGATAGTGCAAACAAGGGGTGTCAGGCGCCTCGGCTCTTCGGAACGAGCCGCCAGGTGAGCCGGGCGAGCAACAGGGACCCGGCCATGAAGACCACGCCCGCGGCGACAGTTCCGGCCACGACCCACCCCGCCCGGCCGTGGCCCTACTTCACGACCTTCCCGACCAAGAAGGGGCACAGTTGCAAAACCGGGGCGTTGCCTCGTCGCGTCAGGCGTCGATAACTGGCGTTACCGGCGGGCCTCGGGGATTCATGGTGCGGGCGTCGCGGATGCGCCCGGTGACGTTCGGATGATGAAAGGTTCGGGGCGGCGCGAGACACGGGGCTCATATGTCCATCAGCCGCCGGGAGGTCCCCTCGCGACGGTCTTTCTTGAAGGCGCTGGGCGTCGGACGGCCGTGCTTCCTCTGCTGCAGTACGAAGAGGCGTTTGGCGCTTGCGCCGCGGTGCCGGGACCGGAGCGGATGTTCATAGTGGCGTGGTCGCTCGGGATGCTGGGCGGCGACACGTGGGCCACCACCGGTGACAACTGGGTGCTGCCGGCGCAGATGGCGTCGCTGGCCCCGTATCGACAGGACCTGCTGTTGCTGGATGGCCTCGACTACCCCATCATGTCTACGCCACCCTGTTTCGGAGCTCCGGCCTCATCGCTCGCCCGAATGGTGCAGCAGTTCCGCAGCCGGTCCGGTCACACACCGGGTGCCGCCCGTCGTCAGGATATAGCACTAGATGAGAACAACACTCTTACTAACGAAAGGATTGCAATGAAGATCTCTCTACTCGTCACCGGAATGCTTTTGTCCCTTGCGGTTCTCGCTAGCCCCGGTGCTGCAACCACGGATACTTCAGGATCCAAGTGCAAGGCCAAGGCCCTCGTTTGGCAAGACGTGAACGGTTCTCAGGTGGCGGTCATTTCCGTGGATGCGCTTGATCAAATGTATCAGGTGCTG
>Ga0265329_10001636_pt1 | contig 10733 bp, 9 predicted proteins | sample 41627metaG_FD_202091 | JGI IMG/M metagenome (GOLD analysis project Ga0265329, IMG submission 202091) | Rhizosphere microbial communities from Carex aquatilis grown in University of Washington, Seatle, WA, United States - 4-16-27 metaG | ecosystem: Host-associated > Plants > Roots > Rhizosphere >...
TCCCTATATGTGAAACCCTGATCCCAAAGCGTCTTCCAGACGGCGGTCATCAGATCCGGCTGGCGTCCCGAACCAGCCCAGCGCTGCGGTTGGCCTAGATCGTTCCTCGACAATCCGACTGTGATTTGTCGGAGGATGTCCATTCGCGCCGCAATCTCCTGAAACAACCTACTCAGGCCTGTGTGGATGGCGAGTCTCTTGATCGGCGAGAGCCCGGCGCGCAACAGGTGGTCGTCATACTGGCCGCGAAGCTGTTCCTTTGTATCGCTGCGATCGGCTTTGTCTGCCCGTTCCACCCTTTCGACCCTGGCAATCGCGTCGCTCCCCATCTCGCGCAACCGGTCCGCGTGAGCAGCGGCAAACTTCTTGGTGGCGTTCACGTACGTTTTGTCAGTCTTGGCCACGTTACTCCCGAGCTCCGCCAGTGTGCTCTCGTACTGCGCGACGTAGTCCAAACGCCTGGGCCGGGTCGCCAACCAGCAGCGCCACAGCACGGACGCAATCCCGCAGAGCCGACAGGCCTGCTTGCGACCCGCCCTTGTCGCCATCGTCTGCGCCTTGATGGGAAAGCCACGACGCCTCTTTGGCACATCAATGGTCGGAGTCGGCAGTATGTCGTGGCCCGAGTCGCGCCAATGCGCGTACACGCCCCCGTCACCCTGGATAGGATCCCAGTCATCGGGTAGCGTTGGCGGAAGACGCTTATCCTGCACAAGCCAGTCCCAAAGTCCGTTGATCGAGAAACCAAAGCGTTCCTTCACTGCGGAAGCCAGCGATGCACGTGTTGTGGGTGAACCCGCGAGCGCGATAGCCGCCGTCGCGCTGGCAAGCGCTGGAGTCTTCTCGGAAGGATCACTTGGTCCGGGGACATTGTGGCCCACTATAAGCACTGCCGCCCGTCGGGGGATGCGTGGCGTCTTGGAGCTGTTGATTCTGCTGCTCCGGGGGCGACGGGTTCTGGTGCCGGACTTTGGCATGAGCACATTCTCCCACCGCTAGAGGCAACCGCCAACATTGCGATTGGCAGGTCGCGCATGGGGAGACATAGCGAAACGTTTCCCCCCTTTGTGCCACATGAGCAACAGATCCAAGCTGCCCATGTGACGACCAATTCCAGGTTCAATGTGAAACATAATACCACTAAGTACGGGCTGCTCGCACTGCGGGGGGCGCAACTACCACTGTGGAGGCGCCATTGGACCATGCAGCACCGCCTGCTCAACGGGGTGGGTCCAGGAAACAGTCTCTTGGCGCGCTTTCAGGACGCGACAGAGAAGGGGGCTCACGGAAAATGGGTGCGTTCATGGAAAGCCCAAGATCGAATGCCATGCCTCGCGGCCGTGACAACGGGGAAACTCTCATCATGAGTTCCAACGGGCAATGGGGCCAGGAGAGCAAAGACGCGATTTGCAGAGGGAAGCCAACAGCCGAGGCTCGCATCCGCCTGTCGATACCTGTCCGTGTCAGCAGATCGAGCGTGGTGCAAAAGCGTCCATTGACGCCGGCAAAGAGAGCGCATGGGAAGGCACGGAGGATAGGATGAGCCAGGCCACGGTAATCGCCGACCTATTCATGCAGGACGAGAGCGCGGCTCTCTTCCACAATCGCGACTACGAGGCATTCGCGAACTTCAGGGTCGGGGAGCATCGGGAAACATGGCCCACGGCGTCCCGACGGTTCCGCCGTCATCTTCGCTGGCTGTACTATCGCGCGACACAGAGGACCGCAACAGCGACTGCGATTGCAGAGGCGCAGGCGACGCTGGAGACTCATGCGCTATATGAGGGTGCGCAGCAGGAGGTCCACACTCGCATCGCTGGCGATGGAGTCGATCTCATCTACGTGGACCTGTGCGACGAGCAGTGGAGAGTTGTGGAAATCTCGGCGAGCACCGGCACCTTCCGCGTTCTGAATCACTCACCCGTGCCTTTCGTTCGAGCCAGAGGCATGCTGGCGTTGCCGGTGCCGGAGCACGGGGGGAATCTCCACGCCCTGCGAGATCTCGTGAACATCGGCGACGATGGCGATTGGGCGCTAGTTCTGGCCTGGTTGGTTGCGGCGCTGCGGCCGACTGGTCCCTATCCGATCTTGCTGGTGCATGGCGAGCAGGGCACAGCCAAGTCAATGCTGGTCCGGATCCTCCGCAGGTTCGTGGATCCCAACAGAGCAGATCTCCGGGCTGAGCCGCACAACACGCGCGACCTGGCGATAGCGGCCAGCAACGCGTGGGTCATTGGGTTCGACAACATTTCCTCCATCGAGCCCTGGCTCTCCGACGCACTGTGCCGGCTTTCGACTGGAGGCGGATTTGCCACGCGCCAACTGTACACAAACAATGAGGAAGCAATCTTCGATGCCCAGCGCCCGGTGGTCCTCACGGCCATCCAAGAAATCGCCACTCGGGGAGATCTGATCGACCGCTGTATCAGTGTCGAATTGCAACCCATATCCGAGGCGGGACGAAGAACAGAAGCGGAAATTTGGGCGGCGGTAAATACATCGGCCGGTCGAATATTCGGTGCGCTACTGGAGGCCGTCGCACATGCACTGCGTGCCCATCGCGATGTGCGTTTGCCAGCGCTTCCGAGGATGGCGGATTTTGCGACCTGGGCCACCGCCGCTGAGGCTGGACTTGGCCTGCCCACGGGTGCGGTCATGGCCGCGTACCAGGGCAACCGCGCTGCCGTGAACCAGACTGCGCTGGAGGCGTCGCCCATAGCCGCTTTGGTCATCGCGTTGGTGAGGGAGCAGGGTGTGTGGTCCGGCACGGCGACGGACCTCCTACAGGCCGTGGAGGGACGGGCTGACGACTGGACAAGACGAGCAAAAGGGTGGCCACGAACTGCACACGGCATGGCAGGAGCGCTTCGCCGATCTGCGCCGAACATGAGGAAGGCAGGGATGCGGATTGAGTTCTCCCGCGCCACCGGGCACGACAGGCAGCGGGTCATCACCATGTCGATGGCACCGCCACCCGCGCTGGAGCCCTCGGCTGAACCACCGAAAACCGTCGGGGAATGCCCGCAGGCGGCCTCGGACGATGGGCGTGCCACCACCGGGGATGGTCCGTCCGGATCGTCCGACAACAGGACCAAGGAAGCCGAGGCGTCGGACGATCCGGACGATGTTGCCGGGGCTTTCCTAGATGAGGTGGAGATATGAGGAGACCCTGGCTCCGAGATTGGAGCTGCGGAGCTACGAGGCAGCTTTGCAAGATGGCCGGCTCGAAGAACATTGGGGAATCGGCCGGGACGACCGTCCGAATCGTCCGACGGACCCAAACCCCCAAGGGGTTTCGTCGGACGATGGTCTTGGCGCATCGACACAACGTCCGACGTCATCGTCCGAAGTCGGGAAGTGTTTCGCCATCGCGGCCTTGGAGGCCATCGCTGCTACGCGCGCCCGGGGATCGCTGAAGTGATCGTCGAGAAGCCCGGGGCAGGGGCCCAGGGGAGTTGAGACAAGGCATTTCCCAAAGAAGGGATATCCACAACGAACTGCAGAAGTCATCCACAACAAACAAGCAGGAGAAAGATCATGTCGCAGCAATTTGAAGATGAGAATGGTCCACTTGATCAGTCCCAGCAGGATGGCGAGCACGAAGATCGATCTTCAAATGATTGGCCTGAAGAGGATGCTTCCGCGCCTGCTGGAGCCGGGTCGGGTGCGGAGAATCAGTTGAGCCCGGGTGAACTGGAAAACCGTCGCAAGCTTCGGGACGGGGACTACCTGGCGCAAGCGCGTGCCTTACTGAGGAAAGAGACCCCGGCACCGCCGGCGACCCTTCCGCCGGCCGCGCTATCGAGTGATGAGGAATCGCCGCCCTCTAGCGGTATCGCTCGCCGCGCGCAGGAGCTGATCCGGGGCAATCAGGCCAAGATCGATGCCGCTCGTGCCCGGCTCCACCAACAGTTGCCCGTACTGCGGGGCCAGCCGGAGGTGGCCAGTCCCGGCCCTGATGGCCATCATCGGCCCCAAGCAGACCCAGGGAGCGAAGCTCAGCCGACGAGCGATCGCCCGGGGAGAGGCGCACACGGCGATGCTCGTGATCCCGCCGAGACCGAGTTCCGCACGACAGATGAGGTGAGCCAACGTGACGCGGAAAATGTGCTGGGGATTCTGGGGTTGAAGTTCCCGCCAGAGACATCTGACGTATCCGGCACAGGTCCCGCGCAGCCCGCTCCTATCCCGCCGTTGGGGCCGATCGAGACAGGACCGGCGCCCGTCGGAAAGTCTGATGGCAGCGCGAAACAACAACACCAAACTCTTCAATACAAGTTGGATCGAGTTTACAACGACATGCACAAGCGGCTCAACGGGAAGCGACACCAGCGGGAGGTGGCCCGACACGGCCCGCAGGGCGAAGCCCGATCGGCGGCACTGATCGGTAGGGTCGAGTCGATCAAGCTCGACAAGATCATCGACGATCCAAATTTCCAGAATTGCCGTCTCACGATCGATAAGGAAAAACTGCGAGAGCTGGCCGCGAGCATGGCATGCGAGGGTCTCAATGACCCCATCGCCGTCGTCGAGGCGCCGGGAGACAGAGGTGAGTTCTTTCTTCGAAAGGGTTTCCGGCGAACCACAGCCGCACGTGACCTCGGTTGGAAAGAGATTCCGGCGATAGTTCTTCCCAAGGACACCCCGGTGGTCGAAGAGCGTTGGATGAACATAATCGAAAACACGGCCCGCTCCAATCTGTCGACATACGAAATAGCCAACGCTGCGAGAGTCATGCGGGACGAGCACCGTGTGAGCGTCCTGGACTTTGCCGAGCGGGCCGCATTATCAGAGCCCTACGTCAGGAAACTGTTGCGCTGCATCGACAAGCTACCCGCCGTGATCATCGAGCAGTGGCAAGCCGGGGCTCCCATTCCTGTCGAGCTCCTCGCCGAGTGGACGGCGTTGTCTCCGGTGGAAGCCATCGAGCAGTTCCACATCTTCACCGCGCAACGCCGCAAGGGCACGAAGCAATACATGCCGTCTCCCCGCGAGCGGATCAAGAACTCGCCACTGATGACGGCCACGAACTTCGGCCTCAAGAGAATGCACGGGGTGCGGTTTGCCATCGAGGTGGCGCCGCATCTCGATGAAGAAACCAGGGCCAAGTACCTAGTCATCGTGGACGTCTGCATGGGCGCAAAGGAGGTAATCCCCGGCATCTACGACCCGGCCATGAAACAACGCACGTACAAGTCCAGGCGGCGGAAGGGCGATCCCAAGATGCCCGGTCCCGCCGATGCTGACGATGCTGGTGAATCGTCTAGTGGAAAGAAGGAAGACAAGTAGCCAGGGAGCCCGACAGTGATGACGAGTAACCGAAGCCGTTAGTGGCGGCCCTCGCCGCCAGGTCGCCCCTGACCCCTTGCTGGTTCGACCCGAGACTGCGGGGGCGCCCGGCGGAGCGGCAGCTGGCTCCACTCATTAGATCAACGACGACAACATGGTAGCGGCAAGGGCGCCCAGCAAGAGTGGACAGATTGTTGAATGATGTACAGCAGTTACATGACCATATACGTAACCAATTGTAATTCCACGCGTTTGTTCCTGACGCGACAGTCCTATCTTGAAGATTGTGTGTTCCCCGCAAGTCCAGAAGGTTGGCTGGCGGCGTTCTGGCCATCAACAACGTGGATACCAGTATGGCGTGGTTTCACAGTATCGGGATGGGAGGTGGACACCGATGAGGTGCAGTTTCGCGATCCCGAGATCCACCAAGGAACTGCGGTCGCGAGGGTGCGGGGCGCGCGAGTCCGCAGGAGCCAGCACCGACCCAGGCCACGCTGGGTTTTTCCTGCGCGGGGCCAGGCGGGCCGTGAGCGTGCTGATCTGGATCGCCTGCGCGGTCGCGCCGCCCTATGGCCGGGCCGAGGTCTCCCACTCCGGCGGATACGCCACCGTGACAGCGGGCGATACCACCCGAATGGCGCGCGAGAGGATGGTGCGGGAGCAGATCGGAGGGCGCGGGGTGAAGAACGCGGCCGTGCTCTCGGCAATGCGCAGGGTGCCGCGACACAAGTTCATGCCCGAAGCCGTGCGCCGCTTCGCCTACGACGATCGGCCGGTGCCCATCGGCATGGGCCAGACCATCAGCCAGCCCTACATCGTGGCCCTCATGACGGAGCTGGCGGCCGTGGGACGCGGCAGCCGCGTGCTTGAGATCGGCACCGGCTCGGGCTACCAGGCCGCAGTGCTCGCCGAGCTTGGCGCGCATGTCTGCTCGATCGAGCTCCTGGCTCCGCTGAGGGACCGCGCGGTCGACATCCTTGCGCAACTCGGGTACGCGCAGGTGAAGACTCGCGTGGGCGATGGCTATCTGGGCTGGCCCGAGGCCGCGCCCTTCGACGCCATCATCGTGACCGCCGCGCCTCCCCGCGTGCCGGAGCCCCTGAAGCAGCAGCTCAAGGTCGGCGGTCGACTGGTCTTGCCCGTGGGCAGATTCGACCAGGAGCTGGAGGTGATCACCCGAACGGCCGTGGGCTTCTCCGAGAAGAGCGTGATCCCCGTGCGCTTCGTGCCCATGACCGGCAAGGCTGATGAGAGCCGGTAGTCCTTCGCGCGTTGATGTTGCTGACGACCTATATACGTAGATGCCCGTCCTGGTGACTTCCTGCGCGCGCGGCAAGGGAAACCCAGCCGTTGCCCGGTCAGCACAGAATTCTTGCGGCTGACACCCAGCCCGCTCCACCGCCGGGGTGATGAGCTTGGTGCAGACGTCGCGTTCAGAGAGCGGTGGATCGGACATCGGCGGGCAGTTTACAGCAAGCGGCAAAAACGTGGTGCGGCAGCAAACGCACGCGAGCTTTGGCGGCAAGGCGACGTCCCCGAACGCGATGGGTCGAAATCACCGGCCACGGCTGAGCCTAGCCCAGTTCCCCGGACCAAGTCGGTGCGGCAGCATGGTGCAGGCCTTCGCTAGTCGAACCGTGGCGTGTCCAAGTAGACCAAGTGCCAGGCGTCGCTCCCGGAGTTTGCCACCCAATTCCCAACCACGGATGTGATGTGCCCTGGCGCGCCTGGGGGGTGTCGTCTGGTGAGTTCCAGGAACCTGGCTTCTGAGATACGTTCGTTAATGTGGGGTCTGCGTCCGGCGTCCGTGAAACGCCTCCTGGCCTCGTCCACCGCTTCCTTTTCGTCCGAGGCAGTTACCTCCAACGGTTGGGGCGGCCAGGCAGCGAGGAGCATCAGAACACCGTTATCGTCCAGGAGGTCCGCTGGCGGACGTTCCGTGGAACCGTTCACCGTGCCTGAGTTGAACTCGTACCGTAGCTGAACTTTGAAAGTCGGCATCGTTTGTGTACCTCTTTGCGGCAGTGAATCGTAGGCGATTTCCACGGCAGAATGTGGACGTACTTTCGCCCTCTGGCTGCCGTTCACCCGCAAAAAGAATGGCATGCGTGCCTGACTTGGTTCCCACAGCTGGTGGCTGAAAGCGCGGTGTCTGCACAGCAGGTGGCGGTGGGGCGAATCCCAGTAAGCTATCCTTCGGGCCCAAGGCCGGCAGCCCCATGGGTAGCTTTATGGCCGCGTGGCTTTCGCTTGGCGCGAATCCTGTCTTGGCATAGGCCGAAACTCACTGGCCACCGACGGCGTGTGGCTGCCGGTGACCTTCCGCCCAATGATGATTCCTTCTGGCGCGACATCCGGACTGTGGTCGAAGTGCCCGACGATGCCTTTGAAAGGGTCCTTGTGCGCGTTGAAGCGAATCCCGATTTCCCGAGCCCGGCCAGGCTTCACGAACTCATCTCTTTGGAGATTCAGAACTCCGCGCAGGAGCTGGCTCTCCACAACTTCTTGCGACTTGTACCCGAATGGCACGAGGGCTACGGCAGAGGAGCTGACGAGTTCGCCCGTGAGTTCGCCGCATCAGTGGGACGGCGGAAATGTGACGGCCAGCCGTTCTTCAGCCAAACCGAGGTGTCCTTGCTCGAGGCGCGGATTCGCCAGATCGTTTCGCCCAAGCCTGACCTGGACCCCCTCTGGCGAAGACTCCTGGCTCGTTCTATCGGCCGCGCCTGACCGTCCGTGCCTATCCCTTCTTCATCGACAGCGCCAGCTTCACGGCCTCGGCCACGCCCTTCTCCGCTGCGGTCTGCTTCACCCTTGCCCTGTCCGCGCCTGTGAGCGATTTCAAGGCACCCAAGTACTGCCCTTGAAGTTTCCGCGCCCGCGCAACCTTGGGGGTGGTCTTCTTCACCTTCTTTGCCATCGCTGGCTTGGCCCCTGTCGCCTGGGTGACCAGGCCCTCCCGTCGGGCCTCCCGGTACTTCTTGATCTTGGACTTGGCCACGTTCTTGTGGTCCTTGCAGACCATGCCGAAGATTGGTGCTGCCACGTTCTTGCATCCGGGCACTGGACAAATCTGTTTCTTCCGCGCCGATTTGGGTGCCGCCAGAGGTGCCACATGCACCACAGCCTGCTTGGGTGGCCTCCCTGGTCCGCGCTTCTGCGGAACGCCAAAGGCACCAGCAAGGGCAGCCTGGATTCGCTGAGCTACGGCTGCTTCCACGGTGGCTGTGATCTGATTGGCGAAGTTTTCGATCTGAGCGGTGATGTTCGGGTCGGTGTTGGGCATTTGTTCTCCTGGGTGTTTCTTTCCCGGCCATCGTAGATGGTGACCACGTCGGGAGCAACCAGTACCAGACGGTGGCTTCTTCAGTTCGTTGTCAGGCATCTCATGCGCGACGTTGATCTTCATCAGGAATACCCGCGAATCTGAAAACGTCGAGAAAGACATCGAGGAGTGCGCGATGAAGTTCAGGCACGTCGCTCCCCATCTGTCCGTACAAACGCATGTAGTCGGAAAGATCGAGGTCGAGCCCCCGAGTAATCGAGTTCCAGGCACCTTCGTAGGTTCCTTGGCCTAGCACTGGCCCATCTGCACAGTAAAGCTGCAGGCGACGCTTCCCAAGCTGGAATTCGAGGCCCTTCGTGTACACCTTGGGATCGCCCAGATGGTGCGAGAGTTGGTTTCGGATCTTCGAAGCAACGGGGTTGGTGTGCCAGCGCCGTCGAATCTTGTCGAGCGCATCCCATTTTGATCGGTCTTGCATCTTGGACGGGACGTTTTTCGTGGCCAAGCCCTGCAGTGCCTCGCCGACCTCATGCATCGTTCCGGCCATGAGGAGCAGCAAGAACCATTGGTTGCGGCTTCGGGTGTGGCTGCCCGGAGCACCGCCGCCCTCTTCGTTCAGCCGGAGAAGGTTGGTTATCGACGTGCTCCGGTCGACGCCGACGAAACACCGCATGAACGCACCAAGGACATCGACGCCGATCCTCTGTCCTATTTCCCTTGGGTTGTTCAGGTGGAGGTACCACGCCCCCTGCTTGTCTCCCTGCAGGAGGAGCGCTGTTCGTGGCGGACGCAATTCGTCCCTGCTACGCCTGCGACTCTTGGTCTTGCCCACGATTGGAATCCAGTCTATGGCTCGCCCCTGTGCGATACAACTGTCTCGGGCAAGGCAAGCAGCCCACTTCTCCGCACGCTGCTTTCCGTGCCTAACATGGTCCCTGCATGAAACAGCCAACCATCGACGATGCCCTTGCCCGTCGGGCCGCCATCCAGCACTTCCTGCGCACAGGCGGGTACGACCCCAGGTTCCCCTCCTGGTCAGGGAACATCATAGAGCGGGAGACCAAGGCAATGGCAGACATGCTGCAGGCCCTGGTGGCGGAGGTGAAGAAGCTGTCTGGAAAAGTTCATGCTCCTTCTTTTCCCGCCGACCTTGTTGCATTCACCCGCAAGAAGGTGGAGCCCATGGTGCGTGGTCTCTTCCGGCGGGACGAGCAAGAAACCGTGCTGGCCGTGCTGGAAAAGTCGTTGGTCTTTCTCACCGCCGCGAACATCGTGCAGGTGCTGCTCGGGTGCACGTGGCCCCACAGCGCATGGGACCTGGCGAACCTGTACCTCGGCAGCATGGGTGCGCCCCTGCTTGGGCCAGACGCTCCCAAGATCGTAGGGCTGAGTGAGGAGACCACCTGCTACGTGTCGCTGGCCTACTTCCACGAAGGAGACGCCTTTGACGACTTCGTGGTCCACGAAGCTGCGCACATCTTCCACAACTGCAAGCGGCGCACGATAGGGTTGGCGGAAACAAGAAAGCGGGAATGGCTGCTGGATATCCAGTACCGGAAGCGCGAGACCTTTGCCTACGCCTGCGAGGCGTACGCACGCATCCTGGAACGCGCACCCAAGCTAAAAGATCGTCGGGGTCTTGCCATCGAGTACGCAAGCAAGGTCCGCGTGTCAGGTGAACGTGTGGACCCGGTCGAGGTGAACAGCATCCTGGCTGATGCGTCCGCAGCCAGAAACGGGTGGAAGGTCATCCTGGGTAGGTGTGCCCCGGAGAAGAGCAATGCCATTTCCACGCCGGCACAGATCAGATGATGGACAACCAGCCAGTTGGCTATCTCCCCACGAATTGCGGCAGGCCCTACGATCCTGGGTCACGCATGCCAGGGCGTAGGTAGATGAGCGCCAGCGCGACCAGACGTATCTACCACTTGTTTACTCGTCGTCGTGGGAGGTAGCTTGGCGTCCGGCATTGCGATGACAAGCCCGCTGTTCTCGCCTTTTCGTATCGGCAAGCTGGACCTCGAAAATCGCCTCGTCTGCCTACCGCTCTACCTGGCCTATCCAGACACTGACCACCAGGTGAACGATCTCGTGCTCGACTACTACGCCGAGATGGCGGCCTCCGGTGTGGGCATGGTGGTGGTGGAAAATGCCACGG
>Ga0265329_10001647_pt1 | contig 10678 bp, 8 predicted proteins | sample 41627metaG_FD_202091 | JGI IMG/M metagenome (GOLD analysis project Ga0265329, IMG submission 202091) | Rhizosphere microbial communities from Carex aquatilis grown in University of Washington, Seatle, WA, United States - 4-16-27 metaG | ecosystem: Host-associated > Plants > Roots > Rhizosphere >...
GGGAGTCAGCCCATCGTGATGGATCTTCCCCCGTCCGGACCCCAGGCGGAAGGATTCCCTCGCTACGCGACATCAGACATGGAAGAAGACGAACGGGAATCGGATGAGTTCGTGCCCGAAAAAGGCCCTGCATCCCCTCACGAAGAGGAGAACGCCGAGGCCACCGCCGACGAGAGCGGATCGGAGGCTGATGCCAAGGAACCACCTCCAGAGCCCTTGGAGCAAGGCCCGAAGGCAGGCGCTCAGCCTCGGCGTATGGCACCGGCTCCGCCGCCCCCCTCCGAGGCGGACGGCGAGGTGGAGCTTGAAGAGGTGCCGGAGGATCTGGAACCGGAAGGAACGGAGGAAGAGCCGTCACCGAGCTTCGAGCCGCCGCGAGGGTTACCGGGGCTGCAACCGGTGAGCGACTCCGAGCCCGAGCCTGAAATCGCCAGTGATAACGACGAAGAGGCGACCCTCGAGCCCGTGGAAGAGACCTCGCCGATCGCGGAACCGGCCACGCAAGCCGCCCCTCCCTCGTCTCATCACCGGGAAGCCGCGTCCGCGGCTCCCCCCAAGGCGGCGCCTTCCAAACGTTCCAGCGATGACGTACGCAAAGAGCTGCGAGATTACCTCAATGGAGTGCGAGACCGCCTCGACAAAGGCGCGGCGGCCCCGACCAGTCCCGTCGATCTCCTTGACTATCTGGGGAAACTGTCAGATTATCTCCCCGAGCGAGAAAAGAAGCGCTTCCGGGGAAGTAACGAACGCTTGGCGATGGAATCGATCAAAGCGCGGCTTGCCGGCAAGAAGGGCTTGCGACAGAAAGTGGCAGCCTCGTTCCCGCAAGCACCTTCCCGCAGGAAGGAGCCCATGACGCGCTCTCTTGTCGTCGACACTTTCTCCTACCTCAAAGACCTGGCGGCATGGCATCCCGACAAGGCAGTCGGCGCCGCCATGAGGGACAGGATAGAGTCCATCGTCACCCGAATGGGGAGATCAGGATAAGGTATGCAGGACAAAGAGAAAATACTCGCCATCATCCAGACCTACATTTCCAAGATGCCGAGCCTTCCCATTACCGTGTCGAAAATCCTGCAGATCGCCAACGATCCCAAGACCTCGCCCTCCGACCTGAACCAGGTCATCAGCCTGGATCCGGTTCTCATGGGACGGGTCATGAAGCTCATCAACTCCGCTTACTACAGCCTCAACAATCAGATCACGAGCCTGGTTCGTGCCATCATCATGCTCGGCATCAACACGGTGAAGAATCTCGCACTCTCCACCGCCGTACTCGGCCAGCTCTCCGCCAAAGGCAATTTCCAGGCCTTGAATATCGACGGGTTTTGGCGCCATTCCCTGTGCGTCGGTGTCACGGCAAAACAAATCGCCGTCAAACGAAGGAAAGACCCCAAACAACTGGAAGAATATTTCGTGGCCGGACTCCTTCATGACATCGGAAAGATCCCCCTCAACAACAAGCTCTCCGCGGAGTACGTGAATGCACTCGCCCTCACGGACAAGGAACGCGCGCCGCTGTACCTCCTGGAGGAGCGGGTCATGGAGGTGAATCACTGCGAGGTGGGGCGCCTCATTATCAAGAATTGGAACCTCGGCCCGGTCATGGAAGACGTAGTTTTTTTCCACCATTTCCTCGACAGCTACCCCGGCGCGAATCGGGACGTGCTTCTCACCGTGGCAGCCGCTAATTTCTTCGCCAACACATTCCAGATCGGCTTCTCGGGAGATCGTTATCCCGAAAAGCTCCCCGCATCCGTCTTCGAGGAATTGGGCATCACTCTGGACGATCTGGAGGGCATGGAGGACAGGGTGAGCGGCGAAATCGAGAAGGCAAAGATCTTCCTGAGCGTTTCCCAATAGGAGTGCCATCGTGTCTATCAGGGTGACCTTCCGAGGCGTTCGGGGCTCCATACCGGTTCCGGGTCCCACCACTGTCCGTTACGGCGGCAACACGGCGTGCATCGAGCTTCGCTTCGGAGTCGAGGACCGCCTCATCATCATCGACGCCGGTTCGGGCATTCGGGAGCTTGCCGACATCATCATGAAAAAGGATCTCCCGCGGGGCCCCATCAAGACGAAGATCTTCCTTACGCACACTCACTGGGACCATATCATGGGTTTCCCCTTCTTCACGCCCATCTTCATCCCGGGCACCGAGATCGACGTCTACGGCCCTGTAACCTACGAAGAGGATACGCTGGATCGGATCGTGGGCGATCAGCTGCGTTACCGCTACTTCCCCGTGCGCATAGAGGAGTTGCGGGCGAAGATCAGCTACTACCAGCTCAAAGAGGGAAACATCGACCTGGGCGGCGGCCTGACGGTCACTACGAAGTACCTGAATCACCCCATTCTTGTCCTTGGCTATCGTTTCGAGTACGAAGGAAAGGTCTTCTGCACAGCCTACGATCACGAGCTGTTCCGCAATGTATTCGATGTGAAGCCCGAAGACCCCGGCTACGACCCCGCCGCAGTAAAAGAGGGGGAAATCGCGGCGCGCGAAGAAAACGACAAAGTGCGGGCCTTTTACAAAGGTGCTGATCTTTTGGTCCACGACACCCAGTACACCCACAAGGAATACCTGGCGGGCAAGACCGGGTGGGGCCACAGCTCCTACGAATGGGCCATCAATCAGGCCCATAGAGCGGGTGTGAAGCACCTCGTTCTGTTCCACCACGACATCGCCCGATCCGACGACCAGCTCGAGGCTCTTCTCGCCGGCTATACCGCTTCCATAAAGGGCAAAAGCCCCCTCACCGTCTCAGTGGCTCAGGAAGGGAAAACGATAGAGATTTAGCGGCTCCCCTGCGCCAGGGGAAATGTCATGTTACGGTCATCCATGTCTCATTAAGAGAAATTAACTGGTCGCTCCCCTGCGTCGTCGCTACCATTTTCATTGTACTACATGTGTGCGTCAGGAGGATCCGGGTATGATGTATGGCTTCGGGCGGTTCGGCTACGGTCACGCCGCGTCATGGCTCTCGTGGCTCGGGCCCATCGCCATGGTGGCGTTCTGGGCACTTTTTGTCGCCGCGATGGTCACGCTTATCGTCTATCTCATTCGCCATGGCGGTAGAACGGGACATCACAGCACGGCTCTGGCCATCCTCGAGGAACGCTACGCGCGCGGAGAGCTCTCAAAAGACGAGTTCACCGAGAAGCGCAAGGACCTCCAGTAGGAAGTGCCTTCAACGCACTATGTTCCTCCCCCCTTGGTGGCCGTGGGTTTCACCCCCATGGCCATTTTTTTGTCCCGCTTCCCTTTCAAGGCCACGAGGGCCGTTCCAGCCAGCACGAGCACGGCACCCACGGCGGTGCTCACCGTGATGCGTTCGCGTAGAAAAATCAGTTGCCATGTCATGGCGAAGACGGGAATCAAGAATGTCACCGTCAGCGCTTTTGTCGGGCCGACATCCGCGATCAGGCGATAGTAGAGAAGATAGGCGACGGCGCTGCACAGAATCGCGAACGCGAGGACGATCAGGACGAGCCGGCCATCGATGTGCGAGATGACAGGCGGGAAGATGAGCACGAACGGCATCAACGCCAAGCCCCCTATGAGCTGACTGCCGCCGGCGATAGCCATGGGCGCGATACCGACAGCCCTTTTCTTGATATAGATTCCGGCAAGACCGTAACACAACGGCGCCAGGAGACAGGCGCCAATGGCGAGTAGGCTCGCCGGGCCGAATGTGAGCCCGCTCAGGCTGCTCATCGCCGCTACGCCGCCGATCCCCAGGAGCAATCCCGCTATCTTTCTAGCCGTGAGCCTCTCATTCAGCCAGATGGCTGCAAACACCGCGCCGAACATTGGCGACAAGGCGTTGAAGATGGCCTCCATGGATGGCGGGAGCACGAGGACCGCGACGGAGTAGAGGACGAAGGGAATCGCGGAGTTCAGGAGTCCGATGACGAGGAATTGCCTGCCATTCTCCCGCCAGCGGACCTTGAATCGCGTGATGGCGAAAAAGGCCACGAGCACGACACCGGCAAAAAGCATGCGGGTGTCCGCCGTGGCGAGCGGCCCAATGAGCGGGGAAAGATATCCCATGAAAATGAATGAGCTGCCCCAGATCGCCGAAAGCGTCAGGAGGATCCCGATATCGATTGCTGCCATGGAGGGAAAGGTAGTTGAAGTGTGAGCGACAACGCCACCCGGAACTTGCGGGATCGGCATTTTGAGATTTGCCTTCCTTTGCTTATCTTTAGGCCAGAAAGGACCACTGAAAGATATGGCAAACATTTTCAGGCCAAAGAATGCGGAGCAATCGGTGAGCGTCCCCCGGGAGCTTCCGATCCTGCCGCTGCGCGATGCTGTCGCGTTTCCCTATTCCGTCATTCCCCTTACCGTTACGGAAGCCCGTTCGGTAAAGCTCGTGGAAGAGACCCTGCAAGGCGACAGCCTGCTTGGTTTGGTCTCCTCGCGCGACAAGTCGATCGAGGACCCCGGTGAGGGCCAGGTCTATGAGACCGGCACGATGGCGCGCATCCTGCGCGTGATGCGCGGCCAGGATGGCTCACTGCAGGCCGTGGTACAGGGGCTGGAGCGCTTCCGTATTCTCCATTGGCTCCCGACCGAGGGCTATCTGAAAGCGCGTGTCTACGCGGCCCCCGAGTACGTGGAATCGGATGTGGAGATCGAGGCGCTCACGACGAGCCTCAAGGAGCTGGGCAAGGAAGTCGTCGAGCTCTCGCCGAATATACCCAACGAGGCCGCGCGCTTCCTCTCCACGGTCACCGACCCGCGCTATCTCGCCTACCTCACGGCGGCCAACAGCCAGATGGAACTGGAAGAGGCGCAAAAGGTTCTGGAGCTGGATTCGCTGAAAGAAAAGCTGCGCATCCTCATCGTCCACCTCGGACGGCAGAAAGAAGTTCTCAGCCTCGGACAGAAAATCCGCACGGAAGCGAAGGAAGAGATGGAAAAGGACCAGCGCGAATATTTCCTCCGCCAGCAGATGAAGGCCATCCAGAAAGAGCTCGGTGAGATGGATGATGCTTCTTCGATCGCGGACGAATACACCGAGAAGCTCGCAAAGGCCGGCTTGCCGGAGGAGGCCAAAAAGGAAGCCGAACGGGAGCTGAAGCGCCTGTCGGGAATGTCGGCCCAGTCCCCGGAATACTCCATGATCAAGACGTATCTCGACTGGATGGTGGAGCTGCCCTGGAGCACGGCAAGCGAGGATCAGCTCGATGTCGTGAATGCACGTCGGGTGCTCGATGAAGACCATTACGGCCTCCAGGAAGTGAAGGAGCGCATCGTCGAGTTCCTCGCCGTTCGCAAGCTCTTCAAAGAGAGGGGCATTCAACGCGACAAGATCGAGGACGGCAAGACGGGCAAGGCCATGGGCGCCATCCTCTGCTTTGTCGGCCCTCCCGGGGTCGGTAAGACTTCCCTGGGCCAGAGCATCGCACGGGCCCTGGGACGCAAGTTCACCCGTATGAGCCTCGGGGGAATGCGCGACGAGGCGGAGATTCGCGGCCATCGGCGGACGTACATCGGCTCGATGCCGGGGCGCGTCATGCAGGCCATCAAACGGGCTGGAACGAAGAATCCCGTGTTCATGCTCGACGAGATCGACAAGGTCGGAAGCGACTGGCGCGGGGATCCCTCCAGCGCGCTACTGGAGGTGCTCGATCCGGCGCAGAACGGCAGCTTCCGCGATCACTACCTCAACGTCGACTTCGACCTGAGCGACGTGATGTTCGTCACCACGGCAAACCAGCTCGACCCCATTCCCGCGCCGCTGCGCGACAGGATGGAGATCATTCACCTCGACGGCTATACGGAGTACGAAAAGGTGAAAATCGCCCAGGGTCACCTCGTCAAGAGGCAGGTTGCCGCCAACGGGCTGCGCGACGGGGAAGTGACCTTCAGCGAGGATGCCCTGCTCAAGATCGTACAGGACTACACCCGTGAGGCCGGCGTTCGTAATCTGGAAAGACAGATCGGGACGATTTGCCGAAAGAGCGTGGCGAAGATCGCCGAAAGTCCGGCGACCAACGCACCGGTGGAGATAACCACTGATGTGGTGCGCGATCTGTTGCGACGGGAGAAGTTCGATTCTGAAACCTCCGAGACCATCGACCTTCCCGGTGTTGCCACGGGGCTGGCAGTCACCGCCGTAGGCGGAGATATCCTTTTCATCGAGGCCACGCGCATGAAGGGCAAGGGGGAGTTCACGCTCACCGGGCAGTTGGGCGACGTGATGAAAGAAAGCGCCCGCATAGCGCACAGCTATGTCCGATCCAAAGCCGCCGAGCTCGGCGTGGATCCCGACGTGTTCTCCCAGTCCGACGTGCACATTCACGTGCCCGCCGGGGCGACACCCAAGGATGGACCCTCGGCCGGAGTCGCAATGACCATGGCCATGGCAAGTCTTTTCACGGGTCGTCCCGTCCGCGGCGACGTGGGCATGACGGGAGAAGTGACATTGCGCGGCCGCGTTCTTCCTATCGGCGGGGTCAAGATGAAGGTGCTCGCGGCCCATCGGGCCGGACTCACCTCGGTGATCCTTCCCAAACGCAACGAGCGCGACCTCGAGGACGTGCCGGCTGATGTTCGCAGCCGCATGACGTTCATCCTGGTCGATCGCATCGACGAGGCCTTGCAGGCAGGGCTGTCGGACAAGATAAAACAGGAAAAGCCGCGAGAATTGATCGCGTAATCGGACGAGGGCCGTGGGTGACCGCGGCCCTTTTTTTGGGGGCGCTCAACACGCCGCCCGGCGGGATCTGCGACTCCCATAGTGAAGCGCTGAGGGGGTTGACCAGAATTGTCGCCTCCGGATAAGGTTACCAACAAAGCGAGAACGTCTATTCGCGCACGCGGGGGATTAGCTCAGTTGGTAGAGCGGCAGGTTCGCAATCTGTAGGTCGGGGGTTCGAATCCCCCATCCTCCATACCCGCCATGAATCTCACTCTCCTGACCGATTATTACGAACTGTCGATGATGCAGGGGTACTTCCTCCAGGGCGAGAACCCTTCCGTGGTGTTCGACTTGTTTTTTCGACGTCAGCCCTTCGGCGGGGGCTTTTCCATCTTCGCCGGTCTTCAGAATGCGCTGGAATGGATCAGCTCGATTTCCTTTCAACCGGATGATCTGGCGTATTTGGAGAGTCTGGGTACCTTTCGTCCCGAGTTTCTCCATTCTCTGGCCGGCTTTCGGTTTCGAGGGGATATCGACGCCATGGAAGAGGGAACGCTCGCCTTCCCCGGGGAGCCCCTCGTTCGGATCCGGGCGTCGCTCATCGAGGCACAGCTCATCGAGAGCGCCCTTCTTGCGATCCTGAACTTCCAGACCCTGATTGCGACAAAAACCGCGCGTATCCGTCTTGCCGCCAACGGCGGGGCCGTCGTGGAGTTCGGGCTGCGTCGGGCTCAGGGAATCGATGGCGCTTTGTCCGCCTCCCGCGCGGCGTACATCGGCGGAGCGGCTGCAACGTCGAACACGCTCGCGGGTAAGATCTATGGCATTCCCGTGCGCGGCACCATGGCCCATTCGTGGATCATGGCGTTTCCCAACGAGCGCGCCGCCTTCGAGGCGTATGCCGCCTGCTACCCCGACGGCAGCCTGCTCTTGATCGATACCTACGATACATTGAGCAGCGGCATCGAAAACGCCATTGCTGTGGGTTTGAAGTTGAAGGCGGCCGGACATAAGAGCTTCGGCGTGCGTCTGGACAGCGGAGACCTCGAATACCTGAGCAAGAAGGTGCGAACCCGTCTGGATGAGGCAGGGCTTCCCGATGCCACCATCATGGCCTCCAATGAGCTTGACGAGCACATTATCCATCAGCTCATCACGCGGGGCGCGCCGATCAATGCATGGGGTGTCGGCACGAAGCTCGTGACGGGCGGGGATGACCCCGCGTTAACGGGAGTGTATAAGATGGCGGCTCGCGAGGGTCGGGACGGATGGGTTCCTACCATAAAGGTATCCAACAACCCGGAAAAAGTGACGAACCCCGGCATCAAACAAGTATGGCGTTTTACGAGCGGGGACGGCAGTCTTCTCGCCGATCTGATCTGCTTGGAAGGAGAGGCGATGGGGACGGGCAAGTCGTACACGTTCCACCATCCCATGGGCGACTATCGATCGTTTCTGCTGGATCACTACGATGCGGTAACGCCGCTGCTCCTGCCGTGCATGCGGGGCGGGTTGATTACGCGGCCGGCGCCGGAGATCCAGATGCTCCAGAACCGTGCGCGTGCCGAGCTCGACCGACTGGATGACACCTACCGGCGGCTCATCAATCCCCATGTCTATAAAGTGTCTCTGTCCGATGCCCTGACTGATCTCAAATCACGACTCATCAGGGAAAATCTCACCCGAGGAGCACAGCGATGATCCTGTCCGATGAGACGCTGCGACGCATGATCGCGGAGAAAAGCATTGTCGTGGAACCTCTTGAGCCGTATCAGATCCAACCCGCCTCCATTGATTTGCGCCTCGGCCGCCAGTTCCTCAAGATCGACGAGAACACGCTGGAGAGCCTCACTTTGGACAGCGAGCTTCCCTATGTGAGGATCGAAAAGGACGAGATCATAATCCCTCCGCATTCCTTTCTCCTCGCCACCACGGTAGAGCTCATCAAGCTGCCATCCAATGTAACCGCGTTTGTGGAAGGACGAAGCTCCATCGGTCGCATGGGTCTTTTCATCCAGAACGCGGGATGGGTCGATCCCGGATTCGAAGGAAACATCACGTTGGAGCTTTTCAACGCGAACCGATTGCCCCTGCGTCTGGCCAGCGGCAGACGCATCTGCCAGATCGTATTCGCGTTCATGGATCAACCGACAAAGACCCCCTATGCGGGCAAGTACCAGGGCCAACGCGGTACGGTCGGGAGCAAGATCTTCAAGGATCCCGACGGACGGGCGTGAATCCGCGCCATTCGAAAAGGACTTCTCTCCACCCGATTTTTGTTCGATCCTAGTAGTGATGATCACCTTCAAAGGTCGGCAGATCGGAAATGGTCGCCCGTGCCTGGCCATAGCGGAGTTGGGGACCTCGCATCAAGGTGACCTCGGCAAGGCGCGCAGCTTGATCGAGGCCGCGGTGGATGCGGGTGCGGATTGCGTAAAATTCCAGCTCGTTTACGCCGACGAGATTCTTCACCCGCTTTCCGGTCTCGTGAGCCTGCCCACGGGTCAGGTCGCGCTGTACGACCAATTCAAGAAGCTGGAGCGGCCGTTGGAGTTCTACGCGCGCCTGAAATCTTTGACGGAGGAGGCTGGTGCTCTTTTCCTGTGCTCGCCATTCGGCGTTCGCAGCGCGCGCGAGCTCAGCTCGCTGGGCGTTCAGGCGCTGAAGATCGCCTCCCCCGAGTTGAATCACCTCCCCTTGTTGCGCGAAGTCGCCGGCTACGATCTGCCCCTTTTCATCTCCTCGGGGGTATCACTGCTCGGCGATATAGAGCGCGCCCTTTTCGTCACGGGCCGCGCACGCGCGGTGCTCATGCATTGCGTCACCTCCTACCCGGCCCCCGAGGAGGAGTACAACGTATCGGTGCTCGAGAGCCTGCACCGCGTGTTCGGAGTCGAGGTCGGCATCTCGGACCATTCACTGGACCCCGTGCTGGTGCCGAGTCTCGCCGTGCTCGCAGGCGCCTGTGTCGTTGAGAAACATTTCACTCTGTCACGGGAAGGCACAGGCCTGGACGATCCCATCGCCCTGGAGCCCGTCGACTTCAGGCGCATGGTGAAAGCGATACGAGAAACGGAATCGGCTTCACCCGAAGATGCAAACGCCGCGCTGATAGGCGCCTATGGCGCCGGGCGTGTCGCCACGGTCCGCGGCAGCGGGGTGAAAGAGCTTGCACCGGCCGAGCGCGCCAATTACGGGAAGACAAACCGCTCACTGCACGCATTGCGTGCCCTGCCGGCGGGAACGACCATCGCCGCAGGAGACGTGGGGGTTCTGCGGACGGAGAAAGTTCTGCGCCCGGGCCTCGGCCCGGAGCTTCTGGATCACGTGGTAGGAGCCGTGGCGCGGCGATCCATTCCGGACGGTGAAGGGATCGTGTGGGCGGATTTGCTCTGAGCACGAGACCGAACGCTCCCTGAGAGAGTCATTTTCAAGACGCCCCGGATCTTTGGGTATCCGCCAGGATTTCCGCCACGACCAGCGCGGCGTTCTCCGCGGCCTTTTCGCCGTTTTTTCCGACACGGATGAGTGCCAAAAGTAAAGACGGATGACACAGGCATCTGCCGGCGATATGTCCAATTCGCATCCCGCCGTTTGCGTCAATGAGATCCTCCAAAGTCATGGGAAGGGGTTGGTCGGGCGAGTCGCTGATGGATCGGATGGATACGAGCGGGATCTTGTAAGCAGCGGCCACGCGGGCGATGGCTGCCGTCTCCATGTCGAGAATAGGGTGCATCCAGGATTTAAGGAGCGACAGGGGAGGCTGGGGGCCGGCGGTGGTGATTGTCGTGCCGACATACAGCCGGACACCGCGAGCCTCCAGCGCACGTTCCGCCGCTCGATATGCCGTTTGGGAAAGAGCGGCGAGCGGTCGACCGTCGCTCAGCTTCCCGCCCTTGAACGACGTCGCGTGACGCGCGACGATGACGTCTCCAATGCGAATGCCCGTCTCGACGGCACCGGCAATCCCGAATGACACCAGAGAGGACGGGGAAACGTCCTTCAAGAGCGCCTCGGTCGCGGCG
>Ga0265329_10001655_pt1 | contig 10662 bp, 10 predicted proteins | sample 41627metaG_FD_202091 | JGI IMG/M metagenome (GOLD analysis project Ga0265329, IMG submission 202091) | Rhizosphere microbial communities from Carex aquatilis grown in University of Washington, Seatle, WA, United States - 4-16-27 metaG | ecosystem: Host-associated > Plants > Roots > Rhizosphere...
TGGCGATGCCCCGTCTGTGACCAGCACCAGGTCAGCTTCGTGTAGCGGCCCTGGGTTGCGATCAATGATGTCCAGCCCCCTGGCCATGGCCGTGTCGATGTCCGTGCCGCCGGTGCACGGCAGACCCAGAGCGTCCCCGTTCAGATTCTCCCCAGGCTTGACCACCGCCTCGAATACGATCTGGTCGGTGAATGCGACGACCGCGAATGTCCTGTGCTCGGTGTGGGCCAGGCCCATGAGAGCCAGTGCGACTGCGGTCGACCATGTGTCTTTCTCGCCCTCCATCGATCCTGACCTGTCCAGCAGCAGCACCAGCGGACCCTTGCCCAGCCGTTCTTTTCCGGTCAGCGCGTATTGCATGGCCTTGCGCTCGAGCAGGTCCCGCAGCGCCAATGTGTGCAGTCTCGGGTGCCGCAGCTTGACCAGTTCTACAGGCAGCAATCGGCCAATGTCGTTGCCCAGCTCGACGTCTGTGATTTCCTCCGCCCCGTGCTTCACCCTGGTCCTGCGCTTCTGCTGTGCGATACGTGTGAACCTGCCGGCCAGCTGAGCTATGCGCTTGAGCCGTGGGGCTGCACGCAGCCGCCGTGCCAGGCCAACCCTCCTGTCGTCCACACCCTGCTTGGCCCCACCACTCGCGCCGGTGCCAAACATGACCTGCTGTAGCCCGGCTGCTGCGTCTCGATACTCCTCCACCGCCGCCGATGCGGCCTCGGCTCCATCACGTACCAGCTTGCGTACGGTCTCCTCTTGCGGCTGGTTGGCGCTCTGCTCGTCGATTGTGGGCTTGAGCTGGGTCATCAGCTCCTCGACACCAAGAGCCGAGGCATCGGCATCCCCACGGGTGTCATCGGCCAATCGGTTGAACGCTGGCAGCTGTTCACAAGCGGTATGGATTGCGTGCGCCCATCCGGCCCACTTGCCGTCCTGGTTTTTGTCGGCGAGCAACTCGGCCTCACCCGCGTAGAGCTTCTCGAACAGTTCATCTTCAAGACGCCGGAGAGGAGGGTCACTGGGTGATGCCATCTCCAGCCCACGCGCCTCGCGGTGGAGAAAACAGGGCCAGCGACCGACCTCGTAGATGATGCGTTTCATGGTGTGCTCCCAATGCCCAGCCCGACACTGACCGTCCTGCCCAGCTCGCCATGCAGGGCGCTGATTTCAGCCGACACATCAGCGATGACCGTCTTGGCCCTGCGACCTGCGCCCTTGGCCAGCGTGTTCAACTTGCGTGTCTGGGCCTGGAATTGCTCGAGCGCGTTGGCTGCTTCAGCCAGGTACACCTTCCTGTCGCCGCCCTTGAGCCCTGCGACTTTGCCGGTCAGCTCTCGTGCAGCATCCAGGATTTCCTGTGCCTGGGCACTGGTTGGGTCAGCGATGCGACCGACGATTCGTGCGACCTTCGACCGGTCCTTTGGGTCACGCCACAGGGCATCGGCCAGGATGTGCAGGTCTTCCGGTGCTGCCATTTTCTCGCCAGCCAAGAAGGCAGTCGCCTGGATCAGCTTGATGAGTTTCTTCCAGCGCCGGTCGCTCGCCACGATGCCGTCGGTCCTGCAGGCATCACGGATCGCGATGATTGCGTCGTAGGTTGCATCGGGCACTTTCACCTGCTGGGCTGCCCATTGCGCCTGCCGGAGCGCGGTCAGGTCGAGCTGGGTCTGGATGGCAGGCTCGGCACCGGTGACAACAGTCCTGAACGACGACTCGCGGACCATGTAGTTGAGCTGGAATCGGATCAAGAATCGGTCGAACAGGGCTTCCAGTTCCTGGCCTTCCGGCAGCTCGTTCGATGCCGCGAACAATGTCACCAGCGGACAGGCGACCGGCTGACCGCCGTTGTGGAACACGCGCTCGTTGGCGATGGTCAGTAGCGTGTTGAGGATTGCCGAGCTGGCCTTGAAGATTTCGTCGACAAAGCCGACCTCGGCCTCGGGCAGCTTGCCGGTGGTCAGGCGGATGAACTGGTCCTGCTCCAGCGCTTTCAGGCTGACCGGGCCGAAGAGTTCCTCGGGAACAGTGAACCTGCTGAGCAGGGTCTCGAAGTATTTTGCTCCGAATGCCTGTGCGATGGCGCGGGCAAGGGCGGACTTGCCAGTGCCGGGAGGACCGAGAAGCAATACATGCTCGCCGGCAATGACAGATGCGAGGCAGCCGTCGATGACGTTGCCGCGCTCGATGAAGATGCTGTTCAGCTCGTTGCGAAGATTGGTCAGATTCTGGTTCATGGGGTCTCCTTGAATGCACGAAGGGGCAGCCCCGGTTCTTTGGCCGGAACTGCCCCTCCTGGGTTACGTGGTGGGCCGTGCTGGCCCTGTTCTGTGTTCAGGCCGCCTTGGCCCTTTTGCTGTCGAGCAGGCCCTGCACCTGCCGTTCCATCTCGGTCAGATTTTCGGCCAGGCCCTCCACCTGGGCCTGCAGCACGGTTTGGTACAGGTTGGCCTTGCGGCGCAGGTCATCGAAGTGCTCCAGCCTGCGCATGAGTGTCGATGCCCGGTCGGGTGGTGTCTGGAGAAACTGCTGCATCTCGGTCTGCAGCGCGGTGAGTTCCTCTTCGATGCTGGCCTTTGCGGCCTGAGCCAGAGCGGCCTGGCCTTCTTTCGTCGCCGTCACCGGGACCAGGTACATCTTGGACTGGCCCAGCTTCTCGATGACGGCCTGCAGCCGCCGGAGAGAGGCAGCGTACACCGCTGGCGTCCAGTAAACGCCGCCCCCGTGCCGCAGGGTCACGGCTGCGAAAGAGTCCAGCGTCCTGGTGATGGTCCTGCGAACATCATCGGTCGTGTGCAGCGTTTTGAGCTCCTGGAACCTGGCCATGAGCTTCTGGACCATGTTGTCGGCGGGCTGATCGGAAAGCAGATTGCCCGTCTGCCTGTCCAGCGTGATGCGGGCTTGCTGGTGGTACTCGAGCCCGCCATTGCCATCGCGTTGCTCGTTCACGATGCCGAAGACGACTTCCAGTTCATCGTCCTTGGCAAGCCTGAGCAGCCGGTCTGTGTGGCCGACCTGCGTTTCACGGGCTGCCGTCTTGAAGGCTTTCTCAGCCGTCGGCTCCTCGGGCAGCAGCTCGGTGGGCAAGCCACCCTGGACCCATAGTTTCACCAGGTCGGGGCGGCTGACCGATGCGGCTGCGAGTTCCCACCACAACAGGTCGCCCAGGGGCTGGCCACCGTGGTTGGTGTTGCGTCTGATTAGATCCAATTCGGTCTGCATGGTTCTCCTTTCGGTTGGTTTGATTGCATCCGCCGGGCACATTTCTGGCCTTGGTGCCGGCGGCTGGTACAGGTCGCGACCGACCTACTTGCTGGGCTTGACCGTGAATGTGCCTTCGGCCAAAGCGCGGTTGCAGCGGCTGCACATGACGCTCACGTTGTCGATGAACGTCTCGCCGCTATCGTATCCGGCGTCACCAAGAACAACACCCGCCACGGCGTCCATGGCATCGTCACTGGCACGTGGCAAGCGTGCTTTTCTCGATTCATCCACGAAGCCCGACACCCGCAGCGCCCCCTCGGCCCTCAAGCGTCCGCCACAGCCGGGACAGGTGGCTGGCAGCTTGACCTTGCGGGTGGTGACAACAACATCAGTCACCGTGACCGTGGGCATGGCCGCCTCCCTTTCTCCCAGTCGGGACCGTTCATGACATCGAACATGCTGGCGTCCACCCAGACCATCTTGAACCGTTGCTTGTAATCGTCCGGTGCGAAGGTGGGAGGGTCATTCGGAACAAGTTCAGCGGGAGCAGGTTCAAGTTTCCAGCCCCGAGCCTTGAGGGTCTGCTCCTCTTCCTCGCTCAACAATCCCACGACGTATGCCATCACCTCACCTTCCTTCCCGGCTTCGATGCCTTCCTGGGCGGCAGCAACTTGTTCAGCTTCCTGGGCCTGACAATGACCTCCAGACCGTCCCACTTGATGCGCTGTTGTTGTTGAGCTGCCAGCGCCTCGCACATTTTGATCCCGATGCCGCCGGTTTGAAAGATGCCGTTGGCAGTGACGATGAAGTCCTCACCAGAGAACTCGTCTGGCCGCATCTTGCTACAGGTGTAGGCCACGCTGAAGCGGACAATCTCCTTGGGCCGGAATTTGGAAAGAAAGGCGTGGACAAGTACGGCAGCCGTCCAGGGATTCCCGCTCTCGGCTGCATAGACCCACAGTGACCTTGCTCGCGGATCTCTCGACGTCAGGTCGGGCAGCACATGATCGAAATCGGGCCAGTACTCGAACGTCGATTCGAGGCCACGTGACGTGTGCAGCATTTCGAGCAGGAAAGGCCGTTGCTGTTCGTCCTCGAAATCGTACGCCAGCACCTCCTCGAGCCAGGCGACCTCCTTCTTCCTGGCGTTCTTGATCAGGAAGCTGAACTTGGTGAAGTTGTCAGCCATGATGGCCTCCCTTCGTGCCACCGCCGTTCTGCTCGTGTGGCCTGGCGATGCGAGCAACCTGGTCGATGGTGTCTGGCGACCAGACGGCATTCATGTCGCCGCCGGGCCACAGGACATCACGAATGGCGGCCAGCTCGGGACTGACCGTGGGTGATGCGGTCCCTGGGATAGCGATGCCGAATACTTGGGCCCATGCGGCCTCAAGTAGCAACATGACCACGCGGTTACGTGGCAGCTCGGTGGTGAGGGTGAGCTGGTTGATCTCAGCGAGCAGCCGGTGTGCAGCGGGATGGTTCATGATGCGCTCGGCAGCGCAATCTTGCCGGGCAGCAAGAAGGCCGTGTTCAAAGCCGGCATCGAAGAACAGGTTCTCGCGTGTGGACTGGTACAGCCCGCGTGTGTCCACGTAGGCCATGTACGGCTTTGGGTCTCGGACTGACTGGCGCAGCTCCTCGGACAGCTTCGACAGCCTACGCTTGTACCTTACGATGACCGGCAGGTTGCCGATTACGACGTCGGCAGGGTGTTCTTTGCCGTCGATGCGTGTTTGCTCGTAGTGGTCGGGGAACGGGCTACTTGTTCCTCGGCTCGATTTGCTTGAAGACATAGGGATTGCCTTTCTCGCGGGGTGGGCACCATCGAGGCACACGTGTCCCCCAAGAACGGGGTGGCCAGCGACGGGCAGGGCCACCCGCGAAAGGTTTCCCCTGCGTAGTTCTTATACCCGCCAATGGGGGTGGATTTGCAGCCTAGCGCGTTTGGGCGGCAGACCGGAGGCCATCCAGTAGCCTCCGGTCGTCATGCTCTCCCCACAGTTCGGTGGTCGGGGTCGACGGCGTGACCCTGCCTCCCAAGACCAGCAGTCGCCGCAGTTCGTGGAAGCTTTCGGCGTGCTGCTTGATGACGGCAACCGCTTCCGAGATGGCCGTGCGGATAGATTGGCCCGGGGTCTCCACGTCCGCGAGGCCGAGTAACCCGAGATCCCGCAGCGCGCCTCCGATTTGCTTGACGTCATCGTTGGCGCCCCGCAAGGAGTAGTTTGAGTCAAATGCGTTTGCGACTAGCTCGCCAGCAAGACCCCCTGCTTTCCCCAGCAGGCGACGTAGCGTCTTCCTCTCCTGGGGCAGCGGCGATGATGCAACCCAGAGATCTTCCAGAGCGTTGGTCCACCCGAAACGTGTCGCCCCGGGGACGCGAACGGTGATCCTTTCCACGTAGTCGACAGGAATACCGCAGGACAGATAGACAGTTGCATGGCCGGCCTCATGCGCGGCCACAATTTCTGGCGCGGGGCAAAGAACACCACCGTCGAGCACGGTGTAGCGGGGCTGCTCGACTACCGACAAGTTCCAACCGTGGTGATCATTGGGAATTCTCCCCCAACGGTGCCACCTGCATTCCAGCGACGCGCTTTCGCATCCGAGACAGGAGCACAGCCTGGGGTCTCGTTCCAGCGGCGTTTCCATTCGCCCAATCAAGAAGAGATCCGATGGTCGAAGACTCCCGTATGGCCTCTTCGTTTGCCTTGGTATAGAGGTAGGGCAGCAAGAGAGCGACGACTGGAACGACTTGAGCCAGCGCGGTGTTGCCACTCATCATCGAGGCCGCCGTCAGCAGCACGCCGAGCAGGTTGAACGACCTCACGCGGTCTGGCCGCCGGTCATAGCGTCGCACTTCCTCATTCCACCTTCGCACACTTTCCCGGATCTCGTCCTTGGTTTGGGCTTCCTGTGCAATGTCCCGCACCAAGCTGCGAAACCGCCCCAAGTCGCCGCGACCAAGCTCGGTCGTAAACTCGATGATGTCCGTGTCGTTGTCGAAAGCCAGAAGGTCCTCGGCTAGGTCGAACTCCCTGGGCGATGTGATCATTGGTGCCGCCCTTGATGCTCCCGAACTGAGAGCGATCAACAAGCTGGCAGCACCCGCAGACGAATAGCCCAGTCCCTCTTCCGGCACGAGGTGTGCACCGAAAGCCCCCGCCCACTCAACCTCCTGCGCCGCCACGCTCATTTGAAGGAACAGATCCCTCTTAAAGAGCTCTTGGACCACGGCGGTCCCGATGCGTGCAAGCCCTCCGGACAGGGAGGCCATCGCCCCCCGCGAGTGCAGGGTGTACTCGGCAAACGACCAGTGCTCCGAAAGGGCGCCGGCGAGTGCGCGCAAGATCGCGCTGACGCCTGCGGGTGCCGTGTCCGCCGAACGGCGAAGAACTTGCAAGATGGTGCGCTTTTCAAAGCTGTTCGCGGGCAGCGCTAGAAGGGGATTGCGCCTATGTTGATCCTGGAGGGCGATAGCGGCGAGCCTTCTCGACATCACCACACCTGCGGGTACTGCCTCAAGAAGCCCGGCGAGCCACGCGGGGTCATAGCGCTCAACCGACTGAGGGACGAGAAGGTGCACGTCCCCACGCCGTGCTAGCTCCAACAATTCCTTGTCCGTGAGCCCCAGGGCGGCAAGCGTCGGCGCGAGCGACTCTTTCAGCGGCGCGACGAGAATGACTCTTGGATAGAGGGACAAATACGAACGGATGTTGGCTGGAGGGAAGGTCGTGCTGACCAGACATGCGGTATTCCGCGTATCCGACCACGGTGTCAGATTCTGCATCCGACTCGCAACGTCGGCGAGCGAAGACATCGCCATTGCTTGGCGCCACAAATCATCGTCTGCCTCGACCGCGTCCCTGATCGCATGGGGAGTGCTCGGCGCGAGTAGACGGGCTGGACGCAGCTCGAGGGCGTCTATCCGATGGACGTCTTCCTTCAGCGGCCTAGATTCATCGATCTCCACCTCCATAGGAAGAACGGACCCAAACGCATCGAACGCTGCCGTGAGCGTCCCGTGCTCATCGGCGCTTAGTGCGCGAGCCACCCCGATGACGATGGTTCGACCGACCACGCGCATCCCAACGAACGGAAACCCCGGAGGAAGCGCAAGTGCAAGATCCCGGATGAAATCGGAACTCGCCCTTACGATGCCAAAACCCCTCAGCGCTTCTTTGGGCGTTCGAGGGGGCAGTTGCTCGGCAAGCGCTGGCTGTCGGTCCACTAGATGCATGGGCATGCCGGCGGGACGCAAATCACGTTGGAACCAGTCCTTGACGGTCTGGCCGCTGCTCGTGATGCTCAAGATCGCCGGCGAAACGATGACGTACTCGCGGCCCGACCGAAATAGGCCCTCGACGGGCACGTCGGGTTGCAGGACCAGGAAGGAATCGAAGACTTGCCGTGCTCTGGCCTCGAGACGCTTCACCGCCTCTTCATCGGACAAGACGCTACCTGTCTCTTGCGCTCGGCTCATGGGGCCACCTCTCCGTCCTTGACCACGGTGCCTTCGCCAGCCGGCCTCGGGTTCAGCAGCGGCAGCAGCACGAATCGAAGGACCACCCACCAGAAGTAGACGAAATCATGTCCGTGGGTGCCGGGCTCAATCAGGCCGTGGGCGAGTTCGTTGCGCAAGTTGGCGCCGGCCTTTTCGGTCAGAAGGTTCTTCAGGTCAAAGAGGGTGGCCTCGTCGAGGATGGTGGTGATCGCGGGCAGGTCAAGAATGGCGTTGAGGTCGAGGGCGTTTTGGACGCCAGATTGAGGAAAGGTCACAGTGACGACGTCACGCTGGCCGAGGTGCCAGCGAAGCGCGTGCTCAAACTGCGGGATGAGGATGTGGGCTGCGGTGAAGAAATCACCAGCGAGACCGGCATCCAGCCCAAGTGCGAAAGCCGTTTCACGACCATCGGGAATGCGGTTGGCCACGCGCTCTGCTGTCCAGGTGAGCAGACCCTCCATGCGCAACGCGATTACCGGCGCGGCCGGTGGCGGCCAGCGGCCCGCCGGACGTTCAGGCTTGACGCCAACATCCGTCGTGGCGGGCCGGACATCGTTGTGACTGTCGTCGGATGTCAAGGGTTCAAGAGTCAAGGTTCAAGGGTTACGGCATTTCAGTTTTATGCAACATTCATGCCGCCAATTACAAATTGGTCCTGGCGCAACGAGCCCCGAAGTAGTCGTCGTCGTACCACGGGTAGACGCCGTAGTAGCGGCCGGCCGACCGGAGGTACGAGGCGCCGAGGCCGAAGCCGCCGCCCCGGACCACCCGGCCGGAGGCGACCGTAAGATCGGCACAATTATTGCATGGCATCGAGTACGGGATTGCGTACCAGTCCAACGTCCACTCCCACACGTTCCCGGCCAGGTCAGACTGGCCCCACTTCCCGTCGCCTTTCGGAGACTTCAAACCTACGTTCTGAGTGCCGTTGCATGATCCGCCGCAGTAGACCGCATAACTGTCATCAATTGTCGTGGATGTTGCCGGGCTCGACCACGGATAGTACCGCTGCTCGTTGCCCCCGCTCGCCGCGTAGTTCCACTGTGCCTCGGTCGGCAGCCGGCCCCCGTCCCACGCGCAGAACGCGAACGCCGTGTACCAGTCCAGGCAGTTCACCGGCTTGCTCTCGTTGCTCCCCGCCGTGTCCGTCCACGTCTGATAGCCCGCCCAACACTTCAGGTTGGTCGTCAGCGCGGCCGTGTTCGCGGCCAGATTCGTGTTCCACGTCGAGTCCCAGCCAGAGCCTGTGATCCCCGGATGTGCGCCCGCGGTAGCCGCTGGCGGGCTGGCCTGCGTGCCCATGCCCGCGTTCACGAACTGCCGGAACCGGCCCACCGTGATCTCGTACTTGTCGAGATAGAAGTCACTCACCGTCGCCGGGTAGTTCGGGTCCGTGAAATCTACGCCGTCGTAGCTGCGATAGAACGTTCCGCCGGGGACCAGCAAGCTCGTGCAGCAGCTCTCCTTTGACGGCCCGCAGGTCGCGGCCAGACCGCTACAGCTTGGTGGCGTTCCGCCGTTCAGCGAAGTGCCGCCACTGCTGCTGGCGCCGCCGCTCCCTGTGGTTCCACCTGTTGTCGTGGAACCACCGACACTGATCGCCCCACCGCCGCCGCCGATTCCGCCTGTACTACCGCCCGTGCCCCCCAGAGCGACATCCGGCTGAGCACTAGGGGCATCTCGAACCCCGGCATCACTGCCGCCCAAGCCACCACTGGCCCCGCCGGCGCCGCTGATTCCCCCAGTGCTCGCGGCGCCACCGCTGCTCGTCGTGCCGCCGCCACCAATGCCGCCCAGAGTGGCATCCGGCTGAGCAACAGGGGCATCTCGAACCCCAGCATCACTGCCGCCCAAGCCACCACTGGCCCCGCCGGCGCCGCTGATTCCCCCAGTGCTCGCGGCGCCACCGCTGCTCGTCGTGCCGCCGCCACCAGTGCCGCCGAAGCCAGTGTTGCCGGAACTCGCCCCCGCATCCTGGCCTCCGCCGTCACCCGCATATTGCGTCAGGGTCAGATTGTAACAGCCTGCCAATAGCCCAGCAGCGGCCAGGGAGAGGAACCAACGCACAGAGTATTTCCACATGGCTCACCTCAGAACTTTACGCCCAAACCGAAGGGCGACAGGGACACCGTCGCGTTGCTCTTGTTCTCCCCGCCGGAGTTCAAGAGATACGTCACCAGCGCTGTGGCTGCCAGCGCACCCGCCCCGATTCCAAAGCCGACTGCGATCCACTTCGAGCGGTTCATGTCGCTGAGGTCAGCCCTTCGCTTGGAATCGTCATTTGAACGGTCGGTGGGGTTCGTGGCATTGGGGTAAAGAGCGTTGTATTTCTGGAAGTCGTTGTATTCGCTGTTTCTGACAATCAGAAATGTTCCAGCGACAACGCCTGCGACGACTGCCCCGGCGAGCGATGTCCAGGTCACCACCGTCAGCGTGCTCGACTTGGACTTGGGCGTTCCGCTTGCTCTTGCGGACAACGACATCTCGGACTCTGGGGTAGACGGCGTTGCTGCCGTTCCAGCCACTGGCATCGGTGCTGGCTTCGCACTCAATACGATGTCGAGGACCTGCTTGGCGCCGGCCTGTACCTCGAAATCGCGCTCGGATTCCTCGTGGTCAGCAGCACGCACGATCAGCGCATGTCTGCCCGGCGCCAACGAGAGGGCCTCGGTCAAAGGCGCCGTGCCGACCTGCTGGCCGTCCACGTAAACCGATGCACCTGCAAGGTTCACCAGCACGACCACCTGGCCCCTCTCGACCTCCAGCACGAACTCCTCGCTTCGGTCTTTGCCTGAGACCAGCTTCACGGTCCGACGCTCGCTGCGATGGCCTGGCCGTGCGGCCTCGATTTCGTGCTCGCCAGGCCCCAGCAGAAGCGGCCCCAGCGTCGGACCTTGTCCCACGTCCTTGCCATCAATCTTGATGGTTACGTCTGCAGGCACCGTGCGAAGGGTGAGGCG
>Ga0265329_10001670_pt1 | contig 10640 bp, 9 predicted proteins | sample 41627metaG_FD_202091 | JGI IMG/M metagenome (GOLD analysis project Ga0265329, IMG submission 202091) | Rhizosphere microbial communities from Carex aquatilis grown in University of Washington, Seatle, WA, United States - 4-16-27 metaG | ecosystem: Host-associated > Plants > Roots > Rhizosphere >...
CCGCCTCATCAATCTCCGCGCGCGTGACAATCAGCGGAGGCGCAAAGCGCAAGACTTTCTCGGCGGTACAGTTGATCAGGAGGCCGGCGAGCCGGCACGCCTCCACCACCGGCGCGCCCGGCGCATCGAGTTCGGCACCGACCAGTAGGCCCACACCGCGCACGTCACGAATGCGCGCGCACGTGCCCTGTAACGTCCGCAACTGCTGCCGCAGATACTCCCCCTGCGCGCGGCAGTTGTCGAGCACGCCGTCGTCGAGCAGGGCCCGCATCACCGCGACACCCACCGCACAAGTCAAGGCATTGCCGCCAAATGTCGACCCGTGTGCACCGGCGCTGAAGCTGGCGGCGAGCCGCTCAGTCGCCAGCATGGCGCCGATCGGCACCCCGCTGCCCAACCCCTTGGCCAACGTCATGATGTCCGGTGCGATGCCGCTCTGCTCGTAGCCAAACAGGCTGCCGAGACGCCCCATGCCGGTCTGAACTTCGTCGAAGATCAGCAGCAACCCGCGCCGGTCGCACACCTCGCGCACGCGCCGCAGGTAGTCCGCCTGGGGCACGACGATGCCGCCTTCACCTTGCAACGGCTCGAGCATCACCGCGATGGTGCGCGGCGTCAGCGCCGCTTCCAGCGCCTCGACGTCATTATACGGGCAGTAGCGGAACCCCTCGGGAAGCGGCTGGAAGCCGTGGCGCACCTTTTCCTGGCCGGTGGCCGTAATCGTGGCGATGGTGCGGCCGTGGAAAGATCCCAGGGCGCTGAGGATTTCGAAGCGCCCGTCGCCGTGCTCGGCACCGTACTTGCGTGCCAACTTGATCGCCGCCTCGTTTGCTTCCGCCCCGCTGTTGCACAGGAAGACCCGGTCGGCAAACGAGTGCGTGCACAGCAACTCGGCCAGCATCGCCTGCGGCTCGCTGTGATGCAGGTTGGAGACCTGCAGAATCTTCCCGGCTTGCTCGACGATGGCGCGGGTGACCCCGGGATGCGCGTGCCCCAGCGCGGTGACCACCGTGCTCGCGAAGAAGTCGAGGTACTCCTTGCCGTCGGCGTCCCAGACCCGACAGCCCTGCCCGCGCACCAGCGCCATCGGCGCGCGCATGTAGACGGGGAACTGGTAGCGCTCGTTCAATGCGATGATTTCTTTGTTGGTCATTGCGGCTGTCCGTGAGCCCTTCAGTGCGGCGCGGGAACCGGCGTCTAGCGCCCAACGCGCTTGCGCGCCACGGTGGCACGCGTCGGCTGGCGCACGACTTCGGTACCGACGCCCTCGTGGGTGAAGATCTCCAGCAGCACGGCGTGCCGCACACGACCGTCGATGATGTGCGTCTTCTGGGCGCCGCCCCGCAGCGCCTCGATGCAGCACTCGACTTTCGGGATCATACCGGCGGAAATAACCCCGTCGCGGATCAGCTGCGTCGTGCGGTCGACGTCGATGGCCGGGATCAGATTGCCGTCGGCGTCGCGAATGCCCTCGACGTCGGTGAGCAGGATCAGCTTCTCGGCGCGCAGCGCCTTCGCCACTTCCCCGGCCACCAGATCGGCATTGATGTTGTAGGTCTCGCCGTGCTCGCCCACCCCGACCGGCGCGATCACCGGAATGAAGTCGCTGCGATCAAGCGTTTCGATGATCCCCGGGTTGATCGCCCGCACCTCGCCGACCAGACCGATGTCCACCTTGCCCACCTTCCCGGCTTCCTGGGTTTCCACGGTGAGCCGCTTCGCGTGGATGAGCTCGCCGTCCTTCCCGGACAGGCCCACGGCGCGACCACCGTGGCGATTGATGAGGCTGACGATTTCCTTGCTGATCTTGCCAAGGACCATCTCGACGACGTCCATCGTCTGCGCATCGGTCACCCGCATGCCGCGCACGAACTGCGACTCGATGCCGAGCTGCTTGAGCAGCTGGCCGATTTGCGGCCCGCCGCCGTGCACGATGACCGGGTTGATGCCGACGAACTTCAACAGCACGATGTCCTGCGCGAAGCTCTCCTTCAACTCCTCGTCCGTCATCGCATGGCCACCGTACTTGATGACCATCGTCTTCCCCGAATAGCGGCGGATGTACGGCAGCGCGTCGAGCAGGACGTCGGCCTTGGCGATGAGATCCTGCATCTGGGCCGGGGACCGGTGCGCCATCAGCAACTCGCCTCCCCTGCCCCGGCCGCCACCAGGTGTTCGGTGCTCGCCATGCTCTCGGTCTTCCTTCTCCGCTCGAAGTTCCGGACTTTTCGACGTTCGGCCTGCGCCTGTCAACTGCCGCTCACAGGATGTACCGCGACAGGTCCTCGTCCTTGACGATGTCCGCCAAGGTGCCACGCACGTACGCCGCATCGATGATCACCTCGCGGCCACCCATCTCGGGCGCGTCGAACGACAGCTGTTCGAGCAAGCGCTCGACGACGGTATGCAGGCGGCGCGCCCCGATGTTCTCGGTGTTCTGGTTGACCTGCGCGGCGATCGCCGCGATCTCGGCCACGGCGTCGTCGCGGAACACCAAGTGCACATTCTCGGTTTCCATCAACGCGACGTACTGTTTGATCAGCGCGTTTTGCGGCTCGGTGAGGATCCGCACGAAGTCTTCACGCGTCAGCGGCTCGAGCTCGACACGGATGGGGAAGCGCCCCTGGAACTCGGGAATCAGGTCGGACGGCTTCGACATGTGGAACGCCCCCGACGCGATGAACAGAATGTGGTCGGTGCGCACCATGCCGTACTTGGTGTTCACCGTGCTGCCCTCGACGATCGGCAGCAGATCGCGCTGCACGCCCTGGCGCGACACGTCCGGCCCGGCGACGTTGTCGCGGCCGGCGATCTTGTCGATCTCGTCGATGAAGACGATCCCCGACTGCTCGACGCGGCGGATGGCCTCCTTGTGCACCACCTCCATGTCGACCAGCTTGCCCGCCTCTTCCTGCGTGAGGATCTCCAGTGCCTCGGGAATCTTCAGGCGCTGCTTCTTGCTCTTCTTCGGCATGAGGTTGGAGAACAGGTCCTTGAGCTGTGACTCCATCTCCTCCATGCCCTGCGGGGTGAGCACCTCGACCATGGGCATGGCGGACTTCGTCACCTCGAGTTCGACGATGCGGTCATCGAGCTTACCGTCACGCAGCATGCGCCGCAGCTTGTCGCGCGTCGCGCCCGCCGGCTCCTCCATCGGCTCGGGCGCCGTGGGCTCGCCGATGGCGTGCACGCGGCGCTCCGCCGGACGCACCGGCGGCAGCAGCAAATCGAGCACGCGCTCCTCCGCGAGTTCGCGCGCCCGCAGCGCCACCTTGTCCTGCTCTTCGTCCTTCACCATCTTGATCGCCAGGTCGGCGAGGTCCCGAATCATCGACTCCACGTCGCGCCCGACGTAGCCGACCTCGGTAAACTTCGACGCCTCGACCTTCAGGAACGGCGCCTGCGCCAGCTTCGCCAAGCGCCGCGAGATTTCCGTTTTTCCGACACCGGTGGGGCCGATCATGATGATGTTCTTGGGCGCGATCTCGTCGCGCAGCTCTTCCGGCACCTGCTGCCGGCGCCAGCGATTGCGCAGCGCCACCGCGACGGCACGCTTGGCGGCCCGCTGCCCGACGATATAGCGGTCGAGCTCGGAGACAATCTCTCGCGGAGTCATGTGGCTCATTGCGTTCCTTAGCTAACACGATGCGGCCGGCATGCAACCGATGCGTCGTGTTCGTGTTCGTGCGGGGGACGAACGATTGTCTTGATTGCCTCCGGGAACCAGTGGCCGTGCGGGCGGGCACGTGGCGCCACGCCCCCCCCCAACTCCCTTTCAACCGACGCGCGCGAACCCGCGGCCTCAGAGTTCCTCCACGGTCAGCTCGTCGTTCGTGTAGATGCAAATGGCCGCCGCCTGGAGCATGGCCTCTTCGGCGATTTGTCGCGGATCGAGCGTCGAATGTTTCATCAGGACGCGCGCCGCCGCCAAGGCGTAGTTCCCGCCCGAGCCGATGGCGATGACGTTGTCGTCCGGTTCGATGACGTCGCCGCTGCCGGACAGCACCAGCACGGTGTCACGGTCGGCCGCCACCAGCAGCGCTTCCAGCCGACGCAGCACGCGATCCGTGCGCCAGTCCTTGGCGAGTTCGACGGCCGCACGCCGCAGGTTGCCATTGTGCTGCTCGAGTTGCTTCTCGAATTTGTCGAACAGCGTGAAGGCATCGGCCGTCGCCCCGGCAAACCCGGCGAGCACCTTGCCGCCGAAAATGCGGCGCACCTTGCGCGCCGTCCGTTTCATGACCGTATTGCCAAGGCTCACCTGGCCGTCGCCGGCGACCACAACTTTGCCGTTGTGGCGTAGCGCCAAAATGGTGGTTCCATGGAATGTGGGTATCGTGCTCATGGTATCCTTTCGAAAGGCAGCGGCGCGTGATGCGTGCGGCGTGCCGAGCGAACCCCGGGGACCACGGGGCGTCTCATCGACTCAGCACTTGTCACGCCGCGCTCGTCCCTCTCCCTCACGCCCTGGGGTGTGCCTTGTCGTAGACGCTCATCAACTGATCGAGATTGACGTGCGTGTACTTCTGCGTCGTCGACAGGCTGGAGTGGCCGAGCAACTCCTGAATGGCGCGCAGATCGGCGCCGGCGCTGAGCAGGTGGGTGGCGAAGCTGTGACGCAGCGCATGCGGGCTCGCTTTGGTCGCAATGCCGCTGGCGACCACGTAGTAATCCACCAGGCGCGCCACACTGCGCGTCGTCAACCGCGCGCCATGGCGGTTCAGAAACACGGCTCGCTCGTCGCGCAAGCGGCGGGGGCACAACTCGGCAATGCGTTCCCGATAGCGGTCCACCGCGGCCACCGCCTTCTGGCCGATCGGTACCAGTCGCTCCTTCCCGCCTTTGCCACGCACCCGGACCAATTCCAGCCCGCCGTCGATGTCCTCCCAATCGAGCCCCACCAGTTCACTGACGCGGACACCACAGGAATAGATGACCTCGAGGATGGCGCGATCGCGCAGCCCGGCGGGCGTATCCTTCGCAGGCGCGTCGAGCAGGCGGAACATGTCGTCGACGGTGAGGTGGACGGGCAACTGCTGGTCTTTCTTCGGCGTCGCGATGCCCGCGCTGGGGTCGCTGGCAATCACGTTGCGGCGCAGCAGAAAGCGGAAGAAGCCTTTCGTCGACGAGAGTTTGCGGCCCACCGAGCTCTTGCGGTGGCGGCGCAGCAAGTCGGTCAGAAAGGCGCGCAGCGCCAGGTGGTCGACGCGCTCGGGCAACACGTCGCGGCCGCCGTCGTCGAGCCCGAACCCGCGTTCGCGCAGGAAACTGTGGAACTGCCGCAGGTCACTGACGTAGTTGCGCACCGTATGCGCAGAGGCATTCTCCTCCGCCACCAGAGCGCGCTCGAACGCGGCGATCAGGGTCAGCATCGTGCCGGCTCTCGGCTGTGACTCCATAGGCTACGTATGCTATCAACCGGGGCACCCGGCAGCAAGAAAACAGCATGCGTGTAGACTCGACGATTGAGGATTCCCGGCGCTTGGCAACGCGGCGCGGCACCGGGGCGCGAGCCTCGTCCCTGAATTGACGCTAATGGATCGCGTATGTCATCGCTGCGGGCACGACATCGGCATGCTCGAACGCATCGGCCGCCGCGATGCCTGCCTGCAGTGTCACAGCGACCTGCACTGCTGCCTCAACTGCGCCTTCTACGATCCGACATGCCACAACCACTGCCGCGAGCCGCAAGCCGAGCGGCAGGTGGAGAAGCATACGGGCAACTTCTGCGACTACTTCAGTTTCCGCATCGGTCGTGCCGGCAAGCCGGCGGGAACCACCGACACGCGGGCGCGGCTCGACGCGCTCTTCAAGCGGGAGCGATGACCGCCAGAGTGGTTCGTCATCTCGCCCGCCTCGTATGCCAACGGCGCGCAGTGGCGGGGCTGGGGATCGTGCTGGTTGCCGCGAGTGCATGCCGCTCCGACGGCGGAGCTGCGCGCGGCGTCGCCGAAGCCTTCGTCGACCAGCACTACGTGCGCATCGATCTCGCGGCCGCCAGGCCGTTCTGCACCGGCGTCGCATTGCAGAAGCTCGGCAACGAGCAGCACCTGACGCAAGGCCAGCAGATCGACGAGTCGACGCGCAAACCCGCCGTGCACTACCGGTTGCTCGAGACCAAGGACGACCCCGAGCACCCGACCTTCGTGTTTCAGGGAACGGTCGACGTCGACGATGCGGGACAGTTCACGCGCAAGTGGTTGATCACCATGCGTCGCGACGGCGCGGCGTGGAAGGTGTCGAACTTCGAGGAGTTCGATTGAGCCGCAGGCGGCCGGGTGACGGCGGTCCTGTGGCACAGGCTAGTGAGAGAAGGGAGCTGATGATGCGGACGATCTGGTTGCTCGGGGTCATGTTGTCGGTGGCGGTTGCGGCGCATGCCGGCGACGCGGCGAAACAGAAGGCGGACGAGGCCGCGATCCGGGAACTCTATGTCGAATACGACGCCGCATGGAACAAGGGCAACGTCGCCGCGCTGGCGATGGCGTGGACCGACGACGCCCAGCACGTCGAGCCGGACGGCCGCGTCGTCGAAGGGCGGGCGGCCCTCAAGGCCACGTTCGAGCAGCGCTTCGCCACCGACCTGAAGGACACCCGTTCGCAGCAGACGATCACCGGCATCCACTTCGCCACCCCGGACGTCGCCGTCGTCGACGCCGCGTACGAAGTCACCGGCGTCCATGACGCGCAGGGGCAGAGCCTGCCGCCGCTCCAGGGCCGCTACGTCGACATCTGGGTGAAGCGCAAGGACGCGTGGTACATTGCCGCCGATCGCCCGCTCGGGCGCGCGCCGGCGACGCACTGACTCAGGCGCCGCTGGCGCGGCCCGGCTATTTCCCGACGAACTTCGGCTCGCGCTTCTCCATCACCGCGCTGACCCCCTCGCGCGCATCGGCGGTAGTGAAGGTGATGCCCTGGTTCAGCGATTCGTAGTCGAGCATCTCGTCGAGCGTGTGATGCGTGCCGCGATAGATGGCCTTCTTCGCCATGCGCGTCACGATGGGGGCCGCGGCGGCAATCTCACGCGCCAACGCCTGGACACTGGCCACGAACTGCTCTCGCGGCACCACACGGCTGACAATCCCCAGCCGTTCGCCTTCCACCGCATCGAAGATGCGGCCGGTGAAGAACAGCTCGCACGCTCTCGCGGTCCCCACCAGGCGCGGCAGGAAATACGTTCCACCCATCCCCGGATGGATGCCCAACTTCGCGAAGGTCATGCCCATCTTGGCGTCGGCGACCGCGATGCGCAGATCGCAGGCCAGGGCGATGCACAATCCCGCACCGATGGCGTGGCCGTTGATCGCCGCGATGGTCGGCATGGGTAAGCGCTGGATGGCCAGGTAGCGAGTGTAGAAATCGCGCGGTGAGCCGGCCATGCTGGGGGCGTCCGAGCCGCTGCTCACCCCGGCGTCGCGCGCCAGCATCCCGAGGTCACCGCCCGAACTGAACGCTTTGCCGCTCCCCGTGAGCACGACCACCCGTGCCGTCGGATCGGCGCGAATCTCCTCGACCGCGCGCACCACCTCGTCGCCCATGGCCGGCGTCATCGAGTTGCGCGTCTCCGGCCGGTTGAATGCGAGGGTCACGATGCCGTCCTCGCGGCTCAGGCGGATGTGCTCGTAGTCCATATCAGGCTTCTCCTCATCGTATTCGTATTTCGTGTTCGTCAGTGGAAGAGACGACCCGATTCCATGCGCCAATTACCCCCTCCTCAAACCCGCGACGCGCACGACCGCGCTCTTCCCAAAATTTGACTGCCAGCAGAGCGACGCGTACCGTGTCGCACACCGATGCGCAAGCTCTCGATCGTCGTTGCGGCGTTGCTCGTGTTGATGGTGGCGACGATGGTCACTGCGGTGCTGTCGTTGAATCGGCTCATCGCCGGCCAGCACGACCGTATCATTGCGCAAGCACGGGCGGCGCTCGGCCGCGAGGTTGCCGTGGGACGCATCAGTGTCAGTCTCCGGGGCGGCATCGCGGTACGCCTCGACGATGTACGCATCGCCGACGACCCACGCTTCGGCAACGAGGATTTCGTCCGGGTGGTCGCGTTCAACGCACACGCCAAGCTGTGGCCCCTGTTGCGCCAGCGCTTCGAAGTCGGCCGGGTGGTGGCTACACAGCCACACATCAATCTCATCCGCGATACCAACGGCGAATGGAACTACTCCACCTTGCGCCCGCTGGCGGTGCGCGCGGCGGCGTTACCAGACGGCATCGTCCGCGTGGCGAACGCGCCGGCGGCGAACGCCGACGCCGGGGAGCGGCCGAAGTTCGTGATCCACGATGCCGTCATCGCCGACGGGGCCCTGGCCATCACGGACCGCACCCAGGCTCCCGTGCGCGCGGCCCGCGTGACGCAGCTCGACGCCACAATACACTACACCGACCCGACAACGCCGGTTGCGTTGCGGCTCGCGGCGGCGGTGGCTGCTGACACGCGCAACGTCGACGTGCGCGGCGCTGTCGGCCCATGGGATGACGCCACCGGCCTACCGCTGCAATTCGACGGGACGCTCGGGCCACTGGCGCCGGCCAACGTGGGCATCGAGGCGCTGCACGTCGTGGCGACGCTGACCACCGCGCAGGTGCACGTCAGCGAGCTCACCGGTCAGACGCTCGGCGGGACATTCACGTTGAGCGGTGACTATCCGTTGCGCCCCGCGGGGCCAATCGCGGTGAAGGGCACCGTCCGCGATCTCGATCTCACCGAAGCCATCACCGCGGCAAGCGGCAGCCCCTCGCGCATCGGCGGCAAGGCGCAGCTCATCGTCGACCTCGGCGCCACCGGCACCGCCCGCGAGGCGATCGCAGCCAGCCTCGCGGGCCGGCTCGTTGCCGACGTTCGCGACGGCGTCATCCGGAACCTGAATCTGGCCAACGAGGTCCTCGGCAAGGCCGGCCGCTTGCCGGTGGTCGGCACCGTCGTCTCGGAGAAGATCAAGCCAAAGTATCCGCAACTGTTCAACGACCCCGATACGCGCTTTGCCACACTGCATGGCGCGTTCACCATCGGCGAGCAACGAGCGCAGACCGACGACCTCACGATCGCAACGGCGGAGTACGGCGTCCTCGGCCGCGGCTGGATCGGGTTCAACCGTCAGATCGACATGGCGGGCCGGCTGCTCATGTCGAAACGCTTCAGCGACGACATCGTCGCCGACGTGCATGCCGCCAAGTACTTGCTCGACGACAACGCTCAGCTCGCCCTGCCCTTTCACCTGCGCGGTGAGCTGGGCAAGGCGAAGCCGAACCTCGACAGCGACGACATCATGACCCTGGTGCAACGCGGCGCCGCGCATGGCGGGGCGAAGGATCTGCTCGACACGTTCTTGGGCTCCAAGCCACAGGCAACCCCGGGGGCGCGCAAGAATCCGATCGAAGAAGGGCTGCGCCACCTCTTCGGACGCTGACGCCGCTGTTTTCCCCTTGCCCTAGGGCGGCGACCGTGAATATGTGCGCCGATGCGCCAGCTTCGACTCCCCACGCACTCTGCGCTGACGTCCATGTTGTTCTCGGCCACGCTGCTCACGGTGCTAGCCGCCGCGGGCTGTGGTGACGGAAGCGAATCATCACCCGCGTCATCGCAGGCGGAATCGCCGAACGTCTACAGCTTTGCCAACGGCTGCTTCATGCTCCGGCAGGCGCCCCAGTCGACGAGCGCCCGGTTCCTCGCACGGGCCGCAGCCGGCGACGGCTACGCGTTTGCCGCCGATCAACCACGCGCGGCAACCCCATTTTTTCTCAAGCCAGCGGCGCTGGGAATCTATCTCCTCTACGACGACGCAGGCGGCTACCTGACCTCGGACGGCACGGCCTTGCAGCGCGCCACCGTGCTGGAGTCGGATGTCACGACGCTTGACGACACCTTCGTCTCGCCCGCCGAATGGCAATTGCAGCCGGCGACGGACAACTCCCAGGCGTACCAGTTACGCCACCGGAAGAGCGGCCGCTTCCTCGGCGACCATGGTGTCGTGGAACGGGCAAGCGATGCCGCAACGCTGCAGCTCGTGGCGCAGACCGGCTGCACCACGTTTCCCGAGGAGCAGACCTTGACCGCCGGCCAGGTCCAGCCGCGGCAGTTCGCCGATGGTTCGCTGTTCGGCATCGTTGACGCGCACGAGCACATCCTGGCGAACTTCGGCTTCGGCGGCGGGGGCATTTTCCACGGCGCGCCGTTTCATCGTCTGGGCGTGCAGCATGCGCTGCCCGATTGTTCGCGTTCGCACGGCAAGGACGGTCGTGCCGATCTGTTCGGCTACGCTTTCGACGGCGGTCTCAAGTTCGACTTGACGGTCCTCCTCCAGAGCGTCGCGTCGGGGCAGACCCCGGGATTCAATCACGCCACCGCGGGCTACCCGGAGTTCACCGACTGGCCGAATGCGCCGTACCGGTCGACGCACCAGGTGCAGTATTACAAGTGGATCGAACGCGCGTACCTTGGGGGACTACGGCTCATCGTCCAACACGCCGTCAGCAACCAGGTCATTTGTGAATTCCTCGCCGGCAGACACAACGAACCGACGCGGTATCCCTGCAATGACATGCTCGCCGTCGATCGCGAGGTGAACGAAGTCTACGCCATGCAGGACTACATCGACGCCCAGGAGGGTGGCCCGGGCCAGGGCTGGTTCCGG
>Ga0265329_10001678_pt1 | contig 10601 bp, 10 predicted proteins | sample 41627metaG_FD_202091 | JGI IMG/M metagenome (GOLD analysis project Ga0265329, IMG submission 202091) | Rhizosphere microbial communities from Carex aquatilis grown in University of Washington, Seatle, WA, United States - 4-16-27 metaG | ecosystem: Host-associated > Plants > Roots > Rhizosphere...
CCCCGTGCCGCGCACCGCCACCGGCTGGGTAGCATTTCTCGCCGTCGTGCTGGTGTCCAGCGCCGCGTGCGCGCTGTTCATCGGTTGGGGCATCAATCTGCTCGGCTTCGTCCCGTTCCGCGTGCTCGGCAACGTCATCCTGTTCAACAACAGCATCACCTCCATCGTCCTGGCCCCGCTGCTGCTCTCCGTCATCTACCCGCGCGTCAAGCGCGCCGAGCTGCGCTACGGCGACATCCTGGTGCACCGCCGGGTGAAGCCGCGTGCGGTGCGTCGCCTTGGGCTCCTGGTCGTCGTAGTTGCAACCGTCGGCGGGATGGTGCTCGGCAACCTGTTGTCGAACGGCGCGCTGCATCCGCCGTTCGTGACCGTGACCGATGCGAGCAGTGGCGGGGGAACCGGGGCTGCGGCCGTCGGCGTGGGCCTCATTCCAGCGATTGCGCTGCTGTTCGTGGGCGTGGCACTGCTGTAGGAAGGAATCCTATTGGTGTTCGTCGAAGAGAGGGAATGAACGGTCTCTGCGTCCACGCCCGCTGAGTCAGGAGGTAGCTCTGCTCTCGACGAACACGAACACGGGGCACGAACACGACACGGCCATCCGCCTCGAGCATCTCTCGTTCACCTACGCCGGGCAGCGCACGCCGGCGCTTGAGGACGTGTCGCTGACGGTGCGGCGCGGCGAAATGGTGGTGGTCATGGGCGCCACCGGAGCGGGCAAGAGCACGCTGGCAAAGTGTCTCAACCGTGCCATTCCGGCATTCCAGACAGGCACCCTGTCCGGGACGATCGCCATCATGGGTCGCCAACTGCGACACGAAGGGGTCGCTGACCTTGCCGGTCTGGTCGGCCTGGTGTCGCAGGACTTCGAAGCGCAACTGTTCGCGACGAACGTCCTCCAGGAGATCGCCTTCGGCATGGAGCAGCTCGGCGTACCGGCGGACGAGATGCACCGGCGCGTGCCGCGGGCGTTGCAGACCGTCGGCCTCGCCGGCTTCGGGAACCGCGACCCCAGCACGCTCTCCGGCGGCGAGAAGCAGCGGCTGGCGATCGCCGCCACGCTGGCGTTGCAACCGAGCATCCTGGTGTTCGACGAGCCGACCACGGATCTCGACCCACTCGGCAAGCTGGAGATCTTTGCGGTCCTCGGAACCATGCGGCGGCAAGGCTACACGCTAGTGGTCATGGAGCACGAGAGTGCCGCCGCCGAGCACGCCGATCGGCTGATCATCATCAGCGACGGGCACATCGTCGCCGACGACGCGCCCGACCGGATCTTCGCACAGGTCGATTTCCTCGGCGCCCATGGCGTGCGCCCACCCGACCTCAACCGCATCGCCAACCGCCTGCGCCTCGAGCCGCCGCCACGGACGATCGAGCAAGCGGAAGGCGAGCTGCGCGCCAAAGGCCTCGGGGCACTGGGCAACGCGCCGCCACCGGCCACCCCCCTGGCACCAGAAACCACACCCCGCCCGTCCCCTGCCCCCCTCGTCCGCGCCGAGACCGTGGAGTTCGCCTACGATGCCGGCGCCGCCGCGTTGCACGGCGTCTCGTTGCAAGTCAACGCCGGCGAGTTCGTCGCCCTGATCGGGCAGAACGGCTCGGGCAAGACGACGCTGGCCAAACATCTGAACGGTCTGCTGCGCCCGCGGGGCGGGCGGGTGCTGTTGCACGGCACCGACGTGAGCACCCTGCCGCTCAACCGCGTCGCCGGCGACGTCGGCTACGTCTTCCAAAATCCCGACCATCAAATTTTCGCGCCGACGGTCGCCGACGAGGTGGCCTTCGGCCCGCGCAACTTCGGCCTGGCCGCGGGCGAGATTGCGGAGCGGGTGGGCGCGGCGCTGGATGCCGTCGGGCTTGCCGGATTGGAAGACACCGACCCGTTTCTGCTCGGCAAGGGTCATCGGCAGCGGTTGGCGGTGGCGGCGCTGCTGGCGCTGCGGCCGCGCCTGCTGATTCTCGACGAGCCCACCACCGGACTCGACTACCGCGAGCAGCGGCGCATGATGGACCTGCTGGCGCGGCTGCACAGCCAGGGGATGGCCATATTGATGATCACCCACAGCCCCTGGGTGGTGGCCGAGTATGCCGAGCGCGGCGTGCTGATGCGCGATGGCCGCGTGCTGTTCGACGGCGCACTGCGCGCCTTGTTCGCCGAGGAGGAGTTGTTGGCGAGCGCGCACTTCTGTTCGCCCGACGTCACCCGCCTCGGGCGGCGGCTGGGATTCACACCGCTGTCGGTCGAGGAATTCGTGGGAGCGCTGCAACCCGGCGATCCGGTGTAGAGCAAGAGTCCCCGCATGTCCCTCTTCCTCTACATCGACCGGCCGACCTTCCTGCACCGGCTGCATCCCGTCGTGAAGGTGCTGGGGATGCTGTGCTTCTTCGTCGCCGCGTTCGTCAGTCAGCGGCCGGCGGTGATGCTGCCGATCGCCGCGGGGATCGTGGTGTTGATCGCGCAGGCCGGTGCGTGGCCGAATGTGCGCCGGCTGCGCGTGTTGTTCTGCCTGGTGTTCGTGATGACGTTCGTCATCTGGACGCTGTTCTACCGCGGCGGCAGCCCGTGGTGGCAGCTCGGGCCGCTGAGCATCAGCCCGACCGGGCTGCACTTCGCGCTCGGCATGGCCGTCAAGCTCACAACGTTTCTGGCGGTGGGCGTGGTCTTCCTCTCGACCACCAAGATCGAGGAGTTCGCCTACGCCCTCACCCGGGTGGGTGTGCCGTACAAGCTGGGGTTCACGATGACGTTGGCATTCCGGCTGGTGCCGGTGTTTCTCGACGCCGCGGTCACCGTCGTGCAAGCACAACGGTGCCGCGGCTTCAATTTCGACGAGGGCAATCTGGTGCAGCGTGCGCGCCGCTACGTGCCGGTGATCGTGCCGGTCTTCATGGGCGCGCTACGGCGCGCCGACGGTATGGCGATGGCACTCGAAGCGCGCGGCTTCCAGTCCGGTCGCACACGCACCGTCTACGAGCCGTTTCCCTTCCGGATCACGGACGGCGTGGCGCTGCTAGTCGCGGTGACGATTGCGGTTGGGTATCTCCTGCTCTGGCACGCCGGGCACACGGCAGTGGCGGGCACGTAGGCGAACCAACGGGGAGCGGGCCATAGAAAGGACGCCGACCGCAGGTCCGCCGACCGCAGGTCCTCAGCCGCCCCACCCCCACTTGCGTTTGTTCGCCTCGATCTCCTCGGCCGTCGGCTTCGGCTTCTGCTCGTGTTTGCAAACCTCGAAGCTGCTCATGTTTTCCATGATCTTGTAGTTGAGCGGTGAGTCGTCGGTGAACACGGTCGGCACGGCGGCCTCTTCGAAAATCGCCTGCCACGGGCACTCCGGCTCGCACGCACCGCAGTCGATGCATTCGTCGGGATGGATGTACAGCTGATTGGGAAACGTCGCCGCGTCCGATCCGGTGTGGCGGTAGATGCAGTCCACAGGGCACACCGCAACACATGCGGTGTCGACGCAATCCCTGCACAAGCGGGTGATGATGTAGGTCATGATTCCTCCTTCGGCTTACATTCGGGACGTTGCACCGCCGTGCTCTGCGAGCTGCGTCCGCGTGGCGACGCAATTTAGACGCGTGGCCTCCGCCATGTCAACGGAGGGCTTGCAGCCAGCGTCTTTTCAGCACACCGCTCCGCGTTGCGTCGCTATCGGCAGCTTCAAACGGAACTGTCATGTGGCGGACAGCTCGCAGCTTTCACCGCGCGTCGAACGCCGGGCGCGCGCTCCTGATTGCCATCGCCACGCGGACGGCATCGCGCGTAGCCGCGACGTCGTGGGTGCGGATCAGCGCCGCGCCGTTGTAGACGGCGATCGCCGTCGCCGCGAGCGAGCCGGAGAGGCGCTCCGCCGGATCGTCACGGCCGCTCAGCTTGCCGATGAACGATTTGCGCGACACGCCCACGAGCAGCGGGCGGTCGAGGCCGCGCAGCGCCCCGAGGTCACGCAGCACGCGGCAGTCGAAGGCGTGCCAGGGCAGCGCGGCGTGGCGAAAGAATCCGATGCCGGGATCGAGCACGATGCGCGACGTATCGATGCGGGCGCGTCGCGCGCGCGTCAGGCATTGGCGGAGCAGCGAGGCGATCAGGGCCATCGGGGCTCGGGTGCTCGGCCCGGCTTCGTTGGCCATGAGGATGAGACCGCCGGCATCGCGGGCGACACCGGCCATCGACGGGTCGGCGCGCAGACCACTCACGTCGTTGATGATCGTCGCGCCCGCCTGCAGCGCCGCCGCAGCCACGCGGCTCCGTTGCGTGTCGGCGGACACCGGCACATCGACCACCGCAGTCACCGCCCTTACCGCCGCCGCCATGCGGTGCCGCTCGTCGGCCTCGCTGATCACGCCCTTGCGGTACGGCGCCGTCGACATGGCGCCGAGGTCGATAACGTCAGCACCCTCCTCGACCATGCGCGCCGCCAGCGTCTGCACCGCCGCCCGTCCGCGCGCCACCGAGCCGCCATAGAACGACTCGGGGCTGACGTTGATGGCGCCGACGATGCGCACCGGATAGCCGTCGCCGACCGCTACCCCGGCAAGATTCGCGTACAGGGCTGCGCCCCGCGTCTTTTCCACTGTCCGCTCTCCGTTGGGTCGCAGGGGGCAGCCACCGCACGCCCCCTGCCAACCCGTGGCGACGAGACATCCGACCAGCAGCCGACGACCGTGCGATCAAGCGAACCAGGCCCTCACTTCCCCTTCCACTCCGGCTTGCGCTTCTGCGCAAAGGCCATGACGCCTTCCATCATATCCTCGGAGCCGAAGAGCGCGCCGAGCATCGGGTACGACTTCTGCATCGATTCCTCCAGCGGCATCCCCTCACTCTGCAGGGCCACCTGCTTGGAGGCGCGCACCGAGCTCGGCGAGCATTCGAGGATCTCGTTCGCCCATCGCGTGGCGATGGCGGCGAGGTCCTTCAGCGGGACCACCTCGTTGACGATGCCGAGCCGGTGCGCCTCGTCGGCGAGCATGGGTTTGCCGGTCAGCATCAAGCCCATGGCAATCTTCGGCGGGATGTGGCGCGGCAGGCGTTGCATGCCGCCGGCAAGCGCCGCCAAGCCGACGCGCGGCTCCGGCAGACCGAAACGCGCCGAGTCGGCCGCCACGATGATGTCGCACGCCAGCGCGATCTCGAAGCCGCCGCCGAGGGCCAGGCCGTTGACCGCGGCGATCACCGGCTTGAACAGATCGAAGCGTGCCGTGATGCCGCCGAAGCCGCCCTTGCCAAACGTCACCGCGCCCATGCCGTGCTGCGCCGAGTACTTCAGATCGTTGCCCGCCGAGAAGGCGCGCTCGCCGGCGCCGGTGACGATCGCCACCCAGCAGTCCGGGTCGTCGGCGTAGTCGTCGAAGGCAGCCGACAGCTCCTGATTGGCCGGCGGATGCAGCGCATTCATGACCTCGGGGCGATTGATGGTGATGGTGGCGATGCGACCTTGCTTCTCATACTTCACGAATTCGAATCCCATGGCTCTCTCCTTCAACGCGCAGCTATACCAAAGCGCCTGTTACCCAGAAAGCGCGCGCCGCCCCCCGGTTGATTCCCTCGCGCAAAGCCCTTAGCGTACCGCCCAATGCGCGCCTCCGACCGTCCGATACGGCTGGCCGTGCTGCTTTCCGGCAGCGGCACCACGCTGCAGAATTTCATCGACCGCATTGCCGACGGCCGCCTGGCGGCGGAGATCGCGGTGGTGCTCGCGTCGCGCGCCGACGCCGGCGGGCTGACGCGCGCCCGGGCCGCGGGCATTCCGGCGGTGGCGGTGGCGCGCAAGGACTTTGCCACCATCGACGCGTTCAATGACGCGCTGCACGCCGCGCTCACCGAGTACGACGTCGACCTCATCGTTCTGGCCGGGTTTCTGTCGCCGTTCCAGCTGCGCGGGCGCTACCACAGCCGCGTGCTCAACATCCACCCAGCGCTCATCCCGGCATTTTGCGGCAAGGGTTTCTACGGCGAGCGCGTGCATCGCGCCGCGATCGAGGCCGGGGTCAAGGTGAGCGGCTGCACGGTCCATTTCGCCGACGACCAGTACGACAATGGCCCGATCATTTTGCAGGGGGTCGTGCCGGTGCTCGACGACGACACGCCCGAGACCCTGGCCGCACGGGTGCACGCGCTCGAGAACGAGCTCTACCCCGAAGCTGTGAGTTTGTGGGCCGCCGGCCGGCTGGACATCGCCGGGCGGCGTGTGCGGATCCTCAGGCCTCAGACCTGAACCTGAGGCAGGCGGCGACTCACGACGCGGAGGCCGGCTCGGTGCGCGGCGTATCGCTGCGCGGCGCGGCGTCGGATGCCTGTGGTTCCTTGCGCGGCGCCGGCTTGGTCGGAACCTTTTTCTTTACGCCCGGGGCGAGCAGAACGCCCATCAAACGGCCTTCCATGCGCGGGTTGCCTTCGACCGTGGCCGTGTCCGCCAGCGCGTCGCACACTTTCATGAGCTTTTCGCGGCCCAGATTCTGGTAGGCCATTTCGCGGCCGCGGAAGCGCAGCGTGAACTTTACCCGATCGCCTTCGGCGAGAAATTCACGCGCCTTCTGGATTTGCCGTTCCAAGTCGCCAACGTCCGTCCGATACCCCAGGCGCAGCTCCTTCACGGTGGTGACGGATTGCTTGCGGCGCGCCTCCGCTTCTTTCTTGTGCTCCTGGTACTTGAACTTCCCGTAGTCGAGGATGCGGCACACGGGAGGCTGCGCTTTAGGCGCCACCTCAACCAGGTCGAGCTGGGCTTCCTCAGCACGGCGCAATGCATCCTCGATGGCGACGACTCCGAGCTGGGAGCCATCCGCTCCTACCAAGCGAACCTGGGGAACACGGATGTGACGATTGATGCGATGCGCATCGGGGGGGGGTGGAACGAACCGTGGGCCTCTTCCTCTAAATGCCAAATGATCTCCTTTCGATGGGCTCTGCCCGAGCCCAGGTAATGTACACCAACTCGCCGGGCTCAGACAATGGTAGCGGCGCACCGCGTTTGCCAGCAACCGTGGCTGTTGTTACCGTGCCGTTCCAGATGACCCGCCACCAGCTGTTCGCAGCCTTTTTCTTCGCCGTCTTCTTGTTCCTGATCTACCAGTTCTATCTCATGTTCCGCGTGTTCGTCGGGCCGCTCACCTGGGCGGCGCTGCTGGCGTTCATCTTCTACCCGGCCTACCGGTGGCTGACCCAGTGGCTGCGCGGACGCGCCAGCCTGGCGGCCTCGCTGCTGACGACCATGGTCATTCTGGCCGTGATGGTTCCAACGGTGTGGCTGATCCTGCTGTTGGCCAACGAGTCCGCGGCGCTCTACACGACCAGCAGCGAGTTCCTCAACGGGCCCGGCCTGCACGACGCCATCGAACGCTTGCGGGCCTCGACGCCGGCGCGGGCGTGGAACCTGTCGACCCGGATCCTCCACGACTGGAACATCGATCTCGCCGACATCGCCGTGAAGGGCACCAATGTGGTCAGCGCATTCCTGGTGTCGCAAGCCGCCGACATGCTGAAGAACATCGCCTCGTTCGTCGTCGACTTCTTTCTCACGACCTTCGCACTGTTCTTCTTCTTCCGCGACGGCGCCCGCATGGTACGTGGCATTCGGGATCTGCTGCCGATGGAGCCGGTGCACAAAAACATGGTGCTCGACCGGCTCCACGAAACCCTCTCGGCAGTGGTCCAGGGAACCTTGATCACCGCCGCCGCGCAAGGGGCGCTGGCGGGTGTCGGCTTTGCGCTGCTCGGGGTACCGTTCGCCGTCTTTCTCGGGTGTGCCGCGGCCTTTGCCTCGCTGTTGCCGTTCGGGGCTCCACTCGTCTGGGGACTGGTCGCGATCTATCTGGGTTTCACCGCGACGATTGCGAAGACGCTGGCGTTGATCGTGTGGGGAACGCTGGTCGTCGGCACGATCGACAACTTCGTTCGCCCGATGCTCATCGGCGGCAGCACCGAGATTCCGACCATCTTGCTCTTCTTCGGCATCCTCGGCGGGTTGCAGGCGTACGGCTTCCTCGGCGTCTTCCTGGCTCCCGTGGTGATCGCCATCCTGGTGGCGTTCGTGCGCATCTACCGCGAGCAGTACGCCGGTGGCGACGGCACCGCGCCGCCCGCCGCCGCATAGGGTGACGCGTAGGGTTAGAGGTAGCGCTGCCAGCCGCGACGGCGGAGCTCCTCGGTCACCTCGCGCACGTCTTGCGCCCGCTCGCGTGGGCAAATGAGCAGCGCATCGGGGCTGTCGACCACGATGAGGTTGCTCACCCCGAGCAGCGTCACCAGCCGGCCCGGAGAATAGACGATCGAATCGCGCGCCTGGACCGCAAGCAATCTGCCGATGCTGGCGTTCCCGGCGGCATCGCACCCCCACACGTCCGGCATGGCCAGCCAGCTGCCAACGTCGTTCCAGTCGAATGTGGCACGCACCACCGCGACGCGCGGCGCCGGCGGTTGCATGCGGGTGACCGCTTGCATGAGCGCCACGTCGACGGAGACCGCCGGCAGCGTGCGGTAGGCGCGCCGCAGGCGCTGCGCTACGCCACGAGGGCTATCCCACATCCCGCGTAGAGCGGCGGGCACGGCCGGCACGCAACGCTCGACCGCCGCTTCGAACACACTGGCCTTCCAGACAAACATCCCCGAATTCCACAGATAGCGACCGCTCGCCACGTAGCGCTTGGCCACCGCGGCGGCAGGCTTCTCATGGAAACGGCGCACCCAATGCGCCGCCTTGCGGCCACCGACCGCGCGGCCGGCCTCGATGTATCCGTAGCCGGTCTCCGCCCGGGTCGGTTCGATGCCGAGGGTCACCAAGCAGTCCTCACGCTCCGCCAGTTCGAGAGCGGCGCGCAACCCGCGGCGCAGGCTCGCGGCGTCTTTGATCATGTGGTCTGCGGGAAGCACGACCAGGGCCGCGTCGCCGGCGTGCGCGCGGATCCACTCGGCGGCGAGCGCGAGGCACGCCAGGGTGTTGCGTCCCTCGGGCTCGGCCAGAACCTGTGCCGCGGGCACCTGCGGCAACTGGCGGCGCACCTCGTTGGCGTGCTCGGCATTGGTGACGACCAGCAGGTGTTGCCAGGAGACCAACGACCGCAGACGGCGCGCCGTCTCCTGCAGCAACGTGCGGCGTCCGCTGATGGTCAAGAGCTGCTTGGGCAACCGCCGCCGGCTGCGCGGCCAGAAGCGCGTCCCCTGCCCTCCGGCCATGATCACCGCGTAGCGCGGGAGCCGGCGTCGAGGCGTCGCCGCGGTACGTCGCTGGTCAGCCATGCGGCGCATGATTCTGGAAGCAGCGCCCGAACGCAACCAGCGGCCTCCCCTGACGGGCTTCCCTCCTCCGTATCAAAGAGGGAGTCACTGCGGCGCCAAGGGCGCCAGCAGCTCGGTCATCAACGTGCGCGCCGCAACGGCGTATGCGTCGCCGAGGTTGACGATCCCCGGCGTCTGTACCGGCCGCGCCGGATGGTTACCGGTCCACAGGACATGCCCGGTCGCCGGATCAATCAGGGTGGCGGTGACCGCGGCAATGACGAACGTCGGCTCGGTGCCAACGTTGGGCTCCCAGCACCGGATGTCGATGTAGAGCACCGCGGCCTCGATCTGCTGGCGTGCGGCGAGGGCGCCGGCATCCTCAATATTCTCGGGCGCCCGCCCGTTGGTCGCCGCATCCACCACTACCGGGGCAATCACCTGGAAGCCCTGCCGCGCCAGCAGCGCCCGCGCATTGGCAGCCAACGCTTCGGGCACCGTGTAGCGCTCGGTGGGGAGAACGTACTTCTCCAAGAACGACGCGCCGGCGATCAGCAACGGATCACCGGTGCGGTTCTTCGCCGGCAGCACGGCGATCGATCGCACCGGCAGCACCGCCAGCGGCGGCAGGCGCGCGCAACCGGCGAGGCAGCAGGCCAGCAGCAGCGCGGCGCGCGGGTGCAATGAGCGGCGCGTGTCGGCCGTCATGGGACCGCCCATCCACCGGAACAGCGCAACATCCTGAAGGACCGCAGCAGGAGACTCACGGCGCACGCCACCGGAGCAGCATGCGCCGCGCGCTGGCGAACGCCCAGGCGACGAACAGCAGGACGCATGACAGCCCAACCTCGGCAGGCCCGAGCGGCAGGTCGAAGCGATAGGCGCAGTAGAAACCGCCAAAGGCGGTGAGACCGCCCAGCACCGCGGCACCGATCATAAACGTCAACATGCGTCCGACCAGCATGCGCACGGTCACGGCGGGCACGACCAAGAATCCAAACGTCGCCATCGGACCGGCGGTCATCACGCCCAGGGAGATCACGCCGCCGATCATGAGATAGAGGACGATGTCCCAAACGGCGGCGCGCTTGCCGAACACCACGGCGAGGTCGCGATCAAACGACACCAGCAGCAGCTCCTTGCGGCAAGCAAACAGCACCAGCACGATCAGGCCGAAGACCCCCAGCATCCAATTGAGACTGGCTGCCGTGGTGGCAAGGATGTCCCCCTTCAGCAAATTGACCATCTGCGCGTCGCCGTGCGGGTCCTTGGCCAGGAACAAGATCGTTGCGGCGGCGGCGCAGGCGTACACCGTGCCGATACGGGCCTCCACGGTCTCGCGCCCGCGGCGCTCGAGCAGCGCCAGGACCAGCGTCGCCGC
>Ga0265329_10001682_pt1 | contig 10591 bp, 16 predicted proteins | sample 41627metaG_FD_202091 | JGI IMG/M metagenome (GOLD analysis project Ga0265329, IMG submission 202091) | Rhizosphere microbial communities from Carex aquatilis grown in University of Washington, Seatle, WA, United States - 4-16-27 metaG | ecosystem: Host-associated > Plants > Roots > Rhizosphere...
TGCCAGCGCCCAAGGTGCCGGCGAAGAAGCGGCCGCTGCCCGCGCGCAAGGTGCCGGCGAAGAAGCGACCGTTGCCCGCGCGCAAGGTGCCGGCGAAGAAGCGACCGCTGCCCGCGCGCAAGGTGCCGGCGAAGAAGCGGCCGCTGCCAGCGCGCAAGGTGCCGGCGAAGAAGCCGCCGCTGCCCGCGCGCAAGGCACCGGCGAAGAAGCCGCCGGTAAAGAAGCGCCCGCTGCCCGAGCGCCGGCCGCCGGTCAAGAAGAAGCCCGAGAAGCGTCGCTACCCGAGCTTCATGAGCAGGGCTGCGGCAGCCGAGGCCCTGATCTTGGAGCACTTAGGCAGGCTCGACAGCGCCTTGTCCGTTCAGGAGCCGGGTCTCGACACGACGGTGAAGGCTTTTATTAACGCCGACGCGACGGTGGACGGGGAGCTGCGCATGCGCAGCCTGCCCGCTGAGTGGCGCACTCTCCGCGGGATGCCGTCGCTCATGGCCACGCTGTCTGAAGCGGTGAGGGCGATGGGCGCGTTCCCCACCAAGCCGAGCATGGGCGGGGCGTTCTGGGTGTCCTTCGGCGTGCGCTTCGGCCCGAAAGACCGCCGTGAGATCGAGCATATGGAGAAGTTCTACAAGCGGTTCCGGGGACTGCTTCAGGTGGGAGCGCACCACGCGACCGCGCAGAGCCTGTCTGCGATCTTGAACAACGCCTTGACCATCAAGTTTTTGGTCGAGAGGCTCTGGCACAAGCGCGACCTGCCCCCGGTGCAGCTGCTCGTGCGCGTGGTGTGGACTCCGACAAACGTGAGGCCCGGACGATTTAAGGGCGAGGAAGGAGGCAAGTGACGATGGACAAGTCGAAGCTCGGTACAATGGGCACAGCTTCCGAGGGAGATCTGGATAGTGAGATTGAGCGCGAGATAGACGAGGTGGTGGGCAAGGCAGAGAAGGAGCAGGGTGTTGCAGATCTCTGCGCTCGTCTGGATGATCCTGTCGGGGGACCAGCGTGATCAAGAAGGAGGCTATCGAAGATGAGAAGCGTTAGGTTGACCGAGCTGATGAGAAGACCCTGGAGGAGCAGCTCGAGTACATGGAGGAGGCATGGGACAAGGTCTTCGCTCTCATACCCAACCACGGAGGAGGCACGCACCCCGAGCTTGTGGAGCGAGTCGTGCGGGCCCTGCGGCACCCTGGTCTGCCCGTAGGGTAATCCCATGGCCTTCGGTCCCATCACCACGGAGCGCAAGCTCCGGCGCTTCGGCGTGCTCGACCTCGAGTGGGTCCCGGGCGAGGTCCTGCCCATGCCGGAGCGGGCGGAGCTCCAGATCGAGGGGATCAGCGAGACCTTGACCGTCAACCTGCCCCCCGCGAAGAGCAGGACTGGTCCCCTCGAGCTGCGCCTCGCCGGCTACTACGACCAGCAGCCTGTCGATGAAGAGGACGGGGAGCCCGTTATGCAGGAGCGGTACGAGGTCTTCAAGACCGCGGCCGAGCTCGTGGATTTCATGCTCGTGCGCGAGCACCGGGGCATGTGGTTCTACGCCCACGCGGGCGGGCTCTCGGACATGGAGTTCGTGCTCGACGAGCTCCTCACGCAGATCAAGGAGCAGCTCGCAGCGAGCCGCGGAACTGCGCTCGGGACGGTGCAGAGGTCGACGACCGTCTACGACGGGAGCAACCGGAAGGTAGAGGAGAAGATTGTGGTGCCCGACGCGGCGGGTGCCACCTGGTCGATCAAGGCGTCCTTCTCGGGCAGCAGCGCGATCTTGATCCACGTCACCCGGGGCAAGAACACCTGGCACTTCGTCGACAGCTACTGGCTCTTTCGCGACAAGCTGTCGAAGATCGGTGAGTCCATCGGCATCAAGAAGGTGGACGAGGACAAGCGCAGGACGCCCGACGAGACGAGGAGGTACTACGCCGAGACCCCTCTCGAGACCCTGATCCCCTACAACAAGGTCGACTGCGAGATCTTGTGGAAGGCGGTGGCGGAGTTCGAGAAGGAGGTCATGAGCTTAGGCGGTCAGCTGCAGCAGACCATAGCCTCGACCGCCATGCACCTCTTTCGGCGCGCCTACCTCAAGCAGACCATCCACACGTCCGAGGTCGCGAACCAGATCGCGCTCAAGTCCTACTTCGCGTCGAGGGTCGAGGTCTTCGAGCGGGCGTCCACCGACTTCAAGATCTACGACATCAACAGCTCTTTTCCCTACAGCATGACCTTCCCTCTGCCCGGGAACCTCATCGCTATGGGAGTGGGTTTACCAGACGAGGACTCGGACTCGTGCCTCTACGTCGCGGATGTGACGGTTGAGGTTCCTGACATGGAGATCCCTCCCCTGCCGTTCCGCACGCCGAAAGACAGCCGCGTCTTCTTCCCTACTGGCCGGTGGCGGTCGTGGCTCACGTCGACGGACATCCGGCTCGCGCTGCGCGAGGGCTGCACCCTGCACAAGGTGCACGAGTGCTACCAGTATGAGCCCTTCGACGACTTCGCCAGGTACGCGACGGAGATCTACGCCCTCCGCTCGGCGTCGAAGACGCCGTTCAGGAAGCTGCTCCTCAAGTACCTGCTCAACAGCCTCTACGGTAAGATGGCCGAGTCCCTGCTCAAGCAGGAGATGCTCATCAACCCTCCCGAGGAGGAGCTCGACCGCGAGCAGCTGCAGATGCTCCAGCCGGGGGTCTGGCTGCGCGAGAAGGAGGCCGCCATCACGCACAGGCACGTGATTGTGTCAAGCATCATCACGTCGCTCTCGCGCAGGCATCTTTACGACTACGCCAAGATGTGCGTCGAGCAGAGGTGTCCTATACTGTATTGCGACACGGATAGCGTTGCGTCAAAAGCTGAGCTCCCGACCGACAAGCGCCTCGGCGCCCTCAAGATCGAGAAGAAGATGTCCTGGGCCGAGTTCGTCGCCCCCAAGATCTACAGGGGAGAGGGCGAGGAGCTCAAGGATGGAGTCTGGAAGGCCGTCAAGCTGGCCAAGGCCAAGGGGTTTAGCCTGGGCAAGTTCGCCGACCAGCTCGAGACCTTGGGCCGAGTCATCGACGGCGAGCAGATAGGGGTGCAGACCATGGTGAGGATGCGCGAGCTCTACAGGTCGGAGTCCGGCGACGACGTGGAGACTGCTCCCTACGAGCAGCTCGTGATCAAGGCGCTGACGCAGAGGATGCTCAGCAAGCGCTTCACCTACCCTGACGGGAAGACGCGGGCCTGGACGGTGGGGGAGATCACGTCGGGCGACTTCCAGGCCAGAGGGTTTGACTTCGACAAGAAATTCCTGGAGAATCTCGACACCCACACTCGAGCCATGCTGGCCGCCGCCGTATGATCCCACCTTCAGGAACCAAGAACCCCTCTCCGTCCCTCGACGACCTGCTTTCGGCATACGAGCGCGTGGTCATCATGGAGACCCTGAGGCGCAACAAGTGGAACAGGCGCAAGGCGGCGGAGGCCCTTAAGATCTCGCCGAGGCGCTTGCACTACCGGCTGGCCGCCTTGCACTTCGAGACGCTGGCGATACCACACGACGCCCGGGGCCGGCGTCCCAAGGTTGCGGAGGCAACTTAATGGACTACCTGGCCGTTGCCTTCTTGGCATTTGTGGTAGCGCTCCACTTGGGTTACCGTATTGGCCACCAGATGGGCTTCGAGGAGGGACTGTCGAGCGCTGCCAAGTTAGGTAAGTTGGATAGGCAAGATTGCAGGGTCAGCGTTTTTGGTCACCACAATGATGACGAAGGAGAGAAGGATGCTCGATAAGATTAGGATTCCCAAGACTCTGGTGCGAGCTGGCTCGTCGGCTAACGTGCGGATGATCAGCGAGAGGGGTCCCTTCAGGACGGACTGGATCTCCCTGCCCGACGAAGTGGGGAAGCACTTCTACGTCACCGACTTCAAGGTTGGGAAAAACTCGCAGCTCATCTCGCCGGCCTCGATCTCAGGCAGCTTCTTCTCGCTTGCAGTGCAGGGCGCTCTCAAAACGGAGGTGTTGTGGAGGGGCGCGATCATCACCTTGAGCGTCACTAACGTGAGCAACGAGGAGCGCGCTCTCGAGGGGGAGATCTTGGGGGAGGTGGTGAGCGATCCGGACGACGCTGTCGCGCCGAGCGGCACGCTCGCCGTGGTGGGGATGGGCAGGAATGGTGTTCCTGAGGGCGGCAAGCTGTCGCTGACATTGCAGTCCCAGTATCCCGTGCTCTTCGACCGCCTGGTGCTGCCCGCGGGGACGCTCGACGACTTTCGCGTCTGCGACCTGCGGGTGGTCGGCAGGAGCCTGCTCGCCCAGGGGGAGCTGACAAAAGAGAATTTGTTGTTTGAGCTCGTGCTCGTGAGGACGGGAGACTGGATAGTCGTTGAGGTCGAGCGCAGACCAGTTCCTCCTGCACCCGCTCCCGAACCACCACCCGCCACACCCTCGACTGGTCTCGAGGATCGCTCTCCTGGCTTCTGGAAGCGTCTTTTTTCGAGGAGGCCACTGGCTCCGACTGTGGAGGAGCAACTGGTGGACAAGTTGCAGGAGTGCAGAGATCTTCTGGCCCAGCAGCAGGACAAGCGGAAAAATTCCGTGTGCTACTTCACGGGGACCTTGGCCGGCACGTTCGTCAAGGAGTAGTCCTCGTGGCAGGGCAGCAGACGGGCTTCGGCTTCGAGCTCGTGCACGACGGCTTCGCCGAGAAGCTCGGCAAGGAGATCGCTATAAAACTCCTGCCTCACCTCGACAGGTCCTACAGCCAGAGCAAGTGCAGAGACATCGCCGACTCCCTGGCCCTGCTGGCCGCCAAGCGCGCGAGGGAGGCCACTTTGCTGCGGGACGACTGCGAGAAGGTGACCTGCAGGGGCTGCGACGCGGAGGTCTTTCTCCAGGCCACGGCGCACCTGTGTGAGAGGTGCGCGGCCGGCTTCAGGTCGGCCGGCGCCGACGGGTGAGAGCCAACAAGGTGTGACAACTCGAACAACAGCTTCACGGGGATCTTCTTCGCGCCCGCTGCCCAGGTCAACCTCGACTACGTCGTGACGGTCGCTGTGGTGGGAGGCAACGTCACTTTGAACGGAACGGCGAAGGTTCACTTCGATACTGCGCTTAAATGCCCGTAGTTTTGAATATGGGTACTTGTGGTTGACAAAGGCAATTCAATCTGTAGAATCATCTTGTTGGTTTCTAGGCCTTTAAGCGGTGAAGATGAGGTTTTCGACATGTCAAACGAGATCTTCTGTGAGAATGATGATGTGGTTCCTGCTCCCGAGGCGCGATTCCACTGTTCCGCCTGCAGGGCGATGACCTTGGCCCCCCTCGGGCAGGTTGAGGTCTCGTGCCGGTCGTGCGGTCGCCTGATCGTGGAAGATCGCGCGTTCGTGGCGGTCTACGGGCTCTACGTGCAGCAGCGCCTGAGGGAGCAGAGAGCAGCGCGTTCGAGGCGCAGCCTCTCGAGGTCTTGCAGCGTGATGGGGCACGCCGAGGTCGACGCCCTCGTCGCGCGCACGCTGGCTCTCAAGGCGGGGCACTGCTAGTGCTCTTCCGCATCGTCGACATAGAGACGGCTCCCGACCACCGCTTCTGGAGCTCGCCAGATAAAAAGTGGAGACTTCTGCCCGCTCCTCGCTCGTCTGGTGACGCAAGTGATGGCCACGTGCCGATCGGCGACGTTCGCCTGTGCCCCGAGCCTCCCTTCGTGCCGCCCCAGGCCCAGAGGGTGGTCGCGATTGCCTGGTGCGACGTCGTCCTGAACACGTCGACCACGGAGGCTCACCCCAAGACCTACGACTTCGTCTCGTGCGAGACGCACGCCGCCTGGGCACCGTGGGAGGACGTCGGGGAGGCGCGAGACTGCGAGCGCGGGCTCCTCAAGCTCTTCCGCTCAGCCATGGTGGAGCGGCCCGCCACCCTGGTCACGTGGAACGGTCGCACGTTCGACTTGCCCGTCTTGAACACGAGGGCGCTGCACCTGGGCGTACCCTGGGGTTGGTACTACGACGACACCGACATTCGCTACCGGTACTCCTCCAAGGGGCACTGCGACCTCATGGACGTGCTCTCGGACTACGGCGCCGCGAGGTCGATGAAGCTCGACGACGTGGTGAGGCTGGTGGGCCTGCCTGGCAAGGACGTTCCAGGGCAAGATCATATAGACGGCTCCATGGTGGGGGACGTAGTGGCTCAGGGCAACGTTCAGGAGAACAAAGATCGCATCGCCAGGTACTGCCTGCAGGACGTCTTGCAGACGGCACTGTTGTTCGTGCGCACGCGGTACCACATGGAGATCATAGGCTCTCTCGGGTACAGCTGGTCGGTCGGCACCTTCGCGGGGGCGCTCGCGGTGCGGGAGGCCCTGCCCATCGACTGGTCGACGTTGCTGCTCGACGCGGTGGTTGAAGCGTGAGCAAGTTTATAACACCGCGGTTCTCACGTTGGGAGAAGGCTGAGCGCAGATGAGCCCGTCGTCTTTGCTGATGGACGCTGCTCAACTTTGGGAGGAGGGCGACCGCAGGCGCGCGAGGCTCAGGGTTGCGACCCTGCTTATCCGGTTCACACACTCCAGTAAATCGATAGGAGAAACGAGATGAAAGACAAGGTTAAGTCAATTTGGAAGTTCACACTGAAGGCGGTTGACTTTCAGACTGTTAGTATGCCCCCGCAAAGCAAGGTGCTAACTGTGCAGGTTCAAAACGAAAATGTCTGTATTTGGGCACTTGTTGACCCAAATGACTCTCAACGGTTTGACTATCCTGTTTGGGTGCATGGCACAGGGCATCCTGTTGTAGAGGCGGCGATTCAAGGTCGTTATGTTGCAAGTGTGCAATTGGAGGGAGGAGCTTTGGTTTTTCACATTTTCGTCGGGTTGGGGGCGTGAACCGGATAGGCATGGTTGCGACCGCCCTGCGAGAGATGCGCAAGCGACCTCAGGTCTTGCCGAAGTGGGTGGTGGAGGGGGCGCGCGTGCAGTGGATGGGGGAGGGTCGGCATCATGTGTACACAGTGGCTTACGTGCTCAGGAGGTCGCACAGGTGGTACTTTAATGGTGAGAGGACTCTTCCTGGCGGCTCGAAGGAGAAGAGGGGCTTTCACCAGGAGACGGGCCGGCGCTACTGGAGGAAGGCTCGTGCATGATCAAGTCGCTGCTCTTCGCGGCCGGAGCGTGCGTGGTCTTCGTCTACGCGGTCGAGGGCTACTACGCTTCGGTCAGAGAGATCTCAGGCCTCAGGGTCGCAGACCACGCGATGTCTTCTTGTCCGAGCTGGGGGCTGGGACTCGTCACCGGTGCTGCGGCCGTAGGACTGGTCTGGTGGGCGTGGCTCAGGGGCTGAGAGAGGCGGAACGCCTGCCCCACATCGGAATTGGGCTCTCGGGCCACGTTAGGTGGTGCGGAGGCTGCCGTGCCGCGCACGGCGGGTGGCACGAGCTGTGCCCGAGGTGCTGCGAGCTCCTCGGGGAGCTTCCTCGCAAGACCACGTCTGCTCTCCCAGCGGGAGGCTCCATAGTGGCGAAACGCGGTAGGAAGGCCAGGCGCTACGACCACGACGGCGCCTCCAGGACCCTGGAGGAGTGGGCCTCGTCGTCGGGGATCCGCTACGACACTCTCCGGTGCCGCCTCGGCAGGGGCTGGAGCCTCGAGCGAGCTCTGAGCGAGCCTGACCACGCCAAGGTTCAGACTGCCAGGTCGACTTCCACCGAGAGGCTGTCCTTCCGGGTGGCGAAGCTCGTGGAGAAGATCAGGGAGATCGACGTCGAGATCGCCGACCTCGAGGTCGAGCGCGGTGTTATTGTCCGCACCTTGGAGAAGCTCCGCGAGCTGTGCTCGTCCTCTTCCTCGGGGAAGGATCTCGATTTCCCCGTCGATGGGGCGGCAGGAGAGATCTCCGCGTGAGGAGGTCGACGACGATCTGCGCTGCAGCGTCCTGCTGCATGGCCGCGGCGGCCTTGCTCTTCGCCCCGACCTCCCTGGGCTCTCGCCTCTGCTGCTACGCCACGCTGGCGGGAGCGGCGCTGGTGCTGGTTCACTACTGGCAAAGGAGGATCCCTTGAGGAGCTACTCTCGTAGCATATTCAGCCGCGTCGAGCAGAGACTCCTGACCCTCGCTGAGGAGGTCGTGCGCCTGCTCCCCGAGACTAACGAGGAAGGGGGCGTGATCAGGTGTCACGAGATCGCGCGCGTCGTCGCCGAGTGCGCCAGGCGGGCTGCGGGAAAACCCGTCCTGGTGGAGGTCTACATGCTCTTCTGGACGGTTGCCTTTTCTACAAAGTACATGTTTTTAGCCTGGAACAGGATCCTGAGGTCTCGAAACATTCGAGCTCAAGGCTGGCCTCCCGCTCACCTGGACGGCGACGGAGACGCCGTCAAGCACGAGCTGGGAGAGGCCAGAGTGTTGCCGTTTGTAGGCAACGAGATAGAAGCACAACATCCTACTAATGATCAGTGGGTTGCGGTTCTGGTGTCCTTTTATCGCTCAGTGAGTTCTTTTCAAGTGGTGTCGCTCGACGGGTTGGAGGGTTGGGAGGTCGATGTGTCTGGTCCTCGCTGGCGCTGGCCAGCGCGTCCCGCGAGCGCGAGGGGATCTTCGTGAAGCTCTCCGAGCTCTCCCTGCAGGCAGATCTCGACCCGTACCTGCGCAAGGTGATCGAGGTGGCCTCTGCCGAGGACGGCGTTGCCGAGGATCCTGCCTTAGGGGCGAACCGGGGGTCGAGGATCGACGAGTACCTGCGCAGCGTTCACGTCGATCCCGGCGCCAACTCACCTATCGGCTACGCGTGGGCGACTAGCTTCGTCTACTGGTGCTTCAGGCAGGCCGCTCTGGTCCTCGGCGTGAAGTGCCCCTGCGTGCGCACTGCTAGTGCCGTGGCCCACTGGGACTTCACGCGGGCCCCCAAGGTCTTGGCGGTGGACGCCAGGCTCGACCACGGGAAGGTCAAGCCGGGGATGATCTTCTGCAGGACCCACGACAGGACGTCGCGCATGGGGATCGTCTGCGCCGTCACCGAGGACGGCCTCGTCACGGCGGAGGGCAGCGCCCTTCTGTCCTCGGATCGCGACGGTGGAGCGGTGGTCTTCGGGAAGACTCGCTCCTGGTCCTACGTTCAGTGCGGCTTCATCAACTACGCCGGTATGGCCGCTCCCCTCGAGCCGCCCCTCGAAGATGACTTCGAGGGCACTTGACATACCGTCCTCCATCACCCCATTATAGTACCCAGAGCAGATAGTCCCGACAGGTTGATACCAGTCACCACGTGCTGTCAAGCTGTATCGGGTAACCGCCCACAGGAGATCATGTATGAGTCGCAAGAAGCGCGAGCGTGCCGTCCGCAACCACAAGTCTGACACCGCAGCCGGCGAGCCAGCTGCCGTCGACCTGCGCAAGGAGCGCCCCGTCAGGCGAGTGGCGGGACAGGTTGCGGCGCACGTCCGAGGTCTCGTCGGCCGCTGCCAGACCATCGAGTCCTGGACTCATCCCAAGGGCAGGGGAGCCAAGCCCAACCCTCTCGTCGTGCAGGCCCACGCAGCTCTTTGCCACGTGGTGGAGGGCTTCCCAAAGTTCTTCGAGACCATGAACAGACTCGACGAGACGGGCTTCTCGCCGCCTCGCAAGAGCTACACTGCTGGCACCGAGGAGGGAGACCACATCACGGTCCTGGAGTCGCACCGGCACATTTACTCCGACTTCATGATGCCCGAGCTGATGGTGGATCTCCTCGTCGAGAAGACGTACCCGGGTAAGGGAGGGGGTCTCGTGGTCATATCGAAGACGGGGGACAGGATGAAGGTGGCCAAGTGCCACGCCGTGAAGTTGTCCTAGGTGACACATGACGGGGAGGAAGAGGTTCCTAGATCCTGCTGCCATAGACGACGCCGTCGCCGAGGTGGCCCATCTGGCCGGCGAGTGCGGCGTGAGGGTCGCTCTCATAGGAGGCGTTGCCATGGAGCTCCTGGGCTCGGACCGAATGACGTCCGACGTGGACTTCGTGTGCTCGGGCCTTGTCGACCACCTGAGGATCCGCAGCACGCTCTCTTTCGGCGGCGTCGCGGCCTCGACCTCCAAGGGACACCCCGTTGACTTGGTGGTCAGGAACGACGCCTACGCGGGCCTCTACGCGGAGGCCCTCGACAGCGCCGTCGTCGACCCAGATTTGCCGGTGAGGGTCGTGGCGCCCAAGTACCTGGCGGCCATGAAGATGGCGGCTGGAAGAGACAAGGACGAGTCCGACCTGAAGACCTTGATCCGCCTTGGTGTGGTGACTTTCAATGACATGTCAGACGTGGTCAAGCGACACCTCGGTGAGTACGCGGTCAGGGAGCTCCGGGGGATCTTCGACGAGGTGGCTTGGTTGGCCGCGAGGGGGACGTAGCAAGTCGTGCCGAGGCTCACCAAGATAAGGCAGGCGAGGAGCTCCGAGGAGTTCCGGGACGCCTTGGTAGAGCGCTGGCGCCAGATCTTTCGCCGCAGGCCGAAGGCTCCGGAGGTCGCGAACCCCGACGAGCCTCCCCCGCCGCCGAGGTCGCCCGGGCGCGCGCACCCAGGGGGCAGGGTCTTCGAGGACGTGCCCCGTCGACACGGTCTCGGACGTGGTGTTTTTGACGACGACGACGAGTAGCTAGTTGTGA
>Ga0265329_10001688_pt1 | contig 10575 bp, 10 predicted proteins | sample 41627metaG_FD_202091 | JGI IMG/M metagenome (GOLD analysis project Ga0265329, IMG submission 202091) | Rhizosphere microbial communities from Carex aquatilis grown in University of Washington, Seatle, WA, United States - 4-16-27 metaG | ecosystem: Host-associated > Plants > Roots > Rhizosphere...
GCGGGCAACAGGGGTTCGATTCGTTGGCACTGCTTCTCGGTCAAGTCGCTCGGGTACCTGCCTCGCTTCATGCCTTTGCTATCGCTCGCCTCCACGAAACGTCAACTTTTCAGACACGCTCTTAGAGCGTGTTCAAAAAGTGGACAGGAGTGGATGGCGGGGTGAAATCGGCGCATGCCATCGCGAAACCGCTACCCCACGGATCTGAAGGATGAGGAATACGCTGTCATCAAGGACCTGATCCCGCCGCCCAAGCCCGGAGGGCGGCCGGTGAAATACGAACGGCGGGAGATTCTGAACGGCGTTCGGTATGTCCTGCGCAGTGGTTGTGCGTGGCGACTGGTTCCGCATGACTTGCCCAAGTGGCAAGCGCTCTACTACTACTTCTCGACGTGGAAGAAGGACGGTACCTGGGAAAGCGTCCACGATCAGCTCCACGGCGACCTGCGCGAGTCGGTGGGGCGGAAGCGCAATCCGAGCGCCGGCATCATCGATAGCCAATCGGTGAAGACGACGGAAAAGGGGGGCCGCACGGCTACGACGCGGGCAAGAAGATCAACGGTCGCAAGCGCCACATCCTCGTCGACACGCTCGGCCTGCTGATCGCCGTTGTCGTGCATCCGGCGGATATTCAAGATCGCGACGGCGCCAAATTGGTGTTGGCAATGCTCGCGGACAGTTGGAAGAAAATCCGCCTGATTTGGGCCGATGGCGGTTATGCGGGCCAGCTACTCAATTGGGTCCGCAATCTGCGCTCGCGCAATCGTATCCGGCTGGAGATCGTGAAACGCAGCGACGATATTCGTGGCTTCAAAGTGCTACCTCGTCGTTGGGTCGTGGAGCGCACCTTCGGCTGGCTTGGCCGACAACGCCGATTGAGCAAGGACTATGAATTCCACGCTGCCACCAGTGAAGCCATGATCCGCGTGACCATGATTGGCGTCATGTTGCGCAGTCTCGCTTCTGGGGCTTTTTGAACACGCTCTTATGGTAGTAAAGAACCATTTACTTTCGCGCACCCGTTGCGACTTTGGTCGACGCCGGTGTTCTAGCGGAAACCGCCGGCCGCCGCCGCAGGCATGGGCCTCTTTATGAGCTTGCTGCGGAACACCCGCTGCGCGAACCCGTGCTTGTGAACTAACCAAGGTTAGTCCACAATAGTCGCTATGACCACCGTGAACATCCACGAGGCAAAGACGCATCTTTCGCGGCTGGTGGCGCGCGTCGCGCGCGGAGAGTCCTTCATCATCGCCAAGGCAGGCAAACCCCTTGCGCGCGTGATCCCCATCGAGGCCAAGGAATCTCCTGGGGATCGCCTTGGCTTCATGAAAGGGGAGATGGCAGTTCCCAAGGACTTCGACGAGATGGGACGCGACGAGATCGCCGCGCTGTTCGGCACCGCCAAATGAGGGTTCTTCTCGACACTCACCTGCTGCTGTGGGCGGCCGGTTCCCCGCAGCGCCTGTCCAGGACCGCCCTCGTCGTCCTGAAAGCACGAGACACAGCCCTCTTCTTCAGCGCGGCCAGCGTTTGGGAGGTGGTGATCAAGAACGGCCTCGGCCGAGCCGATTTCCAGGTGGACCCGAGCCACCTGCGCCACGGGCTCCTGCTTCACGGCTACGAGGAGTTGCCCATCACCGGCGAGCACGCGCTCGCCGTTCGTGCACTTCCATCTGTGCACAAGGATCCGTTCGACCGGATTCTCCTCGCACAGGCACAGAGCGAAGGCCTCACCCTCTTGACCGCGGACAGGGAGCTGGCGGCCTACGGGCCACCGTGCAAACTAGTCTGAACTTTGCCCAGGCAATTCCCTCTGCGAAAAGGCACACCACCATGAACTTGTTCCGTAACACCCTCTGCGCACTACTTCTGTTCACTGTTCCAGTGTCAGCCGCCGAGAAGCCCAAAACCGTCCCCTACACCTGGAAGAGCGTTCCGATCGTAGGCGGCGGCTTTGTGGATGGTTTCGTCTTTCATCCAACCGCCAAAGACGTCTGCTACGCCCGCACGGACATGGGCGGCGCCTATCGCAGGAATGCCAAGACCATGCGCTGGGAACCCATGCTCGACTGGATTCCCTACAAGGATCTGAACCTGATGGGCGTCGAGAGTATCGCCGTGGATCCTTCGGATGCGAGCAAGGTCTACCTGGCCTGCGGCACCTATACGGCTCCTGAGGTTCCCGACGGCGCGATCCTGCGCTCTTCGGATCAGGGCCACACCTTCCAGCGCAGCAACGTGCCCATCAAGTTCGGCGGCAACGAAGCGGGCCGTGGCAATGGCGAGCGCATGGCCGTGGACCCCAACGACGGCCGCATCCTTTTTCTGGGCACGCGCCACAGTGGTCTGTGGAAGAGCAGTGACGGCGCGGTGAACTGGAACAAGGTCGACAGCTTCCCTGCCGATGTCCTGAAGTTGTCGCCTGAAGAAGCCAAGTTGCCCGCCTGGAGTGGCGGCGGTCGCAGCAGCATCGTGTTCGTGGTCTTCGATCCGGCTAGCGGTGCAAAGGGCAAGGCCAGCCAGACACTGTTCGCGGGCGTGTCGGTGATGGGCAAGCCCAGCCTGTACCGCAGCGACGACGGTGGCGGTACCTGGAAGGTCGTTCCCAAGCAGCCCACCCAGTACCGGCCCAACCACGCAGTCCTGGCCTCCGATGGGAATCTCTTCATCACCTACGGCACGGATCCCGGCCCCATGCAGATGATGGATGGCGGCGTGTGGAAGCTCGATATCAAGAGCGGGGCCTGGACCGACATCACTCCGGACAAGCCAGGCAAGGAGCGCAAGTTCGGCTACGCCGCCGTATCTGTCGACGCGAAGAATCCCAAGGTCGTGATTGCCAGCTCCTTCTATCGCCCCAAGGGCGAGGACGTCTTCCGCAGCACCGACGGCGGCGCCACCTGGAAGCCCGTATTCGGCAGCGGCGGCGTTATGGACTACAGCCTGGCACCGTATGTCCGCGACACCGACATCCACTGGCTTTTCGACGTTGAAATAGATCCCTCGAATTCCGATCACGCCATGTTCACCACCGGCTACGGCGGCTGGGAGACATACGACCTGACCAATCTCGACAAGAATCTTCCCACCCACTGGTCCGTCATGAGCCCCGGCATCGAGGAGACCGTGGCCCTGGCCTTGTACAGTCCCAGTAAAGGTGCCCCGGTGGTCACCGCCGTCGGCGATTACTCCGGTTTCGTCCACTGGGATCTCGACAAACCTGCGCCCGACGGCAACCCCAAGCCGCCGTTCTTGGGCAACACCCATGACGTCAGCGGTGGCGAACTGAATCCAGACGTTATTGTGCGCATCGGCCGCCCGCGCCCAGGCAGCAAGAATCTGGGCTACTCCCTGGACGGTGGAAAGACCTGGCATGAACCCGCTTCGGTGCCTGATGCCAAGGCCACCGAGGGACACATCGCCGTCTCATCCGACGGTGAAACCTGGGTGTGGGCGCCTCGCCACAATGTCCCCTATGTCACCACGGACAAGGGTGCGACCTGGACAGCCTGCGCGGGCGCGCCCATGGACACTCGCGTGATTGCCGACCGCGTGAACCCCAAGCGCTTCTATGGCATCGCGCTTTTCGAGGGCAAGCTGTTCGAGAGCGTCGATGGCGCGGCTCACTTCACGGAACGGCCCCTGGTGCTATCGGATGGCTTGCCCAAGCGGGGTGGCAATGGCGCCGACAATCGCAGCGATCGCGGCGACGATCGAGGTGGCCAGGATCGTATCTACGCCACCCCGGGCCGCGAGGGAGATCTCTGGTTGGCTGCCTTCAACGGCCTCTACCACTCGGGCGCCAAGGGCTTTGATCGCATGCCGGCCGTGGAAGAGATCCACGCCTTCGGCTTTGGCAAGGCAGCTCCCAAGGCCAAGATTGCCGCCCTCTATCTGGTGGGCACCGTGCACGGACAGCGCGGCTTCTTCCGTTCCACCGACAGTGGCGCCACCTGGGTGCGCATCAACGACGATCAGCACCAGTGGGGCCTGGTCCTGCACATCACGGGAGATCCCAAAAAGTTCGGCCGCGTCTACGTGGGCACCCACGGACGCGGCACGTTCTACGGAGATCCGGTCCGCAAGTAGTTGCCGTTTGCGCAATTGCTGATGCCGAAAACAAAACGAGCGAGCCCGGCACTGCCAAGCTCGCTCGAATCAATCGTCAAATGCTGGGATTAGTAGAATCCAATATTGGAGAGGGTGATATCCACCGCGTGGGTGGCGCCATCATTGAACCAGTCAAAGCTGAAGAAGAAACTCGCGATGCCCGGTCCTGGAACGGACCCGCATAGAAGCTTGTTCTTGAAGCATGCCCAAGGTATTTTGACCGTTTGCGCTCCGGCGGTGAGAACGGCAGAATAATCAGCGCTATTACCGTTGGCCAAACTTATGCCTATATCAAGATGATTGCCGGTGGGGAGTGTCGTCACGTTGATGTCAAGCGTGAGGCCGGTTTGCCCTGTTCCGTCGATCATTTGGCATCCGGCACCAGCATCGGGGTACGTTGTCTGCAGATTGGCCCCCCATCCGGCATTGCCATCCATGGGTGCTGCTGTGCTACTGCCCAAATACGAGCCCGCGATGTGCATTGAGTTGGTGGCACAGGCCATCGTCAGAGTGCAGGGGGTGGTGGTATTGTTGCACCACGGTTGATAGAAATATCCGGATGAGGTGTAATCGCTTGCCCAGAGACCCATGTTGCAATTGGCATCGAGGGCAAACATCGGCGGATTCGGCTTGCAAGCGTTTCCCACAACTACGCCCGCGTCCGTGGTGCAGGCGGAATACGAGGTCGCAGCAGGGCATGTGACGGTGATCGCGCCCCCTGCGCTGCTCGTTCCACCCGCTGACGTATTGCCGCCCGTTTGGCTCGTGGTGCCGCCGACTCCAGCACCGCCGGAGTCAGAACCGCCGACCGCTGTACCGCCGGAGCTCGAACCGCCGACTCCAGCACCGCCGGAGCTCGAACCGCCGACTCCGGCGCCGCCCACGCCGACTCCTGCGTCGACGGCACTCGAGCCGCCGACTCCAGCACCGCCGGCACTCGAGCCGCCAACTCCAGCACCGCCGGCACTCGAGCCGCCAACTCCAGCACCGCCGGAGCTGGAACCGCCGACTCCAGCACCGCCGGCGCTCGAACCGCCGACTCCAGCACCGCCGGCGCTAGAGCTGCCGACGCCAGCGCCGCCAGCAGCCGTCGTGCCTGCGCTGGGGACTCCGCCGGTTTGAGCCGAGCTCGTGGCCGTGGTCCCACCCGTCTTGGTCGAACCGCCCGTGGCCACGGCGCCGCCAGAGCCTGCGTTGTCGCTCTTTGGCATGCAGGCGGCTGTCCAAAGGCCAGCCAGTAAAGCGAGACCCACAACCCGTGTGCTCTTGTGGTTGGAAGCTTTCATCTGTTATCTCCTCTCGATCTGCTTGGCGACGGACAACATCAAGCGCTGTCGTCCGTCGCTATTACGCGAGCCCACCAGAGTCAAGAGCTGGCGCGGTCCCGCAGCGCGCAGAGTTTCCCTGATTTGACCGGGTGCAGGCAAGAGAATAGTTTGCTGGAGGAAGGCTCCAAGTTGCCTCGGGTCTTTCGCCATGACTATGCTCACCGCGGCTTTCATGAAACTTCGAAAACATTTCCTCTGGTTGCTCTTGGGCAGCTTGCTCGTCCCGTCCGTCGCGGTGGGCGAGAATCCGCTGGTCGCGAACATCTTCACCGCCGATCCCTCGGGCCGGGTTTTTGATGGACGGCTCTACGTCTATGCCTCGCACGATCTGGCGGATGCCACCTACTGGGACATGGTGGATTGGCGTCTGCTCTCCACCGCGGACCTGGTCCAATGGAAAGACCATGGCTCGATCTTTCGCGTGAAGGACTTCGCATGGGCGACCCGCTGGGCCTGGGCACCGGATTGCGTCAAGGCGAACGGCAAGTATTTCCTTTTCTTGCCGGTGGACCGCACGAAGATCGGCGTGGCGGTTGGCGATAAGCCGGAAGGGCCGTTCAAGGATGCCATCGGGAAGCCGCTCGTCGACGGCACCTCGACGACCAAGGCGGGGCCGGAGCCGATTGATCCCGCCGTGCTTCAGGACGATGACGGCCAATCCTATCTGTATTTTGGTTGTCGTCAGCCCATGGTTGTGAGGCTTCGTCCCTCGCTCACCGAGCTGGACGGCGAACTTCACACCGTGTCTTTTCTGAACGCGCAAGGGAAGCCGGTTCCGCTGGCGGCGCCAGGCAAGGACCCGATTTTGCCCGAAGGCTACGGCGAAGCCCCCTTCGTCTTCAAACGCGCGGGAAGATACTACTTCGTGTACTCCGATGGCTGGGCGCCAACCGCCACGCAGGTCTATGCCATCGGCGAACACCCGATGGGACCGTTCACTTATGCCGGCAAGGTGATGGAGCACGCCGCGAGCGTCACGCAACACGGCTCGGTCGTCCAGTTCAAGGGCAAATGGTACGTGCTCTATCACACGAGCGAACTCTCGAACGGAAACTCTTTCCGCCGCTCGGTGTGCATTGACGAGTTGACCTTCGACGCGAATGGCCGGATCAACACCGTCACGCCGACCAAGAACGGCCCCTTGCCCGCAGCCGCTGGCAAGGGTTCCAAGTAAGCATGATTCTTCGTCAGAGGGGCCAGGTTCGTAGTATTGCAGGCCGATGAATCTCACTGCCGATTGCCTATCGCCCACCGCCTTTTTCGCGAGCGCTTGCCTCGCACTTCTCGCAAGTTCCTGCCTCACCCCTCCTGCCGCTAGAGGGATCGGCAAGCCTTCGGACCCACTACGAACGACACCCGCGCCCAGTTTTGGCGACTTCACGCGCACGTCCCCTGAGCTTTTCGCGAAGCTGCGCCTGGGCTGGAACCTCGGCAACAGTCTGGACGTGCCCAACGGCGAGACGGCGTGGGGCAATCCGATGGCGACACCCGAGCTTTTCGTCGCGGTTGCCAAGGCGGGCTTCAACCTGGTGCGCATTCCCGTCACCTGGGCGCAGCACCTGGGGCCAGCACCGAGCTATGTCATCGATCCGGACTGGCTCGCGCGGGTGGAAGAGGTCGTCGGCTACGCGCGCTCGGCTGGACTTTACTCCATTATCAATTCGCACCACGAAGGCGGTTGGCTGTCGCTCAAAGACGCCAATGGCAATACCACCCAGGAAAACAATGCCCTGGTGCGGGCGCAGTTCGTAGCGGTGTGGACGCAGATCGCCAAGTACTTTGCCAATCAGGGCGAAGAGCTGATGTTTGAGTCCGTGAACGAAGTCCACGACGGCTATGGCAAGGCCGATCCTCGTCATATCGAAATCGTCAATGACCTCGATCAGGCCTTTGTGAATCTGGTGCGGGCAAGTGGCGGCAACAATGGCAAGCGCCACTTGATCGTCCCCGGCTACAACACGAACATCGATGAAACGCTCAAGGGCTTCAAGCTACCGACCGACTCGGCGAAGAACCGGTTGATTTTGTCGGTTCACTGCTATGACCCCTACCTGTACGCGCTCATGGGCCAGACGCATACCTGGGGTCGTGCTTCGCCGAACAGGGATGATTGGGGTCAGGAGGACTACATCGTGGCTCAATTCGACAAGCTCAAATCGCGCTACGTCGATCAAGGGGTCCCGGTGCTTATCGGTGAATATGGCGCTGTCCAACAGGATGGCTACGAGGACTATCGACGCTACTACATGGAATACGTGACCAAAGCCGCGGTCGATCGCGGGCTTGTCCCCGTGTATTGGGACAATGGCGATCGAGGAGGCAAGGGCTTCGCACTCATCGACCGCGGCAGCAACAGCGTGGTTCAGCCGAAAGTGGTGGAGGCAATGCTGAGAGCTGCCACGAGCTCGTACTCGCTCAAGGACATTGCGCTGCCGGCGCCCGCGAAGTGACGGGAGGGAGTCGCGAACATCGCTCTTCTGCCTCCGCGCCTTCGTGCCGGCGTGCCATCAATGAGTCGACCGTCTACGGAGCGGTGTCGGGCTGAGGACTGAGCACGAGGAGCCCAACGCTGTAGGTGTTCTGCGGAAAAGTCACCGACCAGGCCCCATCCTTGCCAGAAACCGTAGTCTCGTAGTAACAAAGCTCGCTCGCGCGCCGGAGTCCTTCCCATTGCGATGGCGTGGGCTGCGGCGGTCTGCCCATTTGAGCGAAGGCGTAGTAAGCATTCGAGTGCGTGTAATCGACGAGATAATGGCGCACGCGAAGTTTGCCAGAAGCAAATGGGAGATTGCTGAATTGCACGGACACCAGGCTTGAAGCAAGAGAGTCGCCCTGTCCGCCATCCACGTGGTTGTAGACCAACAACTGCAGAGTCTTCCCATCAGCGGCCAGCGTGGCGACGGCGTTAACCCCATCGCCGGTGCGGCCTCCGCTTGTGGCTACGCGAGTCTCGCCCATCATGTGCAACAAGCGAAACGCATTGAAGGCGGGCTTTGCCACGTCGTAGGAATCGGGATACCGGGGATCGCCCTTGAGCATGAGGCCGTAGTTTCCCTCGCGAAAGGCAAGCTTGTCTCCACTGTCGAACTCTTCGTACAGGTCGGATATCGTCCAGTAGGCGAATCCGCCGGGCGGCGCAACCCCGCTGTCAGTGCCGATCAAGTGAATCGTCTTTGCGACGAAGCTTGCACTGATTTCCGTGTCGCGGGCGGGGGCGCCAGAGTAAGAAGCGCCCCATTCCGTTACAAAGACATCGCCGGTGAAGTCAACTTGCTTGACCGTGGCCACCATCGCTTGGTGGAAAGTCCATGTTGGAAGCGAAAGCGCGACGGTTGCATCGTCGGTCTGTCCGTAGGTGTGATAAGTCACGAAGTCGAGCTTGCGACTGTGCTTGCGGCAATAGTCCACCAGATTGGTAATGCCAGCGGCCGAGCCTCCGCCGGACTCTGCGGGCCCGCCCACTTTGATGTCTGGGTCGCCGCGAACCAGGCCCTGCACAGTGTAGTCGTACAGTTCGTTGTAGCCGGCCATTCCCAGGGAGTACATCCAGGAAGATTCATTCCAGATCTCGAAGTACCAATGCTCTCTCACCTCTTGGATACCGTAGCGCTGTTCCAGGTGTTGCACCAAGGCCGCCATGAAATCCATCCAGCGCCGCCAATCCTTGGGCGGACTGATGTTGGCGGGCGCATGGTTGTACCAATGTAAGGTCCTTGCGGGATTCGACGCGAGCGGCGGAGGCGTGAAGCCAATCTCCACGAACGGCCGCATGCCGGCGGCGATGATTGCATCGTACACCTTGTCGAGGCGCGCCCAGTTGTACACGGGCTTGTCGCCTACCTCGGTGTAGGCGCCGATGTCGCTGTCTAGAATGCCGTGAAACCGCACGTATTGGAAGCCGGCTAGCTGGTGACCCTTTCGCAAGGCGCCCTGGATATTGCGGCCCCAGGCGGTCTCAAGAACTGTGTTGGCATGATCGGCGGCCACCATCTTCTCGTAAAATCGATTCCATGCCGGGCCTATTTGTTTCGCATCGACGCTGATGCGATAGGCGGGTTCCCCGGCAGCCTTCCAGGGCGGGCTGTCCGAACAACGCACACGCTCGGGGTTCGACGAACCGTTCGCCGCGACGACCTGCGATGGGTCCGCAGCAAGAGCCGTTGGTTGTCCCGACGAAGATGGAGTTCTTGCACTATCGCAAGTAACGTACGCGGCTGCCTTGGGACCAACACAGGTACACAAGATGCCCGAAGAATTCGTGCACTCTAGGCCCGAAACTGTGCAACTCGCGCCAGCATTACATTGAACGATGCCTGCAGAGTGAGTGTCGGAGTCGCGCAGCTGAGCGAGCGCCTCCACTCCAGACCCCGTGGGTGGGCGCAGGCAACCGCCCAACAAAAGCGACAGAAGCACTGGATATATCGTTGAATTGCTCATGGTGAATACAAAACGAGCGAGCCCAGCAAAGCCAAGCTCGCTCGAAGCAATCGTCAAATGCCGGGTTTAGTAGAATCCAAAATTGGAGATCGTGACGTCCACTGCGTGGGTGGCGCCATCATTGAACCAGTCAAAGTAGAGGAAGAAACTCGCGATGCCCGGTCCGGGAATGGACCCGCACAGCAGTTTGTTCTTGAAGCTGCCCCAAGGTATCTTAACAGTTTGTGCGCCGGGGGTGAGAACGGCCGTACCAGCGGCACTATTATCGCCACTATTACCATTGGCCAAACTTACACCTACGTACAAATGATTGCCGGCAGGGAGTGTCGTTACATTCACATCCAGCGTCAGGCCGGTTAGCCCTGATCCGTCGATCATTTGGCATCCAGGACCAGCATCGGAGGAGTTCACTTGCAGATTCGCCCCAAATCCGGCATTGCCATCCATGGGTGCTGCTGTGCTACTGCCCAAATACGAGCCCGCGATCCGTATTGAGTTAGCGGCGCAGGTCATTGTCAGAGTGCAGGGAGTGGTGGCATTGTTGCACCACGCTGGATAGAAGTATCCGGATGATATGCCATCGCCCGACCAGAGACCAATGGTGCAATTGGCATCGACGGCAAATATCAGCGGATTTGGCGCGCACGCGTTCCCGGTAACCACGCCCGCGTCCGTGGTGCAGGCAGGATACGAGGCCGCA
>Ga0265329_10001690_pt1 | contig 10573 bp, 12 predicted proteins | sample 41627metaG_FD_202091 | JGI IMG/M metagenome (GOLD analysis project Ga0265329, IMG submission 202091) | Rhizosphere microbial communities from Carex aquatilis grown in University of Washington, Seatle, WA, United States - 4-16-27 metaG | ecosystem: Host-associated > Plants > Roots > Rhizosphere...
CCGGTGCAGCAGGTAGCCCGCCAGCACGGTGCCGGAATTGACGTTGAGCACCTGCCGGACGCCGTACTCTGTGTAGAAGTGGAGGAACTCGTCGACCCACTTGAGCACGTGGTCGTTGGGCTGGCCGATCCCGCCGAAGTAGCCGGTGATCGTGGCCGGGCCGCCAAGGTGGATGTTCGAGCCGTCGGTGCCCTTCGTGTCCAGCGTCTCGACCACGCTGGCGCCGATGATCTGCATCGCGGCCGCGACGGCCGGGAGATCGCCGTCGGCCTCCTGCTCCTGCATCTTCCGGACGCGGATCCAGCGACCCGGCATGAGGGAGCGCTCCGCGATCGCCTTCCGCGCGGCCGCGATGACCCACGGGAAGTAGTGCAGTGAGCTGACCTCGAGCGTCACGGCCATGTCGTCGGGGAACGCGAGCGTGTCGGCGCGGGCGCCCAGGACGCCGCGGCGGAAGTCGGCCACGCTCACGAATGCCCCGCGGTCGCGCTGCTCGGCCAGCCAGTCGAGGTCGGCCAGGTAGTCGGGGTGCGTCGCCCGGACGCGATCGAGGAGGGCCGGCAGCGCGCCGGCGGCCCGGGCCTTCCGGTTGATCTCCTCGGGCGTGCCGTAGCGGGCGACGACCGCGAGGAGGTCGTTGACGACCCGGGACTCGGGATCGAGCAGGAATGCGTTGAGGTCGTCGAGACGATCGGCCGGGATCGCAAGCCGGCTGCGGAGGTCGGTGCCCCGGTCCGTGACCTTCCCGATCATCCGAGAAGCCTCACGAGCTCATCGTATTCGTCGTCCTTCATGCCGAACCAGTTCTCGGGCTGGGGGAAGGTCCGCCCGGTCACCTCGTCGACGTATGCCGCCAGGCCGGACCGGATCACCGCCCCGGCATCCGCGAAGACCTTCGCCATGCGCGGGGTGAACTTCGGGTAGAGCGCGAACGCGTCGTGGTAGATCAGCAGCTGGCCGTGGGCGTCGGGTCCCGAGCCCAGGCTCATGATGATGCAGTGCTTCGCCCGCTCGGTGATCAGCCGGCAGACGCGATCCGGCACGAGCTCCAGCAGGATGCAGAACGCGCCGGCCTCCTCGAGGGCCCGCGCGTCGTCCACGATCTTCTTCGCCTGCGCCGCGCCCTTGCCCTGGAGCCGGAAGCCGCCCAGGGCGCTCACGCTCTGGGGGGTCAGGCCCAGGTGACCGATGACCGGGATCCCCGCCCGGGCGATCCCGGCGACGCGGTCGGCCATCTCTGCGCCGCCCTCGAGCTTGACGGCATCGCAGCCCGCCTCGGCCATGAACCGGCCGGCGTTCCGGATCGCCGATTCGACGCTCGGCTGGTAGCTCATGTAGGGCATGTCACCGACCAGCCACGCGGTCGGCGCCCCGCGGCGGACCGCCGCGGAGTGCCGGATCATGTCGTCCATGGTGACCGGCAGCGTGCTGTCGAACCCGAGCATCGTCATGCCCAGGCTGTCGCCGACCAGGATCATGTCGATGCCGGCCTGCTCCTGCAGGTGGGCGGTCGGGTAGTCATAGCAGGTCAGCCACGTGATGGGCGTGCCCTCGGCCACCTTGGCGAACAGCGTGGGCAGGGTGACCTTCTTCCGCTCGGACACCGCGGTCTCCTCTCGTGGACTGCCGCGACGCGGCATCGTCACGCCCGGATCATTCCGGCGGGGAGCGGGATCCGGAAGTGCCGTTGGGCCTACACTCCCGCTCATGACGGAACAATCCCGGCCCCGCGTCGGCGTCATCGGCCTGGGCACGATGGGTCGCGCGATGGCTGCCAACCTCGCCCGGGCCGGCTTCCCGCTCGCCGCGTGGAACCGGACCCCCGGGCACGCCGCCGAGCTCGAGGCGCTCGGCGTCAGGATCGCGGGCACGCCCGCGGCCCTTGCCTCGTCGGTCGATGTCACCCTCGTCTGCGTCTCCGACACGCCGGACGTCGAGAGCGTGCTGTTCGGCCCGGACGGCGTCGCGGCGGGTGCCGCGGCCGGGAGCCTGGTCATCGATTGCTCCACGATCGACCCGGCTGCCACCCGGCGGTTCGGCGCAACGCTCGCCCGCCAGGGGATCGGCTTCGTCGACGCGCCGGTGACGGGCGGCAGCGAGGGAGCGCGGAACGCGACGCTCGCGATCCTCGTGGGCGGCACGCCCGCGGACGTGGAGCGGGCTCGCCCGGTCCTTTCGGCGATCGGCCGGACCGTGACCCATCTCGGGCCCGTCGGTGCCGGCCAGGCGGCCAAGGCCGTCAACCAGGTGATCCTGGCGGGGACGTACCTGGGTGTCGCCGAAGGCCTCGTCCTCGCGCTGAAGGCCGGCCTCGACCCGGATCAGGTCGTCGCGGCCCTGTCCGGCGGGGCGGCCCAGAGCTGGGTGCTGGCGAACCGGAGCGGCCGGATGCTGGCCAACGACTACCCGTTGGGCTTCAAGGTTTCTCTCCACCTCAAGGACCTCGGCATCGCGCTGGCTCTGGCCCGGGAATCGGGCGCCGTGCTGCCCGTGGCGGCCCTGGCCGCGCAGCTCGAGGCGGGCCTCGTCGCGACGGGGCATGCCGACGACGACATGTCCGCCCTGGCCCGTGCGATCCGATCGCTTTCCGGGCTCGACGCATGATCCGCTCGATCGCGGCAGGGTAGGCTGGCCCCATGCATTACGAGCTGTTCATGGGAGCCGCGCTCGCCGAGGCGCGGGCAGCCGTGGAGGCCGGCGAGCGCCCGCGCGGGGCAGCCGCCGTGCTCGACGAGGCGCTGGTCGCCAGCGGCCACGAGGAAGTGATGGCGCGGACCGACCCGACTGCCCACGCCATCGTCGTGACGCTGCGCGAGGCGGCCGGGCGCCTGGGGCGGACGTCGCTCGCCGGCGTCACGGTCTTCGCGCTCGTGGAGCCGTGTGCCATGTGCGTGGGGGCCTTGCTCGAATCGGACGTCGACTGTCTCGTCTACGCGGTCCCGAACCCCCGGGCCGGGGCGGCCGGGTCGGTGATCCAGCTGGCCGACCACCCCGCCTTCTCGCGCCGCATGGACCTCGTCTCCGGGATCCTCCGCGCCGACGCCGCCGACCTGCTCGCGGAGGTGGCGCAGCCCTGACGTCTCGGCGCGCCGAGCGGGATCTGGGGAGTCGGGGTAGTGCCGCCGGCCCGCGCCGATCGCAGCTCCGTCCCCGCTGCTCCTGCCTTTGGTATCCTCTCGCCCGGAGAGGTGTCCGAGTGGTTGAAGGTGCCGCTCTCGAAAAGCGGTGTGCGCAAGCACCGTGGGTTCGAATCCCACCCTCTCCGCCACGCAGCTCGAACCCGTTCCGCCGGCCACCGCGCCGAAATGCCCCCGGAGAGGTCGCCTAGAGGCCTAGGGCGCCGCACTGGAAATGCGGTATGGGGCAACCCATCGAGGGTTCGAATCCCTCCCTCTCCGCCACCGTTTGAGCACGAACTCGGGCGTCAGCCGGTCGGCTGGTTCGCGCTTGGCGAGGGTTTACAGCCACGGGGTCAGGGATTCTATTGCCGTGACCTCGCACGGACCGTCCTGCGCCAATCTTGCCAGCCGCTCCGTTATGCCCGACGAGCGGCAGGTCAACCTGCTTGGGAGCCGGGCGACGAACTCTCCCGTCCCGGTCGCACTATGGCCCGACATAGGCCACGTCCAGGATCCGGAAGACCTGGCCGCCTGGGGCGCTGAAGTAGGCGTGGCTGCTGCCCGGGTGGCGGAACGCTGGGATGCCCGCCTCGCGAACGCGCTGCTGACAACCCGCCAGGTCGGCCGTTCGGAACTCGATCCAGGCACCACGAGAAGCCGTCGCGTCGTCGATCGGCTCCGCGGGCGGCTGAGGCGCGAGTTCGCTGAACTCGACGCTGAAGCCGCTACCGTCGCCGAACGCGACAAACAGGATCGGATGGGCCAAACCGACGTCGCGCTCCATCACCCCGCAACCGAGAACGTCTCGGAAGAGCGCGGTGAAGGACGTGCGATCCTCCGGCCGAACGAAGAGATGGACGCGTGCGCCCAAGCCCACGATCGCGAGGTTGCCCACGTGCGATGCCTCGCCGCTCACGAGCTGGCCACCGGCTTCACCGGCCCGTTTCGCCTGGCGACCTCGGCCACGACCTCGGGCCAGTGGCGCCAGTCGTAGATGAGGGTGATGGATCGGATCAGGCCGTCTTCGAAGGTCAGGAACTCACCGCTCAGGACCGCGCCGGCGGGTGTGTCGGTAACGAAGTCGTAGAGGACGAAGGCACGGTTGCCTTCGACGACGATCTCGCGGATGTCATTGCGAACAACAATGCTCGCCAGGCGCGGCAGCCCGGCCATGTACTCGGCCGCGCCACGCGTCGCCTTGCCGACGGTGCCGTCGAAGACGACGTCGGGATGGAGCATCTCGGCGACTCGATCCAGCCGCCCGTCACCGAAGGCATGGTTGTACTCGATCACCAGGTCGCGGATGTTTGCGCTCATCGGATCCTCCGGTTTCGTTCCCTGCCGCATGGGCGGCGCGTCAGGTGATCGCCTGAGCTGGAGACAATAGAGCGATTAACTGGAGGAAATCAAGTGCTACACTCGCCTGGTGAAATCCTACGGCCAGTACTGCGGACTCGCGAGAGCGCTCGACGTCATCGGCGACCGCTGGGTTCTCCTCATCGTCAGGGAGCTGCTTGATGGGCCGCGCCGCTACGCCGAATTGCTCGACGGACTCCCGGGGATCGCGACCAACCTGCTCGTCGACCGACTCCGTTCGATGGAGACGTCCGGGTTGCTTGCCAGGCAGGACGACGGCCGTTACGCCCTGACGTCGCGGGGGGAAGCGCTCAACGACGTGGTCTATGCCATGGGCCGCTGGGCTGGGCCGCTCATGCTGCGCCCACCCGGCGATGACGCATTCCGCTCGCACTGGTTCCGGCACATGGTCGTGGTCAGGTTCGAGGGCGTCGACCCGCGCCGGGGCAACCTTGTGCTCGAGATCCACAGCGGCGACGAGCCGATGACGCTGATCTCGGCCGGCGGCCGGGTCCACATGGTCCGGGGCCGGGTCGACAAGCCGGACATCGTCCTGGCCGGCCCGCCCGAAGGCGTCGTGGGCGTGATCGTCGGCGCCTTCCCGCCCGCCGAAGCCGCAGCGCGGGGCGTCTCGATCGTCGGCGACGCCCGCAAGCTGAAACGCCTGCGTCCCGCGTACCGAAGCGCCACCGCGACGGCCACCGCGACGGCACCCAAGGCCACCACGACCGCCTGAGTCGACCCGGCAACGACAACCTCATCGGGTAGCCGTGAGACGCTCGGCCCGGACGGAGGTGGCCGGACGATGTGGCGGTTGGGCTGGGGCTTCGGCCCGGGCCTGCTCCTGTGGGTGTTCTTCATCGCGTTTGCCACCGCGCTGATCGTGGCCCTCATCGTGCGACTCGTCCGGGGACCGCGCCGCCGGTACTGGATGGACCGTCCACATCCGGATGACCTCGAGCAGGTGCTCCGGTCGCGCTTCGCACGCGGCGAGATCGGAGCCGACGAGTACCAGCAGCGTCTCGACGTGCCGCGCCGGACGAGCCAGCCGCCCCGGACGTGAGCCGGTGGGCGGATCGCCGAACCGGCTGGTTCTTTGCTGCGTGCGCCGGCGCTGCAGGCTTCTTCCTCGTCGAATGGGTGGCCCGCCAGCGCGGCAAGGCCGGCGAGACGCGCACGTGGCGGCCGTGGCCAGGCTGCGGGAAGGTCGTCAACTAGGCCCGCTGCGCGGCGCCATTCGGTCGTAACGTCTCGGTCTTGTCGAGGGGCTCCTCCCGCCCGTGCGCGACGCTGCTCCTGGGGAGGCGTCGGGGCGTCACCGCCTCGGGCGTCTCGAACGCCAGGGAGTCGCCGCCATCAGCGGGATTGAACTCGCAGTCACCCGGATGGATGCGGCACCTCCGCAGGTCGCGGTCGAAGCCGGGGCAGTCCTCGGTCATTGGGCAGTCGTCGACCATGGCTGAACGATCCTCTCGGGACCCCGACAGGATCGAGAGCCGAATGGCACGGCACCCGGTCACTCGGTCCGCGCTCATCCCGCCAAGGTCAGCGGCACGGCCCCCGAACCGTCAACGATCGCCTCGAGATTACCGAAGGTCGACCGGGGCACAGACATTGCCAGGGGCCGTGCAGCGGGAGAATCGCGGGGCGTCCGCGAGTTGTCATTACTGGTCGTAACACCCCCGGCAGGGCCCGCGTCCACACTCGCCCAACTGTCGGTTGCCTCGTCTTCGCCGCCACCTGCGCCGCGCTCATCGGTGGTCGCGGCCCCGCCGCGGCCCGAGGCAGCCGGCACGACCGTCGGATGGGCAGCCGCCCCGGCCGGGCCCCCTGCTATGATCGACCTGCCGTGCTAGGCGGGGAACTAGCGGTGCCCTGTACCTGCAATCCGCTCCAGCAGGGCTGAATTCCCTCCCGAGGTCTTCGTTTTCGAGAGCCGCCGGCGCGAACGGCGTCGAGGATCGGGTCCCGCGCAGCGGCGACACGCGAACCGCGTCAGGTCCGGAAGGAAGCAGCGCTAAGCGAGGCTCGTCGGGTGCCGCGGCCAGGCCTGGTCTGAGCCGATCGCACTGGTGGGCGCGGGGACGTCCTGGTCGACGGGGGGTGCACGGCACTACTTCTGCCAGTCGCCGCGACCGGAGCCGGGGATCCAGTGAGCGAACGCCCAACGCACCAGGCCCTGTACCGGCGCTGGCGAGCCCAGCGGTTCGAGGACGTCGTCGGCCAGGACCCGGTCGTGACAACGATCCGGAATGCCCTGCGGACGGGCCGGACCGCCCACGCGTACCTGTTCGTCGGCCCGCGCGGGACCGGCAAGACGTCCCTGGCCCGCATCCTCGCCAAGGCCATCAACTGCCCGAACGTGGCGGGTGGCGAGCCGTGTGACGCGTGTCCATCCTGCGACGCGATCCGGGAAGGCCGAGCGCTCGACGTCGTCGAGCTCGACGCGGCATCGAACAACCGCGTCGACGACATCCGTGAGCTCCTGCCGCGGATCTACACCGCGCCCGCCGACCTGCCGACGAAGGTGTTCATCGTCGACGAAGTCCAGCGCATCACGCAGGGGTGGGACGTCCTCCTCAAGACGCTCGAGGAGCCCCCGCCGCACGTCCTCTTCGTCTTCTGCACCACAGATTCCAGCGGAGTCCGGCCGGCGGTCCTGTCACGTGTCCAGCGGTTCGACTTCCGGCCGCTGCCGCCCATCGTCATCGAGGGGAAGCTCCGCCGGATCCTGGCAGCCGACGGGCGCGCCGCCGAGCCGGAGGCCATCGCCCTCGTCGCGCATCTCGCCGATGGCGGGATGCGCGACGCCGAGTCGATCCTCGACCAGCTGCTCTCGGGCGATGTCGGCCCGCTCACCGCGGATGCCGTACGGGACCTGCTGGGCCTCGCCGACGGGGACTCGGTCGCGACCTTCGTGACCGCGCTTGCAACGGGTGACCCGGTCACCGGAATCGCACTTCTCGACGGGCTGGAGGAGCGGGGCCGCGACCTGCGTTCGTTCACGGACCAGGCCGTCGATGCGCTTCGCGCGGCGCTTCGCGGCTCCCTCGCGGGGGTCGCGGGCGCCGGCTCGTTGCCGGGTCTCGACACGCCTGCGCTTGTCGCCGCCGCGCGGCGCCTCGCCGGGATCGACCCGGCGAGCGCCGCTCCAGGTGGCATGCGCTTCCAGCTGGAGCTGGCCCTCCTGGCGGCCGCCTCACCGGCTCCACCGACGCCGGCAGCGACCACCGCGGCTCCGCCGGTCCGCGAGCGCGCGACGACGCGTGCGGACAAGGGTGCGCCTCGCGAGCCCGTCTCGGCCGCGCCGGCGCCCGTCTCGGCCGCGCCGGCGCCCGTCTCGGCCGCGCCGGATCTTCCCCCGATGAGCGCCCCCGAGGCCGCCCCGCCGAGCGTGGCCGCCCCGCCGAGCGTGGCCGCCCCGCCGAGCGTGCCTGCCGCGCCGGTGACCGCTTCGGCCGGCCCGGAGTCCACCCCGCCGCCCGCCGACCCGGGCTCCGACGAGCCGCTCCTGGAGCTTCGCCGCCGCTGGCCCGAGATCGTCGCGCTCATCAGCCGCCATCCCCCCACGAAGCCGCTCATCGAGGCATGCCGGCCCATGGCCGTGGACGGGACGGTCGTCACGCTGGGATTCCCGGAGAGCCAGCTCTTCCTGCGCGACGTGGCAGATCGCCGCCGCCCGACGCTCGAGGAAGGCCTCTCTCGCGTCCTCGGCCACCCGGTCGCGGTCCGCTGCGTCGCGACCAATGTCGAACTGGACGTCGCCCCGCCCTCCGACGCGGAAGGCTCCGCGGTGATCGCCGCGGCACGGGCCGTCTGGGGAGACGAGCTCGTCGGGGTGGCCGAAGTCGACTGACGGCGCGCGACCCGGGCCGACCCTGCGCGGCTGGCCGCGATGTCGCAGACTCTGGGGACGATCGGTACGCCGTGCGCCGGACGATGGAGGGATGGGATCGGGATGAGCTTCGGCAATCTCCAGAAGATGGCCCTGCAGATGCAGCAGAACATGCAGCGCATGGAGGAGGAGCTCGCGGCTGCCGTCCTCGAAGGCACCGCCGGCGGGGGCGTCGTGCGCGCCGTCGTGACCGGCAAGCAGCAGCTGGTGCGCGTCGAGATCGACCCGAGCGCGGTGGACCCGGCGGACGTGGAGATGCTCCAGGACCTGGTCGTGGCTGCCGTGAACGACGCCCTGCGGGCGGCCCGGGAGCTCAGCGAATCGAAGATGGCCGCCGTGACCGGTGGCCTCCGCCTGCCCGGGATGTAGGCGAGCAGCCCGCGTGTCGTCCGCCGTCATCGCTCCCGTGGCCCGCCTCATCGAGGCGTTCTCGCGGTTGCCCGGGATCGGTCCAAAGACAGCCCAGCGCCTCACCTACCATCTGCTCCGGGCGCCGGACGCCGAGGCGCGGTCGCTCGCGGCTGCCCTCGTGGCCGTTCGCGATGAGGTCGTCTTCTGCACCACCTGCTTCAACATCAGCGACGCAGCCATCTGCCCGATCTGTCGCGACGGGTCGCGCGACGGCCGCCGGTTGTGCGTGGTCGAGGAACCCCTGGATGTCCTCGCGATCGAGCGGACGGGCGAATGGCGCGGCCGGTATCACGTGCTCAATGGTGCGATCAGCCCGATGGACGGCATCGGGCCGGAGCGACTCCGGATCGCCGAGCTGCTCGAACGGGCGGCAACGGCCAGTCTGGACGGCGAGCCGTTCGAGGAGGTCATCCTCGCCACCAACCCATCGCTCGAAGGCGACGTGACCGCCGCCTACATCACGGAGCGCCTCGAGGAGCACGTCGGGCTCGTGACGCGACTGGCGCGTGGCCTGCCGGTCGGCGGCGACCTGGAGTATGCCGACGAGATCACGTTGATCCGGGCGTTCCAGGGCCGCCGGGCGGTCTGACCCGTGAGCAACCTCGTCTTCGAGATCCTGCTTCGGCTGGCCAAGGCCGGCGCCGCGCTCGTTGTCGCGATCGTGACCTACCTGCTGGCGACCGGCCCGTTCGGGGCGCCCGGATCGCCCGAGCTGGCGCTGCTCGCGTGGCTCTCGGGGGCTGCGTTCATCCTGCTCGTCGAGACGAGCCCGATCTGACGGCCGCCGCCTCGCCCGTGCCTCGAGCGGGTCGGTTTGACACTCTCGGGGCCGCCCCTTACCATTCGGCGAGTTGCCCCGCCCCCGGGTGAGTCCCGAGCGATCGGAGACCCCGGAGCCGGCTGGGTTGCTTGACACCATGGACGCGAACCGCCACAATCGGTGGTCGCGCCCGCTCCTCGGGTCGATCCGAGTTGCCTCGTGGGCGGCACCTTAACAACTGAAGAGTGGCAGGAAATCCGGAAAACGGATGTGCGAGCGGTCAAACCCTGCGATGTCAGTCACGGCGCAAGCCGTGCGAAACCTTCGGAGAGTTTGATCCTGGCTCAGGATTAACGCTGGCGGCGTGCATGAGACATGCAAGTCGAACGGACGAGTGGGCTTGCTCACTCGTTAGTGGCGGACGGCTGAGTAACGCGTAGGTGACCTGCCCCGAAGTGGGGAATAACTGCCCGAAAGGGTGGCTAATACCGCATGTGGTGCCACGTTCATTCGTGTCTCCAAAGCCGCAAGGCGCTTCGGGAGGGGCCTGCGTCCGATTAGCTCGTTGGTGGGGTAATGGCTCACCAAGGCGACGATCGGTAGGTGGTCTGAGAGGACGATCACCCAGACTGGGACTGAGACACGGCCCAGACTCCTACGGGAGGCAGCAGTCGGGAATTTTGCTCAATGGGCGCAAGCCTGAAGCAGCAACGCCGCGTGGGGGATGACGGCCTTCGGGTTGTAAACCTCTTTTCCCGGGGACGATAATGACGGTACTCGGGGAATAAGTCACGGCTAACTACGTGCCAGCAGCCGCGGTAATACGTAGGTGACGAGCGTTGTCCGGATTTACTGGGCGTAAAGAGCGCGCAGGCGGTCGTACAAGTCGAGTGTGAAATCCCCCGGCTCAACTGGGGAACGTCGCTCGATACTGTTCGACTTGAAGGCGGGAGAGGGAAGCGGAATTCCCGGTGTAGTGGTGAAATGCGTAGATATCGGGAGGAACACCAGTGGCGAAGGCGGCTTTCTGGC
>Ga0265329_10001693_pt1 | contig 10566 bp, 11 predicted proteins | sample 41627metaG_FD_202091 | JGI IMG/M metagenome (GOLD analysis project Ga0265329, IMG submission 202091) | Rhizosphere microbial communities from Carex aquatilis grown in University of Washington, Seatle, WA, United States - 4-16-27 metaG | ecosystem: Host-associated > Plants > Roots > Rhizosphere...
GCGCTACGAGCAGGTCGTCCAGATCTGGCAGCGGACCACCCAGGACGTCTCCAACGAGATGATGGAGGCCCTCGATCCGCGCGGGCCGCTGACCATGATGACCCGTTCCGGGGCCCGCGGGAACAAGGGCAACATCGGCCAGCTGGGCGGCATGCGCGGCCTCATGGCTGACCCGTCCGGCCGCATCATCGACGTGCCCGTGCGGAGCAACTTCCGCGAAGGCATGACCGTCCTCGAGTACTTCATCTCCACCCACGGCGCCCGCAAGGGCCTCGCCGACACGGCCCTCCGCACGGCCGACTCCGGCTACCTCACGCGGCGCCTGGTCGACGTGGCCCAGGACGTCATCACCCGCGATGACGACTGCGGCACCCTCGAGGGCACGTGGATCACGCGCGACGAGACGGCGGAATTCGCCGGCTCCGAGCCGGAGGCCTTCGCCCGCCGCCTGGTCGGCCGCCTCGCGGCTGCTCCCGCCAGCCATCCCACCAGCGGCGAGATCCTCGTCGAGCGCAACGTGCTCATCGACGAGGAGACCGCCCACGCCATCGACGAGTCGGGCCTGAGCGGCGTGCTCGTCCGCTCGCCCCTCACCTGTGCCTCGCGGTACGGCGTCTGCCGTGCCTGCTACGGCCGCAACCTGGCCACCGGCAGCCTTGTCGGCCCCGGCGAGGCGGTCGGCATCATCGCTGCCCAGTCGATCGGTGAGCCGGGTACCCAGCTGACCATGCGCACGTTCCATACGGGCGGCGTGGCCGGGCTGGACATCACCGCCGGCCTGCCCCGCGTCGAGGAGCTGTTCGAGGCCCGCGTCCCCAAGGGCAAGGCGGAGATCAGCCACATCGACGGCGTCGTCGAGCTCATCCAGGGCGAGAACGGCGCGCGACGCGTCAAGGTCACCAGCCGCGAGGGGTATGACACCCCGCTCGAGCTGGCCAAGTCGCAGGAGCTTCTCCTGGAGCCCGGCGACAACGTCGAGGTCGACCAGGTCGTGGCCCGCCAGCCGGGCACCGAGACGGCCGACGAACTGCGCAGCCCCGTGCGCGGCGTGCTGGTCAAGGCCGGCAAGCAGCTCTCGGTGCACAGCGAGGACGTCGTCGAGCGCGAGTACCAGATCCCCCACAACGCCAAGCTGCGGGTGGAGAACGGCCAGGAGATCCGGGCCGGTGACGCCATCACCGACGGCCCCATCAACCCCCAGGAGTACCTGGAGACGCGGGGCCGCGACTCGGTCCAGCGCTACCTCGTCAAGGAGGTCCAGAAGGTCTACCGCAGCCAGGGCGTGACGATCAACGACAAGCACATCGAGATCATCGTCCGCCAGATGCTGCGCAAGGTCCGCGTGGACCAGCCCGGCGACAGCGAGCAGCTGCCGTTCGAGCTCGTCGATCGCTTCGACTTCGAGGAGATCAACGACCAGGTGCTGGCCGAGGGCGGCGAGCCGGCGACGGCCGAGACCGTCCTGCTGGGCGTCACCAAGGCATCCCTCAACACGAGCAGCTTCCTGGCCGCGGCCTCCTTCCAGGAGACCACGCGGGTGCTGACCGAGGCCGCCATCAACGGCTCCAAGGACCGCCTGCTGGGCCTCAAGGAGAACGTCATCATCGGCAAGCTCATCCCCGCCGGGACGGGTGCGCCGGCCGCCGTCGCCGCTCGCCGCGAGGAGGAGCGTCGCCGCGCCGCCGAGGCGCTGGCCGGTGGCGAGCTGCCGGAGGGCTTCGGCGAGGAGTACAACCCCCTGCTGGAAGAGGCCATGGAGACCCTGCCCACGGGCGAGGCCTTCAACCCGCTGCTGGCCGAGGCGCTCTCCGGCGAACGCGACGAGGATCTGGGTCCCAACCCCTTCCTGGAAGGGGAGGGCCCGGGCGACGATATGGGCGACGAAGGCTTCGCGTCGGACGACGACGCCGAGCCGGCCGAGCCCTCCCTCACCGGGGAGTAGCGCCGACCGACCTCACTCGGGGCCTTCCGGCCCCCACCAGGCGACCGATGGGCGGCCGTGGCACCAGCTGCGGCCGCTCTTTCGTGCCCGCGGCCGTCATGGCCGGTGCTCGGGCGGGTTCGGCCGCCGGGTCCGGCGCGAAGGTGTCACCGCCTTGCATGCGGTGATGCACGGGACCGACTTCGCCGGGCTCCGACTCCATCCAATCCCCAGCAGCACCAGCACCATGGCCGCGATACCGCGAGCCGTCGGCCGACCTCGTCGAGCAGCTCGAGCGCCTGGCCAACCTGCGCAGCGACGGCGCCCTCACCGACGCGGAGTTCGCGGCCGCCAAGTCGCGCCTGATGCAGGCCTGAGCAGAGCCCGAGCATCCGTTTGCCCCAACGCAGCTCCTTCGTCCGCCGCGGTCCCTCGTCCGTGCACCCAGTGTTCACTACAGGGAAGCAAGCGCCCGCCGGACCGTCGGCATCGCCCCTTCCCCCCTCGTTCGGTGCATGGGGCGTTCGAAACCGCGGCGGAGTAGGCTCTCCTCCGTCGCAGTGAACGCCGGACGCACAGACCCGGCGGGCGGACGCACAGACTCGGCGGGCGGACGCACAGACCTCCTGGGCAGCACCCGGGTGGACTCGGCCGCAGTGCTCGATCGGCGCCCCCGGGCCGGCCGGGCCCGTCGTTGACACGCTGAGCGGGCGATTGCTACAATCTCCCTTCGCGGCCGCGTCCGGTCGCGTGGTCGATGGTGCTCAGCACCCACCACGCCACAGGCGACGCGTGCCGACCCGCAATACGACCCGAACCTCCGGCCGTGCCGCGTCCCAGGCGGCAGGCAGGATCCCTTGGAAGGAGCCCGCGTCACTCGTGCCCACGATCTCCCAGCTCGTGCGCCACGGCCGCAAGACCAAGATCCGCAAGGTCAAGGCGCCGGCCATGCGCAAGAACTGGAACAGTCTCCGGCAGCGCCAGGAGTCGATCCCGGGCGCCCCGCAGAAGCGGGGCGTCTGCCTCCAGGTGCGCACGATGACGCCCAAGAAGCCTAACTCCGCGCTGCGCAAGATCGCCCGCGTGCGCCTCACCAACCAGATGGAAGTGACGGCCTACATCCCGGGCATCGGCCACAACCTGCAGGAGCACTCGGTGGTGCTGGTCCGCGGCGGCAAGGTCAAGGACCTGCCGTCCGTGAAGTACCACATCATCCGCGGCACCCTCGACGCGGCCGGCGTGCGTGATCGCAAGCAGGGCCGCTCCAAGTACGGCGCGAAGGCTGCCCCGGCCATCGGAGGCCGGAAGTAGCATGCCCCGCCGCACCGGCACGCCCCGCAAGGCCAAGTACGCGCCGACCCTGACCCGCACCACGGACCGTTTCGTGGTCAAGATCATGAAGGACGGCAAGAAGGGCCTCGCCGAGCGCATCCTGCGCCAGGCCCTCGCCCGCGCCGAAGCCTCGTCCCGCCGCCCCGGCATGGACGTGCTCGAGGCCGCCCTGCGCAACGCGACGCCCATCATCGAGGTCAAGCCCCGCCGCGTCGGTGGCGCGACCTACCAGGTGCCGGTGGAGATCCGCGGCGACCGCCGCGTCTCGCTCGGCGTGCGCTGGCTCGTCCAATCGGCCCGCAAGCGCTCCGGCAAGTCCATGAGCGAGAAGCTGGCGGCCGAGCTCGTCGACGCCATGAATGGCCTCGGCGCCGCCGTCAAGCGCCGCGAGGACACCCACAAGATGGCCGAGGCCAACAAGGCCTTCAGCCATTTCAAGTGGTAGTCGGCAGGACGGACTGACCCCATGGCACGCCAGGTCCCGCTCGGGCGCACCCGCAACATCGGCATCATCGCGCATATCGACGCGGGCAAGACCACCGTCACCGAGCGGATCCTCTTCTACACCAAGAAGATCTACAAGCTCGGTGAAGTCCACGAGGGCGCGGCCACGATGGACTGGATGCCGCAGGAGCAGGAGCGCGGCATCACCATCACGGCCGCGGCCACGACCGCGTTCTGGGGCGACCATCGCATCAACATCATCGATACGCCCGGGCACGTGGACTTCACCGTGGAGGTGGAGCGCAGCTTGCGCGTGCTCGACGGCGCGGTCGTCGTCTTCGATGGCGTGGCCGGCGTCGAACCGCAGTCGGAGACGGTCTGGCGCCAGGCCGACCGCTACGGTGTGCCCCGCTTCTGCTTCATCAACAAGCTCGACCGCACCGGTGCCGACTTCTGGCGCGGCGTGGACTCGATCAAGGAGCGCCTGGGCGCCAACGCCGTGCCGGTGCAGGTCCCCATCGGACGCGAGGAGGGCTTCCTCGGCGTCATCGACCTGGTGCGCATGAAGGCTGTCTACTACCGCGACGACCTGGGCAACCAGATCGAGGTGACGGACATCCCGGCCGAGCTACTGGCCGACGCCCAGGTCCACCACACCCACCTGGTGGAGGCCGTCGCCGAGATGGACGACGAGCTGACCCACAAGTACCTGGAGGGCCACGAGTTCACGGAGGAGGAGCTCAAGCGCGGCCTGCGCCTTGGCACGCTCCAGAACCGCATCGTGCCCGTGCTCACCGGCTCGGCCCTCAAGAACAAGGGCATCCAGGCGGTGCTCGACGCGGTGGTCGATTACCTGCCCTCGCCCCTCGACGTGCCGCCCATGATCGGTCTGGATCCGCGCACCGGCCGCGAGGTCCTGCGCACCGTGTCCGACGACGAGCCCTTCTCCGCCCTGGTCTTCAAGATCGCCGCCGACCCCTTCGTGGGCAAGCTGGCCTTCTTCCGCGTCTACTCCGGCACGCTGACCTCCGGCTCGTACGTGCTCAACGCCACGAAGGGCAAGAAGGAGCGGCTGGGCCGCATCCTGCAGATGCACGCCAACCATCGCGAGGAGATCGACGCCGTCTACGCCGGCGACATCGCCGCCGCGGTCGGGCTCAAGGAGTCCTTCACCGGCGACACCCTGAGTGACCCCGACCACCCCGTGATCCTGGAGTCGATGACCTTCCCCGAGCCGGTCATCGAGGTGGCCATCGAGCCCAAGACGAAGGCCGACCAGGACAAGCTCGGCGTGGCCCTCCAGCGCCTGGCGGAGGAGGACCCTACCTTCCGCGTCCAGACCAACGAGGAGACCGGCCAGACGCTCATCGCCGGCATGGGCGAGCTGCACCTCGACGTGCTCGTCGACCGCATGGTCCGCGAGTTCCACGTCGCGGCCAACGTGGGCAAGCCCCAGGTGTCCTACCGCGAGACGATCCGCCGCGCCGCCGAAGGCAATGGGCGCTACGTCCGCCAGACGGGCGGCAAGGGCCAGTACGGCCACGCCGTCATCAAGCTCGAGCCCAACGAGAAGGGCGCCGGCTACCAGTTCATCGACAAGATCGTCGGCGGGACCATCCCGCGCGAGTACATCAAGCCCGTCGATGCCGGCATCCGCGAGGCGCTGCAGACCGGTATCTACGCCGGCTATCCGGTCGTCGACGTCAAGGTCACCCTCCACGACGGCTCGTTCCACGAGGTCGACTCGTCGGAGATGGCCTTCAAGATCGCCGGCTCACTGGCCATCAAGGACGCCTTCCAGCGCGCCGACCCGGTCATCCTGGAGCCGGTCATGAAGGTCGAGGCCACCATGCCCGAGGCGTTCATGGGCGATGTCATCGGCGACCTCAATAGCCGCCGCGGCCACATCGACGCGATGGAGGCCCGCGGGGAGGGCCAGCACCGCACCCAGGTGGTGCGTGCCTTCGTGCCGCTGGCCCAGATGTTCGGCTACGCCACCGACCTGCGGTCCATGACGCAGGGCCGGGCGACCTACTCCATGGAGTTCTCGCACTACGCAGAAGTCCCATCCAGCATCACGAGCGAGCTGGTCCAGAAGTCCAAGGTCGGCTGAGGAGCAAGTAGGCAGATGGCCAAGAAGAAGTTCGAGCGCACCAAGCCGCACGTCAACATCGGCACGATCGGCCACATCGACCATGGCAAGACGAGCCTGACGGCGGCCATCACCAAGTACCTCGCCCTCAAGGGCGGGGCCGAATACCGCGCCTTCGACACCATCGACAACGCGCCCGAGGAGCGCGAGCGGGGCATCACCATCGCCATCGCCCACGTGGAGTACGAGACGGCCGCCCGCCACTACGCCCACGTCGACTGCCCCGGCCACGCCGACTACATCAAGAACATGATCACCGGCGCGGCCCAGATGGACGGCGCCATCCTCGTCGTGGCCGCCACCGACGGGCCGATGCCCCAGACCCGCGAGCACATCCTGCTGGCCCGCCAGGTGGAAGTGCCCTACATCGTCGTCTTCTTGAACAAGGTCGACATGGTCGACGACCCCGAGCTGCTCGAGCTCGTCGAGCTCGAGGTCCGCGAGCTGCTCTCCAAGTACAACTTCCCCGGTGACGAGATCCCCGTCATCCGCGGCTCGGCCTTGGCCGCCCTCGAAGCGGGCAACGACCCGAACGACCCGGCCTACGCGCCCATCCAGGCCCTCATGGATGCCGTCGACAGCTACATCCCGACGCCCGAGCGGGCCGTCGACAAGCCCTTCCTCATGCCCATCGAGGACGTCTTCGGCATCAAGGGCCGCGGCACCGTGGCCACCGGGCGCGTCGAGCGCGGCGTGGTCAAGGTCGGCGAGGAGGTCGAGATCGTCGGCGTGCGGCCCACCCGCAAGGTCGTCGTGACCGGCGTCGAGATGTTCAAGAAGCTGCTCGACGAGGGTCGTGCCGGCGACAACATCGGGACGCTGCTGCGGGGCATCGAGCGCGACGACATCGAGCGCGGCCAGGTCCTCGCCAAGGCCGCCAGCATCAAGCCCCACACCCGCTTCCACGCCCAGGTCTACGTGCTCAGCAAGGAGGAGGGCGGCCGCCACACGCCGTTCTACAACGGCTACCGGCCGCAGTTCTACCTGCGCACGACCGACGTGACCGGCGCCATCGGCCTGCCCGAGGGGGCCGAGATGGTCATGCCCGGCGACAACGTGGAGATGAAGGTCGAGCTCATCACGCCCATCGCGCTCGAGCCCGGCCAGCGCTTCGCCATCCGCGAGGGCGGCCACACCGTGGGCGCCGGCGCCGTCACCCAGATCCTGGAGTAGCAGCGTGGCGAAAGCGGAGAACCGACCGGTCATCGTCCTGGCCTGCACCGAGTGCAAGGACCGGGGCTACTCCACGACCAAGAACAAGAAGAACGATCCCTCCCGGCTGGAGCTCAAGAAATACTGTCCGCGGTGCCGCCGTCATACCATCCACCGGGAGGCCAAGTAAGCCATCGGAGGCGCGTAGCTCAATTGGTAGAGCTCTGGTCTCCAAAACCAGTGGTTGTCGGTTCGAGTCCGGCCGCGCCTGCCACCCCTAGCCCCAGCCCCCGCCGCCGTTCGTAAGGAGACGATCCATTGCAGCGCATCAGGCGCTACGTCGAGGAGTCCTGGTCTGAACTGAAGAAGGTGACCTGGCCCACGCCGCGTCAGACGTGGAACCTGACCGTGCTCGTCTTCGTCGTCAGCGCGATGGTGGGCGTCTTCATCTTCGGGGTCGACGCCGTCTTCACGACCGGCCTCAAGATCGTCACGAGCCTGTGACCATGGAAGCGACCAACGAGCAGGTCCAGGCGCCGGCCAAGCACTGGTACGTCATCCACACGTACTCGGGCTACGAGAAGAAGGTCAAGGCCAACCTCGAGCACCGCATCGAGTCGATGGGCATGGACGACCGCATCTTCCAGGTCCTGGTGCCCGAAGAGGACGAGATCGAGATCCGCGGTGGCCAGCGCGTCACCGTCCAGAAGAAGGTCTACCCCGGCTACGTGCTGGTGGAGATGATCCTGGACCCCGACTCCTGGTTCGTCGTGCGCAACACGCCGGGCGTGACCAGCTTCGTCGGCGGGGCCAACATCCCCGGCGTGCGCAACGAGCCCATCCCCCTCGACGAGACCGAGGTCAAGCAGATCCTGCGCCAGATGGGCGTCGAGGCCCCCAAGATGCGGGTCGCCTTCACCAAGGGCCAGAACGTGCGCGTCACGGACGGCCCGTTCGCCGAGTTCATCGGCACGGTCGACGAGGTCAACGCGGAGCGCAACAAGGTCAAGGTGCTGGTCAGCATCTTCGGCCGCGAGACGCCGGTCGAGCTCGACTTCCTGCAGATCGAGAAGTTGTGAGGCGCTGACCGGTGGCCAAGAAGATCCGTACCGTCCTGACCATCCAGCTGCCGGCCGGCAAGGCCACGCCGGCGCCGCCGGTGGGCACCGTCCTGGGCCCCCACGGCATCAACATCGTGGAGTTCTGCAAGACCTACAACGAGCGCACCGCGGCCCAGGCCGGGCAGGTCATCCCCGCCCAGATCACGATCTTCGAGGACCGCAGCTTCACCTTCGTGCTGCGCACGCCGCCCGCCGCCGACCTGCTGCGCAAGGCCGCCGGCGTGGAGAAGGGTTCCGCCACCGCCGGACGCGAGGGCGTCGGGCGGGTCAGCCGCGAGCAGGTGCGCGAGATCGCCCAGATCAAGATGGCCGACCTCAACGCCAACGACATCGAGGCTGGCGCCCGCGTCATCGAAGGCACCGCCCGCTCGATGGGCATCGAGGTCGTCAGCTAGCCGGCACGCCGGCACGAGGAGTCACCCCATGAGCCACGGCAAGAAGTACCAGGAGGCGGCCAAGCTCGTCGAGCACGAGCGGGTCTACGAGCCCGACATCGCCGTCGGGCTGCTGCGCCAGACCAGCACGGTCGGCTTCGACCCTACGGTCGAGGCCCACATCCGCCTGGGCGTCGACCCGCGCCACGCCGACCAGATGGTCCGCGGCACGGTCGTCCTGCCCCACGGCACCGGCAAGCGCGTGCGGGTCGTCGTGTTCGCCCAAGGCGAGAAGGCCCAGGAAGCGCTCCACTCGGGCGCCGACGAGGTCGGCGGCGAGGACCTGGTCAAGAAGGTCGAGGGCGGCTGGCTCGAGTTCGACGTGGCCCTCGCGACGCCCGACATGATGGGCATGGTCGGCAAGCTGGGCAAGATCCTGGGCCGCCGTGGCCTCATGCCCAACCCCAAGTCCGGCACCATCACCTTCGACCTGGAGCGGGCCATCCGCGAGGTCAAGGCCGGCCGCGTCGAGTTCAAGGTGGACAAGGGTGGCATCATCCACGTCCCCTTCGGCAAGGCCAGCTTCGAGGAAGCCCAGCTGGCCGACAACCTGGCCACGCTGATCGACGCCATCAACCGCGCCCGGCCCAGCGCCACCAAGGGCCAGTACTTCAGAAGCCTGACGGTCGCCTCGTCGATGGGCCCGGGCATCAAGGTGGATGTCCCGGCGCTCCTCGCCCGAGCCGCCTGAGGGTCATGAGGACGGCCCTGAGGCCGTCCGACTCATAACCGTTCCGCCCCAGACAGCGTTGCGCCCGCGAGGGCTCAATCCGTCGGGAGTCCGGCCCCCCGGCCGGCCCCGTCGCGCACGCCGAGGCGGGGTCACCACCCGAGGGCCGCTGCCCCCGGTGCTGCAGCCGCAGCGCGACCCCTGCGCGGGACATCGCAGCAGGGGTCGGCTCGTCCGGCGCCACCAGGGAAAGGAGGCTCCATGCCTACCGAGGCCAAACGGGCCACCGTCGCCGCCCTGACCGAGGCCTTCTCGGGCAGCAGCACGTCGATCGTGGCCGACTACCGCGGCCTCACCGTGTCCGAGATCACGGCCGTGCGGCGCGCCCTGCGCCAGCAGGGCCTGACCTACCACGTGGTCAAGAACCGTCTCGCCCGCATCGCGGCCGACCAGGCCGGGGTGGGGGAGCTGGCCGGACTGCTCATCGGTCCGTCCGCCGTGGCCCTTGGCCAGGGTGACGAGTCGGCCGTGGCCCGTGCCTTCCTCGACGCGACGCGGCCCTTCAAGGTCGTCGCCGTGCGGGGCGCCGTGGTCAACGGCAAGCGCCTCGCCGCGGAGGACGTCGGCCGGCTCGCCGCCCTGCCGTCCCGTGACATCCTGCTGGCTCAGCTCGCGGGCGCCATCGCGGCACCCCTGAGCGGCATGGCCGGCCTCCTCGCCGCACCGTTGCGCAACCTCGGCGCCGGGCTCAGCCAGCTCGCCGACCAGCGCGGCGCGACCGGCGCCTGACCCCATCCCCTCGATCCCCTACCCGTCCAACCCCCCGGAGGTGACGATCACATGGCGACCCTGACCCAGGACCAGGTCCTCGAGGCGATCGACGGCATGACCGTCCTCGAGCTGTCCGAATTCATCAAGAAGTTCGAAGCCCGCTACGGTGTCACGGCCGCGGCCCCCGCCGCCGCTGCCGCCCCCGCCGCCGCTGCTGCCGCGCCCGCGGCCGCCGCTGTCGAGGAGCAGACCGAGTTCACGGCTGTCCTGGCTGAGATCGGCCCCAACAAGATCCCCGTCATCAAGGTCGTGCGCGAGCTGACCGGCCTGGGCCTCAAGGAGGCCAAGGACCTGGTCGACGCGTTCCCCAAGCCGGTCAAGGAGGCCGTGACCAAGGAAGAGGCGGACAAGATCAAGGCCGCTCTCGAGGAGCAGGGCGCGAAGGTCGAGATCAAGTAGCTCGACTCTTCAGGATCACTCATTGAAAGGCCGGTGGCGCAAGCCGCCGGCCTTTCGCTATGCCTCCGGCTGCTGAGTCGGAGCCTGCGCGGGGGCTGCGGCCGTGCCGG
>Ga0265329_10001711_pt1 | contig 10496 bp, 10 predicted proteins | sample 41627metaG_FD_202091 | JGI IMG/M metagenome (GOLD analysis project Ga0265329, IMG submission 202091) | Rhizosphere microbial communities from Carex aquatilis grown in University of Washington, Seatle, WA, United States - 4-16-27 metaG | ecosystem: Host-associated > Plants > Roots > Rhizosphere...
TGTGATCCAAGCGTTCGGCATCTGCGCGATGATCACCGGAGTGGCCGCCGGACTGTACACGGCGGTGGCCGGCGGCTCGGTGAACTCCGTGGCGGATCTGCCGGTCGGGCGGGTATTGGCGCCGTTTGTCGAGGGTCTGGTGTCGATGGGACTCGGCATCTTGCTCAGCGTGGCTATTCAGTTCGGCGACGACCATGCCGGGCCGTCAACCAGCTTGTCCGTGGAACACATCAGCGATCGCATCGGCGTGGCGCCGCGCGCCTCCATCGAGGACTTCGAACGGCTGCGGCGGACGTTGCAGGAAGCCAACGGCGCCGCCGAACAACTCAAGACGAACCTGTCCGATGCCGGCGGCAAGGCCGGTGATGCCGCCCGGCAGTTCTCCGAGGTCCTCATGAACGTCGCGCGCCTCGTCGAGGATCTCAACAAATTCTTCCCGGCAGAGGGCCCGCGCCGCGGCCACTGATCGCACCACATGCACCAACGATCGAAAAGCTTGCTGCAATCCCTGGCGGGCCTCGAAGTCATGGCCTGCCTGTTCATCGCCGCGATCTTCGTCAGCATCGTGCTGGTCGGGCGACTCTCGCGCGGGGCGGCCGCATGTCAGACCGACACGCTGCCGCCCATGTGCTCCGAGCTACCGGTCATGGAACGCCTGGAAGCCTTGATGCGCGAGGTCCCGCCGGCACCCGCCGGCTACGATCAACCGCCGATCATCTCCTTGCCCGAGTCGCAAGGCTATCACTTCATCTCCGGCTCAGCCGAGCTCTCCGAGGACTTCAAGAACAAGCTCGGCGGCGACGTGACCGAGCGCTTGCTTCAGATCGCCACGCGCTACGGGCTCGACGTGATCGAGGTCGTCGGGCACACCGACGAGGTGCCGGTGTCGAGCGCCAGCAGCAACCTCGATGGACATCTCCTCGGCTTTCTGCGCGGCGAGGGATCGGTGCAGCAGCTTGCCTTTGCGGACAACGCCGGGCTCGGCCTGTCGCGCGCGGCGGCGGTGGTGAAGGAGCTGGGTCAGAACCCGCGGCTCAACGGCTTCACAGTCATCCCGTTGTCGGCGGGGCAAGCCGTCCTCGCGGACGGCACGCTGTCCACCGGCGCAAGCAACCGCGGAGCCGAGGAAGACCGCCGCCGCATCGAAATCCGCCTGCGTCGGTCCGCCGCGGCCACCGGGGCACGCAGCGGCGACGGCACGTCGTAAGGCGTGGCCGGCGGGTTCACTGCGGCGCTCACCGCAGCGGCGCGTCGAGGTTCTCGGCGATCAGCTGGTACACCTTGCGCGACAGCAACAGCGCGTTGTGGCCGACGTCGTTGACCTGGACGTTGCACGCACGCGGGTAGTGCGCCGTGGCCAGCGGCAGCACCATTGCGTCGAAGCTCGAGTGAATGGAAATGACGTCGAACTGCTGCGGGACGCGATCCGCGGCGTTCAGCTGCCGCAGCCACGGCGAGCCGGGCGCGAGCTGTGGCATTGGCGAGCCCGGCCCGGCGGCGAGGGCGGTGCCGAAGTGCGGCGTGCCCAGGGTCACGATGCGCCGCACGCCGGGCATCGGATAGCGGCGCGCCGCATAGCGCAGCAGCAACCCCCCGAGGCTGTGCCCGACCATGGCCAACGGATGCGCCGGCGCTTCGCGTTGCAGCCACGTGTGCAGCCGCTGCGCCGCCGCTTCGAGGTCGCCGCGCGCCGTGGGATAGGTGAAGCAGTACACCGGCCCCCAGCCATCGCGGACCAGCCGGCGGCGCAGCAGCCACAACGAGCCGGCGTTGAGCGCCCAGCCGTGCACCAGCACCACCGCACCGCGCCGCCCGGCGCCACCCCGGCCGTGCGGCAGGCACCACGCCGCGGGAATCAGCGCGAGCCACGTGGCCAGGGCCGCGCACTCGACCAGGAAAGCCCAGCCGGCGTTGACCAGCCCCAGCGGGTCGGGGAGATCGTTGCCTGAAGTGGTTCGGCGCAGCATGTACCGGCGCCACACGTAGAGCGCGCCGTTGAACAGCACGACCCAGAGGAGAAACGCCACCAGGAGGTCGCGGACGAGGTGCACGCACCACCTCTTAGCGTAGCGTCACCGTGCCGGCAAAGGTGCGTAACCCCGTCGCAGCGGCCGGCGTCGCGTGGTATGCATTGCGGGGCGGACGACCAGTGATCCGATGCATGACGCCCAAGATCCCACGACCCGATCGGTGACCGAGCCCGGTGCGCTGCGGCGCTTCGGCGCGCTGCCTGGCTGGTTCTGCCGGCGGTTGTTTTCACAAGTGCGCGTCGATCCCGGCGCCATCGAGCACGTCCGCGCGCTGGCGACGCGCGGCAGCATCGTCTATGTCATGCGCTACCGCTCGCTGGTCGATTACATGCTGATCGCCTTCGTGTTGCTGCGCGAGGGCCTGCCGCTGCCCGAGTTCGTCAGCGACATCCCCACGCTGCTGCTGCGGCCGGTGCGCGAGATCGCCGCCACGATATGGCAGCGTCTGCGGAACATGCGCCTGCACGGGCATGCGCTCCGCCGCTTCGAGGATCGCGATCGGTGCCAGCGGCTGGTGCACACCGGCCGGCCGGTCCTGATCTTCATGCGCAGCCGCGCCCCGTGGGTGTCCCCCTTTGCGACCCGTCGCGCGGCGTTGCGCCGCGTGCGCAGCGGCACCGACTACCTGCGCGAAATCGTGCACACACCGGGCAACCGCGAGGTGTTCCTGGTGCCGCTCGCCGTGTTGCGTGGACGCTTCCGCGGCACGGAATCGCGGCTGGCGACGTTGGTGTACAGCGTCCAGGAAACACCCGGCGAGGCCAAGCGACTGCTGTCGCTGATGTGGAACGCGCGGGCCACCAGCATCACCGTGGGCAAGGACGTGCGGCTCGCCGACTTCAAGCCCTACTGCGCCGCCGAGGGCACGGAGCGCGTGGTGCGCCGCCTGGCGCGCGCCCTGCAGATTTTCCTCTATCGCGAGGAACGTGTGGTCTGGGGCCCGCCCCTGCTTCCCAAGCACCGGGTCCGCCAACGGGTGTTGCAAGGCGAAGATCTGGCCGCGTTGATTCGCCGGCTGGCCGTGGAACGCAACCAGCCGGAGTCGCGACTGTGGCGCACGGCGGAGAAGTACTTCGACGAAATTGCAGCGAACTACAAGGGTGGGTACTTCGCGCTCTTCGAGTTCCTGCTGAATCGCATCTGGCCGCGCGTCTTCCAGGGCTTCGAATACAGCGGGCTCGACAAAGTCATCGACTGCGTCAAGCAGCACCCGGTGGTGCTGGTGCCGTGTCATCGCAGCCACTTCGATTACTTGATCCTGTCGTACATGTTCCACGCCAACTACCTGAGCCCGCCGCACATCGCAGCGGGCGACAACCTGTCCTTCTGGCCCCTGGGACCGCTGTTCCGCGGTGCCGGCGCCTACTTCCTTCGCCGCAGCTTCGAGGGCAACGAGCTCTACAAGACCGTCTTCAACAAGTACCTCACCTTCCTCATCCGCGAGGGCTACACGCAGGAGTTCTTCATCGAAGGTGGCCGCAGCCGCACCGGCAAGATCCTCACGCCGAAGCTCGGGATGTTGTCGGCCATCGTCGGCGCATTCACCGACGGCGTACGCCGCGACCTGTACTTTATCCCTGTCTCGATCCACTACGGACGTGTGGTCGAAGAGGCCTCGTACACCCGCGAGTTGATCGGCGCCGCGAAGGAGAAGGAATCGCTGTGGGGGTTATTGAAGGCGCGGACGGTGCTGCGGCAAAAATACGGGTCGGTGCAGGTCACCTTCGCCGATCCGATATCGTTGAACCAAGCCCTCGGCAATCGCCGTGACCGCTTCCGTAACCCCGCCCACGATCCGGACATCGAGGACGAGAAGCGCCGCTTCACCCGCAAGCTCGGCTTTCGCATCCTGCGTGAAGTCAACGCGGTCACGGTGGTGGGAGCGACGTCCCTGTCGTCGACCGTGCTGCTGAGCTCGCCGCACGCCGCCTGGCGCTATCCGCAGTTCCTGGAAGCGGCGCAGACGCTGGTGCGCTTCTTGCGCCACCAGGGGGTGCAGCTCACCGCCTCGCTCGAGCGCAACGTGGCGGACTTCAAAGAGAGCCGCCTCTTTCTCGAGTCGGGCGGCTTGATTCAGCGCCTGCAAGGCGACGGCGACGTGATTCGTGTACCCACGGAGAAGCGTGTCAGCCTCAACTTCTACAAGAACAACACCATCCACTTCTTCCTGCTGCCGGCGCTGCTGTCGCGGGCCTTGTGCATGGGCCTGCGCGGCGCGGCGCTCAAGGATGAAGTCAACTGGTGGCTCGACCTCTACCGGTGGGAGTTCCCGCTGCCGGAGCGCGAGGCGGTCGCGGCGGAGCTCGGCCGGCTGCTGGAATACTTCCGCGCCGAGGGCGCGGTGCGGGCCGCCGATGGCGATGCCGTTGCCCCCGAGCATCCCCTGATACGCAGCACCGCCGGGCTGCTCGACAACTTCCGCGAGGCCTACTGGATTGCGGCGCGCACGCTCGCTCAGCTCTCCGAAACCGGGATACCACAGAAGGCCGTCCTCGAGCAGGCGCGCAAGCGCTATACCACCAGCCTCCTCCTGGGCGAGGTACAGCGGCCGGAGGGCAACACGGTCGTCACCCTTGGCAATGCCCTGAATCGCTACGAGGAAGTCGGGCTGGTGACCATCACGGCGCCACCGAAGGGTCGCGATCGGATCGTACGCCGGGGCCCGAGGTTCGCGGAGCTCCAGCCGTTGGAAGCACGCCTCGCGGCAAGCCTGCAGTGAGGCCTTGCACAGTGTGCGTCCCGGGCGCGTATGGGGAGGCGGCGTCACCGATCGTACGGTTTGGCAGGCATGCCTCGCGCCATCGACAAGCATGAAGTGCTGCGCCGCCTGCGCGAGCGCCTCGCGGCAACCCTCGAACGCTTGACGGCAGCGCAGACCGCGGCGCAGTCGGGGGCAGTGCACGCCGAGGCCAAGCAAGAGCATCCGAAGGACACCCGCTCGATCGAAGCCGGCTACCTCTCACGCGGCTTGGCGGAGCGCGTCGAGACCATGCAGGAGGCCGTCAGCATCCTCGGGGTGTTTCGACTGCCCCAACGGGGCAGCGACGACCCCATCGGCCTCGGCGATCTCGTCGCGCTTCTCGGCGAGGACGGTGGCGAGGCGATCCACTTCCTGGCTCCAGTGGGCGGCGGCGAGAAACTCGATATCGAAGGCACCGAGGTGCTCGTGCTCACCCCACGCGCCCCGTTGGGCGCCGCCCTGGTCGGTAGCCATCCCGGCGACGAGGTCACGATTGATCTCCCCGGCGGCAAGCGCTGCCTCGTAATTGCCTGGGTATGCTGAGGGGACGACTGATCGGCGGTGTTCAAGAACGCGGCCACCGGCAACACACGGTGTCTTCAGAAACGCGCGCCGCTGACGCGCGACCTGGTGACGGCACGGTGAGCGCTGTGCCAGTAATGCCCCGACGGTGGCACGGGCCTTGGTCGGGAGCGTCTCAGGGGCCTGGCCGGGCGTGCATGCGGCTGACCCGCGTGGGTGCGGAACAGGCAGCCATACGAGCGACGCCGCCCGGTGGCTACCGTTCAGCACGCCTCCCCTAAAGGGTCCAGTAAGAAATCCAGCCTTCGGTCGATTGTTGGTCTAGGGAGGTCTGTGCGACAGATTGTGCTGGCGCGGGCTCCTTCTGAATCGCCGCGCCGGGTTGACCTGCTTGCCATGAACATTCTGAAGAGTCGTAAGAACCGAAAGGAAGAGCGACGTGACGAACCGTGTAATTGAACCTCAGCATCGGAGGAAGGTTCTCGGGGCGCTCAGGACGAAAGTAGTGGCGGCTCTCCTTCCCGGAGCCATGTGGATCTGCCTTGCCGCAACACCGTGTCTGGCGGGGCGGTATAGGTTTGGGGTGGATCTGCATCCCCAACAAGTGGGTCCAAACGCCTGGCACTTTGCGATCGACCTGCGGGTCAAGCCCATCGGGCGGCCCCAATTCGTCGGCTCGCAGTACGACTTCGCATCCGCCACTCAAGGGATTGCCATCGACTACGATTTCAACTCCGCCCAGGGAGGTTCGGGCTTCTCGGACGCAAGAACATTCATGGCGATCGCCCCGACCCTGTTCGACCCGATCGACGGATTCAAGAACGGTTGGGACGCTACTGACCTGAAAGACGGAATTTTCAGCGGCGTGGTTTATTCCACGGCGCCGCCGACCGCCGTGTACTTCATGATCGAGGCGAGGCGTTTCGTGCGCGTGCGGCGCCCGCACTGAGCACCCGGCGGGTCGATTCAGCCGCCACGCAGGTCAACGAGGCGTCGCTGCCCCTCCAACGATCCACCGGGCCAATACGTCGGCACCGTTCTCGGGCATCGGCCTTCCAAGACAATTGTCGAGCCGCCATCCCTGGTCATCCATCTTGCGGCGAAACGCGGTGAACGAAGTGCGGCTGGAGTACCCGAGCCAGTGCGCTTCCCAGAACGTGTTGTAGCCGGCGCCGGCGATCACGGCGTCCGCCCCGGGCAGCCACTCGGCCACTGGGAACAGCGCGTCACTCTCGAAGAGGTTGAAGATCGCCACGCCGTCCGACCGAGCCGGTGGCACCAGTTGGCGGCATTCGCCCGCTTGGCCGGCGTGCACGACCGCAACCAGCCGCTGGTCCTCTGATATGCCGAGCCGCTGGCGCAGTGCGTGGGACGGCCGGCACTCCTCTGGATTGCTGATGACGATCGGTGCAATGCGTTCGCGCACCACCTCGTGCTCGAGCGGCTCGATGGCGATGATGCGATCGAACTGCTGGGCGGCGAATCGCGCCTGCGGTGTGCCGACAAACCATGCCGGTGCACAGTGCCGGAGCATCAGCCAACACTCGCAGCCGGGCAGCGGCAGAATGTACCGCAAAGGGGCCCAGAACATGTCGGCGATGAGCAGATCAGGGGCAAACTTCATCAGGGCAAATGCGAGATCCGTCACCGGGGCACGCATCGGATGAAGGACTTCCTCTGGGGTGATGGGCACGACGTGATAGTTGTCGCGCTGGACGACCGGAAACGACAATTGTGGCCCAAACATGCGGTAGTCGCCGACGAATCCGGCACGCACCAGCGCACGTTCGATCGCTAGTCCGCGGACGACGTGGCCCGCCCCCGTCCGCCCCGCGGTAAAATAGGCTACACGCACGTGTGGTGGCGCTCGGCGGCCGCGCCCCCCGGGGTTAGCGCACGTCCCGGCGGGGCTGCGCCTCTGATGTCAACAGCCGTAACTGCCGCAGAGGTTCACGTCTCCGACATCGATGCAGTCGTCCGGGTTGGTCCCACAAGTGGCGTTGTTTGTATCCGTGAGACTGCGCCAGATCGGCGCGAAGCCTGAGCCCGGAAGGACGCTCTCGCGTTCGGCGCAGTCGGCGGGCAGGACCCAACGGTCGGCGCGTATCGGGTCAGCCGGATGGTTGAGGGGCGCAAGCGGAAAGTCGACGCAAAAGGCGCCGGAATCATCGGCCGCCGTGACGCCCTGGGCGGAGAGAGTGCCCCACGCGTCAGGTGTGCCGGGACAGACCGGCGCCGGATTCGTGCTGTAGATATACACCGGTGCGCCGCCGGCCAGCGGTGCCCCCTGGACCAGTGCGCGCCCGCGCACACACGCGGTGGCTTGGCAACTGCCACCGTCTCCCGGAGCAGCGATGAGCAAGTTGTTGTTGGTGTCCGCGGCGTCGAGGCAGTTTGTGAACCCAAAGCACGGCGCTTTGGTGAACGTTTTCCCGTCGATGCAGCCGGCGGAAGGGGTGCTGCCATCCTTCTTCGTCGTCGAGGCGATGGCGCACGTCACCGCGCCGGTCTTGCTGCTGCGCTTGATGCAGGCGGCGTAGTGCAGGCTGGGATTTCTGCCACAGGTGGATTGCGCAAACGCGCCGAGGGCCTTGACCTTGCACTGCGTGCGGAGATTGCCGAGCTTGGCCTGCGCGGCAATGATGAGCGAGGCGCACTTCACGTAGTTGACGTGCTGCTTCCCCGCACTGCCGTCATACGACGCACACACACAGACGTCGTGGACGATCTGGCGGACGGCGCGGATTTCGGCGGCGTCGCCTGCCACCTCCGGAGCCGTACCGGTCAGACACGTCTTCGTTCCCGCCCAACACACCGCCGGCGCCGCGAGCAGCATGATCCCAAAGGCGAGAGCGCGGGGATGCACGGATAGCTCACGCGTCGTGGCCAACAGTCCTCGTGGCACCAAGCGATTCAGCATATCGCCATCCCCCTCCAGTACGGCTCCTGACCCCAATGCGGCTAGTAACAAACCTAGCGTCGGCATGTCAAACGCGCCCCGGACATGCCCCGAGCGCGCGGGCGCTGGTTTGTCAAGGGCGCGGGCGGTCATGAACACTTTCGTCTGCTCGCTGTCGCAGCGGTGCCCGCAGCGACCGTGGTGGCGTTGCCGACGTCGCGAGCGAGCGCATTGACATTAGCCCCGCTGCTGTGAGCATTAGTCGAAGTCCATGGAGCGGTCTCGCCACGACTGTTGACGACAGGCGGGCCTGCGTGCGAGATGTTACGGCGTAAGCGAAGGAATGTGATTCATCCGCGCTGTGCGGATGAATGCAGCACGAACGAATGACTGCAGCGAGTGACGAGCAGGCACCGGGGTGCAGTGCTGCCCCGGAAGAACGCGTCATCGCGTTGGCGCGCGAGATTGCAGAGACGATCAATGCGGGAACCGTTGAAGGACGTGACGTGTTGCGGGAGATGGCCGTTGGCCTGGTGCGCGACGGTGTCGACGTCGGCGAGCCCGTACCGACGCCACAGCAAACGTCATCCGCAACGGGGACCTTCAATCCATTGGGAATCGGCATCCCACTCATCTTGATGGGTGGGGTCTTGGTGTTCTTGTTTCCGCCCGTCGGATTGCTGATGTTTGCCGCGGCCGCTGTGATGATCGTGTGGGGAGTGGGAGCAACACTGCTCGCGCGTCAGTCGCGCAACTGAGGGTTCGAGACCATGGCGAAAGCGGCAAAGGAGCAAACCCCGGAAGAGCTCGCGGCGCTCGACGCGCGACGGCGGACCGAACAAGCGCTCGAGCGCGCCAAGCGCGAGCGCGAGCGTGCGCAACTCGGTGGGCTGTGGTCGCGGCGCGATTTCTTCGGCCGCCTCGGTTGGAGCGGCTTTGGGATCTTTTCGCTGGTCACCTTGCTGGCCGCCGTGCGCTCGACCTTCCCACGGGTTTTGTTCACACCGCCGTCCAGCTTCAAGGCCGGGACGCCCAACGACTTCGCGGTCGGCGAAGTGAGCGAGAAATTCAAGAAGGAATTCCGCGTCTGGATCGTGCGCAACGAGGACGGATTCTACGCCATCTTCGCCAAATGCACGCATCTCGGGTGCACCCCGCGCTGGCTGGCGGCAGAGAACAAGTTCAAGTGTCCCTGCCACGGCAGCGGCTACTACAAGGATGGCGTGAATTTCGAAGGCCCGGCGCCACGCCCCATGGACCGGGTCCGCATCACCCGCGCGGAAGACGGCCAGATCGTGGTCGATGTGAGCGTCAAGTATCAGTTCGGCACGTGGGACAAGCCCGGCGCCTTCTTGAAGGTCTGAAGGATCCCGCAAACAACCCAACGAAGGATTTCCAGGACATCTATGGCAATGTTGGATGAACTGAAGCGCCAGATCATGGAGTCGCAGGTCTGGCAGTCGATTTTCCGGCACGGCTATGAGGATACGCCGCGCAACCGCATCCTCATGGTGTCGGGCAATGTCTGGCTACACCTGCACCCGTCCAAGGTGCGCAAGCACGCCACCCGCCTGCGTTTCACGTGGTGCATGGGCGGCATCACCTTCCTCATGTTTCTGGTGACGGTGGTCACCGGCGTTTACCTGATGTTCTACTATCGGCCGACCGCCGAGTACGCCTACGCCGACATGAAGTATCTGGAGTTCGACATGCCCTTCGGGATGCTCATGCGCAACATGCACCGCTGGGCGGCGCACGGCATGGTCATCGCCGTCTGGTTGCACATGTTCCGCGTCTTCCTGACGGGCTCGTACAAACCGCCACGTGAGTTCAACTGGGTCGTGGGGGTCATTCTCCTGGTCCTCACGCTGCTGCTGAGTTTCACCGGCTACTTGCTGCCGTGGGATCAGTTGTCGATCTGGGCGGTGACGGTGGGCTCGAACATGGGGCGGGCAACGCCGCTGCTGGGACACGAAGGCCCGTTCCACGAGTTGGTTGGCGTCAACCCGATCTATGACGCCCGCGCCTTCTTGTTCGGCGGCGGCGAGATCGGGCCGCACACGCTGCTCAGATTCTATATCCTGCATTGCATCTTCATTCCGCTGGTCGCCAGCCTGTTCATGGCCGTGCATTTCTGGCGCATCCGGCGCGACGGATTCTCCGGACCACCAGTGTAAGCCGGACCGAAGGCGCGGAGCTCGACATGCGGGTATTGACGCTTCCGATTTTGATGGCGCTGGTCATCTGGCTCCTGTACTGGCTGGCGCGACCGAGGTCCCATGGCAGAGGATAGCAAGGCGACATT
>Ga0265329_10001712_pt1 | contig 10494 bp, 10 predicted proteins | sample 41627metaG_FD_202091 | JGI IMG/M metagenome (GOLD analysis project Ga0265329, IMG submission 202091) | Rhizosphere microbial communities from Carex aquatilis grown in University of Washington, Seatle, WA, United States - 4-16-27 metaG | ecosystem: Host-associated > Plants > Roots > Rhizosphere...
ACACCATTTGTCCGGCGAAATGATTTGTGTCCTGATTCATCCCGTCGATCTGGTCCAGGGGTGTAGCCGGGATCCCACCGGTCAGACCCTTGTCAGGATTTGTAGGAAGGGTCTGAGTTAGGCCGGCATCCGGTCCCGTTGGGTTGGCGGGCGGAAGAGCTGGCGGTGGAAACTGCTGACCCCGCTGCTGCCCAAGGTTCGTGGGTGTCCGAGGCGGCTCGGGTTGCTGATTCGGTGGAACCTCCGCGACCCTGATTGCGGGGATCGGAGTGACCGCGGTGTTGAGTTTTTTCTTACAACCCGTGCCGGTGAGGCTGAGTAGGGCTACTGCTAATAGTGCGTTGAGGAAAATCGCGCGTTTCATGTTGATTCGTAGACTGGTGATTAGCTACCGCGCCCAACTGGGCTGGGAGCACACACCCAAGTTCTGGCCGACATCTTTGATCTCTTTGGTAGGCACGTCAAGCAGAGATAGGCCGCGCTTGCCCCCCCCTGAACGGCGGGTGAACACGAGGGTCCTCGAGTTCGACGCCCACGAGCCATCTTCGCCCTCGCAGATTTCCTCAGCGTCTCCGCCGCCGGCCTGAACCTTGTAAAGGTGGAAGCCGCCCATTTGCGCCGTAAAAACGATCCACTTGCCGTCCGGCGACCAGTCCGGCTCGCTGGGGTTCACAACCGCGCCAATTTTAAGACGTTCTACTTGGCCACCGGCTGCCGGGACAGTTGCCAGCACGCGGCGCCCATTCATTTTGGTGGCGAATAGAATGGTCCGGCCGTCGGGTGACCAACACGGGGACGACTCATCCTCCCGTGAGCGGGTCAGTTGGCGGGCGTTGCCACCGTCCGCATCGGCCACGTAAATGTCGGGACTGCCGCCCTTGCTCAAAACCATGGCCAGGAACCGCCCATCCGGCGAGGCCGAGGGGCTCAAGTTGGAGCCCGAGTAACGAGCCACGACCTGGCGAGCACCAGAGTTAAGGTCGTGTGAGACGATGTCCGCATTACCGAAAACATACGTGGTGTAGTAGAGCCTGCGCTGGTGCGGCACCCAGCAGGGCGCAGCGACGACCGTGTTATCGGAGGTCAGGGCCTTGGCATTGTGGGCGTCGTAATCGGAGATGTAGATCTCGCTGTTGGGCCCGTTGTGCACTTTAAAGGCGATTTTCGTGCTCGCGATTCCGTGCTGGCCGGTGATCGCCTCAACGACCGCATCCGACAACGCGTGCGCCTGGGAGCGGGTGCTCCCGCCCGCGAAACCCTTGTTGAGCCGGATGCTCTTGGCGATCACGTCGGTTAGGAGGCCACGGACTTGCCCCTCGTTGTCGCCTTTAAGAACATAGGCTGCCTTCTCCTCGCTCGTGAGGAGGAAGCCCGCGATCTCGAGGTCAAAACGGAGGACGGCCGCCGCTTCGCCGCTGTAGCCAACCAACGAAATGGGAGTTCGCTTGGTCGCGTCGCGATTGATCTCCAAACGCTCAGCGCCGGCGTCAGCGGCAGTCACCGCCGTAGAAAAGATCACAATGGCGGTGGCAAAAAAGGAAACTAATCCGAGTGGGTGTTTCATCCGAGAGCGCGTTTGGCTTTTAGGTTAAAGTTAATGAGAAAAGTCCGGCGCTCATCTTTGGCGCCGGTGGGAAATGGTTGGCCGATGGTGACTACACGGTCCAGTGCCGCCTGGACCGATTTATCGAGGGCGTCGAGGCCGGACTTGGTTTCGATGCGGGCCTCCAAAACCTTGCCATCCTTGCCGATCACGACCCTGGCAACCACGGTGGAGTCGTCGGGAATGCCGGCGGGAGGATTCCACGCCCGATCGAATATGCCCACCACGAACTCCCCGTAGTTGACATAGGCCTCCCCGCCCTCGCCTTGCGGTTCCGATGTTACGTCATTGTGGGACAGGCGGTCGCGGATTTCTTTCGCAACTTCGTTCGCTACAAGCTCACGCTGAGCTTGGATCTGCTGGCGACGTGCCGCTACCGAAGCCGCCGCCAAAGCAGCCTGATCCTCCTCGACCACACGGGCCTTCGGGTGCTTCACAACTTCCGTCAGGTTAACCTCGATTTTTCGCTTGGGGGTAGCGGTTTTGGGTTTGGTATCCGTCTCTGGAGTGACCTTCTTGGCTGCGGGGATGGCAGCAGATAGCGGCTCCACCACAGGCTTCCGATCCGGCTCGGGCGGCCGCGGCGGCTTCGGCTCCGGTGGTTTTGGGCGGGAATGGCGTTGGTGATGCGGTGTGACCTGCGGTGGAGCCGGGCGAGCGACCGGCGCCGCATCCTGGGGTATAACCACGGGTTTGACCGGGGCTGGTGGCGGTCGAACCGGGGCGACGGTCCCGGACGGTTTGCCGCCGCCGTGGGAGTCGCTATCGGTCAGTCTAAACGGGCCGCGGTAGAAGGTGATGGCGGCACTGCTATTGCGTATTGGGGGATGGGAAACGACGAAGCTGGCGCCCGCGACCAGGATAAGAACCACCAAGCCGTGAACGGCCGCGGAGGCATAGAAGCAGCGCTGTTGCAGGTTCATCGGGCTCCCGGCGGCTCGGCCCTGGCGCTAAAATTCGTCAGGCCGCGGTTGCTCAAACGGTCCATCAAACCAAAGACCAGCTTCCAAGGGGTGTTTTCGTCGCCCCGGATGAAGATCACCATGCTGGGGTTGCTGTGCTGGGCCCGCACCAATTCGCTCTCGACCTGATCGAGGGTCATGTGCTGGCGGTCGAAGGTGTAGATCCCCTGCGCGCTAACTTCCACCGTCCGGAAATCCTCGCGGCTGAGCTTGCGATCCGCCTTGCCGCCCTTGGGGAGCTTGAGATCCATTCCTTGCTCAAGCATGGGAGTGGTGATCACAAAAATAATCAACAACACAAACGCCAGATCCAACAGCGGCGTGATGTTGATGTCGCTGAGCGTGACCAGCGGATTGCGTTGAGAAAAACGGCGCACGGGCAGAGCCGGGAGAGGCTAGAAGAGATGGATGAGACGGAGCAACAGGTAGATCGCCCCCAGCGCCACGATCCAGAAGCATGCGACTGCGACTCGGCGGCGCAACCCGCGAAGGCTGTGATGGTGACTCCCGCTGTGCCGCCGAAAGATCCCTCGATGCAAATGATGTTTGCATTTGCCGCAGTTCTCCAGAGCCCGAAGGTTCATTTCGCCGCAGTAGGCGCACTTGATGAAGAGCTCGCTCTTGCATCGCTCGCAAACGGTAGCACCGCCGCGGTTCAGATGGTCACAGCGCGCACAGAGAACACCCCGCTCAGCCTTTTGAATCGGTGGGGCCGCAGGAGCCGGACTGATTTCATTCTCCTTCGTCATCAGCAAGATACTCCGTTTCGATTTTAGAGACTAGTTCCTGGGCAAAATTATCCAGTTCGACGGTCAGGACGCGCAACGTGTGAACCAGCCAATTATAGCCAAACATGGACGGGATCGCAACCAGCAACCCGGCCACGGTGGTAATCAGAGCGCCGGCCACGCCTGGAGCCATCGTAGGCAGGTCGGCATGGCCTCGCATGGCGACATAGCTGAAGGCGCTCATCACGCCCCAGACCGTGCCCAGCAATCCGAGGAACGGCGCACCGCTCACGGCGATGGCCAGCATGATCAAGCCTGATTCCAGCTTGAGCGCCTGCTCAGCAACGGTTCGTTCCAGGGTTCGCTTGACGTGTTCCATCGATTTGAGCGAGACGCGGCCTTTGCTTCCACGACCCGCCGCGGGCTTCAAGCGCTTGTCCAATTCCAGGCAGCCCGCCCGATAGACAGAAAACAAGGGACAGCCATCGACGTGGACTTTACGCTCGTGAATGGAGAGGACGGTGCTCTGCCGGCGAAACTCGCTGTCAAAATACTGGTTCAGGCGGCGGGCACGGCTCATCTCGATCACTTTCGAGGTGATGATCGACCAGGCAAAAATGGAGAAGATCACCAAGATGATGATGATCGCCTTGCCCGCCAGTGTCGCCTCGCCCCATACATAGAGGAGTTCGACCTGGGATTTTGCCAGCATCGCTAACGATACGTTCATTCAAGCGCCTCAACCAAAGCCACAACCAATGGCGGGATGATGTAACCCCTTCCTGCCAATAGGTCAAAAAGTTTCCGGCCCTTGTTACCGCTTCGGGGCTCTGTTAATCTGCCCGACCATTTGATGCAACCGGCAACCGGCTTCGCCCTTTCGGCCCGCCCTCGGCGCTTTCGCCTACAAGAGGGAGGGCTCTTGCTGGTCATCTTTTTCCTGGGCCTTCTGCTGACTTTTTTCGGTGGCAGCGTCAATATGCCACTGTTTCAAACCGATGCCCAAGGTAATCGGCAGCGGGTCTTCAAGACTAGTTCCACGGGGGAGAGAGAGCCGGTCCTGGTCCGGAAGAACAAGTTCCTCAACGCCCAAAATCTGATCCAACTGGCGAAAGACACGAGCTTCATCGCCATCATGGCGGTTGGGGCAACGTTCGTGATCATTTCCGGTGGCATCGATCTGTCCGTGGGAGCGATTTACGCGTTGGCCTCGGTTCTCGGGGCTTTGGTGTTCCACTATTACGGTCCTGAGGGGACTGGTTCCGCAGCGTCCGCCTGGCTCGGCTTGACCGCCGGCATCGTGGTTTGCGTCGGCAGTGCCACGCTCGCAGGCCTTCTCAACGGGGCGACCATGGTCGTGCTCAAAGTCCATCCGTTCATCATCACTTTGGGCACGATGGCTATCTACCGGGGCGTGGCCTTCGTCATCACCAAGGGGCAATCGGTGGGATCATTCCCCAAGGCCTTCCGCTCGATGGTCCAATTTGAGATCGGCGACGGCCTGGGCCTGGTGCCTATGGCGGTGATGCTCATGGTTGCCGTTGTGGGCGGCATCTACCTGGCCCGGATGGCCGCCGGCCGACGCGTCTATGCGGTCGGCGGCAACGAACTAGCCAGCCGCTATAGCGGCATCAACGTCGATCGCGTCAAGCTGAGCGTGTTCGTGTTTTCCGGGCTCACCGCCGGCATTTCGGCACTGCTTTCCTTGGGCTACTATGGCGCGGCCACGTCTGGTGATGGCCAAGGCTATGAGCTAAACGTGATCGCCGCAGCGGTAGTGGGCGGCGCCAGCCTGTCCGGGGGCAAGGGCACCGCTTTGGGCGCTCTCCTGGGCGCGCTGGTCATCCAGATGATCAACAGCGGCATCGTTATTCTCGGGATCGACCAGAATTATAGCCAGATCATCATCGGCGTTGTGGTCGTCCTGGCGGTTGTGCTGGACCAGTTCAACAACTGGCTGGCTAAACGTCGTTTGACCCAGCACGCGCATTAGGGCTGCGGGGGTGGTGGCTGGCGAAGTCGGCTGGGAATTCGCCGGGGCATAATTTCATTTTCCGGTTCGGGCAGGAGGTATCCCCTCCTCCGGCTGAGGAAGTGTGTCGCAATAGGGTGGTTCTTTTTCGTAAAATGGCGTTGTTGCCTTGCCAAGAACGGGCTAAAGGTGGCCCGTGTCCACCGATCAGCGCGCTATTGGCGACGGCTTGTGCCGTCTGCGTACGATTTTCGGTGCCTGGGCTGCAGCCGCTTTCCTGGTCCTGACGGCCGCGGCACAAACCAACCCCCCATCGGGCGCTGAGGCTGTCCTCGCGCGCTTCGGCTATCGCGAGACACGAGTCCACGATCCCTCGACCATCGTCAAGTGCAAGGATGACTACTGGGTCTTCTCCACTGGCATGGGCATCGTCTCGCGTAGATCCAAGAATCTGCTGAAGTGGACCGAAGGGCCGCGGGTTTTCACGAACACGCCCGCCTGGACCACCAATGCCGTCCCTGGAAACCGGGGCTATTTCTGGGCACCCGACATCATCCGGACAGGCGATGGTTACTTCCTTTACTATTCCATTTCGACGTTCGGCAAGAATCGATCGATCATTGGATTGGCCACCAACCACACGCTCGACCCTGATGATCCCCAATACGAATGGATCGACCGCGGCGCAGTGGTCGAGTCCACCGCGCAGGATGATTTTAACACCATCGATCCAGCGGTCACACAAGACGATCAAGGCAAGCTGTGGCTAGCGTTCGGGTCGTTTTGGAGCGGGATCAAGCTGATTCAGCTCGACGCCTCAACCGGCAAACGGATTAAGCCGGATTCGCCAGTGTATTCATTGGCACGCTCGGGCGCTATCGAAGCGGCCTACATCTATCGCCACGGTGGTGCCTACTACCTGTTCGTGAACTGGGGTGCGTGCTGCCGAGGAACCAACAGCACCTACAACGTGCGGGTAGGACGCAGCAAGGGAATCACCGGGCCTTATCTGGATAGGGACGGCAAAGATTTGGAGCTGGGTGGAGGTACGCTGCTCTTGGATTCCCATCCTCCATTCATCGGCCCTGGTCATGCCGGGATCTTGTCCTACCGAGGGGTGGACTTGATGAGCTGCCATTTTTACAACGGCGCACGCCAAGGCACTCCGGCCCTGGCAATCCTCCCAGTGCACTGGGACCGAGCCGGATGGCCGACGGTGGAACCGCAGCAGGACAAACCGTTCAAGCCATGAATCGTTCAAACCCGGGCAGTTCATTCAATGATGCTACGAGAGAGCGGGAAACACGGGTCCGGGGGTGTCCTCACGCTAGGTCCTCCCTCAGCAGACTCGGCGCGAAGGCGAAGGCCATCACGCTGGCCGGCTCCGATCCTGACGCGGACAACACTCTAGATCAACCGGATCGAGTCACTCCGCGCCAATCGGATTTTGTTTGCGGCAAACCCTCGTTTACTTACACCGTTGAGCCCTATTCACTGACCACTTTGCGGATTCCTCAGTAGGTTGAAGTCTCGCTCGAACCAGAATGTTCTGTCCAGCTCGGCCTCGCCAAAGCGACCGGCGGGAGGGCTGAAGTTGTGGAGCTTTCGGCTGCTGGCCGTCGTGGGAACGGCAGCGGTATTCCTTTGTGCGTTTGAGGCGGTCCTGCGCGTAAGCGGGTTCGGGTATCCTACCTCGTTTCTGCTTTCCTCCGAAAACAACGGGCAAAAGACCTTTGTGCAAAACCCGCGTTTCGGCTGGAGATTCTTTGGGCCGAGCATGGCCCGAGCGCCCTCCCCTTGTTCCATCCTCCAAACCAAGCCATCAAACACGGTTCGGATCTTCGTGTTCGGCGAATCGGCGGCCTACGGCGATCCACAGCCTCGCTTCGGGCTGCCGCGAATGATCGAAGCAATGCTGAGCCTCCGCCATCCCGGCACCCGATTCGAGGTCATCAACGCGGCGATGACCGGCATTAACTCGCACACAATCCTGCCCATCGCTCGGGATTGCACAAAAGCCGGTGCTGACATCTGGGTGATTTACATGGGAAACAACGAGGTCGTTGGCCCATTTGGCGCAGGGACGGTGTTCGGCCCGGGGACTCCGCCGATGGCAGTGGTCCGGGCCAATCTGGCCATCAAAGCCACTCGCATCGGACAGTTTTTGGATTCGATTCGACAGAGGCTTCAAAAGCCGCCGCCGGAACTGAGTGAATGGGGCGGAATGACGATGTTTCTCAAGAACGAGGTGGCGGCGGACGATCCGCGGATGAAAATCGTTTATCGCCATTTCGAGAGGAACTTACAGGACATTATCCACTCGGCCGAACAAAGTGGGGTCGGAGTGGTGCTCAGCACTGTGGCCGTGAATTTGCGAGACTGCGGGCCCTTCGCATCGACCCATCGCAAGGACCTCGCCGAGTCGGATAAGGCTAGGTTCGATGAGGCCTACCGTCAGGGCGTTGCCGCTCAGGATACGGGCGATCTCCGCGCAGCCTCGGAACACTTTTCGGCCGCAGCGCAAATCGATGACGTGGTGGCGGAACTGCATTACCGTCAAGGAACATGCGCGCTAGCCCGAGGCGACGGCCCGGAGGCACAGCGCCAATTCCGTATGGCCCGGGACCTGGACACGCTCAGATTCCGCTGTGACAGCCGTCTCAACGACCTTACCCGACGAGTTGCCTCCCAGCGCGGGCGCGAGCGGGTTTTGCTGGCCGATGCCGAGACAATGTTTTCACAGCAAAGCGCCAACGGCCTGCCGGGCTCGGATCTCTTCTACGAACACGTCCATCTTACTTTTGAGGGAAACTACCTCCTGGCACGGACCATCGCCGAGCAGGCTGAAAAACTTCTGCCCGCATCGGCGTCGGGGTCGACCGGTAAGCCGGAGCCGTGGCCTTCCCCGCAGGCCTGCGCCGAGCGACTGGCATGGACAGACTGGTCTCGATGGTCCGCCTTCTCGGATGTCCTCGGCAGATCGAGCGATCCTCCATTCACCTGGCAAATGACGCACGAGACGCAGATCCAAAACCTGGCTGCCGGAATGGCCCGGCTTGGTTCGCTCGGTCAGCCGCCCGGAGCGAGCGAGGCCCTTCGAATCACAACCAGGGCAGCCACCACCAACCCCGAGGATGCGTGGCTGCAAGCGCAATTGGCCCTCCTAGAGCAAGCCTTAGGAGACTTGCCTGCCGCTGAGAACGCGGCCCGACGGTTCCTAAAGCTAATCCCCAGCGCGTCAGAAGGCTGGGCGCAGCTCGGCTTCGTTCTCGCCCAGGAGAAGCATTACGAACAAGCGGTCACGGCCTTTCAAAGCGCGCTGGAGTTAGATCCGCAAAACGTTTGGCACATGCAAAACATCGCCCAGTCCTGGGCCAAGCTGGGACGGACGGAGGACGCTATCAGCGAGTATCGACGGGCATTGGCAATCAAACCGCGCTTCGGCCTGGCCTGGCTGGGCCTAGGGCAGGCCCTCGAAGCTGCGGGCCACAAGACGGATGCCGAGGAGTGCTACCACAAAGCACTCGAGAATAGGGTGCACCGTGCTGCGGACCTGGCCTCGCTGGCGCGCTTCTGTCAGAGCCGCGGCTGGACAGAAGCGGCGGTAACCAATTTCACGGAAGCCCTCAAGCTCAGCCCTTACGATGGGCCACTTCATTTGGAGGCGGGACAGGCGCTGATCGCGTTGGGCAGAGGCGCCGAGGCGGCACAACACCACGCCATCGCCGCGCGCGTCGCGCCGGGATTGGCCCAAGCTCGGTTCCTCCACGGCTTGGATCTGGGCCGGGAAGGCAAGGCATCCGCGGCGGCGGAGGAATTTCGCGCGGCGATCCAAATCATGCCCGGGTTGATGGAAGCGCGTCTAAACCTAGGAACAGCGTTGATGAAGCAGGGCCAGGATGCAGAAGCCCTCAGCCAGTTCGAAGAGGTGTTGCGGCATAATCCAACCAACAGCCTGGCGTTACGCAATGCACAGGCTCTCCGCTCTAGAATAACGCCACACTGACGCACGACCATTATGCCACAAATCCCGCGCATCGGCCTGTTCATCGAATCTTCGCGAGCCAGCGGGCGCGCGTTGCTCCAGGGCATCGCCCGTTTTGCGCACCGCCAGACTCGCTGGTCTTTCTACTGGGAGCCCGGTGGTCTGGAGAAAGTCTGGCCCCAACTCAGATCCTTGGACCTGAGCGGGATCATTCTTCGCGACGTGGACCAGTTGGAGGAAGTGCTGGCAATGGGAGTGCCCGCGGTAGTCGTTGGCCACAGCAAGACGGAGGTCACGGGCTTGGTAAACGTCGTGACCGACTCGGACACGATCGGCTGCATGGCCGCCGAGCACCTCATCGCCTGCGGCTTTCAGAACTTCGCCTATTGCGGGCTCGAAAACACGCCCCTCGAAAATGCCCCCTGGTCTAAGGAAAGAAAAATGGCGTTTTGCGAGCGTCTCAAAAGGGCGAGCCAGACTTGCCACGTCTATCCGACGACTTCACCGGTTCCCCAAACCTGGCCCCAAGAACGCCGTTCGATGGTCCGCTGGCTCCAAGCCTTGCCCAGGCCGTTGGGATTGATGGCCTGTAACGACGATCGCGCCCAGCAGGTGCTGGAAGCCTGCAAGCTGGCCGACCTGCCTGTGCCTGATGCCGTTGGCTTGATCGGCGTGGATAACGATGAAGTCGTCTGCGGATTATCCGATCCCCAGCTTTCCAGCGTGGCCGTGAATTTCGAGCGATCCGGTTTCGAGGCCGCCCAGGCGCTGGATTCGATGATCCGCGGCAAGCGAACCCGTGCGATGCGCATCGAGGTCCCTGCCACACACGTGGTCGCGCGTCGATCCACCGACTTCGTCGCCGCCGACGACAAGCAATTGGCCCGAGCCCTTCGTTGCATCCGTGATCACGCACCCGTGGGGAGGCTAGGCGTCGCCGAGGTGGCTCGCGAGGCCGGGCTCTCCAGGCGCGCGCTCGAAAGGCGGTTCCGCTCGGAGATAGGCACCTCGATCCAAAAGTACATCCGTAAGGTCAGGGTGGGCCACATCGCCCGGCTGCTGGTTGAGACACACCTCTCCATTTCTCAGATCGCCGAGTCCTTGGGATTCGTCGACGTGCAGCATTTCGCGAGATACTTTCGCGCCGATAAAGGAATGAGCCCGCTCGCCTATCGGAAGGCCTACGCTACGCCGATGTGAGGATCGAGGCCGTGCCGCAATGTGGAGGTTTTTTTTCGCAAAGT
>Ga0265329_10001724_pt1 | contig 10459 bp, 5 predicted proteins | sample 41627metaG_FD_202091 | JGI IMG/M metagenome (GOLD analysis project Ga0265329, IMG submission 202091) | Rhizosphere microbial communities from Carex aquatilis grown in University of Washington, Seatle, WA, United States - 4-16-27 metaG | ecosystem: Host-associated > Plants > Roots > Rhizosphere >...
TCCCGGCAGCGAGGAACTGCACAAACTTCGCGTAGTCCACTACGCTTGAGAAAGCAAAGCCTGCGGGACGTGCCCAGGAGTTGTCGTATGAGTCGGGCCTGACATCCCAGAGGCTGCCATCCGACGCCGTCGACTTTCCGTTACTAAAGTCGCCATCGGCTATGACCTCGGCCGGCAGAAAGAACGTGCGTGTCATCCCCAAAGGCGAAAGCACGCGCTCGGCAACGGCCTGCCGATAGGGGACACCACCCGCCCGCTCAAGCACAAGCCCTGCCAGGTAGTAGTCCGGATTCGAGTAGTTGTAGAACGTTCCCGGAGGGTCCATGAAATACTCATTCGCAGCGTAATCGTGACTCGTGAGAAACTGGGACAGTGCTGCGTCGTCCGTTGGTCCACTCACGACGAGGTAGTCGTAGAGGCCCGACTGGTGCGAGAGGAGTTGGCGGACCGTCAACGTGGAGAGGTCAATGGCGTCGCTGATTGCGACATCGGGAACGAGGCTGGTCAGCGTAGCATCAAGGCTGACGGCGCCCGACTGCACGAGGCCAAGTAGCGCGGTGGCCGTAAGCGCCTTGGTCATCGAGCCGATACGGAATAGAGTCTTGGCTCCCACAGGTTCCTGGCTGTTCGGCCCCTTTGTACCGAAGCCGTGGGCGAACGTCACCTCGTCGTGCTCGATGAGAGCGACCGATGCGCCGGGCACGCCGAGCTGTTGTCTCTCTTGGTCGAACGCCGACGCAAACGCCTGATACTTCGCCGGGATCGGTGCATCCCCCGAGCCACTACTTGCTGTCGAGCCTGAACAACCTGGCACCGCTGCAGCGATTGCCGACGAGAGAGCCCAGGGAGCAAACGAACAGAGAACACGCGTCCTAGTGAAAGTCATCATGGAACCATCGACCAAGCAATCGCGATGCCAACACCATCGCCCCGAGTATTCAGGTGTTTCGTCGGGTCGTGCGCAACCTGTGCACTTCACGCCACACTTGCAATGGTGGCATCAGCGACACACAGGTTGTTCAAGCACTCCGAGGATAATTCGTTCAAGCGCCATTCACCCTTGACCGGATCGCATCCGCAAAATCTCTGACATGACGAGAATCTGTCAAAGCGCGCCTCGCTGACCCCTCATACCCGGCTAGAGCGCGCGGCCGTACCCGAGAACTTGGCCAGCCATGCAAGGCCAGCGCAGGTTCGCTAATGAATCGGCCCAGGCCTGGTGACCAAGTTCACAGCGCGGATTGAGCTTTCCCCCAGGCGCAAACAAGTATCGAAGACCCGCTTGGCTTGGAGCTTTCCTGCGCCGTAGATGTACACTACATTGCCGAGTCGACTGGTAATGCGCAAATTCCTCTACATGGCTTGCTTGGTCCTCTTCTCCAGACCTGCAGCCGCTACCGACGGTGGGGTGCCGAGCGCAGGCACAGTGCCTCGATCTTTGCTCCTGCCACTGAAGTATAGGCCGGGGCCGGATCCCCCGCCCTACACCCTGAAGCCGGCCAAGGACGGGTCCGGGGATCTTATTGCGGAGGCGCCCGCGTTCACGGCGCGTATTGCGCCCGACGGGACCGTACACTTCGAGGATCACCCACGCAATCTTTCGCTGCGGCCCCCTTGCCTGCGCCGACGCCAGCCGGAAATCCCACGCTCGAGGGGCTGATTCGCCACGAGCTCAAGGTCGGCCCCGTGCAACTGGCTCCCCCAACGGATTCAGAGCGCCCCAGACCATTGGACTCGATCATCCCGCAAACGTCGCCGTATCGGCCGGGGATAGAGTGCGTCTATCCCATGCCCTGTTACCTAGGGCTAGGACCCATGCCACTCAATACGACGGGCAAGTTCGATCTCACGGACGAGTTAGAGCGGCAGCATGGCCGCGATCCTCAACGCCACGAAAAAGCTCGCTTTCTCGCCGAGACGCGGGAGTTGCGAATCCAGCTCGCCGTGCGTGCAAACAAGGAGAGGCTCGCGGAGCAGCGAGATCGGCTGCCGGACATCCTGCTCACAATTGCCTGCGACAATACTCGGCCAGTAGCCGATCGAAGAAACATCCTTGAGGCACTCCTCAATGAGATAAGCAGCGAGCTGGCCGAAGGGCAGAATGCCATCGAGCAAATTCGCGCCTTCCTGTCTCGCTTCTCGGAACGAGATGCTGGCTTCCTCTGTCCATGAAGGTGGCCGTGGGGCGCGCCTGGACAGTCCGGCAGGGCGGGGTTGACCGCGTGATTCGCGTGGCGAAAGGTCTGTCTTGACCACACGAGGCTTGCTGGCACGGCACACGAGGGCCTCGATCCCTTGCTGCCTAGGCCCCGGGCTACGATGCCTCGCGGGCCGCGATCAGTTTGGCCAGCAGGCGGTCGACGGCGACTTGGTTGGGTACGAAGTAGGCGGCTTGCGTGCGTTGCGCGCTGCCGACGCGGATGCCGAGCAGGCGGCATCGGCGGGCCAGGGCGAAGATGTCTTCGTCGTTTTCATCGTCGCCGACGTAGATGGCCGAGTTGCAGCGCAGGCGCTTGCACAGGCTGGTAAGGGCGGTGCCTTTGTCCGGGGCGCCAGCGGGCAGGGCGTTAACCACCATCTTGCCCTCGACGATGCGGGCGCCCGGCAGAGCGGCGGCGGCAATGAGGATCAGGCGGCGGGCAGCGGCTCGGGCGCGGGCCTTGCGGTAGTGGACGGCCAGGCTCACGCCCTTGTTCTCGATGACCACTCCGGCGATGGGCGGCAGGCTGGACGCAAGCTGGGCGTGCCATCTGGCAGCCAGCCGGCGCCACGTGCGCAGGTTGGGCGAAGGCTCCATGCCGTGGTTGCCAAAGATGGCGCGCAAGGGAATGGCATCGACCTTTGCCATCACGTCTGCGCGCGATCGTCCCGAGATGACCGCGCACGGGTAGAGCTTCGCCACCTTGGCCAACATTGCGGCCGTGCGTGGTCGCATGGCAGCGGCCTCGGGATCGCGGACGATGGGGGCAAGGGTGCCGTCGAAATCGAAGGCCAGCAGCACGCGCTCTTGGGCAAAGTCGAGCAGGGTCGTGCGCTGTCCTTTGGCCAGAATGTTCTTCACTGCGAAAGACCGACAAAACGGGACAATTCCTCGCCGGCGCGGCCGAGGACGCTCGCCTTCTTGCGCAGGCGCGCGGCATCCACCAGCATGCGGCCGGCCCAACGGTACACGTTGAACTCGGCCAGGAAGGCGCGCATGGAGTGCATGCGGTCGCGCTGCTCTTCCTGGGGCATGGTGATCGCGGAGGCCAAGGCCGAGCTGGCTTCCTCGAGGTCGTAGGGATTGACGATCAGGGCCTCGGCCAGCTCGCGGGCCGCGCCGGTGAACTGGCTGAGCACCAGCACAGAGCGCTCATCGTCGCGCGCGGCGACGAATTCCTTGGCCACCAAGTTCATGCCGTCGTGCAAGCTCGAGACGTAGCACAGGTCGGCGGCGCGGTAGAACCGGAATACCGTCGGTGGCTCGTGGTGCGTGCGCAAGAGGCGGATGGGCTTGTAACCCTCGCGGCCGAAGCGGGCGTTGATGCGGGCCGCGGTCTTTTCCACCGTCTGATCGAGTTGCCGGTAGTGTTCGATCAGGCTGCGCGTGGGCGCCGCCAGTTGCACGAAGGTGAAGCGGCCGAGGTAGGCGGGAAAACGTTCGAGCAGGCGTTCGACCGCGAGAAAGCGCTCTTCGATGCCCTTGGTGTAGTCGAGGCGATCTACGCCGACGCCGAGGATGGCGTCCTTGGGCAGGCCCAGCTCGGCGAAGACGCTGCGCCGGCATTCCTCGACGGGGGCCGCGCTCAAGGCCCAGTCGTTCGGCCAGGCGATGGAAATGGGATAGGGGCGGACCAGGGCCGATTGCCCGTGCTGGATGACGGCGCTTTGTTCGCGATCGATGCGCGCTTCGAGATAGCGATCCACCGAGTCGAAGAAATTGTTGCAGTAGAGCTGAGTCTGGAATCCCACGATGCTGCTGCCCAATAGTCCTTCGAGCAATTCGGCGCGCCAGGGGCAAATGCCAAGGCGTTCGGAATTCGGCCAGGGGATGTGCCAGAAGGTGATGATGGTGGCGCGGGGCAAGCGCTCGCGGATGAGGCGCGGGGCCAGGGCAAAGTGATAGTCCTGCACCAGGACCACCGGATCGTCGGATTCGGCTTCCTTGCACACGGCCTCGGCGAATTTGCGATTGACCGCGGTGTAGGCGGCCCAGTCGTCGCCACGGAAAATTGGCCGCATGTGGGCCAGGTGGCACAGTGGCCACAGACCTTCGTTGGCCAGGCCGTAGTAATAGCCGCGCTCTTCTTCCTGGGTCAGCCATACGCGGCGCAGGGAATAGGATTTCTCGTCGGGCGGCACGCGCACGTGATCGTTGCGATCGACCGACTCGCGATCCGCCGAGCCGCTGCCGTGCGCGACCCACACGCCCGAGCATGCGCGCAGCACCGGCTCGACCGCGGTGACCAGGCCGCTGGCCGGGTGCAGAACCTGGATGGTACCGTCCTTGCGCCGATCGTGAATGTAGGGCTCGCGGTTGGCGAGTACGATGACCTTCTCGCCGGGAAAATAGCGGACCAGGGTTTGTTTCAGACGCTGCGGGTTCCAGGCGCCGCCCTGCCCGTCCAGCTCGCGCTCGGCAGCGATACGTTCGACCAGTTCGCGCACATCGCGAATGATGGGCAGAAATTCCTTGCGCTGCGATTCGCCCTGAATGAAGCGGCGAAGTTCTTTGCGGAACCCGCGCCAAGAAAGACGAGCCGCTACCATGGTGATCGCCGAAGCGCCGAGCACCAGCAGGCCGAAGGCGATGAGCAAGAAACTCTTGGTCTTGGCCTCGCGCCGTTCGACGAAGGAAAGGTCGTGCACGAGGATGAGGAAACCCGGCTGCTGTTCTTGGTGCACGAGGGGTACCGCGCTGACATGCACATCGCCACCGGGCAGGCCCCACACCCATCCCCAGACCGCGGGGGCCTGGGCCGAGAAAGCCGCCCGCGCCCGGCTCTCGGCCATGCGTTTGCCGATGGCCGCGCACGAAATCTGCGGCGGCAAGAGCGGCGAGCGGGCGAGCAGTTCCATGCGGTCGGTGCACGCGGCCGCGGCCATGATGCGTTCGTCGCGGACGATGTCGGTCAAGACGCGGTCGAGGCCTGCTTCGGGATTCGGGGACCAATGCGCGAAGAGATTCTGGCGCGCGCCGGCGCCCACCAGGCCGGCGCGGGCGACGATATCTTCCTCGAACCACTGCCGCGTGGTGCGCTCGACGACGGCGGCGGCGGCCCAGGCCAGCAAAGCCCCGGATGCCAACAGCGCAAGCACGAAGCGCGCGATTCGTTTCATGGTTTTCTCCCGTTCGCTGAAGGGATCGACTGTTGATGGGATCGACTACAGGTGGTGGAGGGTGCTTGACTCATCCTTGGGTTGTTCCGTCGTCGGCTTCGATCCAATTCGGGAAACGAGATCCCGCCACCCCAATCCGACCACCAGGGCGAGTGTCAGGACCACGCCGCCGAAGAGAATGCCAAAAGCGATCTTCACGATGTCTCCGCCAATGTGCATGTGATCGAGCACCATCGCGGCCGTGACGACCAAGACCAGCCACTTCACCACCAGACTGATGAACTGCGCGGATCGCATCTGCAGGTTCACCGCTCCAATCAGCGCACCCCGGGCCAGGAATCGCGCCAGCAGGTTGCCCAGCATCAGCAAAGCCAGCCCGACCAGCACGTTGGGCAAATAGGCGAGGGTCTGCACGGCGATCTTCGCGGCGAGATCTGCGGCGAAGCCGGCCAGGCCCACCAGCAGTCCGAACACGATAATCAGCCACCACACGATCTTGGCGGCAAGGAGCGTGGGACTTCGGCTCGGCGACCAATCCGCCAATCCAGCGAATCCCAGCGCCTCCATCCGTTTGTCGAACTTGATCGATCGCAGCAGGCCCCGTGTCAGCCTGCTGACGACCCAGGCCACCATGGTGGCGCCCACGAGGGCCAAAAGCAGAATGACCAGACCTGGCAGGAAGTCGGCCACGCCCAGCAAAACTCGACGTATGCCATCGCCCAATGCCTCGTTGATATGTTCCCACATGGTTGAGCCCCTTTCTCACTCGTCGGTTTCAGGGATTGAATCTGTCCGGCCAGCGCCACCTGGAGATCAGATACGGCTTCTCAGCCTCGAAGGCCAGACAAAGCGCTTCTAGCCGATGCTCTGCTTCGTCGACGCGGGCCTCCTGCATCTCGGCCGCGAAAGACGCCACCCACGCCAGATACAGGGGCGTGAAGGCGCGCAAAAGGTGATCCTGATTCATCGTGCGCAGGCGGTAACCGAGGGCGAAGTCGAAGACCGTGCGAACCCAAGTCTGGTCGGGGAAGGAGAACTTCCCCTCTTGCCCGTTTGCCATGCGCTTGAGCACCAGCATGGTGGCTGGTGGCAGCACGGTGCCCCAGACCGGTTGCAGATTCTTGTGGCCCAGGCGGAACGACTCGATCAGCCGCTCGGGATCGAGCACGACCGCCGCCAGCGGGATCTCCGGGGTCAGCCCCACGATGGGCACCGCTTCCGATCCGCGCGGACGCTGCCAAATCGAAACATCTCGGATCACGAGATCGAAAATCTCGGTCAACACTTGGGCCAGGGTGGCGCTCAGATCCGGAGACGGGTCGCGAAACGTGCGCGCCATGGCCCCGACCCGCGCCTGACAAAGCTTGAAGCCCCGGTTGATGGCCTCGGCCACCATCCATAGGTCAACGCCGACGCGGCCCTTGTCCAGGTTCCAGACATTGGGAGCCAAGGTGTGCGCCGCAAGCGCGGCGGATACCGCGAAATCGCCGCCCATGGGTTGGCGCAGACGCTTGCCATAGAGCGCGCGTATCAGAGGATAGATGAGACCGCTTGTCACCAGGCCGTCGAACTTATGGCGCGTGTAGTACGGCGCCACGAAGTCGAAATGATCGTCGAGGATGGGACGAACAAGGGACGTGACCGAGGCGGGGGAAACGCCGCGCAGGTTCGGCGCGAGGATGACACAAGCCTTGGCCCCAAGCTGCTGTGCCGCGCGCAGGATGGTCTTCGTGGCTCGGCCCTTGTCGGGAACGTCGTTGTCGGGCACGGCCAGCTTCTGGCCAGGAAGCACGGGATAGGTCAGAAGCAAGACCGGTACCTCCGCGACATCCTCGCTCGTGATCTTTTCGACCGTGCCGTCGGTCGAGCCTCCGTCGGCGTTGATGAGCACGCCGCGGGTGCCGGCGAGAGGATCGCGCAAGGCGGCCCGGATGGCCTCGAGCACAAGCCCGACGGTGTCGGCGTTGTTGTAGGTGGCGACTCCGATGGCAAGGTCGGCCGTCTTGAGCGATGCGATTCGTTCCAAGACCGCGGACGACAGGTTGGTCCCGTCAGGCATGGCCGTCGTTTCTCTCGCTCGAACCTCGCGCTGGCTCTATTCGCCAGTCTTGCACCAGCGAAAGAATGCCGAGCAAGGGTATGCGCACCCAGGCGGGCCGGTTGCCAAGCTCATAGGACAACTCGTAGAGCGCCTTGTCCATCACGTAGGCATCGAGGAGACGCGCCAGCGTCGTGGAGTCCTCGGGAAGAAGTCGCTTGCCCTGGGTTGCGCTACGGTAGGCACCGAGGAAGACCGCCGAGACGCACTTTTCCCAGAGCGCTGCCCAGGGTTCAAGCGACGCGGCGGACTGGGGGCGCCGGGCGGCGTGGGCCATGAAGGCCGCCTGTGCGGCATAGCCAAAGGATCGGAGCATGCCCGCCACATCCTTGAGCGGCGAGTGCATTCCCCGCCGCTCTGCCAGCGGCCGGGCAGGCTCGCCCTCGAAGTCGAGCAGAACGAATTCGTTTTTCACCCGCAGCACCTGTCCCAAATGGAAGTCGCCGTGAACGCGGGTCTTGAGCAGGCTGATGGGCAAGTTTTCGAGCCCGCCAAAATGGGTCAGCAGCGACCGCCTTTGCGCGATAACCGATCCGGCCAGGTCGGAGATGTCGTCGGGCAGGCGGCCAAATGCCGACTTGAGTTGATGGATGACCTCGCCCGCCCGCTCGTGCAGCCGAAGGGATAGCAGCTCGAGGTCGCTCTGGGACAGCGGTTGGGGCGCAAAGGCCACGTCATCGGTCTCGGCGGCGAGAGCAACATGCATCTCGGCGGTCCGGCGGGCCAGATGGGCGGAAGCGTCGAGGTAGATGCCGATGGCATCGGCGGCCTCGGCGGGAATTCCGCGATCGGCCAGGGCGATGAGCGAATACTGGCTTGTGCCCAGCAGCTCTGGCGTCACCTGGGATGCGGCGCACGTTTCGAAGTAGCGCGACAATTCTTCCAGCGTCCAAGCCCAGCCGTCGCCCTGGTTGTCGACGAGCTCTTGCAACATGCCGAGAGTCGCCACCTCGCCACCGTCGGCCTGGAAGAAGATCATGCCGCCGAATTTGGGGATGTTGGTAAGACCGCGCTCTTCGCCCAGATACCGGGTGATTTCGCAGTCGGGATTGGCCCCCACTTCGATGTGGCGGAAGAGCTTCAGGATCAGATTGCCGCCATAGCCAATGGAGGTGTTGCTCTGCTCGGCACCGCTGCGGAGCGCGGCCAGCGCCACGTTCTTGTCCCCGCGTAGTTCTTGGAAAAACTGCCCCGCGGTGGCGCGCAGAAAGCCCGCCGAGAAATCAACCCGCTCTTCGCGTTCGATGGCCAAAAGCAACCACTGGCAGAACCGGTCGTCGAAGGTGGCGTCGCAGATCGCTCCCTGGCCGTCCCGGCACTTCGCGAACACGACTTCCGGGTGCTTGGCGGAGATGGCCTGGACCCGATCCGGATCCATGCGGACCAGCGGCACGGAGTAGGTGTCCGGGCCCCCGCTGGTGTAGTGAACATCGACAAGAAGCAAGGCCCCGTCACAGTCGGGGATCTCGGCCCAGGCACGGATGGACGCCGTGTCGATGGTGCGTGCCTTGCCCCCAAACCAACGCTGGCGAACCAGAAAGGGTGGAATCTTGCGGTCGAATTCGGCCCGCTCGGGGCCGGTCATCAGCTCTTTCCAGTCGGCAAACGCGAAGCCTTGGTCCTCGGTCACCACCGGCGGCTCGCCGAGTACGCTGGGCACGAACGCGGGCTGCAATTCGAACCAAAGATGTCCGTAGGGCCCCAGGGTCAAGGGATAGGGCGTCTTGCGAATCTGCGGAAATTCGACGTAGCCGAGCATCTCGATGGGCATCAAGCCCTCGAAGCGCGAAAGATCGAGCTCGACCGGCTGGGCGAAACGCGACAGGTTGGCGACGCAAAGAATTCTTTCGTTCTCGTAGCTGCGCACGTACGCCAGCACCTTGCGGTTGGCGGGGTGGAGGAATTCCATGGTCCCGCGCCCAAACACCCGGAACAGTTTGCGCAGCGCGATCATGTTGCGCATCCAGCTCAGCAGCGACGAGGGATCGCCCTGCTCGGCTTCCACGTTGGTCGCCTCGTAGCCGTACACGGGATCCATGATGACCGGGCTGTACAGCCGCGCGGGGGTGGCGCGCGAGAAGCCCGCGTTGCGGTCGGCGCTCCATTGCATGGGCGTGCGCACGCCGTTGCGATCGCCGAGGTAGATGTTGTCGCCCATCCCGATCTCGTCGCCGTAGTACAGAATAGGCGTGCCGGGAAACGAGAACAGAACGCTGTTCAAAAGTTCGATGCGCAGGCGGTTGTTTTCCACCAAGGGGGCCAGACGGCGGCGGATGCCGACGTTGACCCGCATGCGCGGATCGGCGCTGTAGGCCAGGTACATGTAGTCGCGCTCTTCGTCGCTGACCATTTCGAGGGTCAGCTCGTCGTGATTGCGCAAAAACAGGCCCCATTGGCAGCTGTCGGGAATGCGCGGGGTTTGCCCCATGATCTCGGTGATGGGATGGCGATCCTCGAGACGCAGGCCCATGAAAAGGCGTGGCATGAGCGGAAAATGGAAGGCCATGTGGCACTCGTCGCTGTCGCCGAAGTAGGGCAGCACGTCGCTGGGCCATTGGTTCGCCTCGGCCAGGATCATGCGGTTGGCATACTGGCTGTCCATGGCGGCGCGGATCTGGCGAATGATGGCGTGGGTCTCGGGCAGATTCTCGCAGGTGGTATCCTCGCGCTCGACCAGGTAGGGAATGGCGTCCAGGCGCAAGGCATCGACGCCCAGGTCGAGCCAGAAGCGCATGATGCTGATGACCTCTTCCAGGACCGCCGGGTTGTCGTAGTTGAGGTCGGGCTGGTGCGAGAAGAAGCGGTGCCAGTAATAGGCCTTGGCGATGGGATCCCAGGTCCAATTGGACGACTCCGTGTCGGTGAAGATGATGCGAGCGCCCCGGTATTTTTCGTTGTTGTCGCTCCACACGTAGAAGTCACGCTCGGGGCTTCCGGGCAAGGCCTGGCGCGCCGTCTGGAACCAAGGGTGCTGGTCGGAGGTGTGGTTGATGACCAGTTCGATCATCACCTGCATGCCTCGTCCGTGCGCGGCTTCCAGGA
>Ga0265329_10001728_pt1 | contig 10445 bp, 4 predicted proteins | sample 41627metaG_FD_202091 | JGI IMG/M metagenome (GOLD analysis project Ga0265329, IMG submission 202091) | Rhizosphere microbial communities from Carex aquatilis grown in University of Washington, Seatle, WA, United States - 4-16-27 metaG | ecosystem: Host-associated > Plants > Roots > Rhizosphere >...
GCGTCAGCCGCCGCACGCTGCTGCGACTGCTGGCCGACCCCGACCCGAACGTGCATCCGGACGCCCTCGAGGTCTTCAACCCGACCACCATCGGCCGCCGCTGGCACCCCCAGGTGGTGGCCTTCGCCGCCCAGCACGGACTGCCGGGCATCGGCGACAGCGACGCCCACGAGCTGGACCAGATCGGCCAGGGCTGGACCGGCTTCCCGGGCCGCACCGCGGATGACCTGCGCCAAGCCATCCTGGCCGGCACGACGACCTGGCACGGCGACTTCTACCCGCGGTTCGCCCAGGTGGGCATGGTCGGCCGCCAGTACCGCAAGAAGGCCCTGGACCTCTCGGCCGACCTGGGCGGCCGCCTGCTGCGGCGAGGCACTGGCCGCGACCTGGGCTACCCGGGCGGACGCGAGCGGCCTGCTCGCTACGGAGCGGACACCGAGGAGGCCGGCCGGCCGTGAAGATCGGCCTCGTCACGCCCTACGTCTACCCCCTGCCGGGGGGCGTCAACGAGCACGTCCGGCACCTCTACGAGAACCTCCTGACGCGCGGCCATGACGTGCGCATCATCTCCAGCACGCACGGCCTGCAGAAGGCCAGCGAGGGCGACGTGATCCGCCTGGGCCGCGGCTTCAGCGTGCCCACCAACGGCTCCGTCGGCACGCTGACCCTCTCGCCGCGCTACCTGGCCCAGGCACGCGACCTGATCGCCGCGGAGCGCTTCGATCTGCTGCACTTCCACGAACCGCTGGTGCCGTTCCTGTCCCCCATCCTGCTGCGCGAATCCGATTGCGTGAACGTGGCGACCTTCCACGCCTATGCCGGCTGGAGCCCGGCCTACCAGGTCATCGGGCGGGCGGTGCGGGGGTCGGTGGCGCGGCTGCACGGCCGGATCGCGGTCAGCGCGGCGGCGCGCCACTTCATCGATCACTACTTCCCGGGCGACTACAAGGTCATCCCCAACGGGGTGGACCTGTGGCGCTACGAATCGGCGCGGCCCATCGCCAAGTGGCGCGACGGGACGCCCAACATCCTGTTCGTCGGCCGTTTCGAGGCCCGCAAGGGCCTGCCCGTGCTGCTCAAGGCGTACCGCACGCTGCGCCGCTCAGGACGGCCCTGCCGACTCCTCGTCGTGGGCTCCGGGCCGCTGGAGCGGGAGGTCCGGCGATACGTCCAGACGCGGCGCCTCCAGGGCGTCGAACTCCTGGGTCGCGTCAGCGATGAGGAGAAGGCCCGCTACTTCGCCACGGCGGACGTCTTCGTCGCCCCGGCCACCGGTCAGGAGTCGTTCGGCATCGTGCTGCTGGAGGCGATGGCCGCCGGGACGCCGATCGTGGCCAGTGACATCCATGGCTACAAGGGCGTCGTGCGGCGGGACGTGGAGGCGCTCCTCGTCGAGCCACGCGACCCGCACGAGCTGGCGGTGGCGCTGGCGACGCTCCTGGACGACCCCGCCGGCCGGGAGCGCCTGGCGGATGCCGGCCGACGCCGCGCCGAACAGTTCGGCTGGCCGCGCATCACGGCCAAGGTGGACGACTACTACGGCTTCGTCATCCGGCGCCTGGCCGCCCAGGGGCGGCTGCCCTCAGGCTTCCGCGCGGCGATCCCCGAACCGACCGACCGGGCCGAACGACCAGCCTAGGGCCAGGGCAGGCCGGCGGCGAGATGGAGGGCGATGTCGGCGGCGTCGGACACGCCACTCGGGCCACCCAGGACGACCATGGAGGGTGGTGCCAGCAGGTGCACCTCGTCGAGGACCTCCTGGGGCACGATGTCGCCACTCGGCACCAGCAGCAGCGGTCCGCCCAGCGGCGCGCCGGCCAGGGCGTCGGGGAAGTTCTCGCCGTTCGCCACGTAGAGGGTGTCGCCGGGGCTGTAGGTGGCCTGCGCGATGGCGACCGCCGTGCCGTACCGATCGGTGCCGCCCAGCCGCGTCACGCTCGTCGGCGCGCGGCTGGCGGTGTACTGCGCGAGGGCCGTCTGGATCGAGGCGGAGATCGAGGCCGTGCCGCCCAGGACGTAGATGTGCGTGGGCACGAGGCGCTTGAGTTCGGTGGCCGTACTGGCGGGGATGCCGCCGCTGACGAGGAGCACGGGCGCCCCGACGTGGGCCGCGGCGGCCGCGCCGGCCAGCGCGTCGGGGAAGTTGAGGCCGCTGGCGATGTAGACGGCGGCCGGATGCGCCGCGAACGTGGCCCTGGAGACCGCTGCCGCGGTGGCGTAGCGATCGCTCCCGGCGAGGCGGGTCACGGAACCGCTGGTGTAGCCCTGCAGCAGGCTCATGACCGGCCCGTCAACAGCACTCGTGCTGCCCAGCAGGACGATCCGGCCCGGTTGGAGCCGGGCCAGCTCCTGGGCGGTGCTCATGGGCAGCAGGCCGTTCTGGACCAGCAGCACCGGTCCGCCGTTCTTGCCGGCGGCCGAGGCCCCCGAGAGGGCGTCGGGGAAGGCCTGGCCGCTGCCGACGTAGACCACGCTGACGCCGGGCGCGAAGTTGGAGGCGGAGGTCTCCGCCGAGGTCGCGTAGCGGTCGATCCCGGAGATGCGGTCGGGGTCCACCGGCGGCGGCGGGGGCGGAGGCGGGGGCGGGCCCTTGATGAAGACGCCCGTCCAGTAGGTCCGACCGCTCGTCGCGTCATACGCGACGCCGATGCCGGCCGCCGTGTACGCCGCCGTGGTGATGATGGCGTAGTGGGGCGGTGAGGCATGCCAGTCGGTGGCGGCCTCGTCGGCCGACGGGCCCCAGCTGCCGTAGCCCGCGTTCCACTCGATGATCTCGCCCATGGCCGACCACTGGATGCCCGAGTCCTCGATCATGGAAAGGGCTGTCCGGCCGTCCGGCTGGGTGTGGGAGAAGTAGTGCAGCGTGGCCATGTTCATGGAGCGCTGCTCGGCGATCGCCTGGAGCCGGGGATCCATGATCACCGGGGCCAGGCCGACGGCGCTGCGCTGCCCATTCAGCAGGTCCAGCTCGTGAGCCTCTGCCGCGATCGGCGTCATCGATCCGCTGCTGGCGGAGGCATGCCGGGCGCCGCCCGCCGGCGCGACCACGCAGGCCAGCGCGACCACGAAGGCGACGGCGGTGCTGAGGGTGGGGCGTCGAGCGATGGTCAAGATCCGATCGTGTCCGGGGCACACGCGTGATGGACGGCGACATGGAGCGCCGTGCTACCTCGCCAGTCTGGGCGCCCTCACCGCCACGACCATAGCGCACGGGTCCCGCCTGCGGACTCGTCGATGGTACGGGCGGCGTGCTCAGACCCGGTCAGGCGGTGCCCGCTGTCAACGCGTTACCGGCTCGTCGGGGTCCGGCCCGGGGCCACGGAGGAGTTCCAGGCGCTGGGCGCGGCGCGTCCACGCGGCGTACATCACGGCCAGGGCCAGGGCCGCGGTGACCAGCACGAGCGACCCGGACTGGAGGCCCAGCACCTGCAGCGTCTGCGGCGGGTCGGTGTTGACGGCGAACTGGAAGTCGTACACGTAGGTCGGCAGAGGCAGGACCTGGAAGATGTTCTTGAGGCCGGTCGGGATGGGCAGGCCGGCGATGTCGGCGTAGAAGATGACGAACCACAGGGCGGCGGCACCCAGGATGCCGATCACGAAGCGATGCGGGTCGCGCATCGTGAGCACGAACCAGGCGGCGACCGCCAGCGGCACGGTGCCGATGATGGCGAACGCGTAGGGCCCCAGCGCGCCGAGCGGGGCGGAGATCAGGGACTGGTCCCCGAACCGCGACTGGGCCAGGGCCAGGGCGGCCAGCAGGGCCGCCGCGGTGAGCACGAGCCACGGCGCGCCTGAGTGGAGCAGGCCGCCCCCGCCGGGGCGTTGGCGGCCGGCCGTGAAAGCCCGCTCGGCGAGCACCAGGCGCAGCTGCCAGAGCAGGATGGCGCCGCCGACGATGAGGACCACGGCGGAGGCAGCGACCCGCTCGGTGAGCACGAACGGCATGCTCACGAAGCCGCAGACCTGCGAGTTGGGCGCCACCCGGGAGGTCCCGGCCAGCGCACACAGCGGCACGCGGGCCAGCCACAGGAGCGGCGCCGCCACCAGGGCACCCGCGGCGGCCAGGCGGGCCAGCAGCCAGGTGCGCGGCGAGGGACCGTGCCATAGCTCGGCCAGCCAGTAGGCCACGGCGGCGAAGAGGAACGGCAGCGCCGTGTAGTAGTGGTACTGGAAGCTCGCCCGGTCGATGCGTGACCAGGAGAGCCACTGGCAGACGAAGCCGATGACCAGGATCGTCAGGGCCAGGCTCCGCCGCGCCCAGGCCTGCCAGGCGGCCCAGGCCATGACCGGCACGCCGAGCCAGAAGATCACCAGGTTGCCGGCGTCGTACGTGATGCCGGTCGTGTCGTTGGCGTAACCCTGCTGGAAGAACCACACCGGCTTGAAGTCGAAGGGCCAGGCCCACCACGGCGACGACGCAGGATGGGAGGCGCGCAGGTCGTTGTGGTAGTTGTACATCTGGATCTGGAGGTCCAGCAGCGTCTGGCCCGTGTGGCCGGCCGGGTAACCGGTGAACCACTGGTTGCCCAGGGCGATCCACGGCGCGTAACTGATGACGTAGACGACGAGCGGGACGAGCGTGAAGCAGGCCAGGGCGAGCAGCCATGGCGCGCCCAGGAACGCGCCGGGGATGAGCCATCCCTGGTCGGGGGCCTCGGCGGGCGGGTCGGGGTCGGCGGGTCCGGCACGCACGCGGGCCAGGGGGCCCAGGCCGCTCCGGCCGGCCAGCGAGAAGGCGACCAGGACCGCGGCCGCGAGGACGAGGAAGGCGGCCCCCACCAGGACGAGGTTGCCGGGCGTGGCCGAGGCACCGGTCGCCGGCGCCCGCCCGCCGAGCACGATGCCCGCCAGGAGCGCCAGCCCGCCGGCCGCGGCCGGGGCACCGACCGCGAAGCGCACCTCGTCGAGCGTCCAGCGGATGGGGCGCACGACGATGGCCGCCGCCAGGACCCCGGTGAGGATGACCATCAGGACGAGGAAGCTCGCATCGCCGATCGGCGCGCCGGCGGAGGTGGCGCCGATGGCCAGCCAGCCCAGCACGCCCGTCAGGCCCACCATGGCCGCGAGGGCCAGGAGGCGGCCCAGCGCTGAGCGCAGCAGCACGAGCAGGACGATGCCGCCGATGGCGTAGGCGCCGACCCACTTGGAGGCGAGGGCCAGGCCCAGCAGGACGCCGATGGCCGGGATGGCCAGGGCCACCACCCAGCGGCGACGCCACAGCCCCATGTAGATCGGCACGAAGAGCATGTAGGCGGCCACGATGAAGAGGGCCACGTACGTGTCGTTCATGGCGATCCGCGACTGGGCGAAGAACATGCCGTCGACCAGCACCAGGCCCGCGGTGAGGAGGGCCACGGAGCGCCGGCGGAAGAGCATGCGCACGAGGAGGTAGAGGCAGCCCAGCAGGAGGGCGCCGGCGATGACGCCCATGATCCGCCAGGCGTAGGCGTGGTTGCCGATGTCCACCACGGCCAGCTGGCCGGCTGAGTCCACGGCCAGGAGCTGCTGGCGATCCTGGGCCGGGCGCTGGGGCTGCGTGTCCAGGGTCATGGCGATGGTCGAGAACGGCAGGCGGGCGTCGGCGAAGACGGCGTTGCCGTGCGGCTCCACGACGTACACCGTGTCGCTGCTGCCGTCGGCCGTGCGGCCCAGGACGTGGATGATGTTGGACGACTCGTCCCACGCCACCGCCCGGACCGGGCCGGGCATCTTGAGGGTGCCGCCCAGCGTGGTCCCGCCCGAGGCCGGCACCGCCACCCAGCTGAGCGACGACTCGCCGGCGGCGTAGATCGTGGGCTGGTCGAGCCCGTTCATCAGCACCAGCCCCGTGGCTGCCTCGGGCAGCGTCAGCTGGCTCGTCGAGACCAGCGTCGCCGCGTCCCGCAGGTCCAGCGTGTCGCCCTCGGCGACCGCCACCGCGCCGGCCCCGGAGTCCGTGGGCACGGCGACCAGGGCGGCCGCCGACGGATCGGCCACCGAGGCGGACTGGCTGCCGTCGGCCGTGGCCAGGCTGACCAGCTGGTGGGCCGTCGTGATGGCCTCGACGTGGGCGCCGTCGGACGACACGATGACGGTCGCGACCGGGCCGCCGAACGTGCCGAGGCGCGTCGCCACGGGCGCCGCCGCGGAGGTGGCGAGGCGCATGGCGTCGAGGTCGGCCGTCTGGATGGTCCATAGCCCGCCCGCGTCGTCGGCCACGTACAGCACGTGGTTGCCCTCATCGACGGCCAGATGGACGGCCACCCGCCCCTGGCCAAGGGCCACGGTCGCCACGACCTGCCGCGTGGCCAGGTCGTAGGCCACGACGCCGCTCGGGGTGGCCGTGTAGAGGCGGTCGCCATCACGCTGGTCCGGTTGGTCGGGCGGGCTCCAGCGCGTCTCGGTCACGGCGTCGGTGACCGGCCCGCCCAGATCGGCCGTGCCCGTCACGTTGTCGTCGCCGAAGGCCACGAGGCCGACGGCGATGAGGTACTTGGCCAGGTGGGGGTGGGTGAACTCGTAGATGTCGTGGGGCTCGCCGTAGCGCCAGTCCTGCAGGAACTCGGTCGCCGTGCGGGCGTGGTAGACCTCGTCGAAGATCATGCCGAAGGGCTGGCCAAGGTCCCACGTCCGCAGGACCATGGCGGCCACGATCAGGATGAGCACCACGAGCCCGTCCAGCCGGTCGGGCAGCCCGAACGGCTCGCGCCGCAGCTCGCCGCTGCGGTCACGCCGCAGCGAGCGGGCCATCAGTCCGCGCAGCAGGCCCGATCGCCGGGGAGCCTGGAGACCCGGTGACGCCAGCGGCGCCGGGGCCGGAGCCCGTGGTGCCGGCGGCGGCCGGTCGTAGGGGTCGACCTCCGGCGGCCGCGCCCCGAGGCCCGCCAGGCGGCGCAGCGGCCCGGCGACGAGGTCGCTGATGGGCCGCAGCGACCAGGCCACGACGAGGAACCCGCCCGTCTGGAGGATGACGCTCAGGAGCACCCCGCCAAAGCTCCGCATGTCGGCCCCGAAGGGCAGGCCGCTGACGTTGGCCGTGCCGTAGTTGCCGACCGTGAGGATGCCGTGCAGGTTGATGAACGAGCCGATGGCGAGGACCAGCGTCAGGACCCGGAAGCGCCGCGAGTTGACCGCCAGCAGCGGCAGGAAGACGAAGACGGGGAAGAGGTAGCGCTCGTGCACGCGCGTGGGCAGGATGAAGAAGGCGAGCGACAGGAAGACGGCGGTCAGCAGGATCGAGCGGCGTGAATCGCGCCACGCGAGCTGGATGGCCCCCACGGCGAAGCCCAGGCCCAGCAGCAGGGCCCCGATCGTGAAGCCGTTGAGCCCAGCCAGCAGGGGCACCTGGTCGGACGACCAGCCCCCGCCGGCGGCCAGCGAGGCCTGCCCGCCGGAGCCGATGAGCGCCCATGGGTCATAGGCATTGACGCTCAGGTAGGGATAGCCGGCGGCCGTGTCGCCCATGCGCGAGATCAGCGTGGGCACGTCCAGGCCGAACGGGGTGATGAGGACGAAGAGGACCACCGCCCCCACCGCCGCACAGCTGACGAGGCGCCAGATGCCCTGTTCCTCCACGACCCACGAACGGAGCGCCCGGGGTACCGCTGTCGCCCGCGGTCCCGATCCGATGAGGAAGAGGTGGCGGCGCAGGAGCGTCACGCCGATGAGCGGCGCGAGGACGATGCCGAACTGCGGCTTGACCAGCGCCGCCACGACGGCGAAGCCGACGGCGGCCTCGGAGAAGCCGTCGATCAGGAAGGCGATGGCGACGAGCATGACCAGCGCGCCGACGGCGTCGATCTGGCCCCACAGCGCCGAGTCGTACCAGGTGACCGGGTTGAAGAGGTAGAGCGCGGCGGCCCCCAGCGCCGCGCCGCGGGCGTCCGATCGCGTCCCCAGCCAGCGGCGGACGAGGCGGTACAGGAGGTAGGCGATGCCCAGGTCGGCGGCGATCGCCGGCAGCTTGATGAGCCCGCCCACGATCGTGTCGGGCAGCGGCAGGACGATCCCACCGAAGGTGATCGTGCCGCCGCCCAGCAGGTCGGCCACGCCGCTGCCGATCGAGCCCAGGATCCACAGCACGTAGAGGTAGCCGGGCGGGTAGTCGGCGAAGCCGGCGTTGGCGTAGAAGCCGCCGGGGCCGCCGTGGGCGAGCGTCAGGGCCCACGAGGTGAAGCTGCCGATGTCGCTCTGGAAGCCAGAGCCCGGGAAGAGGACGTATGCGATGATGAGTCGCAACGCCAGCCCGACCAGGAGCAGGATGGCGATGGCGGGGATGGCCGAGGGCGACCCGTCCGAGCGTCTCGGCGCCGTGCGCCCCGGTGCGGCCTCACCCGGCCGAGGCGCTGTCGAGTCCAACCGGCCTCCTGCACGAGCGACGAGTGGCCCGCAGTATAGCAACGGCCCGCCCCGTTCCCCCGCCTCGCCCCAGGTCGGTCGCCGACCGTCTCCGCGCGCGGCTGGACGGCCTTGACCCGACCTGGATCGGCGTCGCCGTGTTCGTCGCCGCGCTCGTCATCTACATCGCCTCGAATCCGGCGCGCCAGAACGTCTACGACCACTTCGTGTGGCAGGCCGACGCCTACCTCCACGGCCGCTTCGCCATCACCTGGCCGGTCGTCACGGACGGGTTCCGCAACGACTACTTCCAGGACGTCTACCCGCTCCCCTCGGCGCCGGGCTACGCGCTCCTGCCGTTCCCGCCGCTGCCGGCCGTGCTGCTCATCCCGTTCGTGGCCCTGGGCGGCCTGGGCACCGACGCGGCGCTCCTCGTGGCCTGCCTTGGCGCGGTCAACGTGGCCCTCGCCTGGCGCCTTGCCTCGCACGTCACGGACGACCGCCTGGCGGCCCTCGTGGCGACCGCCTTCTACGGCTTCGGGACGGTCGCCTGGTACGCGGCGATGCTGGGCAGCACGTGGTTCGCGGCCCACGTGGTGGCCAGCTTCTTCGTCTTCCTGGCCGTCACCCTCGCCGTCGACGGCGAACAGCGCGACCGGGCACGGGCCGCCGTGCGGCGCCTGCCCTTCGACGGGCGGCAGTTCGTGGCCGGCCTCGTCTTCGGCGTGGCGGCGCTGGCGCGCCTGACGACCATCCTGGGCCTGCCGTTCTTCGTCGTCGTCGGCAGCGGGGGGAGCATCTGGCGACGGGGCCTCTCCGCCGCCCTCGGCGCAGCCATCCCCGTCGCCGTCCTCCTGGCCTACAACCTGGCCTCGTCGGGCCAGCTCTTCGAGCCGGGCTACGACTACCTGTACCAGACCGAGACGGTACCCATCCCCGGCGGCCTCCTGGCCCAGGTCTTCCCGGCCCTCCAGGCCATCGGCTACCACCCCGGCACGTGGAGCGCGGAGGACCTGCATTACCTGCCCCAGAACCTGCTGATCATGCTGGCCTGGCTGCCCACGGTCCAGCCGCAGTGCGGGGTCGAGGGGCTCTTCTCCACCACCTGCGCGCTGATCCGGCCCGACCCGCTGGGCATGAGCCTGCTGCTCACCAGCCCGGCCTACCTGCTGGCCATCCCGGCGCTCCTGGCCGGCTGGCGCGACCGCCTCGTCATCGGCGCCACGGTGGCAGTAGCCGTGATCGCCGGGGCCGACCTGGTCCATTTCAGCCAGGGCTGGGTCCAGTTCGGCTACCGCTTCAGCAACGACTTCGCGCCGTTCGCCCTGATCCTGGTCACGCTGGGTATCGCCCGGCTGGGGCTGCGCCGCGCCGTCGTGGGCCTGGTGGCCGCCTCGGTCCTCATCAACGCCTGGGGCGTCTTCTGGGGCGTGGCCCTGGGCTGGTGAGGCGCCTCTATACTCGCCGCGATGTCGAACCCTGACGGGGTGGCGGCCGCCCCGCCAGAGGCGAGCGCGGCCGTCGTGCCCGCCCTCTCCTACTTCTTCCCCGCCCACGACGAGGCCGAGAACATCGAGGCGCTCGTGGCCGAGGCCCTGGCTGCCCTGCCCGCCCTGGCCCAGCGCTTCGAGATCATCACCGTCGACGACGGCAGCCGCGACGGCACGGGGGCCCTGGCCGACCGCCTGGCCGCCGAGCACCCCGACGTCGTGCGCGCCGTGCACCACGAGGTCAACCAGGGTTACGGGGCGGCCCTGCGCAGCGGCTTCCGGGCGGCGCGCTACCCGCTGGTGGGCTTCACCGACGGCGACCGCCAGTTCCGCGTGGCCGACCTGCGCTTGCTGCTCGACCGTCTCGAGGCGCCCGACGCCCCCGACGTGGTCGTGGGCTACCGCCTGCGGCGGGCGGACGCCACGGTGCGCCTCCTGTATGCCCGCGTCTACCGCTGGTGCCTGCGCCTCTTCTTCGGCCTGAACGTGCGCGACGTGGACTGCGCCTGCAAACTCTTCCGGCGCGAGGCCCTCACCGGCGTGCGGCTGGAGTCCGGCGGGGCGTTCCTCTCCGCCGAGCTGCTCATCAAGCTGCGCGCCCGCGGCGCCCGCCTGGCCCAGGTGGGCGTGCCGCATCAC
>Ga0265329_10001741_pt1 | contig 10391 bp, 7 predicted proteins | sample 41627metaG_FD_202091 | JGI IMG/M metagenome (GOLD analysis project Ga0265329, IMG submission 202091) | Rhizosphere microbial communities from Carex aquatilis grown in University of Washington, Seatle, WA, United States - 4-16-27 metaG | ecosystem: Host-associated > Plants > Roots > Rhizosphere >...
TCTGCGCGACGTGATCAAGGAGTTCGTGGAGCACTATCACACCGAGCGTTTTCATCAGGGGCTCGGCGGCCAACTGATCAAGAGCCAGCCTGGCTCCGCGAACGACAATGGGTCAAATGGCTCGATTGCCTGCCACTCACGCCTCGGGGGACTCCTGAACTATTATCATCGCGCAGTCGCATGAGGGGCGATGCCTTTGTGGACACCACGGGATGCTCAGCCTGGTCCGCGGGGGCGCCGAATCCAAGCCGGGGAAAGACAACCCGGTGACCGAGGGGCTAGCGGAGGCCGAGGCAGGAAGGGACAAAACCGGCACATTGACCGGCACATGCCCTCCCGAAACCGGCACATTGGGGCATGAGGCAAAAAGAAAGGCCGCGAAACCCTTATGATCTCGCGGCCCTAGCTTGAGCGGGCGAAGGGACTTGAACCCTCGACGTTCACCTTGGCAATAGTACGAAAATCCACGAGTTTCCTAGACTTTCAACCACTTGCGTGTGTCCAGGCGTTTCACGGTGTTTCGTCCCGACACACAAAACTGGGGACCGGACTGGGGACTGGCGACTGCGATGCAAGCGGCGGCGGCGGCCCACAAGTTCCGAGAAACGGCCCTCGCGTCTGCCTTTGACCTGCCCGCCGTCGAGGAGTAGTCAACCGGGTGTGACCCTCTTCCCGAAGAAGAATGCACCCTGGAGGCGAGTCGTCCGAGCCGTTCGCGCAGCTGAAGGGAAGGTCTACGACGAGCTCGACTGCGGTCACCGGGAGTCCCACGACCACACAGCCAAGAAGCGGAGGTGCAGGACATGCGCAGACCCGATGTTCCCCGGTATCACCATCGGGAATCCGGAACCACCTGTCGTCGCGGTCGAGGAGAACTCGGTCAATGGCAGTGCATACGTTCTTTGCGTTCCGCGTGCCGGAAGACCATCGACAGGCGTCTTGCCAGATCACGCTGAGTCGGCAATGCCAGTGTATTCAATCCGCGCGCTGGCCTCCGTCCGATTGATCCACGATAGTTCCTTGTGCGCCAGCCGATGATGGCTCATTCCTCTGAGACGAAAAGCCGCGCTTGCTGGCAGCAATAGTCGGCTGCCGCGCGACTTGAGTTGCCGCCTCTTGCGGCCCGGAACTACCACGCGTGGCTCGCTGTTCGACGACCTTCCAGGCCACCGTAGACACGCCCAAGACAATGGTAAGGGCCAGAAAGGCGACAAAAAGTGGAACCTTGCGACCTGTCACCAAACTACGCATTCGCTGGGTAAGGGCTCCCAAGTTCCCCGAACGAGCCAACCAGTCGAGCCGTCTCTCTTGCCACCCACCGTAGCGAACGTCATCTAGATCCTTGATAAGCCCTAAGGCGCCGTCACAAGCTGCAATCGCCGCACTCCACTTGCGCCCCCCACTTGCGAGGCCCTCCGCAATCCGGAATCGTGCATCAGCGGCTCCAATTTTCCATCCCTTGCGTGTCTTCGTCCACGACACCAAAATACCGCCGACATCCTCCAGAGCATCCAGCCGCACAACTGCCCGCTCCGAGAGCTGCAGCGCCTCTTCGATTTCGCCACTGTCCGCAAGCGCGGCAGCGCGTTCCCACAGTTGTTGCGCCGAGACCTCAAACCGGGTTCCTGGAGCCAGCGGAACGGTCAACATATCCATTCCGACATCGCCCGGAGCCTGCTGCCACCTATCGAGATCCTTGAGTAGCGCGCTCACGGTGCTATATCGCATCGGCGGATCGCGGCAGGTGCATTTGCGGACGATTCTGGCTAGACCGGAACCGTGGGCCAGTTCGATGTCGTCCAGCTTAGGAACAGCCTCTATTCGGAATGGTGGATCCTTCTCAGTGAGGAGGAATTCGAGCATCCTGCCGAGGCTGAAGATGTCGCCCGTCGCGCTTCGGTCGCCCTTTCCCGCCAACTGCTCGGGCGCGGCGTACAACTGCGTGCCACTTGCCTGAGCCGACAAGGTCTGGGTGAAAAGAAGCTCCGCGATGTCAAAGTCGGTCAACACGGGGGAGTCGGAGGCAGACATCAGGACATTTGCTGGCTTGATGTCGCGATGGAGTACGCCGTTCTCGTGTGCAAATCGCACTGCTTCGCACAACGAGTGAAAGACTGAAAGCTTCCGGGCAAGATCCCAACGCCTATCCGAAAGGTTACTCAGGTCTCCCCCAGGAATGAACTCCATCGACAGCGCCAGTCCGGAGGGCTCTGATTCGTAAAAGCGAATGATTGACTCCGGTGAACCCGCACACTGACGAAGGTGCTTCATCACTCGTACGCCGCGGCGAAAATGGTATAGGGAAAGGCCAAGGCCTAGTCGGTCCCTGTCAAAGACCTTAACGGCGCATGGCTCGGATGTTATGGGATTACGAGCGCGCCACACTGTGCCAAAGTTGCCCTTGCCGATGATATCAACCAAGGTAGCGCCAGCAACGAGGTCTCCCTGTTTGGGTGGACGAGAACTCGCGAGAGAGGCGACGAGGGTTTTGATTGTTCTGTCTGGCTTCCGATCCGCCGACGAATGTCTACCGACGGACGATCTCCGGACCTTGGCGAGATGCTCCCGTTCTCGTGTCAACGTCTCAAGCTCCTCAACGAGATCCGGATCGAGGGAGACGTAGTGGTCCGATGCAGGAAGGTACTTCGCGAGCGGCGCCACAAAAGATGCGCAATCTTGGAACCGCGCCTCTGGATTCTTTTGAAGTGCACGCTCTACTACACCAACGACATCGCCAGGCAATTCGGGAACAAGATTGGCCAGAGACTGTGGCTCTGTAAATAGCACTTGTTTGATCAAGTCCACATAGCTCTCGCCGAGAAATGGCGTCCTACCAGAAAGCATCTCGAAAAGTACTATCCCTAGGGCCCAGATGTCGCTGCGACTGTCGACCTCCGCAGCGGACCTACACGCCTCCGGGGACATGTAATTCGGAGTGCCAAATACCATGCCTGTAGGGGTGTCTTCCCGAGACCGATTGGAGATTCGCAGACTGGGAACATCAACTATGGAACCCAGTTTGGCGATTCCGAAATCAATCAACTTGACGATTAGGCCTCTCCCGTTGCCTGGCGGACAGAGAAATATGTTATCGGGCTTGATGTCGCGGTGGACGACGCCTATTCGGTGCGCGGCACCAAGTCCCTCACAGACTTGCGCGATGATCTCAATCGCTTGTTCGAGTGGAAGCCTCGCCTCATGGTGGAGCAAATCTTGAAGAGTCTCGCCTTCGAGGTACTCCATGACCATGTAGAAGTCGCCCGCCTCGGTTACTCCCACATCATGCACCTCACAAATGTGAGGGCTGCCCAATTGGCTTGCGAGCTGGGCCTCCCTTTGAAATCGCAGGACGATTTCCGGTCTGCCGCAAAGTTCGCGATGGAGCACCTTTACCACCACCTGCTTGTTCAGCCCCACGTGCAAGGCACCGTAGGTGACAGCCATTCCCCCTTCGCCCACCTTCCGCGTGATGTGATACCGGTCGCCGAGTGTCAGCCCTACCAGTCCGGTGCTTTCGCGCGGTTGCTCGGGCCTCTTGTGGTCGGATTCTGATCGATGCAACGAAGGTTGGTCGGCACCGGATATCTCAACTTCACTGAGGACCACAGTGGGTTGAACTACTGGCGCTTTCGGTGGTCTTCCCGTATCTGGTCCCGCCGGATATTGAGCAGCCCCTGGCCGGCGTGGACCCGCGATGGCTCCATGCAGGAGGAGCGTAGGCTTGGCCTCTGCTACTGCGGTCGGTTGGACCGGGTTTGAACCCGCCGGAGGTTCAGGCAAGGTGCCGCGAGGGGTGGACACAAGGCGAAAGTACCACGATCCAGCAAGACGGAACATGCCACTACCCGTTGGAAATGCCGGTACCCGTCGGCTTCTTCAGAGATGCGTCGTTGACAACGCCTCGGCTATCGAACTGATGGCCCTTCCCGGCATCGGCGTCAGCAGAATCAGTACCAGTTTGGCGTCTGGGGAAAACGGTCCACGACGACGAAGTCGTCGTGGCCAGCCTATTAGGTTGGCCGCCACCGGCATCAGGCCGGATATGGCTAACGTCGCCAGTTCTTTGCGCGAAATCGAAGGTCATGAGCGACACTGAAATCTTGCCCTACCCACGTCGCCGCTTTCTCCGACAGGGTCGTTTTCGCGCTTCGCAGTCGGCGCCGAAGCACGCACTTGCCGTTGGCGGCGAGGACCCGACGAAGATCGATGCCTGCGTCTAGCAGCGATGCCTGGGGTCAGATGCGCCCGCGCAGCGTCAGCGGGACACGCGGTTGACCGCGCTCGAACGCGTTCGAGCTGCTCTGATGTTCAGGCGTTGACACCATTTTCTTTGCCCATATTCTCCGGGGCGGGCTCCCTCTGGGCTGGGCTGGGTGCCACAATAGGCGACCCAGTTTTTTCCTGACATTCAGTGACGACCGGTGCGGGGGATAGGCGCTCCTCGCAGTGTCCTATCCGGTCGTTCGTCAGGAGATGCATCCCCCTTCCGCGGGCACAAAAGAGACCCTAGCTGTGGGAGCCTACTAATATCGTGCGTAAGCTGGAACACTACTTCTCGGATCGTCGTCTCGTTGCGCTGCTCTGCCGGAAACGGATCGCGCTTGCGAGGAAGAACCGTCGAGTTCAGTTCGTGGCTCGCGCAGGGGCGAGTACACTGGAGTGAACCTCTTGCATGCGTCGGGAGCCGGTGTTGTGATCGGTGGATGCCGCGTGTGCCGACTCCCGCAGAGGTCGCTTCGCTTAGCCGGGAAGACTGGGAGGGATTGTGCCGCTCAATTTGTGCGCTTGTCCACGATGCTGATGGTGTTGAGGATCGTCTTGGCAAGGGAAATGGCCTGGACATGATCAGAACGGATCCCGGCGGGGTGCTTGGTTGGCAGTTTCGTCGTTACGATGCCCGCTTCGGTGACAAGCAGGCAGAGAAGATCGTAGACGCCGTTCGCCTCGCGGTCTCGAAGTGTAAGTCCGAGGATGGTCTGCCTCTAAAGCGCTTCACGGTGTGGGCAAACCTCGATCTGGAACCTGGGCATGGAAAGCAAATCGGTGAACGCGAGCGGTTCGCAAAGCTGAAACAGGAAATGGCAGAGGAGATGGGCGTGGAGCTTGTGTTCCAAGGCCTATCGTGGGTCCATGCCCAGCTGCTGATGCGACCCATGCTCCGTCCCGATCTGTTCGAAGATGTGGCCGCCCAAGTCGATGCGGTCTCTGCGCAGGTCAGGGCGAGCACGGATGAGATCAAGTCTCTCGTCATCGCTGTTGCAGGGGCAGAGAAGGGGTCGGCCGCGCTCAAGCGCCTGGTCGAACAAGCGGGGATTCACTTCGAACGCGGGAAACAACTTGGATCGAAGGAGCAGTTCGGAGCTGCGGTCCGCTGCCTCAACGACGCGCTCAACTTGCTGCGAGATCTCGATGCAGACCCGATACTGGAAGGCCGTGTTCACGTGATCCTGGCTGGGATTCAGCGTCTTCTGGGCGACCTTCGGGCCGCTGAGGCGGCTGGAAGAGCGGCCATCGCGAAGTTGATCGTTGCACCGAGTGACGACCTTGCGCATGCGCGAGGGAATCTTGCCCTCGTTCTGCGAGATCAGCAGCGATACGCGGAAAGCAGACAGCTCGTACTTCAGACGCTCGACCATTTCGAGAACGAAGGGAACTCTCTAGAAATTGTCCGTACGCTGACGCACATCCTGGAACTCAGTTGCAACGAAGGAAATTCTCAGGCGGTGAGGCGGTGGGGGGCGCGTCTCAAGCCGGCGGTTGCGAATCTGGAACGCGATATCGGGATCACCGATGTCAGCGCGTCTGCGACGGGTGCGCTCGGAAACGGCATGCTGATGCTTGCCATCAGAGAGAATGATCGCGATGCGCTGAGCGCGGCGGAGAAGATCTTCATACTTGTCGAGTCCGCTTCCCGCCAGAACGGCATGAAGGCGTCCACGGTTGCATCGCTCTCACAACGCGCGAGTGCTGTTCGGTACCAGGATAGGCTTCCCGAGGCTCTTGCTCTCTACCAAGAGGCCAGGCAGGAGGCGGAGGCCGCTGACCTAGCCAAGATCGCTGCCGATTGCATCTACAACGAGGCGATAGTTCGTCACGAGATGGGCGACACTGCCTCCGCCATCGAGAGTATGCTCGCGGCTCGCGAACGCTACCATCAACTGGGTGACATCGAATCCGAACTGGACGCCGCTACCTCTGCCGAGCGCTGGAGTCGTGCCATGCCCTATTGAGACCACCCTGTGTTCGTTCTGGCAGTTCCTGGTCCGTGTCACGGTTCTGCCGCGACTTGCAGCACACTCATCTGCGGAACGTTCAACATGGCAACGGACACCTACTACATCAAGCTCGGGACCGGCGGGAAGTGGGCCGAGGAATCCAGCAGCCGCGGCCTCGCTCGGATCGAGTGGGGGAGGGTGCCAATCGACCTGATCCACAAGAGGGACTGGGCGGCCATCGATAAGATCGAGCGCCCCTTGAGCAAGAGCCATGGTGCGGCGACTTCTGACCTGAGGGCGCTCCAAGCGTTTGACAAGAGCCGGAGGCGGGAGATGATGCCTGTCGCAATGGGCAGCCATGGCAAACGCTCGTATGAGAAAGGCGGTCCTTGTGCCAGGTATCAGTGATGTCGGGATTGAGTTCGAGAGGTTCGCGAAGAGCCTGGGGCATAGACGCAAGGACTTGTTTTCCCGGATAGGGTCGCTCCGCAACGGTTTTGAAGGCTGGGTCAAGCTGGAGTTCTTCTTCTGGCTCGTTGGCGAATACGGATTGCGCATCCCCACCCCCGAGCAGGACTGGAATGAGAACTCGGCGGATATCGGCCTCGAATACAAGGTTCGCCTCGACCAGCGATGGAACGACCGAGAGGTCAAGCATTGCGACCTGTGGATCAGGGACGATCAGCAGAAACCTGGCTTTCATTACGTAGAACTCAAGGCCCCCTTCGCGAACGCCAACATGAACAAGATGCTGACCTCTGCCGCATCGGACTTTTGGTGCATGTCGCGAATCAGGAAGTCTTACGAGCAGGCAGTGTCGGGAAACGCGATAGTCCTCGGAGTCGGGTTCAACGACGACACGTGGGTGCAGGGAATCGACCGGGTACGAACTGAATCTGGCGTCCCAGAAGAGATGCAGGAGAGCAGGAGTGGAGTTCTCGATGACAAGGGACAGGTCCGTTTCTCTGTTCTCACGCGGCGATATTGACTTTTGCTGCCCAATGGCGCAATCCGTTGGAGAAGCCCCCCTCATGCCACCAGAACTACCGAAACGGCTTTCCCCCACGGGAAAGGCAATGCGCGAACTCTGTCTCAAGTCAGGAAACCTTTGCGCGTTCCCAGGGTGTCGTCAGAGAATGATGGATGCTGACGGTCGATTCATCGGCCAGGTTTGCCACATCGAAGCTGCGGAGAAGGAAGGGGAACGTTTCAACCCGTCGATGACCAACGAGCAGCGTCGCCATGTTTCCAACCTGCTGCTCATGTGCTACCCGCACCACACTGTCACGAACGACGTGGTCGCGTACCCGGTCCCCAAACTGCGAAGGCTCAAGGCAGAACATGAACAACGGTTCACTGCCCCGGACTCAACGACGCTGGCTGCGTTGGCTGGATTGAAGGATTGGACCATCGACGTGGCACCGACGACCGTTCATTCGCTAGGTCGCCTTGTTGCGACGCTTGGATGGTCCCCATCGCGTGAGGAAGCTGCGTTTTGCGTGGGATTGCTCAACAGGTTCACCGAAAGCTTTCAAAAAGTCCCGCACGTCGTGCGGCACTTTATCGGATTGGTGGCAGAGCGGATTTACCGCATGCGCGATACGCGCGCGGTAGTGATGAGCCCATTTAGTGGGACAAGAATACTGGTGAGCGACCTGAAGGGCGCCCTTCGTGTGCATGAGGACAAGATTTGGGAGCTTGGCGGCCAGCTTGACACCTACAAGCTGGGGCGGATGGACGAAATGGAAACCGATGTCGGTACCCAAGCTGCGGTCATGGTCCGTGATCTCGACGGCTGGGAAATGTGGGTTGATCTTGCTCGATTCTCCGCCAATACGAGCGTTCAGATGAGCACCTTCACGTTGGATCTTGACTTTGGTTGCCTAGACTAGGTTGAGCGGCCTCTAGTCACGAATAACTTGCGACGCAGCTCCGCCAGCTCCACGAATTCCAAAACTAGACGCGCAATTGATACCTGGTGGATAGTTCAGCCGTGTACCTTCCACGGGCCTCCGCACGAATCATCGCGTGGATATCAACACTGCTGACTCGCCTCGGGTCCTCAACCGTTATAAGTGCGGCAACCGGAGTCTTGGGATCCTTGAGTCGCCATCGGGATTCTTGCTCAATTAGGAGTTGCCAGTCACCCGGCCCGACATTCGAGGAGAACATCTTTTCAATTCGCACAATGCTTGAATACCGATCCTTGATCGCTTCCGGCGCATCTTCGCTTGTGACCTCTTTAGTGTTACCGCCTTCTGTCAACTTGATGAGCTTGCATCGCAGGTGGGACTTGCAATATCCAGCTCGTAGCGTTCGGTTAGTTTCTGGTGCAAATGCGACCGTGCATCGCACGCGCAGACGACCTCTCATCTTCCGACCTGTTAAGCCACCCGGCACGAAGAACGGAATCTTGAGAATCTGCCGATAGTCGACGTGCCCCATGAAGGCAAACGTTTGTTCCCATGGGGTAGAGCGCAAGATGCGCCCAGGATTCACACGTCCGTTACCGACTAGACTCGACATGATTTCCGAGTCGCGCGCTTCAGGAATCAATTCGGCGAAGTGCACTAGCAGAGCACGAGCTAGTTCGACCGTCGCGTTTGGTATGGCGTCGATTATCTGTGCAGCTAGGCTGGAGATTATTGGGGCTGCGTAGCTGGTGCCGCAACCGTATGACACGGTCTCGTCTGGGCCAATACCAGCAACGCTAAGATCGTCATGGTCCCGCCAGCCCGTACCGCAGTTCCCACCGTGAGCTATCAGATCCGGCTTTCGGAAACTGCCGACGCCCGGACCTCGGCGTGTGAAGGGCGATGGCTTCCCGGCGGAAACCATGCTACCGCCATTTTCGCGCTCCGCGCACGAGCCAACCGTTATGGCCAGCATAGCTTCGGCTGGCGCAAGCACGCGTGCACTCTCATGCTTGAAATACTCCGGGTAGGATTCCGTCGGATAAGGGGCATTGGGCGCTGGAAAATTGCCCGCCGAGATTACAAAGAGCACTCCAAATCGCCGACTCAACGCATCGATCTCGGCAGCAAGCGGACTTACGGTGTTGGCAACGGGTGCATTCGACGATCCACCCTTCGGTGTGAGATTCATGGAGAGGTTGAACACCCGTGTCCGACCATGCCATCGCGTAACCGTATCTCGAATGATCCGTATCAACTCGTCCGTGGTTGGACTGATTCGGTTCCCGCTGGCGTCACGAGTGAAAGCGGCCACGCTTACCAGTCTCACTCGATTGTCGAGAACGCCGGCAGAGACCTGATCGCGTATCGTGTCGCCGAACAGTGCGCGACTTGCGACGAACGTACCGTGGTCCTCATCACACGGCGGCCCAAGGGGGTTTTCGCGAGCGATCACGAAAGGGTCGATGAATCGGCAACCCGAGGCTACTCCAGTATCGATAACGCAAACTATGGGCGCCCGGTCGGAAGGTCGCACAAGCACAGCCGCATCGATTTCTGGTCCCGGTCGGGAAGATATTTCCACGACCTCTTCAGTTTGGTCGATAGACTGGACCGCCACGATTAGGTCCGCTATTGCTTTGATCGCCGCAGGCCTGGCCTGCACCCTGAGGTAGCTTCCGCTCTCGCCTTCTGTCTCGCCAGTTACGTGGCCACCAGAGGACGCCAGAAGGGTTTCGACTGCCTGGCGGACGGCTTGACGCTCCCGGTTCAATAGGTCTGGGAAGAGCCCGAGCAAGACGTCCAACGTCGCGTCGTTGCTTGCAAGCTTCTCCGCAACACCTGGACCGAGCTTTTCCGCGAGAGGAATCGCTCCCAGTTGCTCGATTGGTGCAAACTTCGACTTTCCAACGTTTTGGTCGGTCTCGGCATACCTATGCAGCTCCTCAATCAGCAACGAAAACGATTCTGCACTTGCGCCGAAGTGCCCGACATTGATCGACGGCGACCCGACGATTTTGCTATGAACGACTTCCTCGATCTTACGACCATCCGACCCAGCGATGGAGAAATCTGCGGGAAGCTCCAGGCGAAAGTAGGCTCGGTCAGTTCCCTGTCCACTTGTGTTTAGCTTTGCGAACATCGCGCGAAGGTCGCTCGCCTGTCTGAACACCGCATGCGCATGTTGCGCGTAAGACGTGCGAGGGTACGTTCCTCCGCCACCACCACCGGAATACTCGCGCGTCGTAGGAGGGGCATGTTC
>Ga0265329_10001743_pt1 | contig 10381 bp, 13 predicted proteins | sample 41627metaG_FD_202091 | JGI IMG/M metagenome (GOLD analysis project Ga0265329, IMG submission 202091) | Rhizosphere microbial communities from Carex aquatilis grown in University of Washington, Seatle, WA, United States - 4-16-27 metaG | ecosystem: Host-associated > Plants > Roots > Rhizosphere...
GGGGTGGGGAGGGTTGAACATGCGGGCCATGGTGGTGACTCAACAGGGTTGGCTGTCATGCGGCGCAATCCGGTATAGTAGTGCCTACTATGCAGACTGCGAGGGAATATCGTTTTCCTCGGAAAACACACTGACCAACACTTCACCGTCGGGAAATTTTGCCCGAATCTCCAAGTCGCCGCCCATGGCGCGGATATGCGACCTTAGCGTGCTGATATACATGTCCGTGCGGTTTTCAATCTTCGAGACGTTCGCCTGGCTGACGTTCAACATCTTGGCGATGCACTCCTGTGAAAGCCCGCGGGCGCGCCGCAGTTCATGCAATGGGTATTCGGCGCGCAATTGTTCGGCCTTGGCATTGGTGCGCGCCCTCGACTCTGGAGACATTTTCTCCCTTAACTCGGAGAATTTCTTAGCCATTGTAATGATTTCTCTATATAAAAAATATCGTTTACCAATCCTTTGGCGATCTAGTTATTTATCGCTAATGCGATAAATTAGTGTCTAAAAATAGCCACCGCGACAGCAAGTGGCTAAAATACATCAGCTAGTTCAATTTTTTTCTTTCCGCCTCCAGTTCGGCTAGATGCTCGTCATACAAGCGGTCAGCCACTGGAACATATTCTTTATACCAATCGTCATTGCCTTTTTTGTTGCCGCCAATGAGCAAAATCGGATTTCTTTTCGGATTGAAGGCGTAAAGCGCCCGGTAAGGATTGCCTTTATGCTTGATGCGAAGCTCCCGCATATGGCTATGCCTTGACGAGGCGATACCTGAACTGTGTGGAAAATCCAAGTGCGGGCCATACTCTTCAAGGAGCTGAACCACCGCACCGACCGACTCTTGCTCGGACTCGTCCAAGCCATCCCACCATTCCCCGAATTCGTCTGTGTACTCAACCTCTACCGTCATCAAGACCCCTGCAATGGCAAAAAACAGCGTGAAAAATAATAACTCTTAGGTTATAGTTTGTCAAGCCATCCATCACGCCGGTAGGATGCGCCGAGAAAGGCGGCGCTGCCCGACGGTTCAAAGACACCGGCCAGCGCCTGGCCACAACCACAACCTTACACAGAGAGGCACAGCCATGGCTAAAAAGCATCTTAACCAAATTCATCTCAACGCGCTCGTCAATGAAGCGATGGCCATCGAAGCGCAGGCCGCCCAGGACGCCGGGGCCGTCGGCTACATGGCCCGCGCGCTGGCGCAGGCGACCATCCCGCACAGTAAAAAAGACGGCAACGAGTTCGTCCGCAAAAACGGCCATTTCACGCTGACCATCGTCGCCCCGTCCAATATTGGCCTGCCCTACGGCTCGCTGCCGCGCCTGCTGCTGGTCTGGGTGGCGACCGAGGCGGTGCGGACGCGGGAATGCACCTTGATCATGGGCGAGAACCTCTCCGATTTCATGCGCCAGCTCGACCTGATGCCGACCGGCGGCGTCAAGGGCGACATCACCCGCCTGCGCGAGCAGATCAAGCGGCTGTTTTCCTGCATGATCCGCTACACCTACAACGGCCAGCCCAAGTCCTGGCAGGACGGCGGCTTTTGCTTCGCCTACAAGTCGTTCTTGTGGTGGGACGAGGCCAAGCTGGACGGCCTCGAAGGCAAGGGCTCGAAGCTGATCAAGCTGGACGACGCCGAGGACACGCGCCCGCGGGTCGTGCTGACGCAGGAGTTTTTCAAGGAAATCACCACCCGCCCGGCGCCGGTCGACCTGCGCGCGGTGAAGATCCTCAAGCAGTCGCCGATGGCGCTGGACATCTACTGCTGGCTGACCTACCGCATGAGCTACCTGGGCAAGCCCACGCTGATCCCGTGGGAGGCGTTGGAAATGCAGTTCGGGTCGGATTACACGCGGACGCGGGCTTTCAAAGAAGCATTCATCGGCCATCTCAAAGCGGTGCATGTGGTGTACCCGCAGGCCCGCCTCGACGTGACGCCCCTGGGCTTGAAGCTGCTGCCCTCACCCACCCACGTCGGCAAACGCCCGCGCTGAAACGCCCGCGCCGGGGCCGTCGCGCCACGCAGAAACGGTCGCGCTAAAACCGGGGTTTTACGCAGAAACGGTGGCGCTCAGGCTGTGGACAAGCCTGTCGATACGCCGACTTGTCCACGCAGAAACGGTGGCGCTAAAACCGGGGTTTTACGCAGAAACGGTGGCGCAGTTACGCAGAAACGGTGGCGCGCACCCCCCGCGAGCCCGCGCCAGCCGCGGCCTGCGACGCCCTTCCTGTAGTGTTGCCGATAGTTTAAACCTGTAGTTGGCCCGCCCGCCCTGTGGACGGATTTTGCCGCCATCCCCGCTGCCCGCCTGCGGTGCGTACCCTACAGGGCGGTAGGGCCGTAGATACTGACGCAAGGAAGCGCATCAATCGCGAACGCTACGCTTCGTACCTCAGGTCGAAGCCCTGTAGACCGGGCACGTCTCTTTGTGCCCGACAACCACGCCGGAATGTCGGGCGCAAAAAGACGCGCCAGACCTACCGCGACGGCAAGCCATCCGCGGCTTTAAAACAAAAAGGCCGGCGTTCCGCGCCGGCCTTTTGTGGTCTCTTCCCGCCCCCCCGCCCGGGAAAAGTGTAACAACTTGTCACACTTTTCCCGGTTCCCGCGAATCCGGCGGTCAAGCCGGAATGCGCGATGCCGGGCGTGGACAAACACGCCCGGCCTGCAAGGTTTTTAACGCCCCGCCCCTTGTCTGCCCCGCCGCCAAAAACCGATAATCCCCGCCCAGGCCCGCCGCCGGCGGCCTGCGAGCCACGCGCCCCCGCGTGGCGTTTTTTGAGCCACGCCACCGACGGGAAGCCGCCCAAGATGATCGTCTTTTTCAGGAACATACCGGAAGACACCTGCCGCCGCGACATCGCCGAGTTTCTCGGCCCGGCGCTGGCGGGCGGGTTTTTCAAGGCCAAAGGCGAGATCGTCAGCATCGGGCTTTTGCTGGCCAGGGACAAGGCGCTCAACCTGGCCGAATACCACGCCATCGTCAACATCCAGCCCGACGCCGTGGCCCTGCGGGTGATCAAGAAGCTGCACGGGCAGCCGTTCCGCGGCAAGCGCATCGCGCTGCGCGAATATGTCGTGCGCGACTGGCGCAACGACCGCCGAAGCATCCCGTCCAAGGCGGGCGAGGTGGCCCAGGAGCGGCGCATGACGCCGACGCGGCGCAGAAACCTGCACATCGAGATCAAAAAAATGGCCGCCACCCGCTACTGAGGCCCGCCCGCCGTCGCCCAGGTAGTTTTGCCTACTTACTTTTCCGCCCGCATTCCCTACCATCACGCTTGGTCATTAGGGCCGCCTGCAGGCGGATGACTCGACCACGGCCCCCGGCTTTTCATCCCCCCATGGCCGGGAGGCCGTCTTTTCCGAATATCGGCGGATTGGCGGACGACGCGCCGCCCCGGCTTCCCGTTTCCTGTTGTCCCGACACGCCGCGACCGGCTTGCGGAAGGGATTGCCTGGGCCGTCCGCGGCTTTTTTAGCGGAGGTATGTTTCATGCGCGATTCACCCTCGAAAGTTCCCTGGCTGGCCTTGGCCCTGCTGGCCGTCCTGGCCGCCCCGCAGGCCCTGGCCGTGGGCATCACCGACGGCTGCGGCCACGTCAGCGACGGCCTGTTCAACGGCTCGGCCTCTTCCGTCACCGACGGGCCGGAATGGGGCTGCGCGACCGTTTCCAAAAGCGGCTTCGCCCAGGTCGGCAACGCCGGCGGGGCGTTCCTCTACGCCGACCAGAACGGCCACAACCTCAACCTGATGTACGACTACGCGGCCGGCGCCTCGACGGCCTCCTTCTTCGACGTGTTCTTCGAGGTGGTTCCGGACGGCCACGCCTACCTGGTCCGCCTCCAGGCGGCCGGCGGGCTTGAAGCTTTTGAAAGGCCGATAGGCTCGGTCGCCCCGCTGGACGCCCACGGCTCCTTCGACGTGGGCGCGGGCTCCGGCTGGACGCCGCTGACCGCGGCGGATCTGGCCATCGCCCAGTTCCAGGGCGCGGTGGCGTTCGGGACGAGCCAGAACAATCCGTCCCCCCACCCGATGGCCGAGTTCCAGTTGACCATCAACCAGCCGGGCGCCAACGGCATTTACGACCCCTCGCCGGCGTTCTGGAGCGCCAGCGTGAAGACCGACGGCGGGGCCGACCCGCCGATCAGCTCCGGCATTTTCACGCTCAACCCGGACGGGACGACGACGGTGACCCCGGTGCTGGGCCCTGGCGGCGCGCCGGTCATGCAAGGCTCGGTGCTGCCCGAACCGGCCACGCTGACGCTGTTCATGGCCGGGCTTTTCGGGCTGCGCGCGGCGCGGCGGGCCTGCCGCCTGCCGGGCGGGTGAGGATATCCACAATTCCTGTGGAAAACTCCTTGCATAATTGGCCTGAGCCCTTGCCGTCCGCGGGCTGCGGCGGTTGGACAAAAATTGGCCAGCGGAAAGGGCCGCTTTTTCAGGGCGGCGAGGCCAAGGCCAGCCGAAAAGGCGGGCCAGGGCCTCGCCGCCTCCCGCGGCGCCGGTCGGCGGCCGGCGCGCGCCTCAAGCGGCGGCGATTTTCCGGGCGGGAACACCCGCCTCTTACGCCCATGAAAAACAACACAATTTTCAATTTTTGACGGATTTCGCCGCCACACCGCCCCGGCTGCGGACAGATTCCCGCTTTTCTTCAAAAAAATTCTCGCCTATCATGGGTTTGCGGCGCGAGCCGCGTCTCCTGCCCGAAAAACCGCGAGGGGATTGAAACAAATAAACCGACCAACCAAACTGGGCCGACCCGGCTACCAGTGGTAGTATCTCCCGGCCCGACGGCCGGGAGCCGATTTAAACTTGGAGACCTTGTAATGTCCGACATTGCCGAAAAAATAAAAAAAATCGTGGTGGAACACCTCGGTGTTGAAGAAGCGAAAGTGGTGGAAAACGCCAGCTTTATTGATGATTTGGGCGCCGACAGCCTAGACACGGTCGAGTTGGTCATGGCGTTTGAAGAAGAGTTCGGCGTCGAAATCCCCGACGACGCGGCGGAAAAGATTTTGACCGTCAAAGACGCGATTGACTTTATATCGGCCAATGCGCCGGCCTAGCGCCAGGCGGTGATCCGGACAGGCCAGGCGACGGTCTCCGCGCCGTCCGGCAACCCTGCCGGACGGCCGGGCGCGCGCAGGCGCGCCCGGCCCGCACCGTTTCCGGGCTTGGCCGATCTGGTATCATGCGCGTTTACCCAACCGATCCAACAGGCTCAAACAGATGTCCCAAAAAATCTTAGACGTGGTCAAGCCCGGCGTCGCCACCGGCGCTGACGTGCAGAAAATCTTCGCCATCGCCAAAGAAAACCAATTCGCGCTGCCCGCCGTCAACGTCATCGGCACCGACACCATCAACGCGGTGCTGGAAGCGGCGGCCAAGTCCAAGTCGGCGGTGATCATCCAGTTCTCCAACGGCGGCGCGCAGTTCGTGGCCGGCAAGGGGCTGAAGCTGCCGGGCCAGGAGTCCAACGTCCTGGGCGCCATCGCCGGGGCCAGGCACGTCCACACCGTCGCCGAAGCCTACGGCGTGCCGGTGATCCTGCACACCGACCACGCGGCCAAGAAGCTGCTGCCGTGGATCGACGGCCTGCTCGACGCCGGCGAGAAGCACTTCGCCGAGACCGGCAAGCCCTTGTTCAGCTCGCACATGCTGGACTTGTCCGAGGAGCCGCTGCACGAGAACATCGAAATCTGCGCCCAGTACCTGGCGCGCATGGCCAAGCTGGGCATGACGCTGGAAATCGAGCTGGGCGTGACCGGCGGCGAAGAGGACGGCGTCGACAACAGCGGCGCGGATCATGACTCGCTGTACACCCAGCCCGAGGACGTGGCCTACGCCTACGAGCAGTTGTCCAAGATCAGCCCGAACTTCACCATCGCCGCCAGCTTCGGCAACGTCCACGGCGTCTACAGCCCGGGCAACGTCAAGCTGACGCCGTCGATCCTCGACAACTCGCAGAAGCACGTCTCCGAGAAGTTCGGCGTCCCGTACAACACGCTGACCTTCGTGTTCCACGGCGGCTCCGGCTCCAGCCAGGAGGAGATCCGCGAGTCCATCAGCTACGGCGTCGTCAAGATGAACATCGACACCGACACGCAGTGGGCGAACTGGGACGGCATCCGCCAGTACTACCTGAAGAACGAAGGCTACCTGCAAGGCCAGATCGGCAACCCCGAAGGCGCGGACAAGCCCAACAAGAAGTTCTACGACCCCCGCGTGTGGGGCCGCGCGGCGCAAGTCAGCATGGTCACCCGCCTGGAGCAGGCGTTCGCGGACTTGAACGCGGTCGGCTCGCTGTAACAGCGGACTTAACTCCCGGCCCCTAAAGCCGGGAGTGGACTGATACAAAAAAAGCCGGACGGGAAACCGTCCGGCTTTTTTTGTGCCTGGTCGTAGATTGATGCGCTTCCTTCGTCAGCGCTTTTGCCAATCCATTGAGCCATGCAGAACACGCAATATATGGATAATATCGCCTTGTATAAGGTAAGCGACTATATAAGGAGTTCCGACAATGACAAGCTCCCGCGTTCCTTTTATACGCCCCGTCCGCCCTAATTTTGGGTGCTGCAAAAGATTTCCAACCTGACGCTCTATTTCATCACCCACATGGACGGCGGCATGGGGCTTGTCTTGTGCTATATACTCAATATAGCCGTCCTTGTCTTGCATGGCTAATTCCGTCCAATCTAAAATCAAGTGCTTGCTCCTTCGGCTCTCTGTAGGAGTTCTGCCCGTTTAGTGGCCCATTCAGCCATAACTTGCTCATGTGGAATAAAAACGGCGTCGGGCTTGTCGGCCTCGTCGAGGCCAAGCTGAACCTGTCCCCTGAACCAAGCATCATGCTCGGCGGCTTGGTGCGCCTGCCTGAGGGCTTCGGCTCGGTCGGGCCGCTTGTGGTGGGTCTTGGCTACTTCCGCATCATAGCCGCTGGCATCAACCTCAAAGCTGCTTATGCCTATCCCTTTGAGATAGAGCATCACGGTTTCCAGCTTGCGGAACAGCCGCAGCTTGCCGCTACGCTGGGCGGCTAGGAACCGCTCCGCTACGCCGTACTTGATGGACAACGCCCACCCCCCCGCCTGCCCGATGACATGGGCGGCACGAACCGCCCCGGCTTCGACCAGGCGGGAGAGGGTGAGGTGGTCAATGGTCTGTGTGTTCATGGGATCGTCTCCACGATTGGCTTGCTGAAATAGCATGACATGTACCGCATACAACAGTAAAACGCAAGTCTACAATTATTGTAACCCGCTAGGAATTTTCCATAACGCCCGTTATGCACTCTTCCGGCTCGGCTCCTCGCGGGCCGTCCGTTCTGTCCAGTGTCGGGTGGTGCTGAAGGCGCGGAAAGCCGGTAAAATCAGGGGGCGGGCCTGCGACGACTGGTCAAAAGGGCTCATTTTGTCCAGTCCGGCAAAGCCGCCAGTTCTTAGACAAAATTGCTGGACGCGCAAACCGTTGTTTTTGCGTGCCTTCCGCTTTGTCTAAAAAACCCACAATTATTAGAAATTTATAATCTGGAGACAAGTAGTGAACATCCCTGAAATAGAAGCCGAAAACGGCGAGAAATATTCGAGTTTTATCTTCTTCAAGAAAGGTGGGATGGGGGAAATTTACAAGGGCGTAGATACCGGAACAGGTAGAGATATTATACTGAAGCTTATTCTTATTGGAACCACAGAGGAAAAAAAGCTTCTTGAGACAGAAACAAAGGTAAGTGAAGAGCTAAATCACCCTAACATCGCAAAGACGCTCAAGACTGGTCAAATTAAGATTGATGGCAATTTTTATCTTTATATTATTCAGGAGTACTATTCAAATGGAAATATGCGCTCTCTAATCAGAGAGAATATCCCATTCGATACATGCCTTTCACTAATGTTTGACATACTCAGCGGAATGAAAGAGATTCATAAAGTCGTCGTGCATAGGGATATTAAGCCCGAGAATATCTTGATCGGCTCAAGCGGTCATCTTCTTTTGACCGACTTCGGGCTTGCCAAATACATCGATGAAAAAACTCGTACTCATTCCTTCAAGGGATATGGTACTGTTCCCTATATGGCACCAGAATGCTGGACAGGGGATGAAAACACAGTTGCGATGGATATATACGCTTTGGGGTTAATCTTCTTTGAGATTGTAGCAGGCCGTTTACCTTCCTCTGCCAAGACTGATATAGAGTGGAGGGAGTTTCATCTTTTTACTCCGCTACCTAATCTTGCGAGTTTACGGCCAGGAATAACCGTAAAATTCAACCAGATCATTCAAAAAATGACCAATAAGAGGCCAAGCGAAAGGTATAAGACGATTGATGATGTTTTGGCTGCTGTCAACGAAGCTGCAATGATTAATGTCGCTGAAACAGCAGAAGCAGAAAGACTAGCAAAGTATAGTGGACCCCGTTTTTCGGACAGTGATTTAAGATGGTGTCTGGCGAAGAAACGGGGGTTGTGATGAGCGAGAAGAAACGCAAGGTGTTCAGCGGCGAGTTCAAGGCGAAGGTCGCGTTGGAGGCGGTGCGGGGCTTGAAGACGGTCAACGAGATCGCCCAGGACTTCGGCGTCCACCCGACGCAGGTGGGGCAGTGGAAGCGGGAGTTGCAGGAGCAGGCGGGCAGCCTGTTCGAGGCCAGGCGCGGGGCCAAGCCCGTGGAGCCGTCGGCCAGCCCGGAGCGGCTGTACTCCGAGATCGGGCGGCTGAAGATGGAGCTGGACTGGCTGAAAAAAAAGTCCGGGGGCAGCCCCTAGCCGACCGCCAAGGCTGGATCGGGCCGGGCGGGCCGCTGCCGCTGGCCCGCCAGTGCGACTTGGCTGGCGTCGCCCGCTCCACGGCCTACGCGCCGCGCCGGGCGGCGGGGCCGGACGCGGAGGAGCTGGCGCTGCTGGCCCTGGTCGACGCCGAATACACGCGGCACCCGTTCTACGGCAGCCGCAAGATGGTGGTCTATTTGGAGCAGGTGGGCCATCAAGTCAACCGCAAGCGGGTCCAACGGCTGATGGGCATCCTGGGGCTGGCGGGCATGGCGCCGGGGCCGTCCACCAGCCGCCCGCACCCGCAGCACAAGGTCTATCCCTACCTGCTGCGGGGCCTGGCGGTCGACCGCCCCAACCAAGTCTGGAGCAGCGACATCACGTACATCCGCCTGGCGCGGGGATTCGTGTACCTGGCGGCGGTGATCGACTGGTACTCGCGCAAGGTGCTGGCGTGGCGGGTGTCGAACACGCTGGACGGCGGATTTTGCGTCGATTGCCTGGGGCAGGCCTTGCGGGACTTCGGCCTCCCGGAAATCTTCAACAGCGACCAGGGCTGCCAGTTCACCTCGGAGGCGTTCACCGGGGCGCTCAAGGCGCGGGGCATCGCCATCAGCATGGACGGTCGCGGGCGGGCGTTGGACAACATCTTCGTGGAGCGCCTGTGGCGCAGCGTCAAATACGAGGACGTTTACCTGAAAGGCTATGCCGGGGTGCCGGAGCTGCTGCCCGGCTTGGCGGACTACTTCGCGTTCTACAACGCGGAACGGTTCCACCAGTCCTTGGATTACCTGACGCCCGACGCGGTGTACCGGACGGCCACCGGCGGCGGGGCCAGGATCGTGGACAAGTACGGCGAAAAGGAAACCGCCGGCACGGAACCAAAAACCGAAACAGGGCAGCGCTGTTCCGCTGCAAAATGATGGCTTACCATCTTAAATTTGACCTGAAACTGTCTTGACTCAGGGGTCCACTGTAAAGATGGGTAATAGCGTTCTGCAAATCCAGAAGGCTGAACAGTTGAAGTTGGAACAGGAAAGAGAAAAGACCAGTGAATTTAACAAGATACTAAATTATCAGATAACCGAACTTTTTAATGACGTAATTGAAAAAGTTAATGCTATAAATGAAAGACTAGAAGATAGCAAAATAAAGATTGATCAGAGAGGTCCCATCCAAGGTTCCACGGCAAGAAAGCTAACGGTTTCTTTTGGCAGCAAGTCAGTCACTTTTGAAATTACTGAATCCACCTTACTGGAGCAATACGAGAACGAAATCAAACGCAAATCGCTGGAATTTCAACGACATCAATATGGAATGCTGTTGCAAATTCCTGAAGATAGCTTTTTACGAGCCAATAAAGTGATTCTAATTGGTCTAGCCGAGACAAATTTCAGATTCGGTACGTCAGAGTTTGGTTTTAATCTTCTGCTAAGGAAGATCGACGACTCGAATTATGGTGAGTGGCACATGATGCAGTTTATAGTGGACCCCGTTTTTCGGACAGTGATTTAAGATGGTGTCTGGCGAAGAAACGGGGGTTGTGATGAGCGAGAAGAAACGCAAGGTGTTCAGCGGCGAGTTCAAGGCGAAGGTCGCGTTGGAGGC
>Ga0265329_10001747_pt1 | contig 10362 bp, 7 predicted proteins | sample 41627metaG_FD_202091 | JGI IMG/M metagenome (GOLD analysis project Ga0265329, IMG submission 202091) | Rhizosphere microbial communities from Carex aquatilis grown in University of Washington, Seatle, WA, United States - 4-16-27 metaG | ecosystem: Host-associated > Plants > Roots > Rhizosphere >...
TCCCTTTTTCCCCTCCGCCTTGCCCCCCGCCTTGCCCACCGTCGCGAAAGCGGATGCGGGCCCGCCGGGCCTGAAAGTCACCGAAGTTCGAGCACGAGCTGACCTCCAGCCATTCGTTCTGGCCCGGAGCCCAGAGCTCGAGATCGAACTTGGCCATCGCCGAGAACGAGAGATCCCCGGTGCACATCTGGACCACCCGATACGGAAGCTCGAGCCCCCGCAAGACGTCTTCCGCGTCGGACAGCAGGGAGGTGAGCTCGGCCATCGATCCGTCTGGGTGCACGAACTTCACGAGCTCGACCTTGTCGAACTGGTGCCCCCGCTTGATGCCCCGGGTGTCGCGCCCGGCCGCCATCTGCTCCCGCCGGAAACACGCGGTGAAGGCGACGTGCCGGATCGGCAAGGCGCCCGCGTCGAGGATCTCGTCCCGGTACAGGTTGGTCACCGGGACCTCGGCGGTGGGGATGAACCACAGGTCCTCCTCGGCGTCGTGGTACAGGTTGTCGCCGAACTTGGGCAGGTTTCCGGTGCCGACCAGGCTCTCGCGCTTGACCATGTAGGGCGGATAGATCTCGACGTAGCCGTGCTTGAGCGTGTGAAGGTCGAGCATGTAGGTGATGAGCGCACGCTGGAGCCTCGCCCCCCACCCCTTGAGCACGTAGAAGCGCGAGCCCGAGATCTTGACCCCCCGCTCGAAGTCGATGACGTCGTGCTTGGTCCCGAGATCCCAGTGGGCCTGGGGGGCAAAATCGAAGCTGCGCTTGCGGCCCTCCTCCCGCACCACCACGTTCTCCGCGTCGTCCTTGCCGAAGGGCACGGACGGATGGGGCAAGTTCGGCAGTCCGAGGAGCTTCTCGTCGAGCGCGCTCTCGGTGGCGGCGAGCGTGCCGGACAGCGCCTCGATCTGCAGCTTGAGGGCGGCGCCCGCGGCCTTGGCGGCGTCCCGCGCCTCGCCGGCGGGCGCGCGCCCGATCTCCTTGGACAGCCGATTTTGCTCGGCCTGCAGGCTCTGGGATTCGTTCTTGAGGTCGCGCAGGCGGGCGTCGAGCGCCAGCACGGCGTCGAGATCGACGTCGGCCCCGAGTTGCTGGAACCCGGCCCGAACCTCCTCGGTCTTTTCTCGAATCAATCGGATGTCAATCACGGGGCGTGAGTGTACCCGAGGAGGCCAGAATCGGGAGTTCGAGAGCTCGGAAGCTCGGGAGCTTTTGACCCAGGCGGCTGCTAGGGTCGCCGCAATCACCCCGATGCCGCGCCAGGAGCCACCACCGACCACCGAGGACAGCGAGGAGGCACGCGCCTTCCTGCAAGCCCGGTTGGCGTTGTTCTGGAAGGTGCTCTTCTGCTTCAACCTGGCTGGCGGCGTCCTCGGTCTCGCCGGGGGCGGCATGGTGAAGCCGGGCCCCGACACCGTCATCACGTTCGGGGCGATCGCGCTGGCGGGCTCCTTGTGGTGGCTGTGCCGGCGGGGGAAGCGGTCGATCCGGTTCTGCCGGATAGTGGATGCCGGTGGCCCGCTCGTCGTCGCGATCGTGGGGACCTTCTTGACGCGATACATCCTCGTGGGGTTCGTCCGCGAACACGCGGTGGTGACGGCAGAAGGGTCGCTCATGGCCGATGGCTACGTGGTCATGATCGATCTGTTCCCCGCGGCGATGTTCCTCGCGATCCGTGCTGCCCTGATCCCGTCGTCGCCTCGTCGGACCGTCATCATCACGGCGCTGGTCGGGGTCCCGAAGATCCTGCTCTCCAGCGCCCTGGTGCCAGCCGTCGGTGGAGGACTCGCCTGGCGTGGGGCCAATTCGGGCGTCTTTCCGTGGCTGCCGACGACCTCGATCATGGAGTGGACCATCGCCACCATCACGTGCACCGTCATCTCGCGGGTCATCTACGGCCTCCGGGCCGAGGTCCGCGAGGCGCGCCGGTTCGGGCAGTACGTGCTCGAGCGGAAGATCGGGGAAGGTGCGATGGGTGTGGTCTATCGCGCCACCCACGCGATGCTCCGTCGGCCGGCGGCGATCAAGCTGCTGCTCAAGGATCGCGCGAGCGAGGCGGAGCTGGTGCGCTTCGAGCGCGAAGTTCAGCTCACGAGCCGCCTCGTCCACCCGAACACGATCTCGATCTTCGACTACGGGCGAACGGCCGAGGGCGTCTTCTATTACGTGATGGAGTATCTCGATGGCCTGGATCTCCAGAGCCTGGTCGATCGATACGGGCCCGTCGCCCCGGCGCGCGCGATCCACATTCTCGCGCAGATCAGCGGCGCCCTCGCCGAGGCCCATGCGCTCGGTCTCATTCACCGCGACATCAAGCCCGCCAACATCGTCCTCACCGAGCGACCCGACGAGCCCGACGTCGTCAAGGTGGTCGACTTCGGTCTGGTCAAGAGCTTCGGTGGGAACCTGGCCGCGTCGGCCGCCGGCGACGCCATCGTCGGGACGCCGCTGTACATGGCACCGGAGGCCATCTCGCGGCCCGACACCGTCGACGCGCGCTCCGATCTCTACGCGGTGGGCGCGGTCGCCTACTTCTTGCTCACCGGACGGCAGGTGTTCGAGGCCGCAACCGTGCTCGAGGTGTGCAGCAAGCACCTGCTCGAGGCGCCGGTGCCCCCGTCGCAGCGGCTGGGGAAGGCCCTCCCCGCCGACCTCGAGGCCATCGTGCTCGGTTGCCTCGCCAAGGATCGCGACGCCCGTCCCGCGTCGGCCGCGGCCCTGCGAGCCGCCCTCCTCGCCTGCGCGGACGCCGCGCACATCGACCTGCCGGCGGCTCGGGCGTGGTGGCAAGCCCACCGCGCCTCCCAGAACATCGACCCGAGCGCCGTCGACCCCGTCGACGATCCCGGCTCGCGACCCGCGACGATGGCGATCGATCTGGGCGGCCGAAATGGCGTGGCGCTGGACGGCGTCGGCTGACGGAGCGAGCCCACCTCTCAGAAGCTGCCGAAGATCAGGCTGGTGCGCACGACCAGGCTGCTCATGTCCCGGCTGGAGGGTCCTTCACCGCTGCCGGCCACCGCGAACCGGTAACCGACCCCGCTGGCGAAGCGCACGTGCTTGGCGACGTTGAGCTCGAGGTTCGCGGCTGGCTCGAAGACCAGGAAATTCTTGGTGGAGCACGAGTCGGGGCCGCCGGTCCCGGCCGCGCACCAGCGGCCATCTCCGATGGTCGACTCCAGCGTTCCATGGAACAGCTGGTCCGAATGCCAGATGTACTGCAGCAGGAGGCCACCGTAGCTCCCGAGGTTTCGAACCTCGTGGTCGTTCAGGGTCGTGGCGGAGCTGGCCAGGCCCTGGGCGGCCAACCCCACCGCAAGACCCTTGTTCAAGTAGATGCCGCCACGCAATCCCGGGGTGTAGTTCAAGCGCCCATCGAATCCCGTGGTGCCAAACGTCGGCGCCAGGAACCAACCGCTGATCTTCGTCCCACCGGTCGCGACCCCGGCCGTCAGAGTCTCCGGCTCGGCGGGAGGCGGGCTCTGCGCCAGCGCCGTCGCGCTGGTCACGAGGGAGAGGATGGTGGCGCTGACGGTTGCAAGCTTCATGGTGGACTCCAAGGTGGTGGGTGGATCGACGGATGGGTGGATGGTTCGTGAAACGGCTGTTCAACCGTCTCAGCACTTCGCATGCCACCGAATCCGAGCCCAGGAGGCCCAGCGTCGCGGGGCTTCCGGGAGATCGCCCGGGACAGCCGTCCGGCTCCGGGCGGACACCTGTCGGTCGCCTGTCCGCGCACGCCGGCGCGCCGTGTCGCCGAGCACCGGAGGCGGTCGGTGGCGGCATCACCCCGATGCGAATAACGGATCCACGCAGCTCAGGACATCGAAGACGGCTTCTTCACCCCCGGCAAGCCGCCTTTCATGACGAGCTCGGACCCGGGTCCTGGTGGTCCCGCTGAAATTGGTACCCAACCGGGCCGGTAGTGACACGAGGACCGCCTCATCGACGGCACCATCGAGGGGAGCGATCGCGAAGCCTATGTGGCGCTGCTCGGCGATCCGCCGGTGGCCACCCCAGCGCGTGAGAGCCTCCAGAACTCGCGCTGACGGCATGGACCTTCAGCGCCTCGTCGATCAGACCGACCCGGTGGCTCCGCCCGCACCGGCCCGAGCGCGATGCCCTGCGCACGCCCCGCTGACCCGATGCCCCCGAGAGGCGTCCATTCCTGGCGTTCGAGCGCGCGGACGTGTAGCTCTATGCCATGAGCGACACCAACACCCCCATCCGAGCGGACCAGGCGTTTCGCGAACGTGTCGGCGAGGCGTGGGTCCTCCTGCAGGAACAGACGGACACCCAGCTCGACCCGTTCGGCCAGGCGGCGATCGCGAAGCTCGAGCTGACGCCGGGCGCCCGGGTGCTCGACGTTGGTTGCGGGTGCGGCCAGACCTTGCTCGAACTGGCCGAGCTCGTCGGTGCCGGTGGGCACGTCATGGGTGTCGACGTCTCGGAGCCGATGCTCGCGCGTGCTGGCGAGCGCGCCGCCGGTCAGCCGAGCATCGAGCTCTGCTCCGCCAACGCCCAGACCTACCCCTTTCCACCGGCCGACTTCGACGCGCTCTTCTCGCGCTTCGGCGTCATGTTCTTCGAGGACTCGCGCGCGGCCTTCGCGAACCTGCGGCGGGCGCTCCGTCCGGGCGGGCGCCTGGCGTTCGTGTGCTGGCAAGCCCTCGCCAAGAATCCGTGGGCCGAGCTTCCGTTGCGCGCCGTCATGCAGGTGCTGGGCTCGACCGCGCTGCCGGAGCTCTTCCGGCCTGGACGTCCCGGGCCCTTCCACTTCGCCGATCCGGATCACGTCCGCGCGATCTTGTCCGGCGCCGGCTTCGCCGAGATCGAGATCGAGCGCTTCGAGAGACCGCTGCAGGTCGGGGGTGCCCTGACGCTCGAGGAGGGGCTCGCCTACTGCCTCCAGATGGGTCCCGCCGCACGCGCCATGACGGATGCGCCCGCGGAGCTGCGTCCCGCGCTCGAGGCGGCCATCGCGGGCACACTCGCGCCTTTCGTCGGTGACCGCGGCATATGGATGGACGCGGCGGCCTTCATCGTCACCGCACGCGTTTGACACGCGATGGAGGCCAAGTGAAGGTCACGGGAGTGGGACGACGATGAAGACCAGAACCTCGAAGCACCGCGCGCGCACCCTCAGAGGTGTGAGGAGATGTCATGGCGAGAGTTGGTATCAGGGCCGCGTTCACGTCCGTCCTCGCCTTCGTCGGGTCGTGCGGTTCGAAAGCCATCGACCAGGTTACCCCGGAGACGTGCGTGAAGCCGGCGGATCCTGGGTGCCGCATCGCCGTCCACGAGAATTCATTCGTGCGATGGGCGGGACCCGGTACGGACAAGACCGCCGGCGGAGCTTCCACGGCGGTCGTGAGGCATGAGCCCGGACGGTTCTGCATGTCGGGCACGGTCGATCCAGGTGCAAGCGGCTTGGGCTGGGGCGCGCTCCTCGCCCTCGGGCTGGATGAAGTGGACGAATCCAACAAGGTGGTCCTGTCGTTCGACGCTTCAGCGCTTGGGGTGGAGCAAATTCGGTTCAACGTGGAGACCCCTCCGTCCTCAGGAGCTCTTGTCGAGGTAACTCAAATTCAGAGTGCCGGATGCACGCAGATTCCAGACTGCGTCACGACGTTTGGTCGCACCGGCCTCGTTGCCACCCCGGGGATCTTCACCGTGCCCTTGACCGACTTCAACCTGCCCGATGACTCCCACCCCAACGCCACCCTTGACCGAGCTCTGATGACCGGGGTGCACTTCCACGTCCCGACCTCGCCGGGTATGGCGGTCGGCTACGCCTTCTGTGTCACCAGTCTCGCGTTCCTCGACGGCAGTGGCCACGAGATCACGCCGTGACGGCGGCCGGAACCCTGCCGCGGGTGACGACGCCGTTGGTGATGATGTTGCCGTCAGAGAGAATGACGCCCTCCAGGCTTGGAAGGCGCGACCAATGCTCGAATTGCGCTCGCAGCGCGGCCTCGTCCTCGACATGCGGATTCGAATGACGGGCGGGACACGAAGCTCGTCACCCATCGTGTTGAACAGCCAACCGCCGATACCGGTCGGTTCGCTGCCACCGATTCCTGACAAGCTCGCTCCAGCCGACCGAGACAATCCGTACGCGGCTATTCCGTCAACCAGCTCTTTGCGTTCCTCGCCGGCGCGCTGCGATCGACCGCCCTCGACCTCGTGGCCTTCGTGAAGGCCGAACTGGCCGCCAGCCACGATTCGAAGTCGCCGCTGGCGAAGGCGATGACGCTGACCCAGCGGCCCGACCGTAACCTCGCAGCCGACCCCGCGGCCGGTCAGGTCGGCCTCGCCTGGCTCATCACGCCCGGTGACCTGAGCGCGGTTGCCTCGCAGACCAGACGTCCGCGCTGGCGTCGGTGATGCGCACTGCCGGAAACGCTCGTGTCGGGCCAGGCACGCGAACTCCACCAAAGATCAGCCGACGCCCGAGCCATGCCTTGTCCGTGGTTTACACCATCGCGAGCCTATGTCTAGGCGGCTGCGATGGGTGCGGCGGTGGGCCCCGAGGCAATACGCCGATGTGTGGGACCTGCGTCATGACCATCGACTGCACCGCGGGACTGACTTGCCTCAACGGTGCCTGCGAAAACGCTCCACCTTCCTGCCATGTCAGGATCGGGCTCTGAGGCCGTGGCTGGCAGCAGGGCGGTCAGCCGCGCAACCCGGACGTGGTGTTCTGGATCTGGAGGAGCGCGGTGCGCACGGTGGACACCACTGTCACAGCGAACGCGGTGTCGCTCACGCCGGACGCGGATCGGTCGAAGAACCACTTGAACCCCGGGACGGGGGCCGATCCCCCTTCCGGCCGGTCCCACCCACATCTTCTTTCGGCACACCTCTCGTTGGCCCCCCTCCCCTACGTGCTGAGCGCGATCGAATTCGCCGCGGAATCCGACTGCATCGCAACCCTTTCCGAGCGCCTGGCTCGGCGGCTCTCGGCGCGCTACGCGCTGCAAGTCCTCGCGCCACCGCTGGCGCTCCCACCGTGCGCGGGCTCGCAGGTCTGGCATCCTCGCCTCGACGCGGATCCTGCGCACGCGTGGCTCCGCAGGCTCGTCGCGAACATCGCGGCGTCCAACCGAGAGCTATTCGGTCCGGGCCGGAGGGCGCACCACGTGCACCGCTCGGCGCCGGCCGCTGCTCGGCCGTGAGGTGCCGCCGCCCACGGCCCCGGGGCCAAGCCTCCCGAGCTGCGGTGTCCGCGAACCCATTTTCCTCCGGCTGGCTCGAAGTCCGTGAACGTCAACTCGTTGGTGCTCGACGTGCGAGAGCCCGGTGCGTGTGAGGCGGGGATGCTTCCGGAGTCCCTCGACATCCCCCTCGACCAGCTGCGCGGGCGCCTCGCCGAGCTGCCCCGGGACCGGATGATCGTCGTCGACTGTGCCGACGGTCAGCGCGGCCATCCCGCGGTCCGCATGTTTCGCCAGCACGGCTTCGGCGCCCGCAACGTCTCTGGCGGATGGCGGACCCTCTCGGCATCCTACCCGGCTCGAGGGCCCGCCGCGGGCCCTGACTCCAGAGCTAGGCGGCGGCCGCCGGAGCAGCCGGAGTGACCGCAGTGAGCAAGGCGTTCTCCGCCTTCCGCCGCTCGATGAGGAGCGTGCGCAGCTCCTCGGCGACGGCCGGATTGTCGTGGAGCCAGCGGCAGGCGTTGTCCCGTCCCTGCCCGAGCCGCTCGCCCTTGTAGGCATAGTGCGCGCCGGATTTTTCGATGACCGCCGCCTCGGTGGCCAGGTCCACGAGCTCGGCCGCCCAGTTGACCCCCGCCCCGTAGGTGATCTCGAACTCGGCCTCCCGAAACGGCGGAGCGAGCTTGTTCTTGACCACCTTCACGCGCGTCTTGGTCCCCACCACCAGGTCCCCGTTCTTGACCTGGCCGGTCTTGCGGATGTCCAGTCGAACCGAGGCGTAGAACTTGAGCGCATTGCCTCCGGTGGTGGTCTCGGGGTTGCCATAGACGACGCCGATCTTCTGGCGGAGCTGGTTGATGAAGATCACGCAGGTGTTGTTGCGGGCCGTCGCCGCCGTCAGCTTGCGCAGCGCCTGGCTCATCAGCCGCGCCTGCAGGCCCATGTGCGCGTCCCCCATCTCGCCCTCGATCTCGGCCCGCGGCACCAGCGCCGCCACCGAGTCCACCACGATGAGATCGATCGCGCCGGTCCCCACCAGCTTGTCGGCGATCTCGAGCGCCTGCTCCCCGCAGTCCGGTTGGGACACCAGCAGATCGTCGACCCGCACGCCGAGCTTTCGGGCATAGCCGATGTCGAGCGCATGCTCGGCATCGATGAAGGCACACACCCCACCGGCCCGTTGCGCCTGCGCGATGGCCTGAAGTGTGAGGGTGGTCTTCCCGGAGGACTCAGGACCGTAGATCTCCACCACCCGACCGCGCGGCAATCCCCCCACACCGAGCGCGAGGTCGAGTCCCACCGAGCCGGTCGGGATGATCCCCACCGCCGCGATCTCGCCTCCCGACATGGACATGATGGCACCCTTGCCGAATTGCTTCTCGATGGCCGCGATCGCGGCCGCGACTGCCTTGAGTTTCTCCTTCACGCTCGACATGTTCGCTCTCCTTTTTTCCATCCCGACCGACCAACTGGCCAACCAACATCTCTTCTTCGGACACCCCGCGGTTTGGTTTCCAACCATCTCCGATCGAGCGGGTCCCCCGCCCCCCGGACCATGGTCCAGAGCCCTCGGCCCCGACACCGGGGTGTTTCAACCGTCGACCGGGCGGTCGAGGGCCCGATACTGAAGCGCCTCTCCGAGGTGGCCGGACGCCACGGTCTCGCTGCCCGCCAGGTCCGCGATGGTTCGAGCCACCCGACGCACCCGAACGATGGCGCGGGCGGACAGACCGAACCGCGACACCGCCTTCTCGAGCAGCCGATGTCCCGCCTGGTCCAGCGCCGCCACCCGATCGAGCTCGGTGCCGGACAGCCGGGCGTTGAGAACCATCGGGCCGTCGCCCGCACGCCGCCGCTGGCGCTCGCGCGCCTCCACCACCCGCGCTCGAATGTCGCTGCTCGCCTCGCCGGGAGCCTTCTCGGACAGCGCGCGGTACGACACCGCCGGAACCTCCACGTGCATGTCGATCCGATCGAGCAGCGGCCCGGACAGCCGGGCCCGGTAGGCGGCGATCCCGGCCCGCGAGCAGGTGCAGGTGCGCAGCCCGCTGCCGAGGTGCCCACAGGGACAGGGATTGAGCGCGGCGATCAGCATGAAGTCGGCCGGGTACTCGATGCTCCGCCGGGCCCGAACCACGCTGACCACCCGGTCCTCGATCGGCTGGCGCAGGGCCTCGAGGGCGGGGCGCTGAAACTCGAGGAGCTCGTCGAGGAACAGGACCCCATGGTGGGCGAGGCTGACCTCGCCCGGCCGACAAGCCGGTCCCCCGCCCACCAGTCCGGCCACGCTGACCGTGTGGTGCGGTGCCCGGAAGGGACGCTCCCGCAGCAAGGAGCGACCGCCGAGCAAACCCGCCACCGAGTACACCATGGTCGTCCCGAGGCCTTCCTCGAGACCGAGCGGAGGCAGGAGACCAGGCATCCTCTGCGCCAGCATGGTCTTACCCGAGCCGGGTGGTCCCACGAAGAGCAGATTGTGTCCCCCGGCCGCCGCCAGCTCGAGCGCCCGCCGGGCCACCTCCTGCCCCCGCACGTCGACCATGTCGGGGGCCGCGGGGGAGCTGGAGATCCTGGCTCGCCCCCAGGGAAGACATTCCTTCGATCGGACATCGCCAATGTCGCCTATCTGGTCGACTTGGCCCGCAGACCTCGGCACGCCATCCCGAAGGGCGTCCAGCAGATCGGGGATCCCCGAGACAGGAAACACGGCGCATCCATCGGAGATCACCCGGGCCTCCGGCGCGTTGTCGCGCGGGACGAACAGGCGCTTCGCGCGTCCGCGGCGGCGCGCCCAGTCCGCGATCGGGAGCACGCCTCGCACCGGTCGCGCGCTGCCGTCGAGCGCGAGCTCGCCCACGAAGATCGCGTCGTCGATGGTCCCGGGAGCCACCACACCGGCGGCGCACAACATCCCGACCGCGATCGGCAGATCGAAGGCCGCGCCGTCCTTCCGCAGATCGGCCGGCGCGAGGTTGACCGTGATCCTGCGGGAAGGGAGCTTGAAGCCGCAGTTCTCGAGCGCGCCGCGGATGCGCAGCCGCCCTTCCTTCACGCCGGCGTCCGGCAGGCCGACGATGTGGCAGCCGGGCAGCCCGACCGCGAAATCCACCTCCACGTCGATGGGTGCAGCCTGGATCCCCACCACGGTCGCAGACGAAACCTTCGCGAGCATGAGGCGAGACACAGCGAGCGCCGTGCCAGCGCCGCGA
>Ga0265329_10001757_pt1 | contig 10315 bp, 10 predicted proteins | sample 41627metaG_FD_202091 | JGI IMG/M metagenome (GOLD analysis project Ga0265329, IMG submission 202091) | Rhizosphere microbial communities from Carex aquatilis grown in University of Washington, Seatle, WA, United States - 4-16-27 metaG | ecosystem: Host-associated > Plants > Roots > Rhizosphere...
CTGAACAGCGGGGCTCCCAAGCCCATGTCGCCTAGGGAATGCGCCGCCAGACGCTGGCGAGCCACGGCTGCCGCTCGCGCGGCAGGCCGGTTGGCCGATAGTAGTGCTCGAGCTCCAGGAATCCCGCCTGAATCAGGAATGCGCGCCACGTGGCGAGGTCGTGGTAGGCGCCGTAGCGCCCCCGGTTCCAGCCCTCCTCATTCGATCCGTGCGGATTGGAGCTGAACAGCACTCCCGCGGGCTTCAGTGCCCCATGCAGCTCCCCCAGCACGCGCGGCAGTTCCACCGAAGGAACGTGAAACAGCGATGCATTGGCGTAGATCCCATCGAAGCGCGCGGATGGCAGTTCGAGACGCAGGAAATCCTGCTGCCAGACCTCGCAGCCGGAATCGGCGTGCGCCATCGCGACGAAGCTCGCCGCTCCGTCCAGCCCGATCACCGTGGCTCCGAGCTCCGAGAAGGTCTTCAGATCGCGCCCCGGGCCGCAGCCGAAATCCAGGATCGTGAACGGTGGCGGCCCTTCGATGTGCCGCAGCAGCGCGGCAATGTTCTGGCTCACGTCGTGATCGCGCGTGCCAGCCTGGAATTCTTCGGCGTGCCGTTCGTAGTGCTCCAGGGTCTGCGCGGAAATCCGCCGCAGGTCTCCTTCGGCGCTCACGCGCGTGTCCGCATGTCGCGGAAGGACTGCGCGGCGAGTTCGTAGGAGCGGCATCGCGCGGCATGATCGAAGATCATCGAGGCGATGATCAGCTCATCCGCACCGGTGCGTTCGATGAACTCGAGCAGCGCCTGGCGCACGACCGGCGGCGGTCCAATCGCCGTACAGCTGAGCGCCTGCTGCAGCAACGCCCGCTCCTGCGGCCCGAGCTGCTCGTAGTAGCCGTCCACCGGCGGCGGCAAAGGAGCGGGGTGGCCGCTGCGCAAGTTCACGAAGGCCTGCTGCATGGAGCTCGCGAGCAATCGCGCCTGCTCCATCGTATCGGCCGCGAAAACGTTGAAGCCGAGCATCACATGGGGCCGTTCGAGCTGGGGTGATGGGCGGAACCTGGCGCGATACAGCGCGATCGCCTCCATGAGCTGCGCCGGCGCGAAGTGCGATGCAAATGCATAGGGCAGCCCGAGCATCGCTGCGAGTTGTGCGCCAAACAGGCTCGAACCGAGGATCCACAGCGGAACCCGCAATCCCTGGCCCGGCACGGCGCGGACGGACAGCCGTGGCGTGTCCGAGAAATAATCGATGAGTTCCTGCACGTCCTGCGGGAACTCCTCAGCGGAGGCTGCGGGATTGCGGCGCAGTGCACGCGCCGTGAGCTGGTCGGAGCCGGGTGCGCGTCCCACACCGAGATCAATGCGTCCGGGATAGAGCGATTCGAGAGTGCCGAACTGCTCAGCGATGACGAGCGGCGAATGATTCGGCAGCATGATGCCGCCCGCACCCACGCGTATGGTGGACGTCCCCCCGGCCACGTGGCCGATCAGCACGGCGGTCGCTGCGCTCGCGATGCCAGGCATGCCGTGATGTTCGGCCAGCCAGAACCGCCGGTAGCCCAGGCGCTCGGCATGACGCGCGAGATCCAGTGAATGGCGGTAGGACTGCGCCGCGTCGCTGCCGCGGTTGATCGGCGAGAGGTCCAGGACCGAGTACGGAATCACTTCCCCAGCCGCGCGACGAGCGCGCGCGTGAATTGCGCCGTGCCCGCTGTGCCGCCGAGATCCCGGGTGCGGACCTGGTCCGTATTCAGCGTTGCATCGATGGCCGTGCGCAAGCGGGTGGCGAGTCCCGTCAGGCGCACATGATCGAGCATCAGAGCGGCCGCGAGCAGCAGGGCGATTGGATTCGCAAGACCCTTGCCGGCGATGTCAGGCGCGGATCCGTGTACTGCTTCGAAGATGGCCGCATCGGCCCCGATGTTGGCGCCGGGCGCCATGCCGAGACCGCCGACCAGTCCGGCCACCAGGTCGGACAGGATGTCGCCGAACAGGTTGGTCGTCACGAGCACGTCGAACTGCTGTGGGTTGAGGACCAGTTTCATCGCGCACGCGTCGACGATGACGGTATCCATCGCGATGCGGCCCTTGTACCTGGCTTCATACAGCTGTTGCGCGGTTTCCAGGAAGATGCCCGTCAACGCCTTCATGATGTTCGCCTTGTGCACGATCGTGACTTTCCGGCGCCCGGTCGCGATGGCGTGTTCGAAGGCGAATTCGATGAGGCGCCGGCTGCCGGCGCGCGTGTTGATGCCGGTGGCCATCGCGACTGCGTGCGGGTCGTCGTCGATCTGCACGTAGTGTTCGTGGCCGATGTACAGGCCCTCGAGGTTCTCGCGTACGACGACCAGGTCGACGTTGTCGAATCGTCCCCCCGGAATCAGCGTCCGGGCCGGTCGCAGATTCGCGTACAGCTTGAATTCCTCGCGCAGCCGTACGTTGGAGCTGCGGTAGCCGCCGCCAGAGGGGGTTTCGAGCGGACCCTTGAGCGCGAGTCTGGTTCGACGAATGCTTTCGAGCGTCGCAGCGGGCAGTGGATCCCCCGCGCTGGTAATGCCGGCGAGTCCGGCAACCTGGCGGTCGAAGTGGAACGGTGCACCGAGCGCATCGAGCACGGTGAGCGTGGCGTCGACGATCTCAGGACCGATGCCATCTCCCGGGATCAACGTTGCCGGGATGGGTGCGGAATGGGTATTGATTGCCAGGTGCTCCTCGACCGCGGCCCTTCCGGCCACGGGGATACTGTACCGCAGTTTCCGCCGCGCCCTGGGTGCGCCGGCGTGCGCCTTCTACTGTGCCACCGCACTGCCCAGAATCGGGGCATCGATCGAGTCGTCCGCACCATCCGGCAGCTGGCAGCGCCCGTCGCGCAGCATCGCGTCGATTTCCGCTGCAGGTGCGGGACGGGCGAACAGATAACCCTGCAAGTGATCGCATCCCGCAATGCGCAGGAATCCGGCCTGCCCGATATTTTCGACGCCCTCGGCGGTCACTTCGAGCCCGAGTGAATGCGCCATCGACAGAATCGCGGTCGCAATCGCCGCGTCGTCGGCACTGTCGGGCAATCCCGCGACGAAATTGCGGTCGATCTTCAGGCAGTCGATGCGAAAGTGCTTGAGATAGTTCATCGACGAGTAGCCGGCGCCGAAGTCATCGATCGACAAACGCACGCCGGCTTCATGCAGCGTCGCGAGCTCGGTGGCAAGCCCCTCGCCCGCGCCCATCAGGATGCTCTCGGTGAGTTCGAGCTCCATGCACGCGGGATCGACACCCTGCTCCGCGAACATGCGCAGCGCCGCGTGCGCGAATCCGTCGACGCGCAGCTGCTTCGCGCTCACGTTCACTGCAGTCCTGAACGGGCCGAGGCCGAGCGTGCGCCAGCTTCTGGCCTGCATCGCCGCCTGCTGCAGCACCCATGCGCCGATCGGCACAATCAGACCGCTGTCTTCGGCAACCGGGATGAATTCGTCCGGACCGACCAATCCGCGCTCGGGGTGGTTCCAGCGGATCAGCGACTCGACGCCGGTGATCCGGCCATCGGTAGCGCGGACCTGCGGCTGGTAGTGCAGGCAGAACTCCTCGCGGTCGAGGGCTCTGCGCAATTCGCTCTCGATATTGAGCTGGGCATGGGCCTTTGTCGTCAAAGCCTTTGCATACGCCCGCCAGCCGTTCCTGCCCTCGCTCTTGGCATGGTACATGGCGGTATCGCCGTGCTTGAGCAGGGTCTCGGTGTCCAGGCCGTCGTCCGGATACATCGCGATGCCGATGCTGAAGGTGGCCGCGATCTCCTGGCCCTCGATCAGGAATGGCTGCTGGCAGGCGGCCTGTATCCGCTGCGCGACGCGCGCGGCGCCGCCAATATCCTTGAGGCCAGGAAGCACCACGGTGAACTCATCGCCACCGAGCCGCGCCAGCGAGGCGGAACTGTGGTCCTTCCAGCCGAGGTTCGCCATGTCACCGATGCGCAGCGTCTCACTGAGCCGCTGTGACACGCGGCGCAGCAGCTCGTCGCCGGCACTGTGTCCCAGCGAGTCGTTGATGTTCTTGAATCGGTCCAGGTCGAGGAACAGCAGGCCAAGCTTGGTGCCCGCCGCTTCGGCCATCTGCAACTGGCTGTGCAGCCGGTCCAGGAACTGCTGCCGGTTCGGCATCCCGGTCAGTGAATCGAAGTAGGCGAGCCGTCGTATCTTCTCCTCGCCCCGTCGCTCGGCAGTGACGTCGCGGATCAGCGCCATGACCTGGTCTTCGCCGCAGCGTACCAGTCGCGCCTCGAAGTGGATGTCACCGTCCGCCGAGGGAAGTCGATAGAACACCGACTGGGCGCTGTCGCTGGCGAGCGCTTCATGCACGCGCGGCATCAGCGTGTGGGCCACATTCTCCGGCACCCATTCCGAGAGGTTGCGGCCGACCGGGGATTCGGTGACAGCCCGCGTAGTCCCGGACTGGCCGGGCTGGAAATCCAGAATGCGGCCGTCCCGGTCAATCACCAGTGTCATGTCCGGGATCGCCTCGACCATCGCGCGCATGCGAAGCTCCGCGGCGTTCTGGCGGGCCGCGGCGGCAGCGCGCTCCTGCATCAGCGTGTCGAAGCTGCGGGCGAGGTCGCCGACCTCATCGCGTCGACGTGCCGTACTGCCGATGGTGCCGCTGCCCTCGCGACGCAGCTTCTCGATCTTGTCGCGCAGGTACGAGAGCGGGCTCAGCGACAGCCAGGCCAGCGCCCAGACCAGCGGAATGGATACCAGGCAGACGGCCAGAGTGATGATCCAGAGCCGGTGCTCGGCCGCCTGGATGGGTGCATAGATCTCCGCCAACGGCGCGATGGCTCCGAGGACCCAGTCGATGGAGCGCAGCGACTTGAAGCTGTAAAGCGAGGCCGTGCCGTCGGACCGGACGTCTTCGGCGCTGCCCTCGAAGCCCTGCAGCGCGCGCGTCGTGGTGGCTGTCCCACCGGTCGCACGCCGCGGCTGCAGGATCATTTTCGGGTCGGGAAAGATCAGGTAGCGCGGTCTGGCTTCCTTGGTGATCAGCACGAAAACGCCCGACTTGCCGATCTTCGCAGAGGACAAGGCAGCCAGCATGTTCTTGTTCTGCAGCCGCAGCACGCCTACCAGGATCGCGGTCAAGCGTGCCTGACCATCCCGCACCGGGACCAGGATCTGCAACGTCGGCTCGCCGTGCATCGGATTCATCTCGGGCTCGCTGATCAGGGCCTTGCCCGTGATCTTGAGTTTCGCGAGATCGGCTCGATCGGACTCAGTCAGCGCATAAGGCGCAAGGCGTTCCGGAGAGGCTGCGATTTCGGAGCCGTCCGGGGCCAGCATCAGCAGATCGTCGAAAGTGGCCAGCAGCGCCGGGCGATCGCGGAAGTATTGCAGGGTCTGCTCGCGTGATCGCAGCAGTTCCAGCGGAAAGCCCCCGGCCAGGCGCAGCAGGACGTCCCTGGAGGTCTCGAGGCGGGTATCCAGATCCTTTGCCGCGCGCGAGACCAGCGAGAAATTGTCGTCGGCGAGCATGCGCGAGAGGTCCGCGCGCATGTAACGCATCTGGATGGCGCTCACGAGCACGAGCACGCCGACAATCAGCACTGTCGCGCCCAGCACTGCTTTACTCTTGAGGCTGATTAATCGCACGAATTTAGGTCCCCGCAGGGGTCCACGTCCAACCTGCCGCACCGCGGGTGTCTGCTGTCCGCTCTGGCTGTCCATCCTGCGCTCAATATCGGCGCATCGGTTAAAAGCTTGACCCGCAAGGCAGGCCAATGCCCACAACCAAGGCCGCGGTCACAGATATTCCGGAAATCAATGTGGCAACGCAGCAGCACACGCGGCCCGCGATGCACAAACGTGAATATGGTGAAAGGCCGGCGGGCGCACGGGCGCACGGGCGCTAGTGGCGCGGCGCTTACTCCGGCGGCGCGCCGGGCAACGGAGCCAGGTCCGGCTCCAGCCAACCGCGGCGCGCCTGGATCGAGAACAGCGCCTCGCGCGAGTAGAAGCGCAGCACCAGGTCGCGCTCGCCGCAGCGTTCGATCAGCGCGCTCGCGAGTTCGTCGACCGGTTGGGTTCGATCCACCGAGTCGAGGAACACGCGGATCACGCGCAGGTAGAAGCGGGTGATGGTCTCGTGATAGCCGGCCGCATCGGTATTCTCGCCGCCGGTCGACTCGTTATACGCACGAATGCGCTCCCGCATCAACGCGAGTGCGATGTCGTCGGGATGCCGCAGCAGGTGCCAGAGGCCTGCACGCAGGTGCGCCTGGTGTGTCCACTCGGACTTCGGAAGAGTACGTTCGATCAGTCCGCGGGCGATGCGGTCGGTTTCCACGTGCTCGGAACGCTACTGGACCCGGCTCATCGCCTTGATCAGCCGATAGGTGTACTCGACACTCTCGTCGAATTCGCGCACACCTACACGCTCGTCCCGCCCGTGCGCGCGGTTCTCGCCCTCGTCGAGCCACACGCCGCCCAGATCGTAGCTGGGAATCCCGGCATTGCGGGTCTGGCGATCGTCGGTGAACCACGTTGCCATCGACGGCACGACTGGCACTTCGGGCCACATCGAGTGCACGACCTCCGTGACTGTGGCCTGCAGCTCCGGAGTCGGCGGGGATTCGGGACTTACGATCGGCGGCGCGTCCATCTTCACGCTGATTTTCGGATCATTCAGCGTGTGCACGAGCGTGGCTTCGACATTCTGCGCGCTGTCGCCCGGCAGCATGCGGCACTGGATCGTGGCCCGGGCCCGTTGCGGCAGTGCGTTCTCGGCATGACCGCCGGAGATCAGGGTCGCGACGCAGGTGGTGCGAAGCTGCGCGTTGAAGGCCACCGAGCGGCTCAGCCGATCGCCGGCCGCGACGTCGGGCGGCGATGCCGCCACCGCGCGCATGTCGGCCGCGTCCGGACCGGCCTGCAGACTTGCGAGCGCCGCGAAGCTTGCGCGCGTCGTCGCCGTGAGCGTGACCGGAAACCGATAGGCCTCGAGTCTGCCGAGCCCGTCGGCGAGCCGATAGATTGCATTGTCAGGACCTGGGAGCGAGCCGTGACCGCCGGGACTGGTGGTCTCCAGCGTATAGGTCACATAGGTCTTTTCACTCGTTCCGAGCCTGAAGTAGCGGCGCTCGCCGCCCTGCGTGACGCCGCTGTTGCCATCGAGGTTGATTGCGAATCCGGCATCGATCAATTCCCGATGCTCCCGCAGCAGGAACGCGGGCCCGTTGGCATCGCCACCGGCCTCTTCGTCCGCCGTGAATGCAAACACCAGGTCGCGTTCAGGCACGAACCGTTCCCGCTTCAGCCGGACCAGCGCTTCGATCAGCGCCGCATCGCCGTTCTTCATGTCGATCGCGCCGCGGCCGTAGAACCAGCCGTCCTTCTCCGTGAGCTGAAACGGCGGCACCGACCAATCCTCCGGATTGGCGTCCACGACATCCAGATGACCCATGAACAGCACTGGCTTCGCGGCGCCGCGCCCGCGATAGCGGACGAGCAGATTTCCCTTGTTCGGGTGTCCCGGAGGCGCAATCACGCGCAGGTCAGCGGCGGGAATTCCGGCTGCCAGCAGGCGATGCTCAATGGCGCGCGCCGCTTGCGTGGAACCGTGGTCGTGCGTCGTCCGGATCCCGACCAGTTCCTCCAGGATCTCGCGCCCGAGGCGCTGGTCGGCTGGCGGCGGCAATGGTCCGGCCGACGCGGCCAGGGTGGCGCGTACCACGCCCCCGCAGATCAGTGCGGCTGCCCAGCGGATGGCGGGCCTCATGCGCTCACGGGCTTACTGGGCCTCCGACATCTTCTTCATCGCCGCCAACGCCGCCGTGAAGCGCGTGGTGCGCTGCTCGTGATCCGCGGCGCGCGCCTCCGGCGTGGTCAGCGGCGATACATCGTAGAGCAGCGTATAGACGATCTTCGAGCGCTTTGGCCCGGCCGCTTGGACATCCAGCGTTCCGTGGTACAGGATCGTCGTAGTGGGCTGCGTGTAGGTGTAGGAGTGCGGCGTCTTCGCGACCATCACCTCATCGATGCGGTCATTGAGTCGGCGCACCGTGCCCAGATCACCGTTGCCCGAGGTGTAGGCGCAGGTGACATTCAGCCACGCGGCGATGTCGCAGTAGCCCCCGACTTTCTTCCAGACTACGTCGACCGGGCGATCAACGGTCGTGTCGAGGACGATCGTCGTATATTCGGCAGCCGCTGCGGCCCCTGCCGACAGCGATATGCCGAGCAACCCGCAGGCCATGGCGCGGTGCAAAGAGCGAAGATTCATGGCGTCTCCCAATCGGTGATGTAGTTGGTGTACTTGAGGCTTGGGTGAATGGCTGCGCAGGATTCTGACTCATTCGTCCCGTTCAAGGAAAGGCGGAGGCCTGGCTGATGCTCTCCGGTTCGGGTATGGGTTCGATCCTCTGCAGCACGAAGACGAAGGACCCGATTCCGACCACCAGCACGACCCCGGCGACCAGGAAGGCGCGGCTGAAGGATCCGGTCGCGCCGACGATCAACCCTGTGACGAATGGCGCCGCCGCACCCATCAGATTGTTCGCGAGGTTCATCAGGCTGCCGACCGAGCCGACGCCGCCGGCGGGCGCCACCAGGGAGGGCAGCGACCAGCATGCCGTCGCGGTGGCGGACAGCCCGCCGAGCGCGATCGAGATCCAGAAGATCGCCCAGTGCGGATCATGCGTCAGCATGGCACCGAAGACCGACAGTCCGAAGCACATCCCCCCGACCACGACACTCATGCGGACGCGCGATTCGTCGTGACCACGTGCGACCAGCGTATCGATGAGCCAGCCACTGATGCCGAGGCTCGTGGCGGTGGCAACGATCCAGGGTATCGCCGAAAAGCCGGCGGAACGCAGGATGCTCATGTGCATGGCCTGTACCAGGTAGCTCGGCAGCCAGGTCAGGAACAGATAGAACGAGTAGCCGTACGCCGCAAAGCCGATCGTCAGGCCCCAGACTTTGCGCTGCCGGAGCAGGTAGCGGAACATTCCGAGAGCGGTGGAGCTGGACTGACCTTCACGGACGGCGCCGCCGGTGACGATGTAGTCGCGCTCGACGCCGGAGAGCCGCGGGTCCTCGCTCGGATCGCGATAGATCAGACAGTAGACGATGAAGTAGCAGAAGCTCAAGGCCGCGGTGGCGCCGAATCCCCAGCGCCAGCCGGCGTGCACGACCACCACGGCCACCAATGGCACCCCGATCACGTTGGAGAACTTCGCTGCCGAATCGAACAGCGCGGTCGCGAGGCCGCGCTCCCGCCGCGGAAACCAGTAGCCGGTCGCTTTCGAACACACCATGAAGCTTGGTGCCTCGGACAGGCCGAGCAGCAGCCGCGCGGCGAGCAGACCGCCGAGACCGCCGGCGAGCGCCGTGATGGCCGAGGCCACGCCCCACAGCAGCGCGCCCCAGCGCCCTACAAGCGTGGGGCCGATGCGATCGAGCAGTAGCCCAGAGGGTATCTGGAACAGGGCATAGGTCCAGAAGAACGCACTCAGGATCAGCCCGATGCGTTCCGGCGGCAGGTGAAACGCCGCCTGCAGCTGCGGTGCGGCGACCGACAGATTCAGCCGGTCGAAGTAGTTGATGAGCACGCCCACTCCGAGCATCACGGCGATGCGCCAGCGACGCCCCGGCACACGCATCGCCTCGGAATCCGCTGACGCGCTCACGCGCGACCCGCTTCGATCCACGCGACCGCCTGCACCGCGAGCCTATCCGCACTCTCGGTCCCGGACAGCCGCAGCACGCCAGGCTCGCCCATTGGAGCCTCGAGGCTCGCAAACTGGCTGTCGACGAGGCTTGCGGGAAACAGGTGCTGATGCGCGCGCGCAGCGACACGTTCCCTGGCCACCGCGGGTGCGATGTCGAGGTACACGAAGCCCAGGCCGGGGACAGCGGCGCGCAGCCGATCGCGATAACTCTTCTTCAGCGCGGAACAGGCGAGAACTGCGCCAGCCTGGTGCGCGGCGAGCTGCTGACCCAGCAGCGCGAGCCAGCTGGCACGATCCGCATCGGTCAGGGCGATGCCCGCGTGCATCTTGCGTCGGCTTTCGGCCGAGTGAAAATCGTCCCCTTCGATGAAGGGCAGATCCAGGCGCGCGGCGATCAGCGCCCCAAGGCTGGACTTCCCCGACCCCGCCACTCCCATGCACACGACCCATTGCATATATAGGTGTTTTCCAGCAGCCAACCCGCAGAACCCCGGATGGCGGCCATTGGGCGCGAGTCTACGCTCTCATCAGGGAATGGGGTGGAAACGCAGCGCGCCCCCAAAGCGCCTGCGGGCTCCATGATGAGAACCGGATAACAGGAGCATAGCGATGAAC
>Ga0265329_10001760_pt1 | contig 10293 bp, 18 predicted proteins | sample 41627metaG_FD_202091 | JGI IMG/M metagenome (GOLD analysis project Ga0265329, IMG submission 202091) | Rhizosphere microbial communities from Carex aquatilis grown in University of Washington, Seatle, WA, United States - 4-16-27 metaG | ecosystem: Host-associated > Plants > Roots > Rhizosphere...
GAGATTAATCGTATTGGTGAGGTCAATGCTCGTAAGTATGGGCACTACTACTGGCTATCCCCTCTTCGTATCAAGGTTATGAAACTTGCCGAAGAAGGGTATAAAGATCTACAAGACTTCGATCCCAAGGAAGGATTTACGTTCACTAAACTCTTCCGCACCTTCGAAGATAAGTTCGTGAATGCTACCGCCGTTGAATTATTACTCGATACGATATCTTCGGGAAGGGTTATGCCATTCTCACGGCAAAACTCAGAACAAGGATATGATCCTAATAACCGTCATCATACGCTATGGCTATTGCCGGGCGTTGATGAATGCAAACTCTTGAAGAAATTGTTGTCCAAACATCTGGTCTTCAAACATTACGATGTCGTTGTTGCAGCAGGTGATAATGATGGTGAAAGTCCTGAAACTGCTAATAACGTTCGTGATGCAATTACCAAAATTGTAATCGCCAAGTCATCTGCTAAGGGAACGATTACCCTTACGTGTGGTAAATTGACGCACGGAGTTTCCATTCAACAATGGGGCGCCGTTCTCAATCTATGTGATATGGAATCTGCTTGGCAATACTTCCAATTCATTTTCCGTATTCAAACGCCTTACCGCGATGTCAAGAATGAGTGTTATGTATTCGACTTCAGCTTGAACCGAACACTTAGACACATCTATAAGCTTGCAAAGGCACAAGCTATTGCATCTGGCACTAATGTGAAGGACGTATTCAGGGAATTGCTAAGCGTCTTCAATCCGTTTTATGAAGGCAATTCCTTGAAGGACAAGGATGTAGATGAACTTATTGCACAAGCCACTTCATTCCAAGTATCCACTGGGCTTGCAGGAGTAAATTCACTTGTTAGTAGACTTGGTATCTCATTGAATGATGAGTTGATTAATGCCATATCTAACTTCGCAAAGGCACCTAAGATGAGTAATAACTCTGCCGTTGTGAATGAAGATAAGGATGCGCCGAATGGTCAGAATTCTAACCAATCTGGTAATGTTGGTGAAGGTAAGAGCAAAGAAGAGAAACTGAAAGAACTAACCGAAGAAGAGGTTAGAAGAGCGCTGAAAGTATTGTTGCAGACGTATCTATATACGACGAAGGATAAATCGTATGAAGATCTTCGTAATAACCTTCGTGCGAATAAAGAGAAGGTAGATATGGTAGGATTGCCAGTGGAAATTATTGAGGCATTGCTTGATAGTTTCGGTATTGAAGATCAGATGGAAATTACTGACGCTATTACTCGTTTTCGTTCGGAGGAAAAAGAAGATCATAAGAAGTCTCAATGTAATTGATCTCCCCGCTCTTGCATTCATCCAATCAATGCGAGCGAGTGTAAGGGCGGGGCATATCAAAAACAACAACACACAAGGAACACAAATCAAATGAAACTACAAGGCTTCCTACTCATCACAACGTTCTTCGCCATACTTGCGCTCGCTGCATTCGTCTCACCGTATGTTCAAAAATGAATTGCCCCCAATGTAATGAGAAGATATGGGGCTCGTGCATCCATCGTTTGAATCACAATATGCGTGTTGCATATGTTGATAATCTAAAAAACGGAAGAACAATGATCATATCATACGAGCCAGTGTATTCTATTGTATTAGAAGTGCAAGGACTGGTCATTCTTACAGTGGAACGAATCAATAAACTCCTACTCCTCAAATAACAAAGGAACACAATCAAATGTTCATCGATATTATATGCTTCGCATTGCTAACATCATTCGCTATCTGGCTTGTTAGTTCCATGCGACAGCCTAACAATGGCATCTATGGCATCATCCGCCCACAAAAGTCAAAGCAACCAAAACAACATATCTGCAAGATGCCGTTCTTTCCCAAGCCAGCAGGAACTCTATACCGTTGTAATAATTGTCATCAAGTATATCGTTCAAGGTATCTGTATTATAAGGCACAATACTATTGCACTGAATGGGATCAAGTAAGTCTTGATGACTGGCTCCGTGCTGGCGGAACAAAGGAATAACCAAATGCTAATCTCTATTGGGCTCATACTATACGGTCTATGGTTTATTATAACGCTTCCTCGTTCACGCTACTATGGTATCATCAAGCCACAAAAGCCAAAGCATCAGGCATCATTACACTCTTGTAAGTTTCCATTCTTCGATAAGCCAATAGGCACGCTCTACCGTTGCAAGCATTGTGGTAATGTGTGGCTTCAAGATCGTATCCATTCCAGTTATGGAAACAAAATTGATTGGAGAAAAGTTAGTCTTGATGATTGGAAGTCTGCTGGCGGAAGTTCTATGGAATGAAAACACTACAATGCCCAGTATGTAATGGTTCCATCCAGCAGGATACTTGGTATGATTCCCATCCGCACCGTCTTTCAGATCTTTTAGGTAAAGATCAATACTATGTCTGCTACACGGCGAATGGTAAGACGGAAGTAAAGCACATAACATATACTTGGGATCGTCTACCACTATACAATAGTGATGCTATGCTCAGCACAAAGATTAGAACAATCCTAACGCTTGATGGCTTCGTTCCTATGACTATGGATAGGGTTGAGAAACTCTTATTACTCAAATGAATTGCCCAATATGTAATGGTATTATGCGCTCGTACGGTGCATGTGGTCATACTATTAATCATAAGTATCACGTAATCTATTCAGTGGATATAGATAAAGGTTGCACAATAGTTGCATCATATGCGCCAATCTCTGTTCTTTTGGATTTAGATGGACTTGTCTTTCTTACAGCGGAACGAATTGAAAAACTCCTACTCCTATCCTAAAAGGAACAATCAAAATGTCTAACGATACACAACTATCACAAACACAAGAGTTTCAGCGTCTCGAACAATCAGGCAAGATGATGGTCGAAAAGATAAGCGAACTTATTGTTGTCGTGCAAGACAAACTATTCCCAGCAGACAAGGCGGTCAAAATCCTTGATGTGTTTATTGAGAACATTACGGCAGAGTATAATAGACAAGGCGATATGGTGAAAGCAATGATGAAGCAGTATATGGATTTTTGCAATCAGGCAAGAACCATTATTCTGCAAGTCAAGAACAGACAGAACTAAAATTAGAACGGAACCGATCTGCCCAATCTATATACCCAATCTCGTATTGTCTTATGCAAAAGATAACAAAGAAAGATATGCACTTACGTGGCAAGAAGAGTTCCGACTTAGCCTTCATCATCAAGACAGACTTATTAGCAAGATATAATCCTAAACTGCTAAAATGGATTGACAAAGCCGATTGGTTCGGTCCAATATTCGTTCCAATGTCATCCATTGATGTTTCCGATCGTGCTGATTGGGAAGCAATCGATCGTCATGGCAAGATAGAAGAGATGGCTGGCGGAATGCAGTTAGGATACTGTAAGCCAATCATTCTAATTCAAAGTGAAAAGAAACTCATTCTATTAGACGGGCACACGAGGTTCCTATCGAGAGAAAGTATTGATGGGAAAGACATACAGGCTTACATTGGCACAGTAAATAATGACGACTGGAAGCAGATGAAACGCTTAGAGAAGAGCGGTGAAGAAGGCGGGAATCGATAATACCCAATCTCGTATTGCATTGGAGAATACTATGCAATTCAAATCAATCATCATATCATTATTCGCAGCATCGTTAGCAATCGGATGTTCAACACAGCCAGCGCCCGCACCTGCGCCTGCACCACAAGTGGTTGTGCCAGCACCAGTCGTTGTTGATAACACAGCACGCGATCGTCAATTCCAAATTCAACAAGAACAACAAAGACAAAACGCAGTTCAACAACAATTACAACGACAAGAACAGTTGAACCAGGCAGAGCGTTTGAAACAACAACGCGATCAAGCAGAGAAACAAAGACAGGAAGAATTACGACAGCACGAAGAACGGAATATGCAACACTCACAAGAGCATCAGAATCCTAACGGCTTGCACATCGAAGTTCGATAAGGGCTTGACAGCCAGCGACGGACGCCTTACATTGAGATCGTTCGACACGCTATTGTTATATCCTCCTTCGTCGGTGCCTTGATTGTAGCGTGTCGGACAACATAACTCACAACAAAGGAATAGTCAAATGATCTTCGCAGTAGTTCTAATTGGCATTGGTATTTTTATTGGTCGCGCCACAAAGTAATTACCACTTACGTAAATAACAATGGCATACCACACAGCATTAGTTATGAACGATATTGAAAAGTTGATGTTGCTTCGATGAACTGCTATCGTTGTCAGAAAAGCAATGCTCCTATTCCTAATCAATACAATCAACATCATTGTGATGGTTGCGATCTATACTACAATACAAGAGGCTATGTGTTCTATCTTGATAGATACATGATCGAATGTTTTCTTGCAAAAAGTATATCGTGGATTTATAAAAAAATAGGCGCGCATAGTGGAATCGTAATAGCCGAAGTGAATAGTATATTACCATTAGATATTACATCTGAACGCATAGATAAGTTGTTGCTACTAATATGAAGTATGCTTATACCTGCCCTCGTTGTGATACATACCATACCGATGGTACCCTATCGCATCGATCTGTATGTTTTTGTGGTCTATCACTATCGCTCAAATCATCCATCAGATCAGATGATAGTCAATCTCATACCATCCGTTTAGGAAAATACTCTATCATTTTCAATGCGTCAAAGAATACAACGGAGATATACTTCAATCGGCTCTCGATCGTTAATATGTCGAAAGATAGAGTCATATTGAAATCAATTCGCTACACAATCACAGAAGATCAAATTGATAGATTGTTGCTACTACGATGAACTCAAACAAAGGAAAACTCAAATGAACCTCCACATGTTTCTTATAACAATCAGTTGTCTCATTGGTCTGGTTGTTGCTATGCACATTGCATTCTATGGTTTCATGCGCTTCAAGGTTGGAACCGCAGCAGACGGTAAGTTCATTGCAAAGACTGCACTAATGTCGTCTTTCATTGTCTCTTGCTACTCGCTACTACTATACGGGTTTCATTACATCCGATGATTGGTGATGAGTCTTTTGGCTTCGAACGAACAATTAGAAAGCAGGATTCACGCGGTTGGTCTCTGCCTGTTTGGATAGTGTGGTTGGTTGCATTCTTTCTACTTGGAAGTATGATGGCTCATTGCTATTATAGGAACATCGGATGATCGATAAATCTGAATGTAAAATTGATACTAATGGAACCAAACGCTGGTATCTCAATGGCAATCGTCATCGGGAAGATGGACCTGCTGTTGAGTATGCTAATGGAGACAAATGTTGGTATCTCAATGGCAAGCTTCATCGAGAAGACGGACCTGCTATTGAGGGTGCTAGTGGAGACAAATATTGGTTTCTCAATGACAAATCTCATCGAGAAGACGGACCTGCTACTGAGTTTGCTAATGGAGAAACTCGATACTGGATCAATGGCAATTATATTCCACAACTCGATAACAAACGCATTTATGGAAAAGAGAAACTACAAAAAGTTCTGTTGCTAATATGATTCGTTGGCTCATATGGTTTGCAATTAGAATTGTATTTACAATCGCTTGTATGTTCACGATGCAGAACATTATTGGCAAATTAGGATATACGATTCCATCGAGCACAATGATTGTTAGTTCAGTAATCATCATCCTTGCTATTAGGATGTGGTCATCAAATCCAAAGGAGAATTAGAATGCAATATATCGTTCATAATCAAAACAATGTTGAAAACTTCGAGCAATCAATCCAAAATATAGAAGGTGTTCGTGTCATCCAATCAATGGGATCATCTATGATGTTAGTTGATGTATCACACGACGCAATTGATGCGTTGAAAAAACTTGGATACTCTGTCTTTCCTAATTTTACTGTTGAGTCAGCGTAGGAAAATTAGAATCCTAAAAGGAATTGAAGTCGCCATGAACAATATGAACAATAAAGTTCCATTCCGCACGTGGCTAAAATATGCATTATTGCATGCATTATTGCATCCATTGCAACTACCATTAGTAGCTTTCACAATGATTATTGGCGTTGCCAATTGGCAACTGTGGTGGCCTATCGCGTGTTTTGTTTGTCTCGAATTGTTAATGTTAGCGATTATGCTTACGTCGAAAACGTTTCATAAGTATGTTAGAAAACAATTAGACAATGTTGAAATACAGAAGCGCCAAGATGAATGGCTAAAAACTATTGAAGGTGTTCGGGCATGCGACCAAACAACAGTCAATAAATTGAAGGAAAAAATTGACAGGTTCGGATCCACAATCAGATCAAACACACTCATAGTAAATGAATGTCGTCGTCTGCTCAATGTCTATGTTCAAATATCACGCTCATTAGTAGGATGTGTAGGAGAACCTGATGATCTTCATTATAAGATCCATGAACTTAGCACGAGAACTAATAGAACGGCAGTCGAAGACGAACGTCTTGATCGTCTGCGAAAGCATAGGGACTTGTTGAGAAAGAACAAAGCAGATTATGAATTGATTGCGAATCAGCTTGCGTCAATTCAGGAATTGATTGAATACACAATCGCAAAAGCATCATCATTCCCGCCAAATCTAACAAAGATCCGTGTCAGTATTGAGAGTTCTATGGAAACGAGCATTAGTGAAGAGGTATTGAAAGAGATGGAAGAGTTTGCTGGTATTGATGAACATATGGAGTTGTCTTGAAAACATTCAATAGTATAGAAGATCTTCGCAAAGAATATCCTTATGCAGTTGAGTCTATTGAGATTGAAAACAAGATGCAATTTACTGATGCGCGATTTATTGTTGCTGGCGTCGGCAGAGATTCAAATGATGATTGTATAATTGCATTGTTTGATATCAGTCATACTTGTGATAGTGATGGTAATACATACAATGATAACGAAGTGTTAGTTTGTTTGTTATGTGATATCTTAGCAGGAGAACCACTCGTTGATGAGTATTATGTCATACCGAAAGACGAAGCATATCGTCAGTTAGCACTACTCACATGATCCTATTCACATTCAAAGAAGAGCCAGAAACTCGCGGGACATCCTATTCTTCCGCATTCCGTTGGTCATTCCAAATTGAATGGAATCATATTGGCTTCGTTCATCAATGCCAAGATAGGAAGACACAAGAGTGGCACGATAGCGGTTGCACAAGATATGATATGTGGCTAACAAAACGCTTCCGTATTGGTTCCTATCACACTTATTATGACGGACCGAATTGTATGTTTCAATTAGGATGGATACAGTTTTGTTGGTCAAATGATAATTGCAAGAAGTGCTGGGGGTAAAAGGATGAGTTGTCCGCATTGTAAAATGGAACCAGATGTTTGTCAATTGTCCAAAGATAAGCCCCATCGTATTCTTAACAATAGGTGTATCGCTTGCGGGTTTCTTAGGTATAGTCATTGGGATGCAAAAGATGGTAGGATTTTTTGTCCAGCCAATACAAAGACTTGGCAATTAGCTCAGCCGAATACTGAATGGAAAGTTGAGTGAATGCACATTCCAGTATTGTCTTGGAGCAACAATGAGAACATCAATTATATTCGCAGCATTAGGTCTAATCTTTCTCGCATCAGCATGTGATGGATCACTTCGAGTTCATCCCGTTCATGTAGACGAAAGAGTAGATGTGAATCATCGAGATCATCACGATAATGATCGTCATGACAATAATGATCATCACGAAGACCATCGGTAATATTCTCGCATTAGAGAATGAATCCAAAAGACCTATACACACTAACAAAATTGTTCGAGAAACAAGCACAGATGGCACCGCCACAAGTCAAAGCAAAGGGCGATCCAAAGCAACAGCATATTGCACAAGAACCAGATGTAATTGCTGCTATGACACGAATGAAATTGGTTCCAGTAAAGACATCATTAGTGGTTCCAGTATTCAGTCGTGCTAATGTGTATAACAATACTAAGATTACAGTGTCATTGACATTGCAACCAGATTACGGTGTTCTATTCCATACGATGTTAGAGCCGGGCGATTTAGAAAAAGCCAAAAAGATAGACACTATGTTGGGCGTTCAGTTTGGTAAGAGTGTTGGTGAAGCAATGAAGAAGGCTGGAATTGTTGTGGATCACGATGTTTATGTTCCATACTTCACATTAGATTACAAGACTACGAAGCCAAATTGGCGAGAATAGTATAGGCAAAATATGCGGCAAGAATACCCCGTTGATGTCTGGCTTAGAAAGAATATCCTCGTAAGACACAGAGTGATGATGACATTGATTGTATTCTGGATGGCTGGATTGGTGTATTACAAGGCGCCGGAATATGGAAGATTGTTTGAAATGACAATCGTTATGCTGTGGTTGATTGGTATTATTCCAATTGTAATTGGAAAGATAATCTGGAATTACAATCACCCTGATTATACTAATCATTATTGTGATAGTTGTGGTAGTAAAGATTGTTGTGTAAAAGAAGTCCATGAAGATGATGAGGAAGAACCTCAGGAATAAAGGGAGTTGTAAGATGCCAAAGTATGAGCCAAATCCATTCCGTGCTTATTCACCAGAGGATGTAAAGCGTCTTCGTGGTAGTTATAATATTGATTATACGATATCCCGCCTTGGATCCAATCGACTATGGGATCTTTTTAACACTGATCCTAATCCGCTTCGATCATTAGGATGCATGGATGGTAATCAAGCAATAGAGATGGTGTTAGCAGGTGCCACTACACTATATTGTAGTGGTTGGCAGACAAGTGCTCGTCAGTTATTGCCAGATATGGGCTTATATAATTCTGAGAGCGTTCCTAACTTGGTAAAAGAACTCAACTCAGCATTGCTTGCTGCCGATCGATATGAGCATTCATCTGGTGGAGCAAAGAGGAATTGGCTTGTTCCTATCATTGCAGATATGGATAATGGATTTTCGACTATAAAGAATACCTACTTGCTTATGCGCAACATGATTGAGAGCGGAGCATCGTGCCTTCATATTGAAGATCTGCATGAAAAAAAGTGCGGACATATGAGCGGACGCTGCGTTGTTCCAACAAGCGCGCATGTAAAACGATTGATTAGCGCGAGACTTGCAAGCGATGTGTGTAATGTTCCGGTTCTAATTGTAGCCAGAACAGACATCAATGGATCGAAATATGTTATGTCGGACGCTGACCCACAAGATCATAGGTTCATCAACTTCGATAAGAGAACGGATGATGGATTTTATGAACTGAAAGGTGATCCAGTTGAGCGAAGTGTTGCTCGTGCGTTGAGTTTTGCAAGTGTATCCGACGCAGTTTGGATGGAAACGGATAAGCCAGATTTAGGTGAAGCGGCAGCATTCGCTCATGGTGTTCATGAGCATGCTAAGGACAAGTTGCTATTTTATAATTGCAGTCCTTCATTCAACTGGAAACGCCATCTATCTGATAAAGAGATTGCGGAGTTTCAGGATAAACTTGGTGAGTTAGGTTTTCGTTTTAACTTCATAACGCTTGCAAGTTTTCATTCTAACAACCTATCATCGTATAAACTTGCTAACGCATATCAAACAGAAGGAATGACAGCGTTCGTTCGTCTTCAACAAGAAGCGCTTGACTGGCAAGCAACCAAAGGTTATACTGCGGTGAAACATCAGTCGTTCGTAGGAACGGGATACTGGGATGACATTCAACAGATTGTTGATGGGCACGGGAATACTGCCGCCCTAGCCAACAGCACCGAAGCGCATCAATTCTAAAAGCAAATGCATCTCATTCCAACACTAATTACAGCCATTCTCGGACTATCAATAGTTGCATTCGGCGTCTTTTTCTTATACAAAGATCATAAGCGCGCCATGGCAAAGATTGAAAAGAAACACAAAGAAAGCATGGAGTTATTTTCTGCACTTGGAATACAACCCAGTTTCACTATTACGATTCCTAACGTTCAACTCCCTAACGTTCAGTTTCAACAATCACAATACCAATTTACCACCACAACTACATCAATCAAAATGAGTCATGCTTGCTCCGTATTACAAGCATTGTCCGAACTCTCAGCGCCGAAGTCAATGTATGTAAAACACTATCTCAAATACGCCAACGACGATCCTCATTGGAAGGAATACTTCCTAACATTCTGCAAGGACAACAACATCGATATCACTGAAAATGATATTCACAATGGAGAATTGTTGAAATGAATATCTTCGTTCTCGATACTAACAACATTCAACATTGTGCCACGTATCACAACGATCGTCATTGTGTCAAGATGATCCTTGAAACAACTCAACTCCTCAACAACGCTCTCATTGCAAACGATATATCATATACGCCCGTCTATAAGCCATCACAT
>Ga0265329_10001761_pt1 | contig 10290 bp, 8 predicted proteins | sample 41627metaG_FD_202091 | JGI IMG/M metagenome (GOLD analysis project Ga0265329, IMG submission 202091) | Rhizosphere microbial communities from Carex aquatilis grown in University of Washington, Seatle, WA, United States - 4-16-27 metaG | ecosystem: Host-associated > Plants > Roots > Rhizosphere >...
GCTTGTGGGATCGGCTGTAAAATGGAATTTGGCATTCGAGTCGAAGGGCTTAGCCGTGTTCGACAGACGGCAATCTAGGCGAGAACCTAGTAGGCTTCAAGCTAAAAATCAACGTATCCTGATGTGATGATATGTTGCTTGGACACCGCATCATCGTCACGATCCCGCAACCTCCATTTCACACTCGCGTAACACTCCCGACACACGGCGGTGCCACCTTTGATCGTGGAACGATTTGGAATTATGTCCGACGCAAAACAAGCATTCGCACGGGCGCCGCAACCGGCTTTGCGGACCGGGGACGCGTTCCTGCCGGATGACCTGCGGGAGTGGGTGGATGAACGCACCTTAGCCAGCTTGGCGGTTGGCGTGGTAGCCGATCTGACCCACGGGACCATCGAGCCCGTTGGAACAGGGGAAATGTCACCTCGGACGTTCCTAACCATCCTTGCCTACGGTTATGCGACTGGCCGATACGCCTCCGAGCATCTGGAACATACTGCCGCCACTGATCCCATGTTTCGCTACCTGTGCGGGAACCAGTTCGTGGATTGGCAGATGATCCGCCAGTTCCGCCGGGTTTACCGTTCCTTGATTGTTCGGGCCCTCGTGGAGCTGTTCCATGTGGTCTGGACTTGGCGGGTTGCCCGGCTTGCCAACTCTGACTCGGACATTCCGAGCCCGTCCGCTGCCAGAAGACTCGCGGTGCCTGGTCTGGACGGGGCGTTTCAGGCTGCTGCCGAATCTCGCCTCGCTCAGGCGATCCGCGGCGACAGCATGGCAATGGATGTCTAGTCGGCGAGCTCTGCTCGTTTGGGCGGCAGCCGCGTGTGCGTAGCGAGTTGCCCAGGCGCCTCCCCGCACCCGTAGGAGATCAGTTACCCATCAACCAGCCGATCCTGGGCCCAGGCCACGCCCCCCGGCGGGCAGCGTGAACCGAGTCTAGCAGTTGGCGTTTCGCGAATCGGCTCGACGGAAGTTTACAGGATGTCTAATAAAGGACTTTATGAACTTCCGCGCTGTGTTTATCGCCATAACCATTGCCACGGCGTTGATCCTGTCCGCGTATCTGGTGAATTCGCGCCGGCCGCGTGTGATCGTCGAACAGCCCAGCGCCGCCTTTGTTCGGGCCAGTGGGAAGTGCGCTGAGTGCCATCTGAACACGCAATACTCAGTGGTTCATGAGTTCGAGATGAGCGCCCACGCGAAAAAGGGCATCAACTGCCTTGATTGCCACCAAGTGGCCTCGGGCCAGAAGGGAACCAACCACAATGGCTTCGTCATCAACGTTGCAGTGACCCCCGCCAACTGCCGCAACTGCCACGAGGCGATCTACCAGCAGTTTCTCCATAGCCGCCATGCTGCGGCCTCTTGGGCGGCGGTATCAGGTGACAAGGATTTCACTCCTGAGCAAATCGCCTTTGGCGAGCAATATCAACCCGGGGGCGTGAAGCGTTCCGCCAATGTCCTGACCACCCTTGAGGGCACAGCCGCGACCAAGAGCGGCTGCGCAAGCTGTCACAGCGTTGGGCGCCCCAACGACGACGGTACCATCGGCAATTGCACTGCTTGTCACACGCGGCACACGTCGTCGGTTGAGTTCGCCCGGTTGCCCAGCACCTGCGGCCAGTGCCACCTGGGCCCGGACCATTCCCAAATGGAGATCTATACTGAGTCGAAACATGGCTTGATGTTCGCTGCGCAACGCAATCTTCTCAACTTGTCGGCGCCGCCAGACAAGCTGACCACCCACGACATGTTTGTCCCCACCTGCGCCACCTGCCACATGAGCGGGATCAACGGTCGTGGAGTCACCCATGATCCATCTGAGCGGCTTTCCTATTATCTCTTCGCTGAAGTGACCAAGCCTCGTCCTGACGCCATCCGTGCCCAGGCCAAAATGAAGGATGTTTGCATCCAGTGTCACACCCCGCCGCTGATTGAAAGGGTCTATAAGGAAGCCGATGCTGTGGTTGAATCGACCAACGAAAAAGTCCTTTCCGGGAAATCCATTATGGCCGCGTTGCGTCAGGAGGGCATCCTCACGGGCACGGGCTTCCAGCAGCCGATCGAGTTCAAATACTTTGACCTCTGGCACTACTACGGTCGCACCTCCAAGCATGGGGCATTCATGGGGGGCGCGGATTTTGTGCAGTGGCATGGGAATTACCCCATCGTGCAGCATTTGGTCGAAATCCGTTCTGAGGCCGAGGAACTGCGCCGACAACATGCAGCCGGTCGCTAGCAAGTGGTATCGCAGCCCTCGGATCTGGGTTGAACTGTTTGCGCTTTTCAACCTGGCCGGACTGTCGCCTGACATTTTCCTGGCGCACAGCACCAACTTCTTTCGCCATCGCACCGAATACATTCCGCTGGTGTTCTCGGTGATCGCGCCGGTTCTCCTCCTCCCTGCCGTGGTCTTGCTGGCGCGCGGACAATCACCCTGGTGGCGGGCTCCGGGGTACGTCGTTGGCTGGGGATCCGTCCTCATCGGCGTGACCGGCTTGCTTCTGCACTTGGAAAGCCAGTTCTTCCAACAGTGGACCCTGGCGAGCTTGGTTTACGCCGCACCCTTCGCCGCGCCTTTGGCCTACACCGGAATTGGCTTACTCCTCATTATGAATCGAATGGTGGATGTGAACGACTTGGAGTGGCCGCTTTGGGTGATCTTCCTGGCCCTTGGCGGCTTTGCCGGGAATTTCATTTTCAGCGTCACTGATCACGCGCAAAACGGCTTTTACCACCATAGCGAGTGGATACCCGTTTGCAGCAGTGCGCTGGCGGTGGGGTTTATGATTGTTCCGTTGGTCATGCGGGTGAGCCGGGCGTTCCTGCGCGGGTGTGCATGGCTGATGCTGCTTCAAGCTGCGGTAGGACTGCTCGGATTTGGCCTGCACGTGCAGGCGGATGTTTATGGCGTAGGGCCAACGTTGCTTGATCGGATTATCTACGGCGCCCCGGTGTTCGCTCCCATGCTCTTTCCTGATTTGGTGCTTTTAGCCTGCATCGGTCTCTGGGTGCTGTATCAGCGAATTCCCGAACCCTGAGTTTTGGGCTCGGTTTAGAATTCCTGGAGACGCACGTCGCCTCGGAAAGACACCGGCACCGGAGGCTGGCGGGTTTTGTCTGTGCGAGCTTCTTGCCCGTCGGTGCGGCCTGGAGGGGATGGTCTGTACCTCCGAGGGTGCCCCCCGCAACCATTGGTCATCAAACCGGCAGGCTCACCCTAACCGTCGTTCCTTCCGCTGGCTGGCTTTGAACCGAGAAACTGCCCCCGTGGAGCTGCGCCAAGCGTTTGACGATTGTTAGGCCCAGACCCAATCCCGGCTGTTGAAAACCTTTGCGATCGAATTGCTGGAAAGCGTCCACTTGGCCGATTTGTTCCGGAGACATGCCCCTTCCCCAATCATGGACCGAGAACAGGAAGTGTGAGGCGTCACTCCTGGAGGAAATCGTCACTTTGTTCCCTGGCTTGGAGAACTTGAATGCATTATCGACGAGCTCGTCGACCAGTCTCTTCAGAAAGGGTTCACTGATGGCCACCGGCACGTCCATGAGATCGCATTCCAGGTCCCCCGCCCGCGAACACAAAGCCGCAGTCGCGCGCGCGACTTCTAGAATGACCTGCTTAGCCCCTGGAGTGTGTGCTCCACGAAGCGACTCGAAGGCGCTGGGATCGCTCTGATAGCGATCCAAATCGACAACGAATAGCAGATTCCGGGTCAGCCTCAGCAAGCGTGCGCCGCAATCCCGGATTCCCGTGGCCATCTCAAGCACTTCGCTGGGTTTGAGCCGGGCGTGGGCGGCGATCATGGCGTTGGAAAGGCCGATGATCCCTGAGAGGGGCGTGATCAACTCATGAGGCAGGGCGGATTCCAAGAAGACGCGGAGTTGAGCGATCTTCGCCTCGGCTAGCCCCTGAATCTGTTCGTAACGTCCGAGCCGTATCCTGACCACATCCAACAGTTGAGTGGTGGTGAAGGGCTTGGTCAGATAGTCGTCCGCGCCCATGAGCATCGCCTCCCGCGACGTGACTACTCCCGTATAACCGGTCATCATGACGAAGGGGATCGCGGCTGTGCTCGGATCGCTCCGCAAGGTTTGCAGGAACTCCGTCCCACTCATCAGGGGCATGTCGGCGTCGCTGAGGATCAGGTCAACCGACCGAGTGCGCGCGATCTGTAAACCACTGAGACCGTCGCCGGCTTCAATGGGCTCGTAACCGCCGACGCGGAGGGCTTTCGAGACGATGAATCGAAGCTCTTGGTCATCATCAACCAGGAGGATCGTATTCACGGGACGGGAATCCTCCGGTGCCTGACCAACTCGAGGTGGGAGCCGTCGTGGGATCCATTCTCAAAGTGCCGCCACTCGCGCTTGACATACATCCTGCTTGGACAATGGAGAACTCCCCAGCGGAACTTTCCGAACCATTCCATTTTAGCCAGTTTGGTGTGGGTCAATACGATTCTTGACGTTAAACCTTGTGTCCCAGCTAGCTACGTGTCAAGCGCAGAAACGACGCAATCCGTCAAATTTGCTCTGCTCGAACCTCTCAACCGCCTCAACATGCCTGATCGCTCACCCCGCCACTATCCCTTCGAACCTGGCAAATAGTTCGAGCCAGTTGCGATTTACGGTTCCGACCAACGCGTCGCGACCGCGCCACCCCGATCGCTTGTCTTGCCCAAAAACCGCTTGCCTGAGCCCCGTGATGGCTTCAGCTTGGTGGCGACCGACACATGAAAACCCTGGACCACTAGCGCATGGACGTAACTGACAGCCGCCTGCTCCGCCTCCATCCCCTGGATGATGTCCTAACCGTCATTCGGACCCTTGAGGCAGGAGAGGAAATACTGGTCCAGGGACATAGGGTCCGAGTTTTTGCCCGGCTACCGCTTGGGCACAAAGTGGCTGCTCATGATATTCCTTCGGGTGATAGGGTGTTAAAATATGGCGTCGCGATCGGTTCGGCGACCAGGGCCATTGTGGTTGGAGAGCATGTTCACACGCACAATCTCCGTAGCGATTATTTGCCAACCTACCTGCTGGAAACTCAGCACCGCTTCTTCGAGTCCCCGCATCATTCTGCTCCGTCTAGCGCATGAACGCGTACCTTCGCGCTGACGGCCGCAAAGGCATCCGCAACAACATCATCGTGGTTTACTTGGTGGAATGTGCCCACCACGTTGCCCGTGAGGTCGTTTTGCCGTTTCGGGACAAGGGCGTGCACTTGGTTGGCTTCGGTGGCTGCTTTCCCAACGCGTACGCGCACCGGATGATGCGCTCGCTAGCCACTCACCCGAACGTCGGCGCCGTTTTGTTGGTTTCCCTCGGTTGTGAAGGTTTCAACCGGGTTGACTTGGCGGCCTTTGCCCGCGCCTCCCGCCGGCCTGTGGGCACTCTGGTTATCCAGGAAACCGGCGGCACTCGCGCCACCATTCGTGAGGGCCAGCGTTGGGTTGAATCGGCTCTTCAAGAGCTGGCCGAGGTACCGAGGGCGAGTTTAGCTGTTCACGAGCTGATTGTGGGCACCATCTGCGGTGGCTCGGATGCAACCAGTGGCATCACTGCCAATCCTGCGATTGGCCGGTGTTTTGATCTCCTGGTCGAGCAAGGCGCCGCGGCGATCTTCGAGGAGACCGGTGAGTTGATGGGCTGCGAACAGATCATGGCCGCGCGCGCCGCGCGACCGGAGTTGAGAAGGGAACTGGTCGCCAGCGTCGAAAAGGCGGCGCGCCATTATGCCACTCTGGGCCACGGCAGCTTCGCGCCAGGCAATGCCGACGGTGGTTTGACCACCATCGAGGAGAAGTCCATGGGTGCTTACAGCAAGAGTGGTAGTTCTCCGATTTCAGGATTGCTTAAACCAGGCGACTGTCCACCCGGCGGGGGGCTCTACCTCTTGGATGTGGTCCCGGACGGAGAAGTTAGGTATGGTTTCGCTAACATTAACGATAATGCCGAGATCGGCGAGTTGATCGCCTGCGGTTCCCACTTGATCCTCTTCTCGACCGGTCGAGGGTCCGTCGTCGGTTCAGCCATTTCGCCTGTGATCAAAGTCTGCGCCAACCCAGAAACCTATCGCCGCATGGCAGAAGACATGGATATTGATGCGGGACGGATTCTGGAAGGCCGTGGGACGCTCGACGAATTGGGTCGCGAGATCCTGGAGCGAATCATCGAAACCGCCGAGGGTCGGCCTACTGCCTCAGAAAGCCTCGGACATCAGGAATTTGTTTTAACCTACAAGAGCTTCGAACCGATCGGCCCTGCCTGTCTGCCAAGCAGGGCGGCTTGAGACACATTATGCGTCCTCCAAATCAAGTCTATCCGTCTTCGTGCGCCCTGTTGTTGGCCTCTTTCCTTGCTGCCGGCCTGGTTCCTGGCTCCGCCGCTCGGGAAACCCCCGACTTCAACTTGCTCGACATTCACGGGCAAAACCATGAACTCCATCGGGCTGGAGGGCACGCCGTGGTCCTCTTCTTTACCGGCGTGGGTTGTCCGGTCGCGCGGAAAAGTGCGCCCAAGCTTCGGGCTCTGAAAGCGGAATTTGAGAAGAAAGGCGTCGAGTTTTGGGTGGTGGATACCTACGCCGACGACTCAGGTCGCGATGTGCTCAAGGAGGCGAGCGAGTTGGAGCTTTGGTCCTTCACTTACTTGCGGGATCCTCGTCAGGGCTTGGCGCTCTCGCTAGGCGTCGAGCGTACTGCGGAAGTCGTCGCCATTAGCACTCGCGATTGGAAGGTCTTCTACCAGGGCGCGATCGACGACCAACTCTCGGAGGGAGCCGAACGACCCGCGGCCAAGGAGAAGTTTCTTGAGGCTGCCTTAGCGGATTTTCTAGCCGGCCGGCCCGTGGCGACTGTCAGGACGAAAGCCCACGGCTGCCGTTTGTCATTTGCGGAACCGGCCGAGGCTAGCCAACCACCTTCCTATTCCAGCCAGGTCGCTCCGATCCTGCAGGCTCACTGCGTTCAATGCCACCGTGAAGGCGCCATCGCCCCTTGGGCGATGTCTAGCCACGAGCGGGTTAAGAATTACGCCCGCATGATGCAAGAAGTCCTTCTCGCTCGTCGCATGCCGCCTTGGGATGCCGATCCAGATTACGGCCATTTCCGAGATGTCAACCGGCTTACGCGTGAGGAGTTTCAAACCCTTCTGCGCTGGGCGGATGCGGGGGCACCGCGCGGCGACGGCCCCGACCCCCTCACGGCGCCTTTGCCGCCGATACCCGAGTGGTCCATGGGCCAACCTGACGTGGTGCTGCGGCTGCCCGAGGCACAGGAGGTTCCTGCCACCGGTGTTGTCGATTACCGGCATGTGAAAGTCCAGATCCCCCTCACCAATGAGGTCTGGATTTCTGGCATCGATATTCATCCGGGCAACCGCAAGGTCCTGCATCACGTCATCCTCTATGCCAAATGGCCCGGCAGCCAGGACGACACGAGCGGAAATGGCGTTCACCTTGCCGGTTGGGCTCCTGGCGTGCCGGCCGTGCACTATCCAAAGGGGCTTGGTAAGCGGTTGCCGCCCAATGCAGAGCTGACCTTCGAGCTCCATTACACCACCTGCGGCTCGCCTCAAACCGACCAAACCGAAGCAGGCATCTACTTTTGGCCCGAGCCACAATCGAAGGCGGTGGAGACGCGCCGCGCTGCCGAATGGAACCTTGAACTACCTCCGGGCAGTGAGGAGGCGCGACACGTCGCCACCTACGGATTTCGCAAACCAGCGACCATCTACGGATTGGCCCCCCACATGCACCTCCGCGGCAAGTGGATGCGCTACGAGCTGCTTTTGCCCAACGGCAGCAGAGAAACGATTCTGAACGTCCCGCGCTACGATTTCAATTGGCAGCTCGGATACGCCCTCGCCGAACCACGCCATGTCCCTGCCGGATCGTGGCTCCTGGTCACCGGTGCCTTTGACAATTCCCCGGGAAACCCGGCCAACCCCGACGCCTCACTCCGTGTCCACGCCGGCCGCCAGTCCTGGGAAGAAATGTTCATCGGGTTTTTCGACGCAGCGGATGATCTGTCTGAGAGCGAGCCCAACTTGACTTCGACTTCTCCCCGCTAAGCTCCTTGTGCCGCAGCCTCCCGGAGGTGGGTGGATTCTATAACTGGTCATGAACAGGTCGTGGAACTTCCGAAGGCGAATTCTTCGGCCGTGGGCGAGTCGTTGAATCCCTTTGTGAAAATCGAGACACGGCTCCTTGAATGAAGCCCTTGGTTCTGGCGCTCAACCCCTCGATCGATGCGGAGTGGCGCGTTGCACGAGTCCTCCCAAGTGAAAAAAACGAGGTGCTCTCCGAGCGACGATGGCCTGGCGGCAAAGGCGTCAACGTCGCGCGTTGGCTCAAACACCTGGGCCGGAAGGCAAACCTCCTCCTGCCCCTAGGCGGACCAGCGGGCCAGGAACTGTCCCGGCAGCTCCGGGCAGAGGAGTTGCCGGCCTGGGTGATTCGCACTCGGATCCCGACCCGCGTCAACGTCATTGTCACACCGGAGGTCGGGACACAGTACCGCTTCAACCCGGTATGGCACAAGCTAAGCCCAGCTCAGTGGATCGAACTCGCAAGCGCCATCGAACCCAGGATTGCTGCGGCTTCGCGGTTGGTCTTGTCGGGCAGCATGCCTCGAGGCGTTCCGGTTCTCACGTATGCGCAACTCGTTCGAAAAGCCAGTGATCAGGGGATCGAGGTGATTCTGGACTGCGACGGATCCGCTTTCGCTGCGGCGGTCAAAGCCCACCCGTTCCTGGTCAAACCAAATGAGCACGAACTGGCTTCTTGGGTGGGCTACGAACTCGGCTCGGAGATGGAGATCGTCCGGGCTGCGCAGGAACTCTCGCGGCGGACGCGAGGATGGGTGTTGGTCTCGCGCGGAGCTCTCGGCGGCTTGTTGGTGAACCGTGAGCAGGGTCGAGTCCTAAGTGCCGTGGCCCCCAAGGCACGGGTGCTCAATACGGTCGGGGCCGGTGATGCTCTCTTGGCTGCGGCCGTTGATCGCATCGAAGCGGGAGCGCCGCCCGAAGAGTGGCTGCGTGCGGGGATCGCCACTGGCACCGCTGCAACTGCTTGCCAGGGCGGACATTTGCCCAGCCGTGCCGCACTGACAAAGCTGTTAACTCAAGTTCAGGTGCGTAACCTTTAGCTCGTCTGGGCCAACTGGAACTTACCTTTTCGAATCTCGTTTCCCGGAGGTTATTAAAAGAACTGCTGGCCCGGTAGCGATTCTTCTCGCTATCGCCCACGCAGCCCATTATCTTCCGTCATAAGAGGTCTCGTAGCTCGTCTCAAGGGCTCCCAGTTCGGCGTACCGATTTTCGTCCGTGGACGACCCGTTTTCTCGTGCGCAGGAGTCCGATTGCCCCGTTGCCGGGGCTATGAACGGCATACGAGCAGGGTTTTGATCCGGATGACTTCACGGTCAAGCGGAAGATCACATTATTATGACCGATGATAACACTGTCCGGACGAGCAACAAACCGCCCGCCGCGAAGAAAGTTGCTGGCCCATCCATTCGGTGGGCGGCTTGGGGGATATTCCTGGCGGCGGCCCTGTGCGCTGCTTCGACGCAAGGTGCGACGCTGGCTGCGGACTATCGTTTTGAAGGCTCGTTGAAGAGTTCGGTGGCAGGCGCTCCGGACGCGATGCTCGAAGGGGCCGGCTTTGCGCGCTTCCGGGATGTGAATGTGCTTGGCGTGCTCCATCCCGTTCTCGACATTGGCGCGCCCGGCGGACTGCAGATCGCCACGACCGGCATCGTGGATCCCAACCACTACAGCGCGGTGATCCTGGTCTCGCTCAATTCGATCGGCTCTTACGTTCGCATACTTGACAACAACGACGCGTCGCCCAACCAGGGCTGGTTCCTGTTCAATGGCGGCTTGGCTTTTCTGACTCCAAATACCGACGGCCCCGCTGTAGTCCAGGCGCAACAATTCGCACAGATCACCTTGGTCAAAGACGGGAGTGTGGTGAGAGGCTACGCGAATGGTGCCAAGCAGTTTGAAATTGGCGATACCAACAGCATTGGTTCGATTGGTACCTCCGGGCTGATCCGAGTTTTACGCCAGGCGGATAGCAGTTTTTCTCCCGGCGGGCAAGTTGCACGAGTGCGACTATTTCAAGGTGCCCTCATCGACACGGAGGTAGCTTCATTGGATCTGACCCCGGCTTTGACGGCGGTTCCTCCCACAAATCCTGCGGTTGTGGCCGACTATCGCTTTGAGAGCTCGTTAAGGAGCTCCATTGCCGGAGCTTCTGACGCCAGCCTAGAAGGG
>Ga0265329_10001785_pt1 | contig 10222 bp, 10 predicted proteins | sample 41627metaG_FD_202091 | JGI IMG/M metagenome (GOLD analysis project Ga0265329, IMG submission 202091) | Rhizosphere microbial communities from Carex aquatilis grown in University of Washington, Seatle, WA, United States - 4-16-27 metaG | ecosystem: Host-associated > Plants > Roots > Rhizosphere...
CGCTCCCGCCTTGCCGCCGGCCGCTCCGCCGAATGAGCCCGCGGCGCCACCCGACGCCCCGCCGGCGGCTCCGCCGGCTCCGCCTGCGCCGCCGCCCCCTGCGCCCCCCGTGCCGACCGTGCCGCCATTGCCGCCCGCGCCGCCCGCGGCCGCCCCGCCCGTGCCGATCATTCCGCCGGTCGCAGAACCCCCGGTTCCCTTGCCGCCGGTTCCGACCACGGTGCCGCCTTTGCCTCCGGCGCTGGGAGCGTCTTCACCGCCGTCCGGATTCGAGGAGCCCCCGCCGCCACAGGCCTGATAACCGACCAGCAACGCGGCCGCCGCGAGGGGGGCGAGAAGAAGCTGAAGCTTTCCCGGTCGAACAGAATTCGCCTCTTTGCGGGGGTCGCGCATCGCCATTCTCCAGTCCAAGGATTGATAGATTGATTGATAGATCGATTGAAGGGAATCAACTGGTGAGCCGACGGCTCAAGCGAGCCACGGACGCTGGCGCCAGGATCCGACTCACCACCGCCAAGGGTCAGGTTTTATCCCCGACCCGCCAATCGAGGCAACTCTTAACTTTGCGAGTGAATTTCTGGAATGGCGGGCCTTCGAGGCCGGCGGTGAAATGCGCGCCGATCCCTCATCCAAGGGGTCAAAGGCGAAACGACCCTCGCAGGACGAGCACCGCTTGACCGCCGAGCGACACGCGCTCGCCACGAAGCTGGCAGTCGATCTCGCCGCCGCGGGCGCTGACCTGACGGGCGCGAAGCCGCATGCGACCGAGCCGCCCGGCCCAATACGGCGTCAGCGCGCAATGGGCAGAGCCCGTCACGGGATCCTCCGGCACGCCCTGCCGAGGTGCGAAGAAGCGTGAGACGAAGTCGGTGTCGGCGTCCGGCCCCGTCCCAGGCGCCGTGGCGATGACGCCGTAGGTGTCGAGGGCCGCGATCCGCGCGAAGTCCGGGCGAAGCCCCCGCACCGCCGCCGCGTCTTCGAATATCGCCACGAGGGATTGCCCCAGCCGCTGGCGCCTGTCCGAGCGCCGCCGCCAGCCCGGCAGGTGGGGCCGCCGACGGGACCGGCGGTCGCGCAGGGAAGTCCATGATGAAGGAGGGGCGGGGCGCGGTGTCGGCCTTGCTCACGGCGAGCGGCCCGCTCCGCGTCGAGAAGACCACCTGGGTTCGTTCCGGGGACAGCTCCGTCATCAGCACGAACGCCGTGGCAAGCGTCGCGTGTCCGCACAGGTCGACCTCGGTCGTCGGGGTGAACCACCGCAGCGCGAACCCGTCGCCCTCCGGTACGAAGAACGCCGTTTCGGACAGGTTGTTCTCGGCGGCGATGGCCTGCATCAAGGGTTCGGGCAGCCACGCGCGGAGCGGGCAGACCGCCGCGGGATTTCCCGCGAAGACGCGGTTCGTGAACGCGTCGACCTGAAACAGGGGAATCTCGGCGGGCAGCGACATGGTGGCCTCCTCGCAGGATATATTACGGACATCATGCCGAGCGGATTCGAGCCGTCTTTCGAAGGGCGCGATGTCGTCGTCACGGGCGGGGCGGGGGCGCTCGGGCAGGCGGTGGTCGATGCGTTCGCGCGCGCGGGCGCGATCGTGCACGTGCCCGTTCGTGGGAAGTTGCCCGCGGCCTCCGACCCGCGTGCCCGCTATACGGCGGGCGTCGATCTGACCGACGAGTCGGCTGTCGCGGGGTTCTACGCGGGCCTGCCCGGCGAGCCATGGGGGTCTGTTCACCTCGCCGGTGGCTTCGCGATGGCCGGGATCGCCGAGACCACGCTCGGCGATCTACGGGCGCAGCTCGACATCAATCTGGTCTCCGCATTTCTTTGTTGCCGGGAGGCGGTGCGCCGGTTTCGGTCGCGCCCGGGCGGGGGAGGTGGGCGAATCGTCAACGTCGCGTCGCGCGCTGCTGTTCGGCCAGAAGGGGGCAAGGCCGCTTACACGCTGGCCAAGGCCGCGGTGGTGGCATTGACGCTGGAGCTGGCGGAGGAGCTGAAGACCGAGGCCATTCTGGTCAACGCCGTCGCGCCTGGGACCATCGATACCCCCGCCAACCGAAGCGCCATGGCGGGTTTAGACCCGTCGCATTTCGTGTCACCGGCCGAGATCGCGGACGTGATCGTGTGGCTCGCCTCGCCCGCGAATCGGATCGCGTCAGGCACGGTGGTCCCCGTTTACGGCAGGTCCTGACGACGAAGTCGCCGAGCGGCGTCACGAAGTCCGGACATTGAATGGGCCCGCGGGGCGCGGGCGGATGTGGGCAACGGCCTACAAAGAATCACAACGAATGACAATTGGATGACAATTGGCTTCGTATCCTGCAGTTCATGGAATTGTCGAGCTTTCTCGTCGGAACTTACCTCGCGGTCCTGCTGGTTTTGGCGTTTTACGGTTTTCATCGCTCGGTGCTGGTGTTTCTCTACTACCGGCACCGTCACAACAAGCCCAAGCCGGCCGGGACCTTCGCCGACTTGCCTGCGGTGACGGTCCAGTTGCCGTTGTTCAACGAGATGTACGTGGTCGAGCGACTGCTCGACGCCGTCGCGGGCATCCGGTACCCGCGCGATCGGTTTCAAATCCAGGTGCTGGACGACTCCACGGATGAGACCCGCCAGATCTGTCAGCGCAAGATCGACGAGCTGGCGCTCAGGTTCCCCGACCTCGACGTCGAGTACGTGCATCGGGTCGATCGTTCCGGATTCAAGGCGGGCGCGCTCGACGCCGGACTGCGCTCGGCGAAGGGCGAATTCGTGCTGATCTTCGACGCGGACTTCCTTCCCCAGCCCGACGTCCTCGAGCGAACTATCGATCATTTCGTCGACCCGAAGGTGGCCGTGGTGCAATGTCGCTGGGATCATGTCAACCGGGACTTCTCGGCGCTGACGGAGGTCCAGGCGCTGATGTTGGACGGCCACTTCGTGATGGAGCACGCCGGGCGCAACCGCTCGGGGCGGTTCTTCAACTTCAACGGCACGGCGGGGATCTGGCGCCGCTCCGCGATCGCGGACGCGGGGGGATGGCAGCACGACACGCTGACCGAGGACATGGATCTGTCCTACCGCGCCCAGCTGCGCGGCTGGCGATTCGTCTACCTGCCCGAGGTCGCCGCCCCGGCCGAGCTGCCCGTCGAGATGTCGTCGTTCAAGTCGCAACAGTTCCGCTGGGCCAAGGGGTCGATTCAGGTCGGGCGAAAGTTGCTGCCGACGATCTTGCGCTCGAACGCCACGTTCGCCCAAAAGGCGGAGGCGTTCTTCCACCTGACGAACAACCTGTCGTATCCGCTGTTGCTGGTGCTGTCACTGTTGCTGCTGCCGAACCTGGCGTTTCGCACGCAGCACGGCATCCGCGAGGTGTTGACCATCGATTTGCCGCTGTTCTTCGGCACCACGCTCAGCATCGCGTCGTTCTACCTGGCGTCCGAGCGCGAGATCGAGAAGATGATGCACCCGGGCCGCCGCCGCCGCATTCAGTGGTCGGTGTTGAAGCGCTTGCCCCTGGTGATGTCGCTCGGCATCGGGCTGTGCGTGAATCAGACGCGCGCCGTGATGGAGGCCCTGCTCGGCCGCGAAACGGAGTTCGTGCGTACGCCGAAGCACGGCATCCGCGGGCGCCTCGAGTCGTGGTCAGGGAAGAAGTATCACGCGGCGCGGTCGCTGACCCCGCTCTTCGAGCTGGCCCTGGCGGGCTACTTCGTCGTCGCGGTCGTGTTCGCGTTCCGCAACGGCCACTACGTCTCGCTGCCGTTCCTGGCGCTGTTCTTGTGCGGCTTCGCGTACGTGGGCTGGCTGTCGCTGTGGCAGGGCAACTTCGGCGCCACCGTGAAGGGCCTGTTCGGGCGACGGGGCCGGTCCACGGCCGTCGTGCCGCCCCCCTCGTATCAGGTCCTGTCCCCGCCGATCTCCGCCCCGGTGCAGGGCCTTCGCGAGTCCCTCACGGTCCGCCCGGAGGCCTGACGCTCGTGCGCAAAGCTGCGTAGCCGTTTCGAGCCCTTGTTGATGCGTCGTCCCGCATCTCGGACGATCGCGCCGTGAATCCAAGCGGTGGGAGGGCCAGCATGGCTCCACCGCACCGCAGGTGGACCTGCGTGGGTACCCCGGTTGCTGGACCGGCGACGAGGTTGAGCAACTCCGAGGGGGTCTCGCAGGGGGACTTCGAGGCCCCTTGCGGCGACGAAGCCGCTAGAGCGCCTTCTTCACCATCTCCTCGATCTTCGCTCGCGGCACGGCCCCCACCAGCTGGCCGACGACCTTGCCGTCCTTGAAGACGAGCAGCGTCGGGATGCTGCGGATGTCGTACTTCTGCGGGACGTTCTGGTTCGAGTCGATGTCGAGCTTGCCGACGCGGAGCTTGCCGGTGTACTCGTTGGCGAGCGCCTCGACGTGAGGAGCGATGGCCCGACAGGGCGCGCACCACGCGGCCCAGAAGTCGATGAGGACCGGTGTCGTTGACTTCAAGACCTCGGTGTCGAAGTTGGTGTCGGTGACCTCGAGAACGTTCGCGCTGGCCATGATTGCGTTGCTTAGCACGAGGTCACGGTCCTGTCATGAAGTCTGTCCCGCGCGGTCCCGGCGGGTCCACGGCGGCACCGTCGAACGAGGTCGGCCGCGGCCGCCCGCCTCCGCTCCGCCGACGAGCCCCCGACCGCGCCAGCCCGCCGGTCGTGGTACATAATCGTTCGTGGCCACGCTCACCGCGGTGGAGATACTGGCCTACGCCCTGGCGTCGGCGCTGTTCCTCGGGCATCTGTTGACCGCGCGTCCTTCCGCGACGCGGGTCGCGCGCGCGTGCCTGCTGGCCGCGTTCCTGCTGCAACTCGTGGACATCGGGCTGCGGTGCCTGGCCGGGCAGAATCCGGTTTCGTCGACCCCGGAGGCGGTCGGGTTCGTCGGCTTCTTGATCGCTGGCGGGTTTCTGCTCGCTGGCGTTCGCTACCGCCTGTCGACGGCCGGCGCCTTCGCCGTACCGGCGTCGCTGACTTTGCTCGTGCTTGCGCGCGTGGTCCCCGCCGAGCCGGGGGCCCCCCGGATGGGAGCGCTCGGGCTCACGCATGTCTTTCTGGCGACCATCGGGGTGGCCGTGTTCGCGTTCGCAGCCGTCCTGGCCGCGCTCTACCTGCGCGAGGAGAGGCGGCTCCGGCAAAAGCGCTTCGATCGTCTCGCCGACGAGGCCCCCCTCGCGACGCTCGACCGGCTCGGACTCCGCTGCATCGCCGTGGGTTTCCCGGTGTTCACGCTGGCGCTCGTCACGGGGGCGGTCTGGATCGCGCGCCTAGGGGGGCTGTCCGCTTCGGAGGCGCGCCGCCCCGAATACCTCATCGCGGTCCTGGCATGGTCGGCCTTCGGCGTCCTGTTGCTGGCGCGATTCGGCGCCGGCTGGAGGGGCCGCCGCGCCGCCTGGTTGACGCTGGGCGGGTTCGCGGGGTTAGTTGGCGTCCTCTTGCTGTATGTCCTGCGGTCATTGAGCTGACACATGCCGGGAGGGATCGACTTTCTGGTTCTCGGGCTGTCGCACAAGACGGCGCCGCTCGACGTGCGCGAGCGGTTGGCGTCGCCGCCCGAGCAGATCGGCGAGGCGCTGCAAGCTTTCGCCCGGCTCGACTCCGTCCGCGAGGTGGCGCTGCTGTCCACGTGCAATCGCGTGGAGGTCTATCTGGCGTCACCGGATCCCGACGCGGCCATCGCGGCGCTGCGCCGACACCTGGCCGAGCGGGCAGGGATCAGCGAGGTCGACATCGCCCAGCACCTGTACGCGCGCGTGGATGTCGACGCGGTTCATCACCTGTTTCGCGTGGCCGCCAGCCTGGATTCGTTGGTCATCGGCGAACCTCAGATCCTCGGCCAGGTGAAGCAGGCGCACGACACGGCGATGGCCGAGCGGACGGCCGGCGCGGTGCTGGGCGCCTGTTTCTCGGGGGCGTTTCGCATCGCGCGCCGGATCCGCCGCGAGACCGACATCGCGCGCAACCCGGTGTCCATCAGCTCGGTCTCGATCGAGTTCGCGCGCAAGATCTTCGACGGCTTCGAGGGGCGGGTCGTGCTGATCGTGGGGGCCGGCAAGATGGCCGACCTGGCCGCGCGCGCGCTGCGCGGGCACGGCGCCCGCATCCTGGTGACGAATCGCACCCCCGCGCGCGCCGAGGAGCTGGCGGCGCGCATCGGCGGAGAGGCCCACCCCTTCGACGATCTGACGGGCGCGCTCGTCAAGGCCGACATCGTCATCGCCTCGACGGGGGCGCGGCGACCGGTGTTGACGCGCGCCCTGATCGAGGCCGCGCAGAAGAAGCGCCGCGGGCGCCTGCTGTTCCTCATCGACATCGCCGTCCCGCGTGACGTCGAGCCGGAGGCCGCCGAGATCTCCAACGTCTTCCTCGCGGACATCGACGACCTGCAGAAGCTGGCGGACGAGCACCGCGACGGTCGCCGGGGTCAGGCGGACCGCGCCGAGGCGATGGTCGAGCAGGAGGTGGCGCGTTTCCTGGAGGCGTTCCGCGGGCGGCGCGTGGGGCCCACCATCACGGCGCTGCGCGATCGGGTCATCGAGCTGGCGCGCGCGGAGGCCGAACGCACCGTCGCCGGGATCTCGGGCTTGGGCGATCGCGAGAAGCGGGCCATGTTCGAGCTGGCGGACGCGATCGCCAAGAAGCTGCTTCACCGGCCCCAGGTCGCGTTGAAGAAGGGTGGGGGAGATCCGGTGGACGGCGCGTCGCTGCTCTCGGCGGTGCAGCGCCTGTTCGATCTCGAGGTGCCCGAGGGGGGAGCAGGGCTCGGCGCGGGCTCGGGGACGTCGTCCGACGCACCCGGGGACGCCGAGGACCGCGGGGTGCCGTCGGAGGACTCCACGTCGGCGGACCGGAGCTCCGGGAAGGCGGCGAGCTCGTGATGATCACTCGCCGTCGCGTCGTCATCGGGACCCGGGGCAGCGCGCTCGCGCGCTGGCAGGCCGATCACATCGGCGCCGAGCTGGCGCGAACCTTCCCCGGCCTGGAGATCACGCAGCAGATCATCGTCACGGAGGGCGATCGATTTCAGACGGGGCCGGTGATCGAGCGCGGGGGCAAGGGTGTGTGGGTGAAGGAGATCGAGGCGGCGCTGCTCGCAGGCGCCATCGATCTCGCCGTCCACAGCCTGAAGGACGTGCCCGCGGCGCTGGCGCCCGGACTGGTGCTGGCGGCGATTCCGCCGCGGGCCGACCCGCGCGACGTGCTGGTGAGCCGCGACGGGCGCAGGTTGCGCGAGCTGGCGCCGGGCAGCCGCGTCGGCACGTCGAGTCTGCGCCGGGTGTGTCAGGTGCGCGCGCTGCGATCGGATCTGCACGTCGAGCTGCTGCGCGGGAACGTCGACACCCGCCTGCGCAAGGTCGCCGAGGGGGTCGTTGACGCGGCCGTGCTGGCCGCGGCGGGGCTCGACAGGCTGGGCTTCGCGGCGCGCATCACCGAGCGGCTGTCCGAGCGCGACATGTTGCCCGCCATCGGTCAGGGGGCCCTGGCGATCGAGACGCGGGCCGATGACGAGGCGGTGCGGTCGCTCTGCCGGTCGCTCGCCGATCACGCCGCCGAGGTAACGGTGGCAGCCGAGCGGTCGCTGCTCGCGGCGCTCGGGGCGGGCTGTCGGACGCCGGTCGCTGGGCACGCGACGCTCGACGGGGACGTGGTCACGTTGAAGGGACTGGTCGGCCGGCCCGACGCCAGCGAGATCTTGACCGACGAGCAGTCGGGGCCAGCCGCCGACGCCGCGGAGATCGGGCGGCGGCTCGCGGACCGCTTGCTCGCGCGGGGCGCCGGCCGCATCCTGGCCGAGCTCGGCGAGCTCACGGGGTGAACGCGCCGGCGCACCTTCCGCGCGCGGCGCGGCCGCAGCCGCTCATAGCGTCGACGAGGGATCGGGGCCGTTATAAGCGGCATCGTTGTTGACGCCCTCGGCGCCTGTCGGTGGCGTGAATCCGTAGGCGGCGTTCTGCACGCGCGGCGCCGGGTGCTGCGCCGCCAGCATCGTCGCGACGGAGCGCTCGCCGTCGAGGGCGCGCCCGTCCGCCGACGACAGGCGGCAGCGCTGCCTCGTCGCGTCGGCTTCGCTGATGCGCCCACGCCGGTAGAGCGCCAGCACTTTCCAGAAGCCGGCGTCGGGATAGCGCTGTTCGTCCACACCGCTCATGAGGAAGAGGACCGTCTGCCAGCGGTCGGCGAGGTTCTCGCGCCGCGCGGCGTTCGCGGCGCGCTCGATCTGCAGCCGCCGGGCGCGATCCATCGCGCGCTCGGCCTCGGGCGTGCGCCCGGGGCCGGGCGCCAGGGCGAGTCGGGTGGGCTTCGCGTCTGCGCCTGCAAGGCCTCGACCGGCGTGCTGGTGACGGTGTCGTTTGCTGGTCCCGTGGCCATCCGACTTCGCACGGCGCTTGCTGCGCTTGCGCCGGCCATGCGCGCGCGCCGGGACAGCGCCCGACTCGCCAGCGGCATGCACCGGCCTAGCCGTACGCGCGTGCGCCTGCCCCGCCCCGTTGCCGAAGTGGTCGAACGGTGACAGCCAGCAGATGGTTACTATCAAAAGGACCCTGAGAGGGTCCTTTGGAGTTCCCGCGGGACGGCGACGCCGCGCAAGGCTCGTCCCGTGCCGGCCGCCGGGCACCGCTCGGTTCGCTCGCGCTCGAAGAAAAGTTTCCATCTCGGCCGCTCCGGGGGGGATGCTACCAAAGCACGGGCATCCTCCAACCAAACGGCGCCATCGCACGATTGCGCCACCGCGCGTCGGCTCGCGGGCGTGATACCGTTGCGGCGTGAGCGGTGTCGAGCCAGCGCCAACCCTGATCGTCGACAGACGGGGTGACACCGTCTGGCTCGTGATGTCCCGTCCGGAGGCGGCCAACGCCCTGTCGAGCGCTCTGGTCAGCGAGCTGCGGCGGGCCGTGGGCGCGCTGGCGGGCGATCGCGCGGTGCGCGCCGTGGTCGTGACCGGCGCGGGCAAGGCGTTCTGCGCCGGCGCCGATCTGAAGGAACGCCGAGGCTTCACCCACGACGACACGCGCGCGTTCCTGGACCTGCTCGGGGCGGCCCTTCGCGAGCTGGCGGCGCTGCCGTGTCCCGTCATCGCCGCCATCAACGGCGCCGCGTTCGGGGGTGGGCTGGAGCTGGCGCTCGCCTGCGATCTCCGCCTGGCCGCCGAGGGCGCGCTGATGGGACTGGTCGAGACGCGGCTCGGGATCATCCCCGGCGCCGGGGGAACCCAGCGGCTCGCCCGGCTGGTCGGCGTCGCGCGCGCCAAGCAGCTGATCTTCACCGGGCGCCGGCTCGACGCCGCCGCCGCCCGCGCCATCGGGCTGGTCGAGGAGGTGGTCCCGCCCGACGAGCTGCACGCCGCCGCCGCGCGCCTGGCTGCGGGTATCGCCGCGTCCGGCCCGCTCGCCGTGGCGGCGGCCAAGGCGGCCATCGACGAAGGGATCGACGGGCCGCTCGCCGCCGGCCTCGCCGCGGAGCGACGCCACTACGAGGCCGTTCTGACGACCGGCGACCGCGACGAAGGTCTGGCTGCGTTCGCCGAAAAGCGCGCGCCCGTGTTTCAGGGAAAATGACCCCGAACCCCAGCAGCGAAGCGAGGACCATGAATGTCACGCACCGATGATTTCGAGGCCCTGGCGGCGAAGGCGCGTCTGGGGGGCGCGCCGAAGTACCACGAGGCCAACGCCGCCGCCGGGAAGCTGTTCTGTCGTGAACGAATCGCGTTGCTCTGTGACGACGCCGGCAAGGAGTTCGTCGAGGACGGCTTGCTCGCCAACGCGACGGCGGGAGATCTGCCCGCCGACGGCGTCGTGACTGGGGTGGGGCGGGTCCACGGCCGACCGGTGGCGATCATGGCGAACGACTCGACGGTGAAGGCTGGCTCGTGGGGGGCGCGCACCGTCGAGAAGATCATCCGCATCCAGGAGACGGCGGGCCGCTTGCGGATCCCGCTCGTCTACCTGGTCGACTCGGCGGGCGCGCGCATCACCGACCAGATAGACATGTTCCCGGGGCGGCGGCACGCGGGGCGCATCTTCCAGAACCAGGTCCGGCTGTCCGGGGCCATCCCGCAAATCTGCCTGCTGTTCGGACCGTCGGCGGCGGGGGGCGCTTACATCCCCGCCTTCTGCGACGTGGTGTTCATGGTCGATAAGAACGCGTCGATGTATCTCGGGTCGCCGCGCATGGCGGAGATGGTCATCGGCGAGAAGGTCACGCTCGAGGAGATGGGCGGTGC
>Ga0265329_10001800_pt1 | contig 10195 bp, 9 predicted proteins | sample 41627metaG_FD_202091 | JGI IMG/M metagenome (GOLD analysis project Ga0265329, IMG submission 202091) | Rhizosphere microbial communities from Carex aquatilis grown in University of Washington, Seatle, WA, United States - 4-16-27 metaG | ecosystem: Host-associated > Plants > Roots > Rhizosphere >...
TCGCGCGCACTGCGGTGCGGCTCGGTTGCGCGGACCTTCCGTACCGCGTCGACACGGCCGACGGAGGCAGCGTGCTCGCTCGCTCGATCGTCATCGCAACCGGCGCCGAGTATCGCAAGCTCGACCTTCCCGATCTAACCCGGTTCGAAGGGGTTGGGGTCTATTACGGCGCGACCTTCGTCGAGGCCCAGCGCTGCTCGTCGGAAGAAGTCATCGTCGTCGGCGGCGGCAACTCGGCGGGGCAAGCGGCGACGTTCCTCGCCCAATCTTCGGCGCACGTTCATATCCTGGTCCGCTCCGAAGGCCTCGCGGCGAGTATGTCGAAATACCTCATCCGTCGCATCGAAGAGACTGCGAACATCACGCTCCACACTCGGGCGCGCGTTGTCGCCCTCTCGGGCGCGGACCAACTGCAGCAGGTGACGTGGCTCGACGACCGGACAGGGGAGACTTCGATCCGCCCGATTCGTCACGTGTTCTCCATGGCCGGCGCGAAGCCGAACACGGAGTGGCTCGACGGCTGCGTGAGCCTCGACGACAAGGGGTTTATCCTCACGGGAGCGGACCTGCCGGCGAGGCCGTCCGCGGCCGCGGGCTCGAGCGTGAGCCGTCCGCCCTTTCTTTACGAGACCAGTCTGCCGAAGGTGTTCGCGGTGGGCGACGTTCGGGCCAACAGCGTCAAACGCGTGGCTTCCAGCGTCGGCGAAGGGTCGGTTTGCGTCCAGATGGTGCATCGTGTGCTCGCCGAATAGAGCCCGTGAAAGAGCCGCCGGATGAACTGTCCGGCGCCCCTGTCGTCCAGTCGATGGCCTTGCCGACGAGCGACGCCGCGAGGACGACCAGAAGCGCGAGCGCGATATCGCCCTCGGTGCTGAGCGGGCCTCGGAGTCGATCCGCCGCGACGCGCGCAGCACACAACGCCAAAAGGATCAGCTGGGTGAGCGCGATCGCCTGCGCGAGTGTCGCTTCGCTCAGCCGCGCTGGCGCGGTGGAGCGGACGATCGCTCTCGAGCGGTACGGGGTTCGGAGTGCGGATGCGAGCTTCATGACCAACCTCCCCACGGATTGGAATGTAAGGGGGCGAGTCTAAAGTGTTGCTAAAGGCCACTCGATCGACGACGTGAATTTAGGAAACGTTTAGTGGTCTCACGGCGTGGAGCCGTCCGTCGCGGTTCAACGAAGCGCCTCGGCGACCAGCTCGTACGAGCGCTTGCGCGCCTCGTGCGAATGGACGTGCGTCAGGACCATCACTTCGTCTGCCTGCGACGCCTCGACGAGCGACTTCAACCGTTCGCGCACGCGCGCGACGCCGCCCACGAGGACGCGCGACCCCCATCCCGTTCGCAGCGCCTGCTCGTGTGCATCGTAGCGGTACGCGAGCGCCTCCTCCACACTGGGCATCGGACGATCGCGGATTCCCTGGAGAAACCACGCCATCGCGAGCTCGCCCGACGAGGCGAGGCGCTCCGCGGCGGCGTCGGTCTCCGCGCAGACGACGCCGAGCGCGAGGATCGCCCAGGGCTCGCGCCGGTGCGGCGACGGGACGAACGCTTCGCGATAGCGCAGCAGCACGCGGACGGCGTCGTCCGGATTGATGTGGTGCGCGAAGGCGAAGCCGAGGCCTCGCTGGGCGGCCAGTCTGGCGCCGCCCTCTTCGCTCGAGCCGAGGAGCCACAGCTCGGGCGACGCAACGTTGATCGGTATCGCCAGAATCGTGCGGGCAAAAGCGCCGCGCGGTGGACCGTCGTCGCCGAGGTACGCTCCGAGCTCATCCAGCCGCTCGGGAAAGTCGTCGACGACCACGGCCTCTCGCGAGCGGCGGAGCGCCGCCGCGGTGCGGGGGTCCGTTCCGGGTGCGCGACCGAGCCCGAGGTCGATGCGGCCCGGGAAGAGCGCGTGCAGAACGCGGAACGTTTCGGCGACCTTCAGCGGCGTATGGTTGGGGAGCATGATGCCTCCGGCCCCCACGCGAATGGACCGCGTGACGGCGGCCACCTGGCCGATCATGATCTCCGGCGCCGAGCTCGCCAGGCCGCCGGCGTTGTGGTGCTCGGCGAGCCAGTAGCGGCGCAACCCGAGCAGCTCGGCGTGGCGCGCGAGGTCGAGCGTGTTGCGCAGCGCGTCGCCGGCGGTCGAGCCAGAAGGGATGGGAGACAGGTCGAGGACGGAGAGCGGCGGACCCATGGGCCGGGAGCTTAGCGGCAGCTATGGAACGCGACGCACTTACGACCGCTTTCGTCGTGCTATTCGTAGCGGCTGTTCGCAAGTCGCCATGCCGAGTCGTCTCTTTCTTGTATCACCGGACAAGGACCGTCTTTCCGCGCTCGTTGCATTCCTCGCTTGCGCAGCCGCGGCCTGCAACTCGAGCGCCGGCGCCCCGCCGATCGGCGCTCCGTCCACCGGCGCCGGCGGCATGCGCGACGCGGGGGCAGCCGAGGTCGGTCCGCTCCCGATCGACGCGACACCCTCCGATGCCGCCAGCCCCAGTCCCGCCGACGACGCGGCGGCCGATGCGGGCTCCAATCCGGTCGATGCCACCCAGCCGGTCGCCGCGCCACAGGAAGCCGGCTTCAGTCCGCTCGACGCAATGCAGCCCGACGTGGCCTCCAATCCGGCGGACGCGTCTCGGCCCGACGGCGCGCGGGCGGACGCCGGCCCCTGCCCCGGGGGGACTTTCGTGTGCGACGACTTCGAGCGCTACGGCTTGGGCGCGGCGCCGTCGGCTCCGTGGACGGCGGCCACGAACACCGGAACGGTCGCCGTCGACGCGACGCGTGCCTACAGTGGAGCCCACTCGGTCAAAGTGACTGCGCCCGCGGCGACGGGGTATCGCAGCGTCATGCTGCGCATCGCCGGCGGCGGACTTCTGCCCGTAGCGGGCAACGCCGTGTACGGGCGCATGATGTTCTGGCTGGACTCTTCGCCGTCGATGACCGTGCACTGGACGTTCGTCGACGGCTCCGGCATCGTCCCCGGGGCAACGGCCTACCACGCGGCGTACCGGTACGGCGGCCAGCTTCCACTCACGGGCGCCGACGGCGGCTTCCTCGGAAGCCAGCTCATGGCGAGTTACGACACGACCGATTCGTACACCGGCGTGGGGCCGTCGACCGACTGCTTTCAGCACTCGAAGGGCCGGCCGGTTCCCGTCGGCGTGTGGACGTGCATCGAGTGGCAATTCGACGGTCCGAACGATACGACGCGCTTTTGGCTGAACGGCGCGGCGGTTCCGGACTTGACCGTCGCGCACACGGGCGCCGGGTGCGTCAGCCAGCCCGCGGGCTACGAATGGGCATCCCCGACGATCTCCCAGCTCGACGTCGGCTGGGAGTCGTACCAGGCGGACGGCGCGAGGACGATGTGGATCGACGACGTCGCGTATGGCACGACGCGCATCGGCTGCCCCTGACACGCTAGGGCGCCCCACGACCGGAAGAGCCCGACCTCACGTTCCACAGAACGTCTCCAGCACGCGCTCCTCCGATCGCGGCGGGTCGGCGAGGTGCGCGGCCTCGGGCTGGTGTTCGTACGGTCGTCCGAGGACGCGGACCAGCGTTTCGAAGGGCTCGAAGTCGTCCTGTCGAACGGCCGCTTCGATCGCTTGCGCGATCCGATGGTTGCGCGGCACGAACGCGGGGTTGACTCGCTGCATGGCCGCGAGGCGAGCGTCGGGCGCCAGGCTCTCTCGCGCCAGGCGCTGGCGCCACGCTCGCGACCAATCCTGGAAGGCGCTGGGCTCGGCGAAGAGTGTCGCGATGCGCGCGTCTTCGGATGGGTCGCCGGCGGCGGCGCACAGCATGCGAAAGAGGATCGTGTAGTCGACGCCGTGCGAGGCCATCCGGGCCAAAAGGTCGGCCGCGAGCTCGGCGTCGCCTTCCTCGTCGCGCGCGAGCCCGAGCTTCGCGCGGACGACGCGCTCGTGTGCCGCCGCGAAGAGCGTGGAGAAGCGCTGCAAGGAGTCCGTCGCGAGACGGATGGCCTCGTCCTGGTCGTCCGCGAGAAGCGGCAGGAGGGTCTCGCCGAAGCGCGCGAGGTTCCATTGGGCGATCCGCGGTTGATTCGCGAACGCATATCGTCCGCCGTGGTCGATCGAGCTGAACTTCTTCTTCGGGTCGTACTCGTCGAGGAAGGCGCACGGCCCGTAGTCGAGTGTCTCGCCGGCGATCGCGGTGTTGTCGGTGTTCATCACGCCGTGCACGAAGCCGACCCCGAGCCACTGTGCGACGAGGTTCGCCTGCGCGACAACGACGCGATCGAGGAGCGCGAGCGCGTCGTTGCCGGACCCCGTGGCGTCGGGGAAGTGCCTGCGGAGCGCGTACGACGCAAGCGTGGTCAACGCCTCGCGATCGGCGCGCGCGGCGAAGAACTCGAACGTGCCCACTCGGATGTGGCTTGCGGCCACGCGCGTGAGCACCGCGCCGGGAAGAACCTCGTCGCGAAGGACCGTCTCACCGGTCGTCACGGACGCGAGCGAGCGGGTCGTCGGAATTCCCAAGGCGGCCATCGCCTCGCTGACGATGTACTCGCGCAGCACCGGCCCCAGCGCGGCGCGCCCGTCGCCCCCGCGCGAAAAGGGCGTGCGGCCGGAGCCTTTGAGCTGAACGTCGACGCGTCTCCCGCTTCTGGCGACGACTTCTCCCAGGAGAATGGCGCGACCGTCGCCGAGCCGGGGCACGAAGGAGCCGAACTGGTGGCCGGCGTACGCCAGTGCGATCGGCTCGGCTCCCGGGAGCAGCGCGTTGCCGGCCAAGACTTGGGCGCCGTGGGGCGACGCGAGATCGTCGGGATTGAGGCCGAGCTCTTCGGCGAGGGCGCGGTTCACTTTCACGACGCGCGGTGCACGCACCGGCGTCGGGGAAACAGGGGCGAAGAACCGAGCGGGGAGCCGCGCGTAGGTGTTGTCGAATGCAAAGGCCATGGCGCCGAGCCGACCTTACCATCCGGCGATCGTTGCAAGCGCGCGCGCCACGGGGTACGGCCCAAAAGCATGAACGCCGCGGCGGAGGTCGCCGACCTCATCGCTCGGTTGGGCCTCCGGGCACATCCGGAGGGCGGGTTCTATTGCGAGGCCTTCCGTTCGGACGCGATCGTCGAGCCGCGGCCCGGAGTCCTGCGCGCGGCGTCGACCGCGATCTACTTTCCGCTGCCCGCCGGCGGGTTTTCCACGTTTCACCGCGTCGCATCGGACGAAGTCTGGCACCACTACGATGGTGACCCTGTCGATTTGCACACGATCGACGCGCAGGGGGCTTACGCGTGCGTCCGCATCGGACGGCGATTCCGCGAAGGCGAAGTGCCCCAGCACGCCGTGCGGGCCGGTGTCTGGCAGGCAGCGGAGCCCATCGGCGAGCGATTTGCACTATGCGGGTGCACAGTTGCGCCGGGGTTCGAATTCGCGGATTTCGAGATGGCCGTCCGCGCCGAGATGGTGGCGCGGTTCCCGGAGCATCGCGCCATCGTCCAGAGAATGACCCGCGCTTAAGCGGCAAGAGATGCGATTCTGGCGCCGCCGGCTCAGCGCTTGTTCTCCGGCGGGATCGTCTTGATCACGAGCACAGCGGCCGGGGCTAAGCGCACCACCTTTTCGGCGACAGAGCCAAAGACCAGCGCCTTCCAACCCGTCATGCCGTGGGTGGCGATGACGATCAGATCTGCCTTGTGCCGCTCGCCGATCCGCAGAATCTCCATGCCGACGTCGTTTGCGACTCCAACCTCCGATCGGACGGAGACTCCGGCCTTCGCGCACTTCGCCGAAAGCTCGGTGATCCGCTCCAAGGCTTCCTCGCGGAGGCTGCGCTCGTAGTCGCCCTCTTTGAAGATGGAGACGCCGGCGGGGAGCTTCGGCAGTGCCGGTACGACGTGAGCCAACAGCAGAGTCGCGCCGAACCTGGTCGCGACGTCGACGGCGGTTTCCACGGCGTCGTACGAGGGGTCGCTGAAATCGATCGGCGCTAGTACGAGTCTTGGCTGGAGCATCCGTCGCACCTCGGTGCCCGAATCTCGCCCTGCCGTCCGACGGATACATGAAGCGACCGTGACGATGCCGTGACGATGTCGTGTGAGTGGCTTTGGATCGGACGGCCGTGGCGGAATCGTCACAACCGACAGGGGCCTGGACGATGTACGCGCTGTTAAAAGGCGAGGAGCACGGCCATGACCACGGCATCTGCGATTGCTGAATCGAAGCTCGACTCAAAAATCAGGCGTCCACCCGGGAGAGGGGCGTCGCTGGCGTTCGGTGCGGTCCTCGCATTGGGACTGGCCTACGCGGGCTCGCAGCTCGTCCAAGACTGCTCGCACGTGGTCACGAGCTCGGTCTTTCCGTTCGTCCTGCTAGGGATCGCGCTGCTCATCGCCCTCGGCTTCGAGTTCGTGAACGGCTTTCACGACACGGCCAACGCGGTCGCCACGGTGATTTACACTCACACGCTCGAGCCCCACGTCGCCGTTCTCTGGTCGGGCCTTTGGAACTTCGCCGGCGTACTCGTCTCCTCGGGCGCCGTCGCGTTCGGGATCATTTCGTTGCTCCCGGTCGAGTTGATCCTGCAGGTGGGCGCCGGCGCCGGGTTCGCGATGGTTTTCGCACTGCTGGCCGCGGCCATCGTCTGGAATCTCGGCACGTGGTATTTCGGGCTCCCGTCGTCGAGCTCGCACACGCTGATTGGTTCGATCATCGGCGTCGGCCTTGCCAATCAAATCCTTTCTACCAAGTCAGGAACGAGCGGCGTCGACTGGTCCCAGGCGCGCCACATCGGCGAATCTCTGCTCATCTCGCCGCTCGTCGGGTTTACGTGCGCGGCTGGCCTATTGCTCCTCGCGAAGGTCTCCATCCCCAACAAGAAGCTCTACGAGGCACCCGAGGGAACGGAGCCGCCGCCTTTCTGGATCCGCGCCCTGCTGCTTCTGACCTGCACGGGTGTGAGCTTCGCGCACGGCTCGAACGACGGCCAAAAGGGAATGGGCCTCATCATGCTCATCCTCGTGGGCACCGTGCCGACGGCATACGCGCTCAACCGCGCAGTGACGCCAGCCGACGTGCAGGACTTCATCGCGGTGTCCGCTCAGGCGAGCGACTCTCTCGCCCATTACGCGCCGCCCGGCTCGTCGGTCGGTGACGCCCGCGCCGACGTCACCGAATTCGTGCGCTCTCGGACGCTTGCCTCCAGCACGACGCCCGCGCTGGCCACGATGGTCCGCGACGTCGCCACCGATCTGGGCCGCTACAAGGAGCTGCGCAACGTGCCCTCGGAGCAAGTGCGCAACTTCCGAAACGATCTGTACCTCGTCAGCGAAGCGCTCCGGGTGATCAAAAAGACGGGGACTCCGGCGCTTTCGGCCGACGACGAGGCCGTGCTGAAGAACTACAAGGCTCACGTCGACAACGCGACGAAGTTCATTCCTCTCTGGGTCAAGATCGCCGTCGCGATCGCGCTGGGGCTGGGGACGATGGTCGGTTGGAAGCGCATCGTCGTGACCGTCGGCGAGAAGATCGGCAAGGATCACCTGACGTACGCGCAAGGCGCCGCGGCCGAGATTACGGCCATGGTCACGATCGGCGCGGCCGATATGTACGGACTCCCGGTCAGTACGACGCACGTTCTATCCTCCGGCGTTGCGGGAACCATGGCCGCCAATCGTTCGGGCTTGCAGATGGCGACGATGCGCAACTTGCTCCTGGCGTGGGTCCTGACCTTGCCCGTCTCCATCCTCCTTTCGGGGTCACTTTTCTGGGTCTTCACGAGCGTCTTTTGATCGGACGCGGCGCGTAGACGAGCGACTTCCGAGGGAGTCATGGATCGCAAGCCCATCCGCGACCGGCTTCGTGCCGAGGCCGAAGACAGCATGGACGAAGAGCTGGAGCTGGCCGCTGACGACGACGACTTCGCCGCACTCTCCGGGGAGCTGCCAGCCCAGACCCCCGAGCGAGCGTTCTATTTCAAAGAGCTCTTTCGGCTTCAGGGTGAGCTCGTCAAGCTGCAGGACTGGGTCGTCCGCGAAAAGCTGAAGCTCGTCGTGATCTTCGAGGGACGCGACGCCGCCGGGAAAGGTGGCGTCATCAAGCGCATCACGCAGCGCTTGAACCCGCGCGTTTGCCGCGTCGCCGCGCTGCCGGCGCCGAACGACCGCGAGCGCACCCAGTGGTATTTCCAACGCTACGTCTCGCACTTGCCCGCCGGGGGCGAAATCGTCCTCTTCGACCGGAGTTGGTACAACCGTGCGGGCGTCGAGCGCGTCATGGACTTCTGCACCGACGCCGAGGTCGAGGAGTTCTTTCGCACGGTGCCCGGGTTCGAGCGGATGCTGGTCGGGGCCGGCATCGTCCTGGTCAAATACTGGTTCTCGATCACCGACGATGAGCAACACTTGCGTTTTCTCATGCGCATCCGCGACCCGCTCAAGCAGTGGAAGCTGAGCCCGATGGATCTCGAGTCGCGCAGGCGGTGGGAGCGATACACCAAGGCCAAGGAGGAGATGCTGGAGCGCACGCACATCCCGGAGGCTCCGTGGTGGATCGTCGAGGCGGACGACAAGAAGCGGGCGCGCTTGAATTGCATCCATCACCTGCTCTCGCAGGTTGTCTACCGGGAGATCGAGCACTCGGCGGTGGAGTTGCCCGAACGTGTGCACAACCCGAGCTACATTCGTGGCCCCATTTCGGTGGAAATGTACGTACCCGAGGTTTACTGAGTAGCGACGCAGCTGGCGAAGGGCGGCCCGCCCGCTGTTTTTGCAGGCCTCGTGGGTCGGCGGCGCCCCCGGCAAGAGTCGAACTTGCGACCTCGGCTTTAGGAAAGCCTTGCTCTATCCACTGAGCTACGGGGGCCAAGCGCCGGGAACTGCTCTACTTCAGCCCGGCCGGTGACGCTACCTCGACCGCATCGACGCCGGCGGTGTTACAAATTCTATCCGCATGACCGCCCCCTCCTTCGACGCTTCGTACTTCCGGCGCTACTACGAATCGCGCCGTTCGCGGGTCTACGGGAGCGAGCAGATCGCCGACCTCGCACGCGGGGTCACCGGCTTCGTGCAATGGTTCGGCGGCAGAATCGACCGCGTGCTCGACGTCGGCGCGGGCACGGGCCTCTGGGGCGATTGGGTCCGCGCCAGCCTGCCCGAAGCGAGCTACCGGTCGATCGACGTCAGCGAATACGCCTGCACCAAGTACGGGCACGAGCACCGCGACATTTCGCGGTGGCGCGCCCGAACGAAGTTCGATCTCGTCATCTGCCAGGGCGTCCTTCCGTATCTCGACGAAGAGGCGTGCACAAAGGCCATCACGAACATCGCTGCGATGTGCCGCGGGTTTCTGTACCTCGAGGCCATTACGGACCGCGACTTGCGCGACGTGTGCGACCGCTCGCGCACCGACATTACCGTGCACGCGCGCCCGGCGACGTTCTATCGGCGCCTTCTCGCACGCGCCTTCGAGCCGGTCGGCTGCGGGCTGCACCACATCAAAGGTGGCGAGCAAGTCTTTTACGAGCTCGAGCGCGGCTAAGCGAGCACCGCGAACTTGAGATACCGCCCCTCGGGAAATCCCGCGAGGGTCGGGTGGTCGGGGCCGGCGCCGCGCAGCTCGAGCAGCGATAGCGCGCGCCCATCGAGGGCCGCGTCGTCGAGCGTTCCGAGAAAGGAAGGCGCGTCGATGTGGCTCGAGCACGATGCCGCGCAAAAAATCCCCTCCGGGGCGAGCACCGCCGCGCAAGCGCGGTGGAGCGCTCGGTACGCCGATAGCGCGCGTGCGACCGCCTTTTCGCTCGGCGCGAAGCTCGGCGGGTCGCTCACGATGAGATCCCACGTTTCCTGGCGCGCCCGGGCGCCGTCGAGGAACGCGTGCACGTCGGCAGTCACGAATGCGTGTTTCGCGGGGTCGACGCCCGCGGCGCGGAAGCTCGCCTGCGCCGTCGCGTGCGCCGCCGCTGCCACGTCGACGCTCGTCACGCGTGCGGCACCTCCGAGCGCCGCATGGAGCGAGAACCCGCCTGCATACGAGTAGAGATTCAGCACGCGCCTCCCGCGCCCGAGCTCGCCGACGCGCCGGCGATTGTCGCGCTGGTCGAGAAACGCCCCCGTTTTTTGTCCGCGGACGATGTCGACGACGAACGGAACACCGTGCTCCTCGACCCGCACGGTCTGCGGCAGCGGTTGGCCACGGAGGACTTCGATCGTGGGCGCTTCTCCCTTGGCGCCGATT
>Ga0265329_10001806_pt1 | contig 10179 bp, 8 predicted proteins | sample 41627metaG_FD_202091 | JGI IMG/M metagenome (GOLD analysis project Ga0265329, IMG submission 202091) | Rhizosphere microbial communities from Carex aquatilis grown in University of Washington, Seatle, WA, United States - 4-16-27 metaG | ecosystem: Host-associated > Plants > Roots > Rhizosphere >...
CGATGCGTGCGAGGTTAGCCCCGAGGCAGAGGTCGGCCAGCGGATTCCCCACGCGAGGAATTGCCCAAGTGCCGGATTCTTGCAACCGTGGCACCCGCTGCCGTATACAGCAGGCGGGGCGCTGATGATCATCCGTGACGCAAGCATCGCTGATCTGCCGGCGATCGTGGCGATCTATAACGCGACGATCCCGACGCGTCTGGCGACCGCGGATACCGCGCCGGTCTCGGTTGCGAGCCGCGAGCCGTGGTTCCACGAACACACGCCGGCGCGGCGGCCGTTGTGGGTCATGGACGACGACGGAGTGGTGAGCGGGTGGTTTAGCTTCCAGTCGTTCTACGGACGCCCGGCGTATCACGCGACCGCCGAGTTGAGCGTCTACGTCCACGCCGGGCACCGTCGCCGCGGTGTCGCGTGGCAGCTGCTCGAGGAGGCGATCCGCTGCAGCCCGAGCCTCGGGCTTGCGACACTGGTTGGGTACATCTTCGGCCACAATACGCCGAGCCTGCGACTGTTCGAGCGCCACGGATTTGAGCGCTGGGGGCTATTGCCGCGGGTGGCCGAGATGGACGGCAGCGAGCGCGACGTGGTGATCGTTGGCCGGCGCGTTGATGGCACAGTGTCCACGCCGAGCGGGGGCTGACGCCCCGTCTACCGAAGCCAGGCCGGCGGAAGCCGCCCCGCCCCCCACCACGTTTGTGCGACACGCCGCATGGTGAGTGTGAGTGCTGCGCAGACTAGGCGGGCGAGCCGGGGAGCACCAGCACGCGGCAACCGTGCGGCGGCACCTCCCCGAATTGCGCGCAGCCGTCCATGACCGGGACGGCTGCGCCGGTCCACCACTCGCGTAGGACCGAATCGTCCACCGTCGCGCCGAGGCCGCTCAAGTCGAGCTCGCGCCGCCGTGACTGTTCGCTGAAATTGAACGCGGCGACGATGATACGATCGCCGGTCCGTGCCACCAGCAGCTCCGGAACGTCGGCATGCATGAGGTCCACCACCTCTGGTTGGCCACCCGCGAGCGCGAGCGTGCGATCCAGGATGTCCAGGCGCTCCGCCGACACCTCCTCGATCCGATCACTGAGCACGATCAGGCCGTCGGTGACGGCGATGACGGTGGCCAGGCTGCGCACCTCTTCGGGGGTGAGCTGCGTCCTGGTGTCGCGCACCATCAAGCAGTCGGGGTCGTTGAGCCACCAGCGCCGGTGCGTGAAGGCGCGCGTCAACGTGTTGCGGATGGCGTGCTTGGTGGCCAGGCCGTGCAGGTCGCGCGCGGGCCCACGGCTGAAGGCGTTGCTCCAATACGGTGCGACGTCGGGGCCGATGCGCATTGCATCGACGATGCCGATGGCCGGGCCCAACGGGCAGCCGCAGCCCAGCAGGAACGCATCGTCGCCGGCGCCGTCGCGAATCGCCGCGAGGCCGCGGCGCAACGCGGCGGCACGCGTGGCGGTTGGATCGTATCGCCGTCCCGGCAACGCCGCCGCGAACAGGAAGTCGAGCTTGAGCACGCGGTAGCCCCAGTCGCGCGCCAGCGTGCGGAACGTGTCGCGCAGCCAATCGAGCGCTGCGGGGTGGGTGGTGTCGAGGGCGTAGCAGTTGCCCCAGCGTCCCCACAAGGGATTCCAGAGCGCGAAGCGCGGACGGCCACGGCGGTTTTGCACGAACCACTCCGGATGCTCGGCCAACACGCGTGAGCCGCGTCGCGCGATGAACGGCGCGGTCCAGATGCCGGCGTCGAAGCCGGCGGCGCGGATGTGCTCCGCCATCCATTGCATGCCGTGCGGGAACTTCTCGTTGGTGGTCAGCCAATCGCCGATCGCGGCTTGATACCCGTCGTCGACCTGCACGTAGTCGCATGGGAAGCGTGTCCGCAGCCCGCGCAGGGCGCGTACGTTCTCCACCATGCGCGCCTCGGTGATGCCGGTGAAGTAGTAGTACCACGAGCACCACCCGACCGGATTGCGTGCCGGGACGCGTGCGTGCATCGCCCTGCCCACCGCCGTGGCATACGCCGCGAGCAGCGCGGGCGCGTTCGTGCCAACGGCCAACCACAGCGGTTCGGTAGTGATTGCGCCGCCGGGGTCGAGCCGGATATCGTCGTATTCGAGGGTGGCCGCAAAGCGAGCGCAGCGATCGCCGTCGACGCGCACCTCGACGCTGCCGAATGCACGACGGCAGGTCAGGAACCCGGCGAGAACGGTGTCGTGCGAGTCGAGGTGTGTCACCACGCCGAGCATGTCCGAGCGGAAGTCGCCGCGGCGTTGCGGCGACGGGCGGGCGATATCGATCAAACCGATCTTGAGGAGCAGCGACGCCGGATCGCGATCGGTCTCGCCGGCGCGAAAGCTGCGCGTGCCGGTCCACGACTGGTAGCCCTGGCGGAAGATGCTCCAGCGATCCACGCCTGCGCCGATGCGACACTCGCCGGACGCGTCGAGCGCCAGCGGCGCGATGCGCCGGAGGTGCAGCGGTTGCGTGCCGGTGTTGCATAGGGTGGTCTCCACGATCAGTGCCCCCGCCACTTCGCGAACGTCTAGGCGCAGCGCCAAGGCACGGTCGAGGGTTGTCGCCGCGAAGCTGCCGTCCAGCGCGTGCAGCGCCGGCCGCCAGATGTGTTCGTGCGTGCCACCACGGTAGGTCACTTCGGGACTCGCACCCTGCAGGCTGATTCCCGGTAGGCCCGCGGCGGTCACGTTGAAGCTGCCGTAGCCGGCACGGAGCCGCAGCGTCGCGTCGATCATGCGTGCCTCGTCGGGTGCCAGCGCCGGCTTCGTGGTCCCACCGACGCATTCTCACTCTGCTGACGCCACGTGTCGATAGCCGGGCGACGCGGCGGCGCGTCGTCAGCGGGGGCGTCGCCCTGAATTAATTGACCAGGCGGTCGCCGCGGCCTAGCGTAATGTCGGAGGTGCACGCCATGGCTGAGCAAACGCATCACTACGACACCAGCATCGATCACACCGCCAGCAAGCACGGGACGATTACCGTCAGTGGCCGGCCGCCGATCGCTGCGGGCGCGGGGCCGGAATTCGGCGGCAGCGCCGAGGTCTGGACGCCGGAGCATCTCTGCGTGGCCGCGGTGAACGCCTGCATCATGCTCACCTTCGAGGCGATCGCCGCCAACTCGAAACTGCCGTTTCGCAGCTACACGGCCAGTGCCACCGGGACGCTCGAGAAGCTCGAGGGGCGTGGCCTCGAAATCACCCGCGTGGTCGTCAAGCCGCGCATCACCGTCGGCGCCGACGCCGATCGCGCCAAGGTCGAACGCATCGTGCGCATGGCGGAGAAGACCTGCTTCATCTCGAACTCGCTGAAGGCGACCGTCACGCTGGAGCCGGAAATCGTGGTGGAGTGAACGGTACATCGCCGCCGGGTCATTGCGTCATTGTGTCATTGAAGGCAAGAGACACTGACTCGATGACGCACGACGACAATTCCCCTTCCCAACGGTTCCCGCGCGCGGCCGGCGTTGCGCTGCCGCTCTTCGCGCTCCGCGGTGCCAGCGACCTGGGGAGTGGCAACATTCTCGACCTGGTCCCGTTCGTGGACTGGTTGGCGCGTTGGCACCACGGCATTGTGCAACTCCTGCCGCTCAACGAAGCGGCGCCCGGAGAGGCGAGCCCGTACGCGGCGCTCAGCGCCTTCGCGATCGATCCGAGTTACATCGCTGCGGCCCAGGTCGCCGACATCGCGCGCAGCGCGGCGGCGCAGCAATGGCTGGGCGGCCCGCAGGTGCGCCGCAAGCGCGAGCGCCTGGAGCTGGCGCCGCAGCGGGAGCGCGCCGCGGCCTACGGCTTCACCCTGCGGCTGCTGGAGTTCGGCTTCGCGGAGTTTACCGTGAACGCCGAGGCGGAACGCCGGGCGCGCTTCGACGACTTTTGCGCCGGTCAGGCGTGGTGGCTCGACGACTACGCGTTGTTCCGGGCGCTCAAGGAGCGGCGGCGCTTTGCCAGCTGGGAGACCTGGCCGGAGCCGTTGCGCCGGCGCGAGCCCGCCGCGCTCGCCGAGGCGCGCGCACGGCTGCAGGTCCGGGTGCGCTTCGCGCAGTATCTGCAATGGATCGCTGCCGAACAGTGGGCGGCGGTGCGCGCGCACGCGCGCCACCGTGGCATGCGCATCATGGGCGATCTGCCGTTCGTGTGCAGCCGGGACAGCGCCGATGTGTGGGCCCACCCGGAACTCTTCGACTTCAGCAGTTCCGCCGGTGCTCCCCCGGACGCGTTCAGCGCGACCGGTCAAGCGTGGGGTCTGCCGCTCTACAATTGGAGCGCCCTGCGCCACAGCGGCTACGAGTGGTGGCGCCAACGCGCCCGCCAGGCGCGCGAGCTATACGATCTCTTCCGCATCGATCACGTCGTCGGCCTCTACCGCACCTATGCCATCCCGGCGCAGGAGGGCGGCACCGCCGGCTTCGTGCCGCGTGACGAGCACGACCAGTGGAGGCAAGGCCACGAGCTGATGAGCGCCATCGTGGCGGAGGCGGCGCCGTCTGGCGTCATTGCCGAGGACCTCGGGACGGTGCCCGAATGGGTGCGGCGCGATCTCACCGAACTCGGGATACCCGGCTACCGGGTCTTTCGCTGGGAGCGCCACGACCACGGCTTCATCGACCCGCGGGTGTATCCCGCGCTCTCGGTCGCCACCAGCGGCACCCACGACACCGAAACCCTGCTCGCCTGGTGGGACGACCTCGGCACCGGTGAGCGGGCGGCGATCGTGAGTCTGCTCGGGCTCGAGTCGTCACGCGCCGGTGACGACTCGTCACTGCCCCTGCTGCCGGCGCTACGCCGTCTGTATGACGCCGGCTCGTCGATGACCATCCTGCCCATCCAAGACGTCTTCGGCTGGCCCGAGCGCATCAATGTGCCGGCGACCGTCACCGCCGACAATTGGAGCTATCGGTTGCCCGTGGCCGTCGACCAGCTCGATCATGTCCAATCGCTGCGCGAGCGTATGACCGCGGTGCGCGACATGATCGACGCCAGCGGCCGGGCATCGTCGGCGCAATGAGCCTGCGCTGCCCGAGTCTCGGGTGGGTGAGTGCACTCGCAGCGCTCTTGCTGGGGGTGTTTGGACTGCAGCTGCGGACACACATCACGCGCACCAGCGTGACCTCCGACGAGCCGGTGCACATGCTGGCGGGGTACCGCTACTGGGAGTGTGGCGACTTCGTCATCAACCCCGAGCACCCGCCGCTGCTGAAGTTTCTCGCGGCTGCGCCACTGCGCTCGCTCCATCTCATCGAGCCGGACTGGCCCTGCGGCTCGCGCGTCGCCACGAAAGTGGAGGTTGCCTATGCCAGCGCGCAGTTCGTGGCGCGCAACGGCATGGATCGGATCCTCCTTCCGGCGCGCGCGGCGGCGGCGGCGGTGAGCCTGCTCCTGGCCGTTCTGGTGTGCCTGCTGGCGGGGGAGATGTTCGGGCGCGCGGAAGCGCTGGTGGCGCTGATCATCCTTGTCTTTGAACCGACGGTCATCGCGCATGGATCGCTAGTGACGACCGACATGGCGCTCGCCACGACCATGGTCATGGCGGTGTATGCGCTCTACCGCTACCGGCGCCGGCCGAATGTCTTTCGCGTGCTTACCGCCGGTCTCGCCGTCGGCCTGATGTTGGCGGTGAAGCATTCGGGGATCGTGGTGCTGCCGATACTGCTGATCCTGATGCTGGCTGATGAGCTACGAATGTGTCGGCAGCCGGTCCCTCTTCCCCCCTTTGAAAAAGGGGGGGCAGGGGGGATTTGCGAAAACCCGGATCAGATCCTCCTCGATCCCCCTTCTTCAAAGCGGGACGCCGGCAGGTGCCTCACTGGGATGCTTCGCGTTGCGCTGGCGTACCTTGTGGTGCTGCTGGTGGCCGTTGGTGTGCTGTGGGCGGCCTATGGTTTCAGGTATTACGCCCTCCCCGGCGCGCTGCGCGAGACCCTGTCCGTCGCTGATCTGTTCGCCGCTCATCGTCCGGAAGTGGCGCAGTCGCTCTCCGGCAAGCTCGTCGAGTTGCTGCACCAAATGCGGCTCTTTCCCGAGTCGTACACCTTCGGGCTGGCGGATGTCCTCGCCTTGGGGCAACGACCGACGTATCTGCTCGGGAAGGTGTATCGCACCGGCCAGTGGTTCTATTTTCCGCTCGCGTTTGCCATCAAGAGCAGTCTCACGCTGCTCATCCTCCTGGCGGGTGCCCTCCTGACGCCCGCGTTGTACCGGACGCATCCGCGCGAGATGTTGTTTTTGCTGCTGCCGGCGCTGGCGTATTTCGGCGTCAGTCTGAGCTCCGGGCTCAACATTGGGGTGCGGCACCTCTTGCCGGTCTACCCGTTCTTCATGGTGGTGGCGGCGGCTGGCGCGTGTTGGTGGAGCCGGCGTCATCGCTGGTGCCTGTACGGTCTGACGGTGCTGCTGGTGTTCCATGCCGTGACCGCGGTGCGTGCGGCACCGAGCTATCTCGGCTTTGCCAACGAGTTGTGGGGCGGCACGCGCAACACGTATCGGTTGCTCAACGATTCCAATGCCGACTGGGGGCAGAACCTCAAGCTCGTGGAGCGCTACGTGAACGAGCACGACATTCGCGACTGTTGGATCGCGGCCATCGGCATGCCTGACGTCGTCCGCCCATACACCCCCTGTCGCCCTCTGCCGGCGTACAACTGGTCGGCGACGCCGCAGTTGGTCGACCTCGTGCCGCCGGTGATCGAGGGAACGGTCTTCATCAGTGCGTGGGAGCTGCCACCGTGGGGTGGCCACGAGTATGCGGCGCTGGCGGAGACACCGCCGCTCGATGTCGTCGGCGGCAGCGTCCTGGTGTTCCGCGGGCGTTTCGCCGTGCCGCTGGCGGCGGCGTTGAGCTACATGGCCCGCGCTGACCAGCAGATCGGCTGGGGACGCTATGAGGCCGCACTCCAGGATGCGCGCAAAGGGGTGGAGTTGGGGCCGGACGATCCACGCACGCACTGGGAGTTTGCCAATGCGCTGGCGCGCAACGGGTTGATGAATGAGGCGCGCGGCGAGGTGGAAGCCGCGCGGCGCCTGGCGCCCGCGGGGCCGGCCTATTTCGTCTCCAGGCTCGGCGGGTGACAATTTCCGCTTGCCTGGACCGCCCCTGGCTCCTACCCTGGCAGCAATGATGGGCGCGATTGGCAACCAGCGTGGCGTCGGCTTCGTCTCGATCCTGCTGACCTTGGCGATCCTCGCGGTGCTCTACCTCGGGTACTTCAAGATGCAGAACACGATGGGCGGCAGTCGGTCGACCGGCATTACGGCGATCAATGCCAGCCGTGAGGTTGCCTGCCGCACGCAGCGCCAACAGATCGAGCGCGACATTGTGCTGTGGTCGGTGAATCACCCGGACGAGCCACCCACGATCGCGGCGCTGGAGCATGAGGGGCTGCGTGTCCCGTCGTGTCCGGAAGGCGGCCAATACTCGATCGACGGCCGCGAGGTGCACTGCTCGGTCCATCGCTAAGGCCCGGGCCTGTGGCCGGCGTCCTTCCTACGGCCCGCTCCCCGTTGGGTCGCTGCGGGCTGGTAGGTGTGGGCTGGTAGGTGCGGGCTGTGGCTACGCCTTGGCGATGACGCGGTCCGCGTACTCGCGCAGCAGGTCGAGCTTTTGCGCCAGTGTCTGCGAGTCGACGGCTTCGACATAGGGATTGCGGAAGCCGACGATCACGTCGGTGACGCCGAGGTCCTCGAGGTGGCGGATGCCGTCGAGGGTGTAGGCTTCGAGCGAGATGACGTGGATCTCGAACGGCGTGCGCTCGCGTCCGTACTCCCGGCGCAACTCGGTCAGGCGCCGGAGCATGTGTTCGAGGTCGTCGCTGCCGGCATGCATCCAGCCGTCGCTGAGGCGTGCGGCGCGGCGGAGTGCCGGCTCCGAATGGCCGCCGATGAGGATCGGCACGGGCGCGGTCGGCACTGGGCAGAGCTTGATGCTGGGAATGTCGTAGTGACGGCCGTGGAACTCATAAAACCCGCCCGCCGTCAGGCCGCGGATGATCTCGATCATCTCGTCCATGCGCTTGCCGCGCGTGTGCCAGTCCTGACCGCATACCCGGAAGTCCTCGGGCCACGGGCTGAGGCCGACGCCGAAGCCGAAGCGGTTGTTGCTGAGGACGGCGACCGAGCTCACCGACTTGGCCACCAGCACCGGCTGGCGGATGGGGAGCTTCACGACAAAGGTTGTGAAGCGCAGGCGTGTGGTGACCGCGGCCAGGGCCGGGATCAATGAGAACGGCTCGATGAACGGCTTGTCTTCCAGGAAATGCCGGTCGCCGTCGGGCGTGTAGGGATAGGTGCTGTCGGAGACCTCCGGATAGCAGATGCTGTCGGGGACGATGAACGAGGTCCACCCGGCCTCTTCCGCGGCTTGCGCCAGCGGCAGGTAGTGCGTGGGATCACACATCGATTCGGCGTAGGAGAAGCGCATGATTCGACCTCACTTCAACGCAGCGTCCATTCAGACCGCGAACGGGCGCAACAGGACGCGGTGCAGGCGCGTCGAGAACGTCGGCTCCTCGATGCGCTCGGCGATGCGCCAGCCGTCGCCGGTGCGCACCAGCTTGTCACGATAGTAGCCGCCTTCGAAGAACACCATCACACTGTCGTTGTCGGGCACGCCCATGGGGTTGAACAAACAGGAGCGGCAGGTGGCCGTATTCCCCGTGAGGTGGACGGCACGGTTGGTGACCAGATGTTGCGTCATCGGGAACCCGGCCATGACCTGGGTGAGCCATTGCCGCACGTCCGGCAGCGTGCCCTTCACGCCCCCGGCGGCGGAGTAATCGATGAACGCGTCCGGGGTGAAGCAGTTCGCCCAGGTGTCCCAATCCTTCGCGTCGAGCGCGGTGGCGTAGCGGGTAAGCAGATCATCGATCTCGATGCGGTCAGCGATCTCCTGCACCGTCATGGTGGCCATTGCCTGATCTCCAGTTCGCGTCGGCGTGTGGGCCTGAGGGCGTGAACGAGTCGGCTCAGATGGTCAGCCCGCCGTCGATCGAGACGATCGTTCCGGTCATGTAACGGGCCTCGTCGGAAGCGACGAAGGCGATGAGCGCGGCGACCTCCTCCGGTTCCGCGCCGCCGAGCGGCGACATCAGCTTGCTGATGCGTTTGACGTCCGCATCCGGCGGCAGGCGGAAGGCGTGCAGCAGCGGGGTATTGATGGCCCCCGGGGCGATGGCGTTGACGCGCACGCCGCGGTGCAGGTACTCGTCGGCCAGGGCGCGCGTCAGCTGCACCACGCCGCCCTTCGATGCGCAGTAGGCGGCGCTGTACGGTTGGCCCATGAGGCCGGCGTTGGACGCGATGTTGACGATGTTGCCGCCACCCTCGAGCAAGTGCGGCAGCACCGCCTGCGCCATGAGGAACGTGCCCGTCAAGTTCACGCCGATGATGCGCGACCAGTCTTCGAAGGGCATGTCATGGGCGTGGGCGAACTTGCCGATTCCCGCGCAGTTGACCAAGCTCGAGGGACGGCCGAGGTCCTTGGCGGCCGCGGCGACCGCGCTGCGTACAGAGGCCGGCTCCGACACATCGACCTGGTAGGCGCGGGCGCGCCCGCCGGTTTCGCCGATGGCGGCGGCTGTCTGCTGTGCGGCGTCGAGCGCGACGTCGAGGCACGCGACGACGGCCCCCTCGGCGGCGAGGCGCACGGCGGTGGCCCTCCCGAGCCCCGACCCGGCGCCGGTCACGATGGTGGTTCGACCCTGAAATCGATTCATCAATCACTACTCCGTTTCGCGAGAGATTTCGTGTCGCTGGCGGTGTGAGGTCAGTGCTTGCGACGGCACCGGGCCGCGACCACGGGAGCGGTCCATAGCAGAGACGTGGGGCGCCGCCGGTTAGCAGTTCACCTCGACCACGACCGGGATCAACGCGGGATGTGTCATGCTGGACGGCCTCGGTGGCATGCCCACCTGCGCACGCTCACACCGCGGCCCGTATACGCTGGCAGCCGCGCGCTGGTCAAGCCGCAGATGGCCACCGATGGCGAGGCCACGGGTGTGCCGCCACCGTCGGCGGACTCGTTACGACAAGTGTCGTGACGACAAGTTGGCAATTGTACGCGGCTGTGGCAGGCATGGGACGTCATGCGAAGGGAGGAGCTCCCATGGTGGACCTGCACGAGATCGAAGCCATCAAACGTCTGAAGTATCGCTACTGTCGCTGCCTCGACGAGAAGCGT